>Ga0209554_1000031_pt1 | contig 93426 bp, 92 predicted proteins | sample MarorgKNORR_S2LV_5_FD_188221 | JGI IMG/M metagenome (GOLD analysis project Ga0209554, IMG submission 188221) | Marine microbial communities from the Southern Atlantic Ocean, analyzing organic carbon cycling - Bottom_A/KNORR_S2/LV (SPAdes) (version 2) | ecosystem: Environmental > Aquatic > Marine...
GTTATCTGGCTTATGAATTCATATCAATTCCAAAACTTTCGTTTTTTATTCAATGCTTCCTCTTGTTTAGCATACTCTTTTACCGAAATCACTTTTAAGAATGAAGGGTGTTGTTCAATGGAAAACTCAATCTTACTAACAATATCAGCTACAGATTCATTTTCGTAATCAATATCTAATGGTTCTTTGATTACCATTGTTTGTAGTACATTTCGTTTTTTAATAGCCAATCCTTTTTTATCAAAAGAGCGTCTAAAGCCATCAATAACAATCGGTACAACGGTTGGTTTGTATTTTCTGATAATGTGTGCAGTTCCTCTTCTGATAGGTTTAAAAGGTGTAGTGGTTCCTTGTGGGAATGTAATTACCCAGCCATCATTTAGGGCTTTTCCAATATTAGAAATATCAGAATTTTTCACTTGCCTGTTAACATCTTTACCTTTGTTTCTCCAAGTCCTATCAATAGAAACAGATCCTCCATATGCCAAAATTTTAGGTAAAATTCCTGACCGCATGGTTTCTACAGCAGCTACATAGTACATGTTCAATTTAGGTTTCCACATGTAACCAATATTTTTAATGTTATTATCTCTTCCTTTAAGAGACGCATTAAACACATGAAACATGGCAGTTACATCAGCAAAATACGTTTGATGGTTGGAAATAAATAACACATTGCTGTCTGGCAAGTTTCTAATAACTTCAGATCCGGTAATTTTTAACTCGTTGAATCGTCGGTATCTACCATGAGAAACCACTGCAAGAATTTGAATAACCGATCTTTTTACAAATAGAATATGACCAAAAGGATTTCTTTTGAATAAAGGCATTAACTAGGTAGTTTATAAGTTTAGTTGGCAGCTAATTTACAAAAGAATAGCGCAATAGACTATTTTAATAATTCTTTAATTTCGTTCAGCATCATTGCGGTGGCTCCCCAAACAATATAACCATTTAATTGAAAGCAGGGTACATCAATATTCTTGGCATAGGAGGTTGTGATATTTATGGAAGTAATATTACTGTCATCGAGTAAATCATTTAGTAAGATTTCTATCGTTGCATCCACTTCATCACTGACTTTAAATTCGGGCTGATTGGTTAGATATCCTATAAATGGAGTCGCTAAAAAATTACTTGGAGGAATATATACATCGGTAAGTTCCCTAATAACTGTAATGTTGTTTTGTGCAAGCCCAACCTCTTCATAGGTTTCTCTTAAAGCAGTTTCTTCTAGGTTTTTATCAGTAGCCTCCACTTTTCCCCCAGGGAAACTAATTTGAGCAGAATGTGTGCCTTTGTAGCTTGCACGCTTTGTAAGTAGAAAACACGTTTCATTTTTTTTATTTGGATAAAACAGTGCCAATACTGCTGCTTTCTTCGGTTTTTTTGCTCTGATTTTTTCAGCATCATATTGCAATCTCATTTTTGGAGCCAATTGAAATTGAGCATCTAATCCACCAAGTTTTGTGTTTTTAAGCTGTGCTATTTTTGATAAAAAAAGATTGAAATTCATTGAAAGATGTATATTAGACAAATCTAAATAAAATTGAATAGAAACAAAATTCCCATGAAAAAAATAGTAAAAGTGTTGTTTGCCTTTATAGCAATCTACCTGTTGTTCATTATCATCGCTCCTTCAATTATTGATAAAATGAAAAATCCAACCGTTTTAAAATCTCCCTATAAGGTTTCAAACAGCGCTCAGAAAATATATAATTCATTGCCTTTTATTGCTGACATGCATTGTGATGCATTGCTTTGGGATAGGAATTTACTAGACAAAAAAGAGTACGGTCATGTAGATATTCCTAGAATGCTAGAAGCCAATGTGAGTATTCAGGCATTTACGATTGTAACAAAATCACCAAAGGGACAAAATTTTTCTACCAATACGGGTGATAGTGACAATATTACCACCTTGATGATTGCGCAAGGGCAGTCTATAAAATCGTGGAGCAGCTTGACCGAACGTGCGTTGATTCAGGCTAAGAACTTGCATAAATTCGAAGAAAAATCCGCAGGGAAGTTTAGAATTATTAAGTCAAAAAGTGATTTAAAGAAATACCTTGTAGATACAAAATTGTATTCAAATATTACTGCAGGATTTCTGGGCGTAGAAGGTGCGCATGCATTGGATGGAAAGTTAGGAAATATAGCGGTGTTGTTTGATGAAGGTGTTCGAATGATGTCACCAACTCATTTCTTTGATAATAAATTAGGTGGTTCTGCGCATGGGATTTCAAAAGCGGGTTTAACTGACTTCGGAAAAAAAGTAATTGAAGAAATGCAATCAAAACATATGATTGTTGATGTAGCGCATGCATCTCCAAAAGTGATCGATGCTATTTTGGCAATGACAACAAAACCGATTGTAAGTTCGCATACTGGCGTGAAGGGAACCTGTGACAATGTTCGAAATTTATCAGATAAGCATATTAAAGGAATCGCAAATTCAGGAGGTCTTGTTTCTATTGCGATGTTCAAGCAAGCCGTTTGTGGTACAGATGTAAAAGCTACTGCAGTGGCAATAAAATATGTGATAGATCTTGTTGGATCAGATTTTGTTGCTTTAGGATCAGATTTTGATGGTTCTGTAAATGCAAGTGTAGACATTACAGGTTTCCCTCTAATTGTTGAAGAATTATTGAAACTAGAAGTCTCTGAAATCGATATTCAAAAAGTTATGGGAGAAAATGTAAAACGGTTGCTATTAGAAAGTTTACCAGAATAGTAGCTAGAAAAATGAAGTTGTACGTAGTATTGCTTAAGAGTCTTCTTTAAAAAAACGTCCTAAGCCCATTCTGCTAAAGATTTTCTTTTCCATATTCCAGAAAAATTTAAATTGGCCAAAAAACCAGCCTACAAAAGGCAAGGTAAGTTGATAGATAGGGAAAATCAATAAAAAACGTAATGGAATATAAATCCAAAGGCTAGTTGTTTCTGGACTCAGTCCAAAAAATAAGGTGATTGGTTTTGCTACCCAAACAGCAAAAGAACCATTTAAAGAAAATACAATAATAATTGCTAAAAATTCCCAATTGCTTTTAAGTCCCCAGCGTTCCTTTAATTTCTCCATGTTTTGTAATAAACGGCAAAAGTACAACATGAAAGTAGAACTCAAAAGTTTCATTGAAAAGAAATTTAAAATAAAATTACTTTTTTACTGTTGATTTTTTTACCTTTCAAAATTATAATTTTAACACGTATTTTAATGAAGAAACTAGCGTTACATTGGAAAATTTTATTAGGAATGGTACTTGGAGTTGTTTTTGCTCTCGTGATGACCAATTTTGATTTCGGAAGAGGATTTATTCAAGACTGGATAAAGCCTTTCGGTAAAATATTTATCAACTCATTAAAATTAATAGCGATTCCATTGATTTTGGCGGCTTTGATAAAAGGAGTTTCTGATTTAAAAGATATTTCAAAACTCTCAAAAATGGGAGGAAGAACAATATTTATTTATGTTGTTACAACGGTAATTGCGGTTTCGATTGGATTGCTTTTGGTAAACATCGTAAATCCAGGGAAATCTATTTCTGAAGAAACAAGAGCAGAGATGGTACAAAACTACGGAGGTGGTACTGCCAAATATAAAGAAAGTGCAAAACTCCAGAAAGAAAGTGGTCCTTTGCAAGCTTTGGTAGATTTAGTTCCAGAAAATATTTTTGAAGCAACAACAAGCAACCGTAATATGTTGCAAGTCATATTTTTTGCAGTCTTTTTCGGAATCGGATTGATTTTAATTCCAGAAGAAAAAGGAAAAATAGTAAAAGGCTTCTTTGACGGTTTTAATGAAGTTATTTTAAAAATGGTCGATTTAATTATGTTGGCAGCACCTTATGGAGTATTTGCTTTATTGGCAGCTTTGGTGGTAGAATCGCCCAGTTTAGACTTGTTTAAAGCCTTGGGTTGGTATGCCGTTACCGTTGTGGGTGGTCTATTAATCATGATTGTTTTTTACAATGTCTTGGTGTTTGTGTTTACGAAAAAGAAGCCTATGTTTTTTATGAAAGCCATCTCTCCAGCACAATTATTAGCCTTTTCTACAAGTTCAAGTGCAGCAACGTTACCAGTTACTATGGAACGAGTTACAGAACATATTGGAGTAGAAGAAGAAGTAGCGAGTTTTGTATTGCCTATTGGAGCAACCATTAATATGGACGGAACAAGTTTGTACCAAGCAGTTGCAGCAGTATTTATTGCACAAGCATTTGGAATGGATTTGACTTTTGGAACACAATTAGGAATTATTGCAACAGCAACGTTGGCATCTATTGGATCGGCAGCAGTGCCAGGAGCAGGGATGGTAATGTTGGTAGGAGTATTAGGATATGCTGGAATTCCAGAAGCCGGATTGGCACTTATTTTTGCAGTAGACAGGCCTTTAGATATGTGTAGAACAGTTGTGAATGTTACAGGAGATGCAGCAGTTTCCATGTTGGTTGCAAAATCAGTTGGAAAATTAGGAGAGCCACACGTTAAAAACTGGGACGATAACTATGAAGGCAATTAAATACACTTTTGAATGAATGAAAAGTGACTTAAAAATAAATAAACCCTTGGTTTCTGTAAATTGGTTGTATCAACATAAAGATGTAACCAATTTATTGGTTTTAGACGCCACAATTAAAAAAGTGACTTCAAATAAACTCACAAATGAATCCGTAAAAAAGCAGCTAAAAGACGCTCGGTTTTTTGACTTAAAAAAGGTGTTTTCTGATCAGAATGCACCATTTCCAAGTACTTGTTTGTCTGCTGGTAAATTTGAGCAAGAAGCTCGTAAAATGGGCATCAACAAGAACACTGCTATTGTAGTATATGACGATATCGGAATCTATTCTTCGCCAAGAGTTTGGTGGCTTTTTAAGCTCATGGGTTTTACAAACATTGCTGTTTTAGATGGCGGATTTCCTGCTTGGAGAGAAGCGGGGTTCTCTATTGAAAATCCAATCGCTTATTCAGGAAAACAAGGCGATTTTAAGAGCAAGTATCAAAAAGAACTAATTTGTAATTCAGAGAACGTGTTTGTTTCCATTTCAGACAGCACAATACAAATTATAGACGCGCGTTCAAAAGGACGATTTTATGCCACAGAGCCCGAGCCCAGAGCAGCATTAAGAGGTGGTCATATTCCGAATTCTATCAGCATGCCATACGGTAGTTTGTTAGAAAATGGAAAGATGAAATCTGAGTCAGATCTAATAGCAATTTTTAAAGAAAAAAATCCAGCTACTAAAAAAATGATTTTCTCTTGTGGTTCAGGAATAACAGCTTGTGTATTGGCTTTAGGAGCAGCAATGTCAAATGGCACAAGCTACGCTGTGTACGATGGTTCTTGGACAGAGTGGGGGAGTTTACATCATTTACCCATAGAAAAATAATTAGATATGTTTTATAAAATTACAAATAAAAACCTGTTACTAGCAACTTTAATTAGCGGTCTGTATTTTACTTTTATATACTTGAATGCAGCTGTTTTTAAATTTAATTTTGTGCTGATTGGTGTTTTTCAAGAGCTGCTAACCATTCCTCTTTTATTATTGCAATTGTTATTGCTTTTTGTAGCCATAAAGTTTTCTGTACGAGATGGGTTTTCCCTAAAAAAGAGCTCTCTTTATTCGCTTCTTATTTTATTGTTAAGCAATGGGTATGTTTGGAGTTTGTTTTTTATTAAATAAGCTTTTTTAGTTCGCTAAAATCTTTAATAACAAGATTTGCTGTTGCCAATGTTTGTAATTTAGAATGCTCGCTCTTATAACCAACACAATAGATGCCTGCCCTGTTTGCTGCCAGAACTCCGTTGTCAGAATCTTCAATTATGATGCAATTTTCTTTTGGAGTATTTGCCTTCCTTGCTGCGTTCTCAAAAATTTCTGGATGTGGTTTTGACTTCTCTAAATCGGCACCACTCAATTTACCTACAAAATACTGATTCAAGTCAAATCGTGTAAACACTCTATTAATGGTTTCCATAGAGGCAGAAGAAGCCAAGACCAAGACAATGTCTTTGTTGTAGAAGTATTTGATAATTTCTTCTACACCATCAATCAACGCCAGTGAAGGATCGCTTTCAAAAAGAGTGACAAAAAAGGCACGTTTTTGAAGGACTAATTTTTGAGGGTCATCGGTTAGTTGAAAATGTGCCTCCAACTTTTGAAAAGCATTGATGGTTGAGCTTCCAGTTAAAGAATGGTACAGTGTTTCAGAAACAGTGAGCCCTAGGGATTCAAATGTTTTGAAATAGGCTTTTTTATGCAAAGGTTCTGTATCTACAATTACACCGTCCATATCAAAAATAACACAGGAAATAGTTTTCATTTAATCTAAAAATTTATGTTTTAATGTTGGAGAAGGAATCATACAATATTCTTTTTTACCAAACCATTTGTACCTGTTTTTGGAAACAATGTCGTAGATAGCGTTTCTAAAAGATTCAGGGAACATCATAAAAACTTGAAGAAGTTTCCAAAACCCACCAAAATGATTGGCTATTTTTAAGACTGCAGTCGATTTTGTATAATAAGCTACTTGTGGCTCAAAGAGAATGATCGTATCAATTTTAGAAGTGTCCACATTCAAGTAGCCGGTGATACTTTTGCCAATATCAGATTGCAAAGAGGCAAACAAAAAAACATTTTTTTTGTCGTATTTTAGCACCCTCAAAACAGATGAATTGCAGAGGTTGCAAACACCATCAAATAAAATTATTTTTTTGTTTTTTGGGAGTTGATCTATTGTATACACAACGTTCGTTTTTCTTTTTAAAAAGATATTTCACAAATTTCAGTAATTTTTGTGAATATACTGTAACAATTCTTAAAATAAGACGTCAGATACAAGTAGCAATTAAAAATAACTAAAGAAAGAAGTTACAATTTTAGAATTGAATCGTCTTTTAACAAAATATTAGGAGCTGTACTAACTAGCAAACCTTATTTTAGTTCAAAAATTAACTAGCAGAATGATACAAATTAAAAATCTACACAAATCCTATCCAATCGGAAAAGATTCATTGCATGTTTTAAAAGGAATTGACCTTCATATTAAAGAAGGAGAATTTGTTTCGATTATGGGATCTTCAGGTTCTGGAAAATCTACCTTGTTAAATATTGTTGGTTTATTAGATGTACATGATGAAGGTGACTATTATTTAGATGGACAGTTAATTGAAAATTTAGATGAAAAGAAAGCAGCTATTTTAAGAAATAAATTTTTAGGATTTGTATTTCAGTCTTTCAACTTGATTTCTTATAAAACCGCTTTAGAGAATGTTGCGTTACCTTTATATTATAAAGGAATGAAACGGAAAGAGCGCTTGAAAGTTGCCATGGAATATTTAGATAAAGTAGGATTGAAAGATTGGGCTAATCACTTGCCAAGTGAGCTTTCTGGAGGGGAAAAACAACGTGTTGCCATTGCAAGAGCGTTGGCAACGAATCCAAAAGTTGTATTGGCAGATGAGCCTACAGGAGCCTTAGATTCGACAACATCCAATTCGGTAATGGACTTGTTAAAAGGAATTAACGATGAAGGAATGACCGTATTTGTAATTACGCACGAAGAAGATATTGCAGCACAAACAGATCGAATAGTTCGTTTAAGAGACGGTGTTATTATTAGCGATGAAGTAACACTTAAAAAAGCAAAAGCAGTTTAACTATGTTTGACTTAGATCGTTGGAGAGAAATTTTTCAAAGCATCAATAAAAACAGATTGCGTTCTGTAATGTCTGGTTTTACGGTAGCCTTTGCTATTTTGTTGTTTACCTTATTGTTTGGAGTGGTAAATGGTTTAAGCAATTCATTTAAAGGAGCTTTTGTAGATGATGCCCAAAACATAATGTTTGTTAGAGTATGGAAAACTTCAAAGCCATACAAAGGAATGCAAAATGATAGAAGAATTCAATTAAAAAATGAAGACTTAGATTTTGTAAAAAACACCTATGAAGATAAAATTCAGCATTTGACTGCCAGGATTTATAAAAATGTAAGTATTTCGTATAAAACCAAACAAGACAATTATAGTTTAAGAGCAGTGCATCCCGACCATCAGTTTTTAGAAAAAACAATTATGGATGAAGGGCGGTATATCAATGAAAGAGATATCAGAAATAAATCCAAAGTTTTAGTTATTGGTCGCTTGGTAAAGGAAGATATTTTTGGAGAAAAACCTGCGTTGGGAAAACGTGTAAATGTCAGTGGGATATCCTATAAAATTGTTGGGATATTTTCTGATGCTGGTGGAGATAATGAAGAACGATTAACATACATGCCAATTACCACAGCTCAAATGTTGTATGGTAATAATGACCATATTTCAGAAATAAACATAGGTTATAATCCTAAGCTAAGTTTAAATGAAGCCATTGCTTTTGGAAATAAAATAGAGCGTGATTTGCGTAAAAAATTAGACATTCATCCAGATGATCAAAGTGCTTTGTCAGTAAGGAATATGGCAGAAGCAAACAAAGGTGTGGGTATTATCATGCTCACCTTGTATTTCATTATTCTATTTATTGGCTCAGGTACTTTAATTGCCGGAATTATAGGGATTAGCAATATCATGATCTTTGTGATTAAAGAACGTACCAAAGAATTTGGAATTCGAAAAGCATTGGGAGCGCAGCCATCTTCAATTATTGGGATGGTAGTACAAGAATCGGTATTGATAACCACCATAGCGGGGTATTTAGGCTTAAGCTTAGGTACTTATATTTTAAGTTTAATAGGGGATAGTTGGGAAAAGGATTATTTTATCAAAGACCCTAGTGTAAGTCAAGGGGTTGTTATTGGAGCTACAATAGTATTGATTATCTCTGGATTGATTGCTGGATATGTTCCTGCAAAAAGAGCCGCAAAAATTAAGCCTATAGAGGCATTAAGAGCAGATTAAGTATGAAGTTTTTATTTGATTCAGATACATGGCAAGAAATTTACGGAAGTATCCGTAAAAATAAAGTAAGAACCATCATTACCATTATTGGAGTGTTGTGGGGTATATTTTTATTGGTAGTATTATTGGGTGCCGCCAGAGGAATGGAAAATAATTTTAAGAAATTATTCGGAACCTTTGCAACCAATAGTGTTTTTGTTTGGACACAATCTACTGATACTCCTTTTAAAGGTTTTCAAAAAGGTAGACGGTTTAAGCTAACATTTAAAGATATTGACGTGTTGAAGCGGAAGTACCGTAAAGAAATAAAGTTGTTGGCACCGAGAAATCAAAGCAGTAACCTTTTTGTAAAAGGGTTTAAAACAGGGACCTTTAGAGTTAGTGGAGATTATCCTGTATTGGATCAAATACAGAAGAAAAACTTGATGTACGGCCGCTTTTTAAATGTAAATGATATCTTATTAAAGTCCAAAGTTTGTGTAATTTCTGAAGAAACATACAAACAACTATTTGATAAAAATGAAGAGCCAATAGGACAATACCTAAAAATCAATAGCATCAGTTATAAAGTAATTGGAGTCTATAAAAGAGGAAATATTAGTTTTGATGGAAATGCAGCCTATATTCCATTTACAACCTATCAAGTGGTGTATAATACAGCAAATAAAATTGATTGGATGATGATTACGGCTTATGAGGGTGTGGATATCAAGCAAATGGAAAAAGATGTTTTACTGACCTTAAAGAATTTACATAAAGTACATCCAGAAGATAAGCGAGCCTTTGGTTCTGTGAATTTAGCTGTAGAAATTGGAAAAATCACAGGGTTTTTAACAGGAATGCAATTTTTAACGTGGTTTGTTGGTATTGCTACCTTAATTGCAGGTGTATTTGCCATTGGTAATATTTTATTAATAACGGTAAAAGAGCGTACCAAAGAAATAGGAATTCGTAGAGCGTTGGGAGCAACGCCAAAAGACATACGACAGCAAATTATATTGGAATCTGTATTTTTAACAACCATAGCAGGAATGTTGGGAATCATATTTGGAGCACTTGTATTGTTTGGACTCGATTCCTGGCTTGGTCAAGGACCTGACCCTTCTTTGATAAACCCAACCGTAGATATCCCAATTATTTTAATTGCCTTTGGAACATTGATACTGTTAGGAACATCAATAGGATTGATTCCTGCCCATATGGCAACCATAGTAAAACCAATAGAAGCATTAAGAGAAGAATAAATTAATCAAAACAACATGAGTAAAAGAGCAAAAATTATTTTAGGAATCGTTATAGTATTATTTGTAGTAGCACTTGTTTGGTTCGCGAAAAAGAACAACAAAAGTATTGTGCTATATGAAACAGAAACAGCATTTAAAACAACAATTGTTAAAAAAACAGTCGCTACAGGAAAGGTAGTTCCGTTAGAAGAAGTGGATATCAAGCCTCAAATTTCTGGAATTATTTCAAAAATATTTTTAGAAGAAGGCGATATTGTAAAAGCAGGAGATTTAATTGCAACTGTAAGAGTTGTACCAAATGTAGCTTCTTTAAATTCGGCAACTGGTCAATTGAAAAACATTCAATTGACATTTAATAACGCTAAAGTTTCTTATAATAGAAATAAAAGACTGTATGAAAAAGGGGTAATCTCTTTGCAAGATTTTGAAGCTGCAGAGTTGAATTATAACAATACGAAACAACGTTTAGCAAATGCAAAATCAGATTTAGACATTATTAGAAAAGGGACAACTACAGGGTTGGGTAAAACGGCAAATACCAATATTTATGCAACTACCTCTGGAATGATTGTTGAAATTCCTGTAAAAAAGGGATACCAAGTAATTCAAAGTAATAATTTTAATGCAGGTACTACAATAGCGACTATTGCAGACATGACTAAAATGATTTTCGAAGGACAGGTAGATGAGTCTGAAGTTGGAAAATTGATTAATGGAACTGAAATTGAAATTTCATTAGGAGCCATTGATGGTAAAAAATTTATAGCAAAATTGACTTTTATAGCGCCGAAAGGAACAGATTCAGGAGGAGCAGTACAATTTAAAATTAAGGCAGATGTAACCTTAGATAAAGATAATTTTATCAGAGCAGGGTATAGTGCCAATGCAGATATTGTTTTAGAGAAAAAAGACAGTGTGTTGTCTATTAAAGAAGCTTTGTTAAGGTTTGATAAGAAAACGGAGAAGCCTTATGTTGAGGTTGAAACTTCCGAAGGTAAATTTGAAAAGAAAGAGTTAGAGTTAGGGATTTCTGATGGAGAAAATATAGAGGTTTTATCTGGAATTACCATAGAAGATAAAATTAAGATTTGGAACAAAGTTTCTAAAAAAGATAAAAAGGACGATGACTAAGAACGCTTCATCAATAAACTAAAAAAGAGGAAATTTTCGAAAGAAATTTCCTCTTTTTTAGTTTACAATCCTCTCAGGTTTTAAAACCGATAAGGTCTCGTAATTATAGACTATTGGTTTATGGTAAAGGCCTATTGTGCAAATTGCTTTGCAACATTTTCTGCTCTCCTGTTTTCAGAATAGTCATAGAACCCTTCACCAGATTTAACGCCTAATTTCCCTGCTGCAACCATGTTTACCAACAAAGGGCATGGCGCATATTTAGGATTTTTAAATCCGTCATACAATACATTTAAAATAGACAAACAAACATCCAGTCCAATAAAGTCTGCTAACTGCAAAGGTCCCATTGGATGTGCCATTCCTAATTTCATTACGGTATCAATCTCTTTTACGCCAGCAACTCCGTTGTATAAGGTTTCAACAGATTCATTGATCATTGGCATTAAAATCCGATTGGCAACAAAACCAGGGTAATCATTTACAGCAACAGGAACTTTGTTTATTTTTTTAGTCAAATCAACAATAAATGACATTACCTCATCAGAAGTATTATAGCCTCTAATAATTTCTACCAATTTCATGATAGGCACAGGATTCATAAAATGCATTCCAATCACCATTTCTGGTCTGTTTGTTACTGCAGCAATTTGAGTGATGGAAATCGAGGAAGTATTGGATGCCAAAATGGTGTCATCAGGGCAAACGACATCCAATTCTTTAAAGATCTTTAATTTTAAATCAACATTTTCTGTAGCTGCCTCAACAACCAAACTTGCATATTGAACACCTTCTTTGATAGAGGTATAGGTAGTTATATTGTTTAACGTAGCAGTTTTGTCAGCTTCAGTTATTTTTTCTTTGCTGACCATTCTATCCAAGTTTTTGGTGATGGTAGCAATGGCCTTGTCTAAAGCAGGTTGAGAAATATCTATCAATTGTACTTGGTAACCAAACTGAGCAAAGGTATGCGCAATTCCATTTCCCATAGTTCCTGATCCAATTACTGCGATGTTTTTCATGTGTATGTGTTTAATTTATTAGTATTCTATCTAGAAACAATCAATTATTTGTTGCGCAACCCGTAAGGCTTCTGTTCCTTGTGATAAAGAAACAATAGGTACTGTGTCATTTTCTACAGCATCTGCAAACGACTCTAACTCATCTAAAATAGCATTGTTTGCGGTAATTTCTGGATTGTCAAAATAGATCTGTTTTTTCACCCCTTCTGCATTTTGCAAAATCATTGCAAATTCATCTGGACTTTCAGGCACCTCTTTCATTTTTACAACTTCAGATTTTTTCTCTAAGAAATCGATAGAAATATAAGCGTCCTTTTGAAAGAAACGCGTTTTACGCATGTTCTTCATAGAAATTCTACTTGCCGTAAGATTGGCAACACAGCCATTTTCAAACTCAATACGTGCATTGGCAATGTCTGGAGTTTCACTAATAACGGCAATTCCGCTTGCATGTACGTTTTTTACTTTTGAGTCTACTACGCTTAAGATGATATCAATGTCATGAATCATTAAATCCAAAACAACAGGAACATCTGTTCCCCGAGGGTTGAACTCTGCCAATCGATGTGTTTCTATAAACATCGGTGTGTCAATCATGTCTTTTACTGCGGTAAAGGCAGGGTTAAAGCGCTCTACATGTCCTACTTGACCACGAATGTGTTTTTGACTTGCCAAAGTTCTAATTGCTTCAGCTTCTTGTAAGGTATTGGTAATTGGTTTTTCGATAAAAAGGTGCTTTCCCTTTTCAATGGCTTGTTTTGCGCAATCAAAATGCGACAATGTCGGAGTTACAATATCAATAACATCCACAGCGTCAATCAATGACTCTACAGAATCGAATAAGGTATATCCAAATTCACTCGCTACTTTTTTTGCATTTTCGGTAAAAGGATCATAAAATCCTACCAATTTGTATCTGTCAGATTGTTGTAATAGACGAAGATGTATTTTCCCTAAATGACCAGCGCCAAGAACACCTACTTTTAGCATATGTATATTGTTTAATGTTGTTAAAAATCAACGCGAACAAAGATACACTTTTATAGTTCTTCTTTTAAATTTATTACTAATTTTAGGATTCCAAATTTCACCCATCTTTGAAAGATACTCATAAACATCAAGGGCTTAGAAATCAGTTAGCAACCATTGTAAAAGCAAAGGGCATTACTAATGAAAATGTATTGGAAGCAATACGGAAAATTCCACGTCATTTATTTATGGATTCTGGTTTTGAAGCACATGCCTACCAAGACAAACCATTTCCGATTGCTGCAGAGCAAACCATTTCTCAGCCATATACCGTTGCATTTCAAACTCAAGTTTTAGAAATTAAAAAAGGAGATAAAGTGCTAGAAATAGGTACAGGTTCTGGCTATCAAACTGCAGTTTTGTTAGAAATGAAAGCAGAAGTATATTCGATAGAACGTCAAAAAGAACTGTTTAAAAAAACGTCGTTATTTCTTCCTAAACTAGGATATAGACCTAAGCAACTTATTTTTGGTGATGGCTATAAAGGCTTGCCTACAATAGCTCCGTTTGATAAAATTATTGTCACAGCGGGAGCGCCTTATGTTCCGAAGTCGCTATTGTCACAATTAAAAGTAGGAGGAAAGTTGTTGATTCCCGTTGGAGATGCTACACAAATTATGACCTTGTTTATTCGAAAGTCTCCCAAAGAATTTGAAAAACATGAACTTGGTGATTTTAGATTTGTGCCAATGTTGGAGGAGAAGAACTAGAAGAGAGAAGTAGGAAGTTAAAAGTGAAAAACTAAAAGTTAAAAAGAGAACCTAGAACCTAGAATCTAGAGCCAAGACAAAAGAGAAAAGAAACAAGGAGGTTTTGAGTTAGAAACTAAAAGGTGAAAAATAAAAGTTAAAAGAATTTGTCTTCCTTTGGTTGTCTATTTTTTTAATTTCACTTAACACTTAGCTAATCATACTTTGCATCAAAGTTTCCATCCCATTTTCCTTGTACTCGTAATACTTGTTCTATAATATCACGTACACAACCTTCGCCACCTTTTTTATAAGAAATATACTTCGAAATTTTTTGAATTTCTGGAGCTGCATCATTAGGGCAACATGCCAATCCGACCAATTTCATTACCGGATAATCCGGAATGTCATCGCCCATATACAAGACGTTTTCTGGGTGTAAATCATACTTTGCAACGAGCTCGTTATATTGTTTGATCTTGTCATGAGCTCCTAAATAAATGTTTTGTATACCCAACCCTTTCAAACGAGTTCTTACCCCTTCACTATTTCCGCCAGAAATGATACATACATTGAATCCTGCCAGTACCGCTGATTTTAACGCATACCCATCTTTGATATTCATATGTCTCACCAATTCTCCATTCGGAAATACGGTAACCATTCCGTTGGTCAACACCCCATCAACATCAAAAATTAACGTGTTAATTTGTGGTAATATTTCTTTATAACTTTTTTCCATACTTAGTTTTCTTGGATAGATTTTGTGAGTAATTTATAAATTTCTTGTTGTTGGAAATTTAAATTTGCTAGATGCTCTGCAATGGTTTTTTGATCGTTTCTTTTTGCAGGACCTGTTTGTGCTTCTTTTGGAGAAATTAGCGTTGCTTTTTTAGCAGTTTCTTTAATTAAAGGGAGTAAGATTTCAAAAGGGACGTCATTTTCTTTACAAATGTCATGTCCAATTGTGTACATGTGATTGGTGAAATTATTTACAAATACTGCAGCTAGATGCAATTTTTTACGCTGTTCAGAATTGATGTGATAGATGGAGTTTCCGATTGATTTGGCTAAGGATTCTAAGAGTTCAAGATCTTTGTCATTTTCAGCTTCTAAGCAAAAAGGAATGCTAGAAAAATTGATAGCTTGTTCTTTTGTGAAACTTTGCAATGCATAGAAAACCCCTTTTTTTCCGCTGTTTTGTAATGCATTCATAGCAACACTTCCTGAAGTATGTACAACCAAACCACTTTTTATTTTAGAAGAAATAGCCGCAATAGCATCATCAGAAACGGCAATGATCGTGATATCAACTGTACGTAAGTCTTCTAAATGGTTACTTATAGAGGTTTTGTTCTCTAAATGCTTGATCGTTTCAATATCTCTAGCATACACGTGTACAAGCGAAACATCCGTAGCTTTTAAAAAAGCATTTGTTAAATGTGACGCTACGTTTCCGCTACCAATAATTGCAACTGTAATCATAAAAGCGAAGATATTGAAATTCTTGTTAGCAAAAGAAAAGGATTTAGTAAATTAGCATCAAGTTTTATTTTAAACAGATACCATGAAAAAAATAGTTATTTTAGTATGCAGCTTGTTGCTGATCATAAGTTGCAAAACGGAAAATACCTCAAAAAATAATTTTGCGCATAATAATTTAGCACATATAGACATGTATAAAGAAAGCCTACATCAATTTAAAGTAACTGATCTAAGCGGTAATATTTTTGATTTTTCTACGCTAAAGGGTAAAAAAATCATGTTGGTAAATACTGCTTCAAAATGTGGGTTGACGCCACAATATAAGCAATTACAAGAGCTCTACAGTCAATTTAAAGATAAGAATTTTGTAATTGTTGGTTTTCCAGCTAATAATTTTGGAAAACAAGAACCAGGCACCAATAAAGAAATCTCGGAGTTTTGTACCCTAAATTACGGAGTTACCTTTCCAATGATGGCAAAAATTTCTGTTAAAGGTGATGATATGCATGCTGTGTATAAATTTTTAACTCAGAAAGCTAAAAATGGTTTGGAAGACTCAAGTGTTGCTTGGAATTTTCAAAAATACTTATTGGATGAAGACGGATATTTGGTAAAAGTAATTTCTCCAAAAACAACGCCCAATAACGCTGATATTATCAAATGGATTAAAATTTGATCATGAAAAAATTAGGAATTAATACCATTTGTACCCATGTTGGCGAAGTCAAAGATGAGCAGTTTAAAGGTGCTATATCTCCAATTTACATGTCAACCTCGTATGCTTTTGATGGTGTAGACGTGGTTCGGTATCCACGGTATCTGAATACGCCGAACCAAGAGGCGTTGTGTAAAAAGATTGCCGCTTTAGAAAAGACAGAAGATGCGTTGATTTTTGGATCAGGAATGGCGGCAGTAAGCACTACGTTACTTGCTTTTTTACAGCAAGGAGATCATATTGTGTTGCAACAAACCTTGTATGGAGGAACCTATAATTTTACGGTAGAAGAGTTTGAGAAATTCGGAATTGACTATTCATTTACCGAGGGTTTGGAAATTTTAGATTTTGAAAAAGTACTGCAATCCAATACCAAAGTACTGTATATAGAAACGCCTTCCAATCCGTTATTGACAATTACAGATATGCAAGCGGTGGGAAGTTTGGCAAAAAAACACGGAATTGTGACGATGATTGACAATACCTTTGCATCGCCAATCAATCAAACACCCATTGATTTTGGAATTGATATTATGATACATTCTGCCACAAAATATATGGGCGGACATTCTGATATTTTAGCAGGAGCCGTAGCTGCATCCAAAGAACACATCCAAAGAATTTGGAATACAGCCAAGAACCTAGGCGGAAGCTTGAGTGATTTTACGGTTTGGATGCTAGAAAGAAGTATGAAAACAATGAGTTTACGTGTGACATGCCAAAGTGAAAATGCGTTGAAAATGGCGGTGTATTTAGAATCAAATCCATTAATAGACACCGTGTATTACCCAGGGTTGAAATCACATCCTGATCATGAACTGGCAAAAAAACAAATGAAACTCTTCGGAGGAATGCTCTCTTTTGAATTGAAAGAAGGTATGGATGCGATGGAATTTCAGAATAATTTGCAATTGATAAAAGCCTCCATGAGTTTGGCAGGTGTAGAAAGTACCACCTTGAGTCCGGCATTGACATCGCATGCGTTGATGCCTGCTGATAAAAGAGCAGCACAAGGAATTAAAGACGGCTTGATTCGTTTTTCTGTAGGAATTGAAGAAACGGAAGATTTGATTGCAGATATTGAGCAAGCTTTAGAAAAAACAACACGATAAAAAGAACACACATGAAATTAGACATATTAGCCTTTGGCGCACACCCAGATGATGTAGAACTAGCTTGTGGAGCAACCATCGCCAAAGAAATTTCTTTGGGAAAGAAAGTCGGAATTATAGATTTAACGCGTGGTGAACTCGGAACGCGTGGTTCCGCAGAGTTACGAGATCAAGAATCGGAGAATGCTGCCAATATATTAGGGGTTTCTGTACGAGAAAACCTTGGTTTTGCTGATGGCTTTTTTCTAAATGACAAAGAACACCAATTAGAGGTTGTAAAAATGATTCGCAAATACCAACCAAAAATTGTGTTGTGCAATGCTGTTGATGATCGACATATAGATCATTCAAGGGGAAGTGAATTGGTCTCTGATGCTTGTTTTTTAAGTGGATTGCTAAAGGTAACGACAGAAGTAGCAGGGAAGTCACAAGAAAAATGGCGGCCGAGTCAAGTATATCATTATATTCAATGGAAAAATTCAACCCCTGATTTGATGATTGATGTTACGGGCTTTATGGATGTCAAAGTTGCTGCTGTAAAATCCTATGGGTCACAATTTTTTGACCCTAACAGTACGGAGCCAGAAACTCCAATTACAAGTAAAAACTTTATTGATAGCATTGGGTACAGAGCAAATGACTTAGGAAGATTGATTGGTGTTGAGCATGCAGAAGGTTTTACTTCAGAGCGATCTGTTGCCGTAGAAAATTTAGATAAATTAATTTAATTTTTCTATTGTAAAGGAACAAAAATAAATTATATTTGCACCTCCTTAAAGCAGGCATGCCCGCTAAAGGAACATGGTGGTTGTAGCTCAGTTGGTTAGAGCATCGGTTTGTGGTACCGAGGGTCGCCGGTTCGAATCCGGTCTTCCACCCAAAAGACAAAGCCTTCTCATTTGAGAAGGTTTTTTTTGATACATTTGTTTCATAAAATAATAAAGAATTTTCCTTCTATAATCCTATTGTTCTTAGTTTTTTCTTTTTCTTCATGTACAAAAAGCAAAGAAGAAGTAATACCTATTAGTTCTGATCTGCTGTATTTTAGGTATGCGAAAGATGTAACTAATACTACTTCTAGACTAGAATATGCAATTAAGTTTACCAACTTTAATTCATACAGCATAAAGGGTAGTTTTAAAGTTTTTATGAAGTTTGATGATAATGATGCTATTTTTATAACGAGTAGGATTGCTCCTTGTAAATCTATAGAAGGAAACAGTAGCTGTACTTATACGATTGACGCTACCGATATTAGAGTTGAAAACAATGCGCTAGTCAATACCATTACTTTTGAAAGAGTAGAATATATTATTGAAGAGTAATTTTAACTTCTAAGAAGTTTTTCCTTTAAATACTTAGCGGTATATGATTTTTTATTTTTGATCAACTCTTCTGGAGTTCCTTGAAAAATAAGGTTTCCACCGTTTTTTCCGCCTTCCAAGCCTAAGTCAATAATATAATCAGCACATTTTATCAGTTCAATATTGTGTTCTATAACAATGATAGAATGCCCTTTTTCTATCAATGCATTGAAAGAATCTAGTAACTTTTTAATGTCGTGAAAGTGCAAGCCTGTTGTAGGTTCGTCAAAAATAAACAAGGCTTTGTCTTTGGTATTTCCTTTCACTAAAAACGAAGCCAATTTGATGCGCTGTGCTTCACCTCCTGATAAGGTAGAAGACGATTGTCCCAATTGCACATAGCCCAATCCAACATCTTGTAGCGGTTTTAGTTTTTGAATAATTTTTGTTTGTTCGTGTTCTGCAAAAAAAGCAACCGCATCATCAATGGTTAAATTCAAAATATCATCAATAGATTTCTGATAAAATTTAACTTCTAATACTTCCTTTTTAAAGCGTTTTCCATTGCATGTATCACACTGTAAGTGAACATCGGCCATAAACTGCATTTCTATGGTCACTACTCCTTCGCCTTTACAAACCTCGCATCTACCGCCTTCTACATTGAAAGAAAAGTGTTTCGGTTTGTAATTTCGAATGGTGGATAATTTCTGATTCGAAAATAAATTCCGAATGTCATCATAGGCTTTTATATAGGTAACAGGGTTTGACCGAGAAGAGCGACCAATAGGGTTTTGATTGATAAACTCTAAATGTTGTATGTTGTCAATAGCGCCTTTGATTTCTGTAAACTGTCCTATTTTTTCTCCAAAGCCATTCAGTTTTTTCTGCATAGCAGGATATAGGATATTTTTCACCAACGTGCTTTTTCCACTTCCAGAAACCCCCGTAATAACGGTTAAGTTATTCAGCGGGAACGAAACATCAATGTTCTTTAAATTATGTTCTCTTGCTCCAATAAGTTCAATAACGTTTCTAATTTTTCTTCTCGTTTTCGGAACCTCAATAGACAAGGTGTTGGTTAAATAGTTGGCCGTTAAAGAATTTGATTTTAGAATGTCTTTAAAGCTTCCTTTTGCAACAATATGTCCCCCGAAAGTTCCTGCCTCTGGACCAATATCAATAATATAGTCAGCAATTTTCATGATGTCTTCATCGTGTTCTACAACAATGACCGTATTTCCTAAGTCACGAAGACTCTTTAATACGTCAATCAAACGTTCAGTGTCTTTTGGGTGCAAACCAATGCTGGGTTCATCTAAAATATACATAGAGCCTACCAAACTACTTCCCAAAGAAGTTGCTAGGTTTATACGCTGACTTTCTCCTCCAGACAAGGTGTTTGAGGTTCTATTTAGTGTCAGGTATTGCAAGCCAACATTTTCTAGAAATTGTAGCCTATTGTTGATTTCTGTCAACAATCGTTTTCCAATTTTCGCTTCGTAGGTCGTTAGCTCAATGGTGTTGAAAAACGCACTCAATTCATCAATAGGAAGCGTTACCAAATCGGAAATAGTTTTGCCAACTATTTGTACATGATCGGTTTCTTTCCGCAATCGCTTTCCGTTGCATTCGGTACAGGTAGTTTTTCCACGATAGCGAGATAATAGTACTCTATTCTGAATTTTATAGCTTTTGGCTTCGAGTCTTTTAAAGAAATGGTGAATTCCATCAAAAGATTTCGTTCCGTCCCAAACCAATTGTTTTTGCGCATCAGTGAGTTCAAACCAAGGTTTGTGAATGGGAATGTCAAATTGATAGGCAGTTGTAATTAAATCCTCTTTATAGCTTCTAAAACTTTCTGTTTTAAATGGAAAAATAGCATCTTGATAAATTGACAATCCTGTATTAGGGACTACCAAGTCTTCATCAATTCCAATAACAGATCCATAGCCTTCACAAGTAGGGCAAGCTCCGTATGGATTGTTGAAACTAAACAAATGGGTATTTGGCTCTAAAAAGGTGATGCCATCCAACTCAAATGTATTGCTGAACTTTATACGCTCTTTGGTTGCTATGTTTTCGATATAACACGTGCCTTTTCCTTCAAAAAAGGAGGTTTGTATGGCGTCCGCCAATCGGTTGTAAAAATCTTCATCCTCTTTTAAAATAATCCGATCCACTACCAAATGGAGTGCTTGATTGGTATAGGTGTCAAAAGGGAATTCTTCAATTCTAACAATGGTGTCCTTTAGTTGTATTCTTGCATATCCTTGCTGCGAAAAAATACTCAACAACGTTTTTAAATCTCTACTTTTATCCATAAAAACAGGAGCAAGGAGCAATAGTTTTGTGCCTATTTTAAAGGTTTTTAGATGTTTGACAACATCAGAAACAGTGTCTTTTTTGACTTCTCGATTTGAAATTGGCGAAATTGTTTTTCCAATTCTTGCAAACAGCAATTTCATATAGTCGTAAATCTCAGTAGAGGTGCCAACGGTAGATCTGGGATTTGTCGAATTTACTTTTTGTTCAATGGCAATTGCAGGCGCAATTCCTTTTATATAGTCAACTTTTGGTTTGTGTAATTTACCTAAAAATTGACGTGCATAGGAGGATAAACTTTCTACATAACGCCGTTGTCCTTCTGCATATAAAGTATCAAATGCCAATGAAGATTTTCCGGAACCAGAAAGCCCTGTAATGACTACTAATTTATTACGAGGAATGACCACATCAATATTTTTTAAATTGTGAAGTTTTGCCCCTTTTATAATGATGTTTTCTTTCGGATTAATTTTAGATAAATCTTGAGCCATTATATTTTTTAGAAAAAGAAATAGAAACAAAAGTATAAACAATAAGTTTATTTTCAGGTATGTTTATTTTCTTTTTTTTTTAGATTAAATGCTCTACAATATTAAATATGTTTTAAATTTACGTTTTTCCATAAATTTATGGTAAAATAATTTTTTTAATTCATGAAAATATATATAAAAAAACCCACCCTTTTCTTTTTCGGTTTATTGTTGTTTCAGGTGTTTTTTATGCATTCGCAAACATTTGACTTGATAGCTAATAGATTTGGTAATCTAGAAATGAAAGACAATATGGGAGTTTCCGTTGTAGATTATAACGGAGATTTTGCCTTAGATGTATTTATTGTTGGAAACCAAAAAGATGATAGCTCTGCACTAGAGACGTATAGTAGGTTGTTTAGGAATAACAACGATGGTACTTTTACAGACGTTACTTTAGAATCTGGCCTGTTTGGATTGTACAATACTTCTGAACCTGGTGAGAATACCACAGGAGGATATACTGGCTATAAAATGGGGGCTTCTTGGGGAGATTATGATAATGATGGACATCCAGATCTCTTTCTTACCAATGCTTTTAAAGTTCAGTTATTTAAAAATAATGGGAATGGAACTTTTATTGATATTACAGAAATAGCAGGGTTTTTTAAGTCTGACAATTGCAACAATACATCAGCCGCTTGGTTTGATTTTAATAATGATGGCAATCTAGATATTTATATTTCAGACTACAAGTCTGATTGCGGCAATAGATTATACAAGAACTTAGGAGATGGTACTTTTGTGGACGTCACGGTGTCAGTAGGACTTGCTTTAACTAATAAAAATACATACATGGCTTTTCCTTTTGATGTAAATAAAGATGGGTTGATGGATTTGTATGTTATTAATGATTTTGATCAAACCAATGAGTTATATGTGAACAAGAATGGAAACTCTTTTGTAGAGAAAGGGGGTAATTATGGACTTGATATTCAGCTTAATTCTATGGGGATTTCCACCGGTGATTATGATTTAGATGGAAAATATGATTTTTTAATAACAGATGTTTCTGAAAATGTAGTACTTAAAGGAAAAAAGGATAATACTTTTGAAATTCCTAATAAGTCACTCATCTATTTAAAATCAGAATGGGGATGGAATAATCATTTTTCAGATTTTGACAATGATGGAGACGAAGATATTTTAATATCAACAGGTTATGATAGAGGAAGTGCAGTAGATGGTAGAGCCGTTAATGCTTACTATAAAAATTCTTATCGAAACGGAGGCTTGTCTTTGACTAATGTTACGTTAGATTTAGGTTTGACGGATATAAATATTACCCATTCTTCAGCAGTTTTTGATTATGATAATGACGGAGATTTAGATATTTATTTTTCTAATTTAAAAGCCGCCTCTGTATTTTATGAAAATACATTGATTGTAGGCCGATCTAGTACAAATTCAAATTGGTTAAAAATTAAATTAGAAGGAAATATTTCAAATAGAGATGCTATTGGAGCACAGATAGAGATTGATACAGATTATGGTACTCAAATTCGATATCACACGGGTGTAGGTTTGTATTCTCAAAGCCAACAGTCAGTTCATTTTGGGATTGGTTCAGATACTTCTATTTTAGAATTACGTATAAAGTGGCCTTCAGGTGTTGTTGATACCTATTCAAACGTTGCTATTGATCAATATATTAAAGCAATTGAAGGAAATGGCTATGAGGCTCTTTCTATTGCTCCTAGTGTAAAAGTTTTCGGTTGTACGGATCCTACGAGTTGTAATTTTAATCCTATTGCAACTATCAATGATGGATCGTGTTCTTATTTAGCAGCTAGCACAATTACCGGAAATAATTCGGCTCATTATTTGACGGAAGAAACCTACAAATACTCATTAGGAGCAAATTCAACAATTGTTTGGCAAGTAGAAGGGGGGAAGCTTATAGAAGGGCAAGGTACTGGAATCATCAAAGTGTATTGGGAAGTTGGATCTAAAGGAAAAATTACCGTTGTAGAGACAGACACATGTTCAACAGCTCCAATAGAATTATCAGTTTCTCTATCAGTTGCTGATGTTTCTGTTGCTGGTAATGCCTCAATAGCGAGGCTATGGAGTGAGGTTTTATTATCTGCCATCCGAAAAGATTTTGCACGACCAACAATTCATGCAAGAAACTTGTTTCATACAGGTATTGCTATGTACGATTCTTGGGCTATTTATGATACAGGCACTAGTGATACGTTTTTATTAGGAAAAGCTATGGGAAGTTCTTTTACTTCATTTAGTGGATTTACTAATTTAGGAAATGCTTCTGAAAATCGCTCAAAAACATTAAGTTACGCAGTTTATCGTTTGTTGAAACATCGTTTTAAAAATTCCCCTGGAGCAATAAAATCCTTAGCTTTATTTGATTTATTAATGGATCAAATGGGGTATGATAAAAATTTCACATCAACAGATTATTCAACGAATGATCCAGAAGCGATGGGTAACTATATTGCAGAGAATTTGATTAATTTTGGGTTTGTTGATGGAGCCAGAGAAGTAACAGGCTATGACAATGGTTATTATCAATCCGTTAATCAACCGCTGCCTGTAGACCTTCCTGGGAATAAAACGTTAACATATCCTAATCGTTGGCAGCCATTAAGTTTAGAAACCTTTATCGATCAAAGCGGCAACTTGATATCAGGTTCTACACCCGGTTTTTTAAGTCCAGAATGGGGAGATGTAACTCCCTTTGCTTTGCAAGATTCCAACAAACAAATTTTTGTAAGAGATGGTGATAGTTATAAGGTGTATCACGCTCCAGGAATACCACCTTTCATAGATATAACAACTCAGACGATATCAGGAGATCAATACAAATGGGGATTTTCATTAGTTTCAATTTGGGGAGGGCATCTAGATTCAGCAGATGGAGTGATGTTGGATATTTCTCCAAGATCTTTGGGAAATATACCTATAGAAAATCTTCCGTCAAATTTTATTGATTATCCAGAGTTCTACAACACCTTAGAAGGGGGAGATATTGGAACGGGCTATGCCGTTAATCCAAAAACGAATACAGCTTATGAAGAGCAATTAGTACCAAGAGGAGATTATACAAGAGTATTGGCAGAATTTTGGGCTGATGGTCCAGACTCAGAAACTCCACCTGGACATTGGTTTACATTGATGAATTATGTGAGTGATCATGCTGCAATAGAAAAGAAGTTTGAAGGGGAAGGAACAGTACTGTCAGATTTAGAATGGGATGTAAAGAGTTATTTCCTTTTAGGAGGAGCAATGCATGATGCAGCTATAGCGTCTTGGAGTATAAAAGGTTGGTATGATTATATTCGTCCAGTTTCAGCAATTCGTTATATGGCAGAGTTAGGTCAGAGTACAGATACTAGTTTGTTGAATTATCATATTGGAGGCCTTCCTCTAGTAGTGGGAAAGGTGGAAGTTGTAAAGGCAGGAGATGCTTTAGCGGGAGCGTCAAATGAGCACGCAGGAAAAATTAAGTTGTATAGTTGGAAAGGACATGCTTTTATTGCTAATCCAAGTACAGATGCCGCAGGCACAGGTTGGATTTTGGCAGAAAATTGGATGCCATACCAACGATCAAGCTTTGTAACGCCGCCATTTGCGGGCTATATTTCAGGGCACTCAACGTTTTCTAGAGCAGCGGCAGAAGTGTTAACCAGAATTACAGGAGATGCTTATTTTCCAGGAGGCATGGGAGAGTTTGTAGCTAAAAAGGATCAGTTTTTAGTATTTGAAAAAGGTCCGAGTCAAGATGTGATTTTGCAATGGGCAACGTATAGAGATGCATCCGATCAGTGTAGTTTGTCAAGAATTTGGGGAGGAATTCACCCGCCATTTGATGACATCCCTGGAAGAATTATAGGCGAACAGATTGGAATTGATGCTTTTGAATTTGGGAAAACGTATTTTGACAAAAGCCTGTCTGTGGTAGATTACTATACAACCAAAAGAATAGTGTATCCAAACCCTACAGCTAGTAATGTGATACTGATAAGCAATACTAAAGATACAGATACAATTGCCTTGACAACGATGTTGGGAGAGGAAGTAGAGATTCAATCAAAAAAACACCTCTCTGCTAATCAAAGTACAGAAATTACTGTTTCAAAATCAATCCCTTCAGGAGTTTATATTTTAACTGTAAATAAGGATACTTATAAAATTGTTTTTATATAAAAATTTGGTTTTGTCAGAATATTAACTCATATTTGACGCATAATAACTGCAAAAAAACACACGCATATAGGATAAAATTACTTTTAACTGTTTATAGAATAGGAACCAGAAAGCAACTTAGTTTTCTAAAAGTGATTTATGATGCGTAAAAATACAACCCTAGATAGTACTCTCGTTAGCAATTATATTAATGGTGATGAAAAAGCCATTGAAATATTGATAAAAAGACATCAACAACGGTTGTTTAGCTTTATTTATAGCAAAGTTAAAGACAGAGATGTTACAGAAGATGTTTTTCAAGATACTTTTATCAAAGTAATCAGAACTCTTAAGAAAGGAAATTATAACGAAGAAGGTAAGTTTTTACCTTGGGTTGTTCGGATTTCTCATAATTTAGTGATTGATCATTTTAGAAAATCAAACAGAATGCCAACCTTTAAAAACACCGACGAGTTTGATATTTTTTCTGTGTTGGGAGATGGAACTCTAAATGCGGAGAGTGTCATTATAAGAGAGCAAATTTATGCGGATGTTAAAGGGTTGATCAATGAACTTCCAGAAGAGCAGAAACAGGTGTTAATAATGCGCATGTATAATGATATGAGTTTTAATGAAATATCTGAAAACACAGGAGTTAGTATAAATACTGCATTGGGTAGAATGCGTTATGCTTTGATCAATTTAAGGAAGCTTATAGAAAAAAATAAGATTATTTTGGTAAACTAGATACTAAAAGTAAAAATGCATCGTTGTAAATTAACAACCAAGTGATAAAACCATTTTATATGATGCAAATTTACTCTAAAAAGTCTTCCTTTTATAAGGAGCAACCCACAGAAGAAACAATTCAAGCTTTAATTAATTTTTCCAAATCGCTAAAAATAATTAAAACCAAGTCAGACTTTGTCATTGAATTGAATTTGAATTAAGAGTGGAAAAACCCTCAACAGAGTTGGGGGTTTTTTTTATGCCAAATTATTTTATACTATCGCTTCGGGTAGTTTTGATTTATCAAAATTGCGAAGCAATTTCATTCGAACTGACACTATTTCTTCTTTTTGTAATACGCATCTAAAATAGATTTTCGACCAATAGTTTTAGTGATCATATCATTCTCTAAATTCCAACCACGAGCTTGAGAAAATTCGCGTCCGTAATAAATGATTTGCAAATGTAATTTGTTCCACAGTTCTTTTGGGAACAAACGTTTTGCATCTTTTTCTGTCTGAACTACATTTTTTCCATTGGTAAAATTCCAGCGATATAGTAAGCGATGAATATGTGTATCTACAGGAAAAGCAGGAATTCCAAAAGCTTGACTCATTACAACACTTGCTGTTTTATGTCCAACCGCTGGCAATGCTTCTAGATGTTCAAAACTCTGCGGTACTTTTCCATTGTGTTTGTCAATTAAAATATGTGACAAGCCGTAAATTCCTTTTGATTTCATTGGAGATAATCCTACGGGTTTGATGATTTCTCGGATTTCATCTGCAGATAATTTGATCATATCATATGGATTGTCTGCTTTAGCAAATAGAAGCGGAGTGATGATATTTACTCGCGCATCCGTACTTTGAGCAGATAATAGCACTGCAATTAATAAGGTGTACGGATCTTTATGGTTTAGTGGAATAGGGGTTTCAGGATAGATTTCCTCTAGCGTGTCTATTACAAATTGAGCTTTTTCTACTTTGGTCATTTTTACCTAAATTTACAAGAACAAATATATGAATTATGACTACACTAAAAATAGGTGATAAAGCTCCAGATTTTAAAGCAAAAGACCACCAAGGAAATACCATACAACTTTCTGATTATACAGGTAAGAAACTGGTTTTGTTCTTTTATCCAAAGGCGAGTACGCCGGGCTGTACAATGGAAGCCTGTAATTTACGAGACAATTACCAAACGTTTCTGGAAAAAGGATATGATGTGCTGGGTGCAAGTGCAGATTCTGCTAAACGACAACAAAATTGGATTGATAAACATAAGTTACCATTTCCTTTATTGGCTGATGAAGATAAAACAGTAATCAACGCTTTTGATGTTTGGGGAGAAAAGAAATTTATGGGAAGAACTTATGATGGTATTCATCGTGTGACTTTTGTGATTGACGAAAATGGAATCATTGAAGAGGTGATTACGAAGGTGAAAACGAAAGCGCATACAGCGCAGATTTTACATTAAAAAGCAGGGAATATTTAAAATTGCATCCCTATTTTAAAATTAAGAACACGTCCTGTCATAAAATTCGGAATTCCGTACATGGTCTTCGAATACACATCGCGTACCCATGTATTGGTGATTGAATTTTGAATATCAAACAAGTTAAAGAGTTCTAGCCCTGCTGTGAGCTCTTTAAAATTTGACAGCCATTTGTTGCTTGCTTTTTTATGCGCATCTACAAATATATAAGAAATACCTAAGTCAGCACGTTTATAAGCGCCTAATCTGTTTTGAAATTGATACGGGTCTGAATAGGAGGGTGCTCCTCCAGGAACACCAGAATTGTAGACTAAATTTAAATAGGCTTTTAAGTCTGGTAAATTAGGAACATAATCTTGAAATAAGACGCCAACTTTTAACCGCTGATCAGATGGGCGAGAAATATAACCTCTTCCATTGCTGTTCTCTTCAGTTTTTAAATAGCCAATACTGATCCAACTTTCATTTCCAGGAACAAATTCTCCGTTTAAACGAATATCAATTCCAGTTGCATACCCAGTTGCATTGTTGTTTGCTTGGTATCGAATGCGAACATTATCAACCGTGTATGGATTTACATTCGTCAAATGTTTGTAATAGAGTTCTGTAGTCAGCTTAAAGGGTCGATTCCACATCGTAAAGCTATAGTCGTTTCCGATAACCGCATGAATGGATTGTTGTGCTTTTACTTCGGGATGAATGTTTCCTACATTGTCTTTCAGTTCTTTGTAAAATGGAGCTTGCGAGTAAAATCCGCCAGAAATACGGAATAACAGGTCTTTTTCCCAATCGGGTTTGATCGCAAACTGTGCACGGGGGCTAAAAATAAAATGACTTTGGGAAGTGATGTCATTTGCTTTCACAGTCCAATTTTGTGTTCTGATGCCTATATTATACCAAATTTGATGTTGGTTCCAGTCCTCTTTTCTACTGAACTGTAGATAGCTAGAAAGTCTATCGATACGAACGGTATTGGTGGCTCTAATACTTTGAAAAGACTCAATACTCCCCTGATATGGATCGTAAGGCTGGTTGTTGATGCTGTGGTGTGGAGGTCTGATGGAAAAACCAACAGAGTCAATTATTTCCCATTCAATAATACGGTCTTTGATATCTTCCAATTGATATTTGATTCCAGCTTCTAGTTGATTGTTGCCTTTTTTATAGGTGGCTTTTATTTTTAGATTGGTAATTAAAGCGTCTAAATCGTTCCGAGCATGATTTAACTGAGAGCCAATTCCTTGTGAGAATTCTACCTCTCCAAAGGTTTCAGAACCTAAATTGCTATCCACTTCTCCTAGATGGTACGAAGCGAATATGTCAAAATACTCTTCTTCTTGTGTGTTGTACATAGATGCGGTCGCATTCACGGTAAGATTGTCGTTTACTTTATAGTCTGCACTGAAGGCACCAAAACTAGTTAAATAAGTGTCTTTTTCTTGCCCACTGTAAAAAACGATTAGTTCAATCGGGTTGATCAACGTCCCGAATCTTGTTTTTCTAGAAACAGGTGTGTACTTGTAATTGTTTAAAGAAAAATTTCCTAAAAAATGAAAACGAAGTTGTTCGTTTAACTGATAGCTTAGAAACGCCTGAACATCTGAAAAATTTGGTTTGTAATTGGTTTCTATCTGTTTGCTATTTACAAATAAGCTATTATCTCTATATCTGAACCCAATAATGGCGCTCAGTTTGTCGTTTAATGCCAATCCTTCAATAGTAGCACTTCCTCCCACAAAGCTCAATTCGACATTGGTTGCAAATTCTGTCGGTTTTCTGTAGGTAATGTCCAATACAGAAGATAATTTGTCGCCATATTTTGCTTGAAATCCTCCTGCAGAAAAATTGATATTCTGTATCATATTCGAGTTGATAAAACTCAAGCCTTCTTGTTGTCCAGATCGTACCAAGAAAGGTCTGTAAATTTCAATTCCGTTTACATAGACGAGGTTTTCATCAAAATTACCACCTCGTACGTTGTATTGTGTGCTTAGTTCATTGTTGTTGTTTACGCCTGCAAAGGTCATCAGTAAATTTTCGACTCCAGCATTTGCTCCGGGTAATCGTTTTACATTCTTAATGGCAATTTTTGTAATGCCTTGAGTCGCTTTTTTGGTGTCTTTTATAATTACTTCTTTTAAGTTCTGTGTCAAAGAGATTAAAATAGGAAAGTAGTTTATAGTCCGTTTGCTTCTTAGTGTGAATTTTTTAGTAATTTTTTTATAAGAAACGTGGCTAAATACAATCGTTATTGTTTTTCTGATAGGAATGTGCAATTCATAAAAACCATTGTTATCTGTAACAGTCCCTTTATTTAAATAACTAACAGAAACACCAGTAATCGGTGTGTTCAGTTTGTTTTTAACAACTCCTTTTATGGTGCCTGTACTTTGCGCCATGACAAGAGACGGAATGAGTAGAATTAGAAATAGGAGTTTTTTCACAGAAAATAAATATATTGAGTTATCAGACGTCTAATTTATTGTTTTTTATAGAACGTAGCATTTAGCATATTCGTATTTCCGACATTATCAGAAACAACAATGTTGAATTCATGTTTGGAACCAACCAGCTCTTTGTCTTTAAATTGGTAGACCAATTGTTTCTTTTTTAAGTCGTATTCCATTAAGATCCATTGATCGTCTATGGTTGCTCTATACGATTTTATACCAGAGTCTTTGTCAGATATTTTTACAATAAGTCGCGTAGACTTACTCAACCATTGTTTGTCTTTAAAGTTTTTTAATTTTATTATAGGTATTTGATTGTCAGATAGTAAAGTGTATTTCCCTAAAGTTTTAGTTGTGGTATAGAATGTTGCTTTCTTTTTTACAGTAGCTTGATAGCTTGGATATTTTTTATTGTTGAGGTTGGCGATGTATAGTTGATTTTTCTCCTCTTCAGTGTAGGTAGAAACATCAAACGTTAAGGTGTATTTTTTATCCAAAGGAATGGTAGGTTTGTGTATGCGTGCAATTCCGTTTTCTATCGTAAAATCTAAATAAAAATCATTGTAAAAAGTGTTTTTAGGAAAAGCAACAGTTACATTTTTCTGTTGAAACTTATGAAATTGCGTCGCGTTAATTTTAAAAGCAGTGGTGTCTTTTTGTTTGCTAAATAGCCTATTGCTCTCAACACCACGAATAGGAATTTTAAGAGTGCTTTTATTGCCTTTAAAGTCTGTAGCTACAATTTCTACGTTATAATTAAACCCTTTTTTAATCTGCAAAACACCATTGTTTGTAAGTTTTTTATAGATAGAAAGTTGATTTCCATCAACTTTGTGTGTTCGCTGAAATCTACGTTTGTATTGTGCAAGTTGCTTATAGTCAATCAATAAATTGATGTATTTACTTTCTGCAAACGAAAAGCTTTCTAGATTGTGATGGTATACTTTTAGTCCATTCACAAACATTTCTAAGCTGTAAATACCATTTCTATTGTATGTATTGTTCAGCTTGTCATACACATGTACAGCAAATCCAATAGCGCCATTTGCTGAAACTCTATTTGTGGTATGGCTATTATTTCCTTTCGGTTTAAATGACAACAACGACTTTTTTACAGCGTTGTTAACGCTAGAAGAATCTCCTATCGGATACACAAAAAGGCCTTTAAATACTGGAGTAATCGTGTCTTTTACTGAAATTCCAAACAGCATTGGGTTGATGATTTTTTCAGATTTTGTATTTCTTATTTCATAGTGTAAATGTGCAGAAACAAACCCCCCTGTGCTTCCAGAAAATGCAATGACCTGTCCTTTTTTAACAAGTATTTTACCAGGTTTTAAATAGATATTTCCTGTTTCATAACGTTCTTTTTGGTATTGAATTTTTTTGACGTATTCCTCAATTCCCTTTCCGAACTTACTTAGATGTGCATATACCGTTGTGTAACCATTAGGATGTGTAATGTAGATTACTTTTCCATAGCCCCACAAAGAAACTCGAATTCGAGAAACATAACCGTCAGCAACTGCATAAATGTTTAAACCCTCTCTTTGCTGGGTTTTAATGTCAATTCCAGAATGAAAATGATTGTTACGTAACTCGCCAAACGTACCTGCTAAGACAATAGGAATATCTAATGGACTTCTAAAGTCTTTCTGCGGATATTTTTTTTGTCCGAAGGAGACAGAAGTAAAAAGCACTAAAAAAAGGAAAGTAAAATTTTTCAAAGGATAATTTTTTAGGCTAATGTACTAAAAATTTGAAGTTGTAGAATACTATTTTTTAGAAGCCTATAAGACAATGTTTTAAAAATAATAAAGTAAAAAGAGTCAATTTTTTTGTGATTTAAGAATCAGAACAGTAACTTTGTTGGGTATAGTTTTGATTCTTTAATTAGATGAGTAAAATAGTAGAAGCAATTCATTCATTGGAAGACACCTTAAAAGTAGTGCTTACCAATTATGAATTTTTGAAAGAGGAAAATGAAATTTTGCTTCAAAATGTAGCTAGATTACAATCTCAAACACTTAAGGATCAGCAGTTACTAGCAGATCAGAATAAAAAATTTGATTTACTGAAGATTGCAAAAACTATAGATGGCAGTAACGAAAGTACAAGAGAAACAAAACTCCAAATAAATGCTTTAATTCGAGAAATCGATGCATGTATTGTTCAACTAAGCGAGTAAACAACGTTCATTAACAGTGTCAGAAAAATTAAAGATTAATATAGTCATTGCAGGAAGATCTTATCCATTAAGTGTGAGTAGCACTCAGGAAGAAGAAGGGATGCGGAAAGCAGCAGCAAATATCAATCAATTAATTTCTTTATACGAACAAAATTATGCTGTTAATGACAAACAAGATGTATTGGCAATGTGCGCATTGCGATTTGCATCTCAACTAGAAATATCGTCTTTAGATACAGCAGGAAATACAGAAAAAGCATTTCAAAAAATAAATGAACTAAATGAGTTGATACATTCTCATTTAGAAGAAGTTCTTTAAAATAAAATTAAAATACACTGCCTACGTTAGTAAACTGTTTATTAAACTCAACACGATTCAATTATGAAGGATGAGTCTTAACTACAAAAGCATGCCGCCTGTATCTTTTTGATACTTCGGATCCTTGACCAGTTAGTTAGTCCTATGAATACCATAATGGAGTTTAAAAAACCCAACTGATGTAGGTTTTTTTTATCTTTAAATTAAAATTATGAATGAAATGATACTTCCCGTTTTATTGGGAATCTTTATAGGAGTAGCCATAGGTTTTATTATTGCAAAAGCACTAGAAAAATCTAAAGGAAAGAAAATAGTAAGCGGCACAAAGAAAGAAGCTGCGTCTATATTAAAAATAGCAAAAGTTGACGCTGAATCTTTAAAAAGGGATAAGATTTTACAAGCGAAAGAGAAATTTATTGAGTTAAAATCTGAGCATGAAAAGGTCATCTTATCAAGAGAAAAAAAGATTTCTGATGTAGAAAAAAGAGTACGAGATAGAGAATCTCAAGTAGCATCAGAGGTTGATAAGAATAAAAGGCTGAATAAATCAGTAGAGCAAAAAGAATCAGACTTTACCTACAAGTTAGAGTTCTTAGACAAGAAGGAAGATGAATTGGATAAGATGCACAAAAGACATGTAGATCTATTAGAGCAAATCTCTGGTTTTTCTGCAGATGAAGCTAAAAAAGAGTTGGTTACTTCTTTGCAAGAAGAAGCAAAATCAGATGCGATGGCTTTTATTCAAAACTCATTAGAAGAAGCAAAATTGACCGCAGAACAAGAGGCTCGAAAGGTTGTTTTAAGTACCATACAGCGAGTTGGAGTAGAGCAATCTGTTGAGAATTGTATCTCCGTTTTTAATTTAGAATCTGATGATGTAAAAGGAAGGATAATTGGTAGAGAGGGTAGAAATATCAGGGCTATTGAAGCAGCGACAGGCGTAGAAATTATTGTTGATGATACTCCAGAAGCAATTATTTTATCTTGTTTTGATCCTGTAAGGAGAGAAATTGCCCGTTTATCGTTGCATAAATTGGTAACTGACGGACGTATTCATCCTGCGAGAATTGAAGAAATTGTAAAGAAGACCGAGAATCAAATTACACAAGAAATTATAGAAGTAGGAAAACGTACCGTAATTGATTTAGGAATTCACGGATTGCATCCAGAGTTGATCAAAACAGTAGGGCGTATGAAGTATCGTTCTTCGTATGGACAGAATTTATTACAGCACTCTCGTGAAGTTGCAAACCTATGTGGTATTATGGCTTCAGAACTTGGTTTAAATGCAAAGACTGCTAAAAGAGCAGGATTGCTACATGATATTGGTAAAGTGCCAGATGCAGAAAGTGAATTGCCACACGCATTATTAGGAATGCAATGGGCAGAAAAATACGGAGAGAAACCAGATGTCTGTAATGCAATTGGAGCACACCATGATGAAATTGAAATGAAGAATTTAATTTCTCCGATTGTACAAGTTTGTGATGCGATTTCTGGAGCAAGACCTGGCGCAAGACGTCAAGTGCTAGATTCATACATACAACGTTTAAAAGACTTAGAAGAAATTGCCTTTGGATTTTCAGGCGTTCAGAAAGCATATGCTATTCAGGCTGGTAGAGAGCTGAGAGTTATGGTAGAAAGTGTAAAAGTGAATGATGAAAAAGCAGCAGAATTATCTTTTAACATTTCTCAAAAAATTCAAAACGATATGACCTATCCCGGACAAGTAAAGGTGACGGTTATTAGAGAAACACGAGTTGTGAATATTGCAAGATAAAAAAAGCCTAATTTTATAGAATAACTAAATTCCTTGAAAGTGTGCTTTCAGGGAATTTTTATTTTCTAGGATGAAATTTTTCTACCACCTCTTTTAAATACGATTTATCAAGATGTACATATACTTCGGTAGTTGTAATACTTTCATGTCCAAGCATTTGTTGTATCGCTCTTAAGTCTGCACCGCCTTTTAATAAATGAGTGGCAAAAGAATGTCGCAACGTATGTGGTCCTATTTTTTTGTTTAGATTAATTTTAACAGCTAAATTCTTGATAATGACAAAGACCATTTGGCGTGTCAACCCTTTTCCTCTTCTGTTTAAAAACAAGGTGTCTTCATAGCCTTTTTGCGGTGTAATATGACTTCTGATGTCTTTGATATAAAAGCTGATAAACTTTTGAGTACTATACGGAATAGGCGTAAAACGCTCCTTATTTCCTTTTCCTAATACTTTGACCAAGCCCTCTTCAAAAAATAAATTAGACAATTGAAGGTTGATGACTTCACTAACCCGCAAACCACAACTATAAATAGTTTCAAGTAGGGTTCTGTTGCGCTCTCCTTGCGGATGACTCAAATCAATGGCAGCTAACAATTCATTAATTTCAATTTCAGAGAGTGTGTCTGGAAGTTTACGCCCAATTTTAGGGGTTTCTATCAATTCGGTCGGATTGCTTTTTCTATAATCTTCAAAAATTAGAAACTCAAAAAAATTACGAAGTCCAGAAATAATTCTTGCCTGACTTGTGGCAGAAAGCTGTTTTGCAACCTCATAAATAAATTGTTGCAAGGTGTCTAGATCAATAGAAATAGGCGTGTGAGAAATTTTATGGGCTTCTAAAAACAGCAGCAACTTTTGAATATCTCTTGTATAGCTTTCAATAGTGTTTTTGGAAAGTCCGCGTTCTATTTTTAAAAAAAGTTGGTATTCTTTTATTGTAGGTTGCCATTTCATTTGCTAAAAATATAGTTTATATTTACAACTTAAAAATAAAACATGAAACGAACATGAATTTATTTAATTACAAAATTTTAAACGCATGAAAATTATCATCATCAACGGACCCAATTTAAACTTACTTGGAAAGAGAGAGCCAGAAATTTATGGTGCTGCTACTTTTGAAGACTATTTTAAAAGCTTGCAAACAAAGTTTTCCTCAGTAGAATTATCATATTTTCAATCAAATATAGAAGGTGAGATTATTGATAAACTACACGAAGTTGGTTTTAAGTATGATGGAATTATTTTGAATGCCGCAGCATACACACATACTTCTGTTGGAATTGGAGATGCTGTAAAAGGTATTGAAACCGCTGTCATAGAGGTGCATATCTCAAATGTACACGCTCGTGAAGATTTTAGGCATACCAGTTTTATTGCGCCAAATGCCAAAGGTGTTATTACAGGCTTCGGACTGAAAAGTTATGACTTGGCGATTCAAAGTTTTTTGTAGCGAAAACCCAATAACCAGCAACTAATAACAAAGCAACTACAAAGTCAACTTCATTTTAATATTTGCTCTTTCGTAATACACGTCTTTTTCAAGTGCTACTTCTTTAAAGCCTACTTTTTTATAGAGTGTAATGGCGGGAACTAAAGACCTGTTTGAATATAATAGAAGGTGTTTCCATCCTTTTTTTGTTGCAAACTGAATGCAATAATCCATGAGTTGTTGTCCAATTTTTAAGCCTTGATATGTTGGTGCTACTGCCATTTTACTAAGTTCATAACCCTCTTTTTCATTGATAAGTGCCACAGTCCCTACAATAGTGTCTTGGTATTTGGCAAAGAAAATATAGCCGTCATTGTCCAAAATATAGGATTGTGGATTTCCCAATACCTCAGCATCGTGGGTTTCTACATAAAAATATTTTTTGAGCCATTCCATATTCAAGTCGTAGAACTGCTTGGCGTAGGCTGCTTGAAAAGGAATGATCTCTACGGAGTTAGGCTTCATTAGAATGTTGTTTTATGTATTTGAAATATCCTGAAAGGTTTTGCCAACCTTGTAGGTATAAAACTATGTTTTTTCACCTCTCTATAATTCCCTAGTAGTTACCTGTATGGAAGGAGATTAAGTCTAATTTATGGCTATCGTCCTGCGACTAGATTTCTGCATCGATAAGCGCCATCATTTCTTGCTCTAAAACAATGGTTTTGGCAAGCACTTTTTCGGCTTTAGCCAGAATATCTTTTGCAAAGGTTCTATCTTTAATGTTTTTGGCATTGATACGCACATTAAAATAGGCACCAAAAACAGCCGTTCGTGCGCACAAAGCACCCACACCAGCATCTGATAGCGAATTTTTAATTCCCTCTTTGGCCATTTCAAGCATTACTTCCATAGAATTGCAAGCTGTTTCCATGACGTTGAACGGAATTTCAGTGGCATATTTTGTAGCGGTTTCAATGGCTTGTTTCCTGAGTTTTTTTTCTTCGGATGTTGATGATGGCATTCTAAATCCGTCGATAATTTTATTAAATGCATTCGTGTCTTCATCGACCAAAAACAGCAAGTCGTTTTTATAGGCTTGTCCTTTTACAGCCCATTTAGAAAAATATTCCCAACGATCATCCCATCCTGCTTTGTGAGCAGATAAGTTGGCAACCATGGTTCCGAGAGAAACACCCAAAGCACCCACATAGGCAGCGATAGAGCCTCCTCCTGGCGCCATAGATTCTGATGCAGTTTCTTCTGCAAAACCGCTAACGGTGAAGTCAACAAGTTTTTTATCAGCAGTGGCATGCATCACATATTCTATAATGCGTTCTTGTGGATTGAAGGGTTTTAGATCATCTAAGCCCAACGATTTTATGGCTATTTTTATTTTTTCGTCTTCGCTAATCCCCAAAGAGCGTTGTTGTTTTATAAGGAAAAAATCAGCGGCATCTAGCATGGCTTGTAAAGGAACGAGTCCTACCAATTCAGAGCCTGTAACTCGCAATCCACGTTGGGTTGCCGATTTTACAGATTCAAAAAAGGCTTCGTGCATAGACGTAATGCTGATATTGGTTAAGTTGTACGAAATTTGTGCAATTCCATATTCTTCAATAAACCAACCAATTCCTTTTACAGCTTTTAATTTTCCAGGAATACGAACAGGTTCTCCATGTGCATCCAGTACTTTTTTTCCAGTAATCGGATTTCCTTCTCGTTGTACTCTTCCGGCTTCTCGAATATCAAAAGCAATAGAATTTGCACGTCGGGTAGAGGTGGTGTTTAAGTTTACATTGTATGCAATTAAAAAATCACGCGCAGAAATGGCGGTCACTCCAGAAGAAATAACTTGTTTGTTGTATGCAGACGGACCAAAATCTGGTTTCCAATTTGGGTTCACTAATTTTTCTTTCAAGCCTTCATATTCTCCAGAACGAATGGTTGCTAGATTCTTTCGATCCTCAGAAGTCGCTGCATTTTCATAAAAATATCCAGAGATTCCCAATTCATCGCCAACACGTTTCCCTAGTTGATGTGCATAGGCAGCGGTTTCTTCCATAGAAATATTAGCAATAGGAACTAGTGGGCAAACATCGGTAGCTCCAAAACGAGGATGTGCACCAGTTTGTTTACTCATATCAATCAATTCAGCCGCTTTTTGTATCAAAAGGAAAGCCGCTTGAATCACATTTTTAGGTTCGCCAACAAAAGTAATGACTGTTCTATTGGTTGCTTTTCCTGGATCTACATCCAATAATTTAATTCCTTCAACGGTGCTTACTACGTTTGCAATGGCATCTATTTTTTCAATATCACGTCCTTCACTGATGTTCGGAACACATTCTATGAGTTGTTTGTTCATTCTTATGGTATGTTTTTGATACTCAAATGTAAAATATTCGGAGGGATTAACGACTAACTATTAAAAAAAATGCTGTTCTCGATACAATCCCTTCCCGCGCTACTCGGAGTCGGGATCACCTGCCTCCTACCTTTGGTAGGTAAAACCGCCAGGCAGGCTCGAACTGACATAATCGCCTATATTTAAATAACGTTGAATGCACACTATCCCTTACAAGCTAATAAGCTTCTTGTCAATGCGATATATCGTATAGACAACAATATCAATAGCGGAATGATTGACATTGGCAATAGCTGAATGTTGCCGATCCAAACCAAGGGTATTACAAGTAGTAACAGCAATAGGAATTGAACATATTTGGGAAGCCACTTTTTAGAATGTTTTTGTAGGCTATAAAATGCAACCAAGAGGTTGGGAGCAAAAGCCCATAAGAAATTATAATTATTAGGAGCTGTACTGTGATTTGTAAAAAACCAAAGAAATAAAATTAAGGCCCCTAAGAGTCCAGTACTAAAAAACAAGAGAAAGTCAAGCCATTTTGTTCGCCGTTGTTTCTTAATATCTGAATAGGTAATCCACAATCCAATACACATTAATAAAGAAAAAAGAAGGAAAGGATTGAACGTTTCTACAGGAACTCTCAATTCTTTATATTTTAAAAGAGTATGTTCTTTTTTGACTAATTTTTCTTTGACTCCGTTGTGAATAACGGTTGCGTTTTTAAATCCTGTATACACATAATCAGGAAGGTACATGTATTCTTTTTCGCTGGCAACCTTGTCGAGCCGATTGCCCAATGCCAAATTAATTCCGAAACTTCCCCAAGAATTCCAAGGGATTTCTGTGTTCATTAATTCTCTGAGGGTTTTATTATTTGTCAAATGAGTTTCAGAAAAAGTCACATTTTCTTGAAGTATTATTTCAGTGATTTCTCTTAGTTTGGTTGCACAGTTATTAAAGAAAGGGTCATAAGAATATACCGCGTTTTCGGATATTGCATTGTTTTCTAAATACTCAAAAAACTGTTGTTTTTCATGTTGATTTAAATTTAATACTTGTTCTTTTACCCAACGATGTTGTTGGTTATAACTTCGTACAAAATAATGAAAAGGGTATTTTTCGAGCCTGTAAAAAAGGTTTCCTTTTACAAAATTGAGATAGAAATTTGGAGCATTAAAATCAAAGATGCCATAATTGTATGCAAGGTCTAATTCGAGATTTTTGTCTTGTACTCTAATGGTGCTATGTCCAAAGCCTTCGTACAGTATTTCTCCAGGACCTGCAGTAATAATACTGATTTCTGCAGCTGGAGACAATTGTTTGTATTGCCCAAAACCAAGTTGGAAAACAAAGAAAAGTGCAATGATTGAAACGTGTTTTTGTACCGTCATTTTTTAAGGTCTAAAGAAACTATAATCAAATTTAATAGAAAATATATTCGAATATAGGGCGTTGCCAACACTTCCAATATTTGTCAATGCATAATCTATTTGTATGCCGTTGTATTTAAATCCGACGCCAAAATTTGGTTGTAAAGATAGGTTTTTACCTCCATCAAATTGTGTGACATGTTGCATGTTTCCAATACCACCACGTAAATAGACCAAATCGGTGTACGCCAATTGAAATCCAACGGTTGGGTCGATACTTGCAAAAGAAGTAGCAATTAGATCATTGGTTTGTGCAAAACGTATATTGAGGTCTAGTTCTGTCAATAGCTGCAAGTCTCTAGTAATGTTAAATTTTCTAGCGATTCCAAGCTGTATTTTTGGTTTTGTGATTTCTGTAGTTTCTGGAGCCTCTTGATTTTGCCCTGGAATGGAATTTTTAATTTTATCAAACGCGTCTTGATTGATACTCCATGTATTGTAGGTTGTTGTAATGTCTTTCACAACCAATCCAAATTTCCAATGGTTGCGTTCAAATTGAATTCCAGCATCAAAACCAAATCCCCATGAAGTAGCAAAATCGCCAATAACTCTACGGATAATCTTTGTGTTTACACCTAAATACACGTCTTTAAAAAGTAGCTTTCGGGCATAAGAAATATGAAATGCATAATCCGCCGCAGAAAACAACGTGACATTGTTAAAGTTGATGTTTCCTTGACTGTCAATCAATTCTGTGGTATTTAGAATGTTGTCAACTCCAAATCGAATTACAGAAAAAGCAATGACACTTTGTTGATCAATAGGCATTGCAAAAGCCGCATAATCATAATTGGCGATTCCAGCAAAGTAGGAGGCATGCATTAACGCACCTTGGTAGTCTTGTATGTGCATCAAGCCAGCAGGATTCCAATAAACTGAATTCACATCATTACTGGTGGCAACCACAGATTTGCTCATTCCTAACGCCGCTGCATCCACACCAATGTTTAAAAATTCATTCGAATAATTTCGAAAAGACTGGGCGTGTACTTGCAGTGCTGAAATTGCTATAAAAAGTAAAAAAAGTTTCTTCAACATACAGAATTGATTGTTACAAATATCTTAATTCCTATGTTAATAACCATTGTTAACTTAAGATATTGTTTGTTCAATGTCTATTTGGATATGCTCTTCTATAAATCTGCTTATTCTTTTTTCTAACCACCTGCTTTCGTGTTGTTTAAAAGAGGATATAAAACCAACATGGCCGCCATATTTGGTCACTTCTAAAAAGAAAACATCAGAATCTCCTGCTTCTTCGTAAGGGAAACATTCTTTGGCTAAAAAAGAATCATCTTCTGCATTAATCAGCAATGTTGGTCTATTAATTTTTGATAAATAGGGTTTCGAACTCGCTTTTTGCCAATAATCTTCCGGACTTTCAAATCCAAATACGGGAACGGTATACAAATGCTCTAAATGTTTGAAACGAGAAGCTTTAAAAAGTTTTTCTTTGTCGAGTTCAAATTCAGGGAATTTATACGATTTCTCCAATACTTTTAATCGGATGGTTTTTAAAAATTCTTCGATGTACAATTTGTTTTTAAGCTTATCCATTTCTTGTTGAGAACTAGCAATATCTATAGGAACAGAAGTAGCAATCGCCCCTTTTATTTTTGGTGAAATTTCATCAGCAAATTCACCCATATATTTTAAGGTCAAATTTCCACCCAAACTAAAACCAATAATGACAAGGTTTTCATAATCATAGTTTTCTAATAGATGATTGATTACAAAATGAACATCTTCCGTTTTTCCACTATGATATGTGCCTAATAAGAGATTGTCTTCACCACTACAACCACGTAAATTAAAGGCGACAGTATCTATGCTTTTAGCATTTAATTCATTTGCGGTAGAGACCATGTACTTTGATTCTGAGCTACCCTCCAATCCATGAATCAATACCGCCAAGGTGTTTGAATTGACTTTGGAAAAATCCAAATCGATAAAGTCATGATCCCACGTGAAAATTCGTTCGCGAGCATACTGACTTTTTTCTTTCTGAAAAAGAGGACGATACATGGTGTTGAAATGTCTATTTTTAAAAGGAAGCGTAGGATTGAAGTCGGTTGTACAAATTGGCATAAAAAAGAGGTCAGATTTTTAGATGTTGGATTATTGGATTGCTCTTAAGCTAGTGTTAAAAACGAATACAATTTTCGTTTTAGGTACATTTATTAAAATAGAAATATAAAATCGATACAGAGAATACCTAAGCTCTATGTGTTTTTTAAATCGCAGTAATTACTACAAATATGATAAAAAAAGAAAGAAAGCTAAAACTCCCAATAGGATTTCTTATTTTCGCTACCTAAACAGATATAGATGACAATCAAAAAACACCTTCCGAATATCTTAACGCTTGGTAATTTATTATGTGGTACCATCGCCGTGATTTTTGCAGTACAAGGCGATTTTCTTTCTGCGGCACTATTTGTTGTATTGGGAATCGTTTTTGATTTTTTGGATGGTTTTGTAGCGCGGTTGCTAAACGTTTCTGGCGAGTTAGGAAAGCAACTAGATTCTTTGGCAGATATGGTAACCAGTGGTGTTGTTCCTGGGATTGTGATGCTCCAATTGTTAAACAACAAACCAGTAACGGAACTTGATTTTTCAAACTATGTACCATATATAGGATTGCTTTTAACGCTTGCAGCTTGTTATCGATTGGCAATATTTAATTTAGACACGAGACAAACGAATTCTTTTATTGGTTTGCCAACTCCTGCGATGAGTTTGTTTGTCATTGCATTGCCATTGATTCCAATGTATTCTGACAACCAGTTTTTTATCGAATTGGTACAAAACAATTATTTTTTAATTGCTGTTACCTTACTGTTGAGTTATTTGATGAATGCAGAAATTCCATTGTTCTCTCTAAAGTTTAAGAGTTTTGGGCTGAAAAAAAACAAATTGAAGTACTTTTTTTTACTGGCATCAATGGCCTTGATGTTAAGCTTAGAAGTAATTGCAATTCCGTTGGTAATTGTACTATACGTGTTGCTTTCTGTAGGAAGTAATTTGAGTAAAAAGAACGCTGTTTAAAACTTTTTTTTCTTCAATTCAAAGTCGTTCCCTAAATACACTTTACGTACCGTTTCATCTGCTGCCAATTCTTCTGGAGTTCCTTCTTTTAAAATAGTTCCGTTGTGCATTAAATACGTTTTGTCAGTAATGGCAAGTGTTGCTTGTACATCATGATCGGTAATTAGAATACCAATGTTTTTCTTTTTAAGTTGCGCTATGATGCTTTGAATGTCTTCTACAGCAATAGGGTCAACACCTGCAAAAGGTTCATCGAGTAAAATAAATTTTGGATCAGAAGCGAGGCAACGCGCAATCTCTGTTCTTCTACGTTCTCCACCAGAAAGTAAATCACCCATACTTTTACGAACATGCCCCAAGCCAAATTCTTCAAGTAATGTTTCTAGTTTTTCTTCTCTTTCTTTTTTTGTTCTGTCGGTAAATTCTAATACAGATAAGATATTTTGCTCTACGGTTAGTTTTCTAAAAACAGAAGCTTCTTGAGCCAAATAACCAATTCCTTTTTGTGCACGTTTGTGCATGGGATCTCCAGTAATATCTTGACCGTCTAGGTAAATATGACCTTCATTTGGTTTTATCATACCAACAATCATATAAAAAGAAGTTGTTTTTCCGGCGCCATTTGGACCGAGTAAGCCAACAATTTCTCCTTGCGAAACTTCCAAAGAAATTCCGTCTACAACGGTACGCTTTCCGTATAATTTTTGAATAGTATCTACTTTTAAAATCATTTTTTTGTCTAACTTTAGTTATCATTTATTTTTTGACGATATTTATTGAATCCTTGAGCTTTAGCTGGCATTTTTTTGCTGTTTTTTAATGACTATTCTAGAGATGGAAATACTTATTTCATACAAAATTAAAATAGGTATAGAGACAATGATTTGACTTGCTACATCTGGTGGTGTAATGATTGCGGACAACACCAACACCAATATTAAAGCATGCTTGCGGTATTTTTTTAAAAACTCAGGACTTACCAATCCGATTTTTGTTAGAAAGAAGATTACTACAGGCAATTCAAAGACTAAAGAAACTCCCAGTAGCGTATTGGTAATTAATCCTGTATAAGAATCTAGCGTAAAATTATTCACAATCCGATCACTAATTTCATATCCATAAAAGAAAGAAACAGACATGGGCGCAATGATATAGTAGCTAAACAGTACACCAATAAAAAATAGTAGCGAGGCAATGAAAATAAATCCCTGAGATTTTCGGCGTTCATTTTTATGTAGCCCCGGAGAAATAAAACGCCACATTTCCCACAATAAATACGGAAAAGCAATAATTAATCCTAGTATCAAAGAAGTCCAAATAGAACTCATTAGTTGTTGGGTCAAAGCCAAGCTTTGTAGTTTTTGAGGAAAGCTAAGGGTACAGAAACTGCTTTCGATACCAATACTTCCAAATACCTGACAAAAGAATTTATAGGTTGCAAAATTAGGGTCTAAATGCGCTAGTAAAAAGGAGTCGTAGACTTCTGTTATATAGATGAATAATACAATGGCAATCACAAAAACAGCAATACTGCTTCTGACCAAATGCCACCTTAATTCTTCTAAGTGTCCTAAAAAAGACATTTCTTTGGGTTGGTCGCTCATCTAAAAAATGGATGGAGTTAATGTAGAATTAAAATCTTTCAAGGTTTAATTTTTTGAGTATAAAAAAAAGTTATATCTTTAAAATATAATAGTATGTATTCTTTTTAAGAGAACGGTACAAATTTACTATAAATAATCATAGACCCCAAACCTAAATTTCGGGTTTTAATTATATCGCAGATAACATTTGATTGATCAATGAAGATGAATGAAGAAATTGATTTATATAAGCCCTTAAAAAAGTTCTTTGGCTTTGATAAATTTAAAGGTTTACAAGAAGAAGTTATACAAAGTGTTTTACAAGGAAGAGACACTTTTGTGGTGATGCCAACTGGTGGAGGAAAATCATTGTGTTATCAACTTCCTGCTTTAATGAGTAAAGGAACCGCCATTGTAGTTTCTCCTTTAATTGCTTTGATGAAAAACCAAGTAGATGCCATTAGAGGTATTTCAGAACACAGAGGAATTGCACATGTACTAAATTCATCTTTAAATAAAACAGAAATAGCTCAGGTTAAGAAAGATATAGAAGATGGAATTACAAAATTACTTTATGTAGCGCCAGAATCTTTAATTAAAGAAGAATACGCTACTTTTTTAAGATCACAAACCATCTCATTTGTAGCCATTGATGAAGCACATTGTATTTCTGAATGGGGACACGATTTTAGACCTGAATACAGAAACTTAAGAACGATTATCAAAGAAATTGACGACGTTCCTGTTATTGGCTTAACGGCAACGGCAACAGAAAAGGTACAAGAAGATATTTTGAAAACCCTAGGTATTTCTGATGCAAAAACATTTAAAGCTTCTTTTAATAGACCCAATTTGTTTTATGAAGTACGTCCCAAAACAATCGATGTAGATAAAGATATTATCAGGTTTGTAAAACAACGCATTGGTAAATCTGGAATTATCTATTGTTTAAGTAGAAAAAAAGTAGAAGAAATAGCACAAGTATTACAAGTGAATGGTTTAAAAGCAGTTCCGTATCATGCGGGCTTAGACGCAAAAACACGGGTAAGACATCAAGACATGTTTTTGATGGAAGATTGTGATATTGTAGTGGCTACCATTGCTTTTGGTATGGGGATTGACAAGCCAGATGTACGATTTGTAATTCACCATGACATTCCTAAAAGTTTAGAAAGTTATTATCAAGAAACAGGAAGAGCAGGAAGAGATGGAGGAGAAGGGCATTGTTTGGCTTTTTATGCATACAAAGATATTGAGAAATTAGAAAAATTCATGGCTAGTAAGCCTATTGCTGAACAAGAAATTGGCCATGCGCTTTTACAAGAAGTAGTTGGCTATGCAGAAACTTCTATCAGTAGGCGAAAATATTTATTGCATTATTTCGGTGAAGAGTTTGACGAGGTAAATGGTTTGGGCGCAGGACTAGATGACAACACTAAAAACCCGAAGAAAAAGCACGAAGCGAAAGATGAAGTTGTAAAATTGTTGTCTGTTGTTCGTGATACAAAAGAAAAATATAAATCTAAAGACATAGTAAGTACAATTATTGGACGAGAAAACGCCATGTTGTCTTCTCACAGAACTCCAAGTCAGCCCTTTTTTGGAATTGGAAAAGAAAAAGGCGCTAACTATTGGACGGCTCTGATTCGACAAGTACTTGTTGCTGGCTATTTACGTAAAGAAATTGAACAATATGGTGTCCTGAAATTAACAAAAAACGGGCATGATTTTATAGAAAACCCTTCTTCTTTTTTAATGACAGAAGACCATACTTATGATGAAGGAGATGACAACTCCATCATTACAAACACCAAAAGTGCTGCAGCTGCTGTAGACGAGAAATTAATAATTTTGTTGAAAGACTTACGCAAGAAAATTGCTGTAAAACTAGGGGTTCCTCCATTTGTGGTCTTTCAAGATCCTTCTTTAGATGACATGGCGTTGAAATACCCTATTTCAATGGAAGATTTATCAACCGTTCATGGTGTAGGTGAGGGGAAAGCTCGTAAATATGGAAAGGAATTTATAAAATTGATTGCCGAGTATGTTGATGAAAATGACATTTTGCGTCCAGATGATTTAATTGTAAAAAGCACAGGAGTCAAATCTGGATTGAAATTATACATCATCCAAAATACGGATCGAAAATTACCTTTAATTGATATCGCTAAATCAAAAGGACTGGAAATGGATGCCTTGATTAAAGAAATGGAAGTAATCATCTATTCAGGGACCAAACTTAATATTGATTATAGCTTGGATGATTTACTGGATGAAGATCAGCAAGAAGAAATTTTTGACTATTTCATGGAAGCTGAAACCGATAAAATTCAAGAAGCTTTAGATGAATTTGATGGAGATTATGACGAAGAAGAATTGCGTTTAATGCGGATTAAGTTCATCAATGAGGTTGCTAATTAATGTAATATTCTTTTCAATAAAGGTTTAAGTTTTTTAACCCCGTGTTAATTTTTTTGGCATAATTGTTGTCTGTAATTTAACGAAAGCAAATGAAAACTTAAGTGCCTAACTAAAAAAAATCATGAAAAAATTTATTTGCCTTTTTATTTTGGTTTTAGGAATGATTTCTTGTAGTTCTGATGATGAAGCACAAATTGATAATTCTAAATTGATAGGGAAATGGAATTGGATTTCAAGTTGTGGAGGATTTACTGGTGGTTGCTGGTATCCTAGTGTGGACAACTACGAATCGATTGAATTTAAAGATAACATCTATATTAAAAAAAAGAATGGCGTCATAGATTCAGAAATTAATTACTTAATAACTGATAATACCCACACAAATGGAACATACATGCTATACGAAATTGAATTTCAAGACGGAAATAGAATGTTTTTTAGATTTATAGGTAAAAATTTAAGTATTGTAGGTGGAGATTTTTGGAAAGAATATGAAAGAATTAATGAATAAAAAACTACACCGTATAAAATTAATTACTAATGCAAGCCTCCTTACGAAAATCTGTGATTACCACAGGTAAGCTCGCAAATTTTTCGTTTGTTAAATTAGTAGCGTTAAAACATGCAACTAACCTTATGCAAGACTATTCTTTTGCTTCATGTTTAACAATGTTGTCAGCCTTAGCTTCAATTTATAAGCTAAAGATAGTCAATAAAATCCCTGCTAAAATTGCCATAAATTTTTTGAAGTTAAAGGTGTGATTTTCTGAGCTTTCAAACAATATAATGGTGGAGATATGCAGAAAAACACCAATAATGAACGCGGTAATTTCTGTGTGATAGTCGCTAAATACATCCACTTTATCAGCAACAAAAACGCCCAACGGACTCATCAGTGCAAATGCTCCTAAAAAGAATAGAATTGTTTGTTTTGAGTAGCGAGAATGAATTAAATAACTGGTCAATACAATTGCAATCGGAATTTTATGAACGACAATGGCCCATAATAAATTAGCATCGCCATTGTAAATAGGAACTCCTTCAGAAAAGGCATGTACACAAAGACTTATAAAAAGTAATAGCGGGAATTCATGTTGCTCTGAATGCACGTGAATATGGCCATGCTCTGCTCCCTTAGAAAAAGATTCCAACACAGATTGTATTAAAATTCCGGCTAAAATAAAAAGCCCAATTTTTGTACTACTAATGCCTGTGTTTTGATATACTTCTGGAAGTAAATGCAAAATGGTAACAGAAAGTAAATAAGCGCCACTAAAAGACAATAGCAATCGTGTAAACGTGTTTTTTGGTTTAAATAGTACAACAGCTAAGGATCCGAGTACTACAGATAAAATTAATAAAAGATACATCATGATACTACATAAATTAAGCGGTTAGAAGTCTGTTCATTAAAAGGAGACAATTGATAATCACCAAAGGTATGCTGTATTTTTAAACCTGCTTCTTTAAAATACGTTTCAAATTTCTCAACACCAATATGTTTGACTTTTTCTACATACATATGTGATTCTCCATCAGCTTCAAAAGAAATTTCTTTGATGATAAAACCATTTTCAATTTTTTTGTAAATCCGAAATTCGATGCCATCAATAGTTTGAAGTTCATTTTCAGTAAAATCATTCTTTAAGGTTGCTACATTTAAGAAGTCAATCACCGCAATTCCATTTTTTTGAAGTCCGTTTTTTATGTTTTTCAGCACTTTGATGTCTTCAGCATCTTCCTCAAAATACCCAAAACTTGTAAACAAATTAAAGATTGCATCGTATGTATTGGCAAACGAATCTCGCATGTCATGCACATTGAATTGGAGTGTCTTATTTGCGAATTTTTGAGCAAAAGAAATACTGTTTTCAGACAAATCAACACCCGTAACTTGATAGCCAAGCGAGTTTAAAAACACCGAATGACGCCCTTTTCCACACGCCAAATCTAACAAATGCGCTTCCCTTTTAATTGCTAAAAATTTCGTAATGTTTTGCATAAAGACTTTTGCATCGCTATCATCTCTATGTTTGTATAGGATGTGATAATAAGGGGTGTTAAACCAAGAGGTGAACCAGTCTTTTTGTGCAGTCATATTGAATACAAAAATACAGAATAATTACAATTAAAAATGCAAAATATGAATTTTTAAAAATCCGACAGCATAAATCACCAATCATAAATTAAAACGTATTTTTGCAGTTGAAAATGACAAGAATGGGTAAAGATTTTAAAATGGTGGCAACCACCATGTTTGGTTTAGAAGAAGTGTTGGCAAAAGAATTACGTGATTTAGGTGCGCAAGATGTGGAAATCGGGATTCGGAATGTTTCTTTTAAAGGTGATAATGGTTTTATGTACAAAGCAAATATTACTTTGCGAACAGCGATCAGAATTTTAAAACCGATCAAATCTTTTAAAGTGTATGATGAAGAAGATTTATACAAAAGCATTCAAAAAATTAAGTGGGAAAACTACCTTGATGTAGATGGAACATTTTCTATTGGTGCGGTTGTGAACTCTAAAAACTTCACCACCAACTCGCATTATATCACCCTAAAATCTAAAGATGCCATTGCTGATTACTTTCGACATAAATACAGCAAAAGACCCAATGTAGATGTCAAATACCCAGATCTTAAAATCCATGTGCACATTCAAAAAGATTGGTGTACCGTTTCTTTAGATAGTTCGGGAGATTCTCTACATAAAAGAGGCTATAGAAGCGCTACCAATATTGCACCAATTAACGAAGTATTGGCAGCAGGAATGGTGTTGCTTTCAGGCTATACAGGTGAAGAAAATTTTATTGATCCCATGTGTGGTTCTGGTACTATTTTGATAGAGGCGGCTATGATTGCCAATAACATTCCGGCAAACATCAATCGCAAGCATTTTGCTTTTGAAAATTGGAAAGATTACGATGAAGATTTGTACTTTTTAATTCAGGATGTATTGTTAAAGAAAATACGCAGCTCTCATTTTAAAATTATGGGCTTTGATAAAGCGCCATCTGCCGTAAGAAAAGCACAAGACAATGTGGTGAATGCCAATTTAGATGAGTTTATCGGTGTGCATCATGTCAACTTTTTCAATTCTAAAAAAGAAGTTTTTGGTAAAACAACCATTTTGTTTAATCCACCTTATGGAGAACGCTTGAATATTGATACGGAAGAATTTTATAAAAAGATTGGAGACACCTTAAAGAATGGGTATCCAGATTCTACCGTTTGGTTTATTACTTCAGATTTACAGGCGTTAAAACACGTAGGGTTGCGTACGTCTAAGCGTATTCTACTAAAAAATGGCGACTTAGATTGTCGTTTTGTACGGTATGATATGTATGCAGGGACTCGAAAAATTAGACCCGAAGAAAAAGAAATCCCTGAAGAAGAGGCAACCGAAGATTAACTCGCTGACTCTAAAATTAACTGACTCCACTCTTTTGGATTTTCTAGCATTGGAAAATGCCCCGTATTTTCTAACCAATACAATTGGTTGTTCGGAATTTCACTTTGCAATTGCATTGCAATTGCTTTTACCGCAATAGGATCATTTGCAGCCCAAATAATTTGAGTCGGAATTTTGGTAGCTTTCAATGCTCCAACCCAACGATGCCAAAAGAAATAGCGCTCATTGATGTAGTTGCTAATCAAATGAATGACTTTTCTGCCTTCATTGTATTCTATTTGAAACCACATGTCGTTCAATTCCTCTTTCGATAGCTTAGACGAATCGTAATAAATTTTTCGAAGATTGCTATTAAAAAGAGCTTGATTGGCAATTTTTGCTCCCCATTTCCCGATCCACTTATTCTTTAATAGCTTTTGTATCGTTCTTAATTTTGCCAATTCAATATGTATGCTTCCATTACAGAGAATTAGTTTTTTGATGTGGATGTATGTTTGTTGCAAATTGTCTCTCGCAATAATTTCGGTAGCAATACTGGTTCCGTAATCATGGGCTAGGAGCGTAATATCAGTCAAGCCCAATTGTTTCCATAATTGCAAGGCAACATCTGCCTGCTCAATTAAAGAATACGAATAGTTTAGAGGCTTGTCAGAAAAACCAAAACCCAAATGATCGTGTATAATGACACGGTATTTTTTAGCAAGCTCAGGAAGTACTTTGTAATAATCATAAGAAGAAGTTGGGTAACCATGTAAAATAACCAGGGTTTCTTTTGCAGTACCTTCGTCAATTACAAAAATAGTGTTGCCATGTACGGAGTGAAATTTTCCGTTAGATTTCCAATCTGATGCCCTCATAATTTCTAAGAAATTTCTGTTTACAATGTAGTGAAATTTCCGTAGTTTTGATATTGTTATATTTTAATAAGAACAACTGTCAGTTCGATTGGTTCCGACGTGTCGGAATTGTATTGAGAACATTTTAAAGAACAACTTTTTGATACGATTTTGCACATTGAACATTCACAAAACTATGCTGAATTGAGCCATTTTATAGACGTCATATTACCCATCCCTATTCAGAAAACCTTTACCTATTCGGTTTTAAAGGCAGAAGCAGAGTTCCTGAAAAAAGGAATGCGTGTAGCAGTTTCTTTTGGAAAAACAAAGATGTACACAGCATTGGTAGTGGAAATTCATCAAAATGCTCCTGAATTGTATGAGGCCAAAGAAATTTATCAAATCTTAGATGAAACGCCTATTGTTACTGAAATTCAATTGCAACATTGGCACTGGATTTCGAAGTATTATATGTGTTCTTTGGGAGATGTATATCGAGCTGCGTTGCCTTCTGCTTTTTTGTTAGAAAGTGAGACGGTTGTGTATAAAAATGAGGCATTCTCTGACGAGGCGAGTTTGTCTGATGAAGAGTTTTTGATTTTTGAGGCCTTACAACATCAATCTCAATTGACGGTACATCAAGTTTCGGATATTTTAGGGAAGAAAAAAGTGCTGCCAATTATCAATGGGCTGATTCAAAAAAAAGTTGTTGCTGTTAAAGAAGAAATTTATGAGCAATACAAACCCAAGCTTGTAAAGTACGTTCGCTTAGACTCTCAGTTTTCTTTGGATGAAGGGTTGGAAAATTTATTACGAACACTTAACAGAGCCAAAAAACAACGAGAAGCGGTCTTGGGCTATTTTCAATTGGCTACGGATAAAAAACCAATCAAAGCAAAATCATTGGAAACCAAGATCGGTATTTCTGCAGCAGTGATCAAAGCATTGGTTGATAAAAATATTTTTGAGCTCTACCATATTCAAACAGATAGAATTCAATTTAAAGGAGATATAAATGACTTGAAAGAGCTAAATACCTTTCAAGAAAAGGCCTATAAAGAAATTAAAGCCTCTTTTGAAGAAAAAGAAGTAGTCTTATTACACGGAATTACCAGCAGCGGAAAAACGGAAATCTATACCAAATTGATTCAAGAAGTGGTGGATGCAGGAAAGCAAGTGCTGTTTTTGTTGCCAGAAATTGCATTGACCACACAAATCATATCGCGATTAGAGAATTATTTCGGCAATCAAATTTCTGTATTTCATTCCAAATATTCCATGAACGAACGTGTAGAGGTTTGGAACAATGTGCTGCACAATAAAAAAAAGGCACAAATCATTTTAGGTGCAAGATCTTCGGTCTTTTTGCCTTTTTCTAATTTGGGGTTGATTATTGTAGATGAAGAGCATGAAACCTCTTACAAGCAATTTGAACCATCACCACGCTACCATGCAAGAGATGCCGCTATTGTGTTGGCGCATCAGCACAACGCAAAAATAGTATTGGGCTCTGCAACACCCTCCTTAGAAAGTTATTTCAATACCACACAAGGAAAATATGGATTGGTAGAACTAAACAGGCGTTTTGGAAATGTACAGTTGCCAAAAATAGAGCTGATAGACATCAAAGAAAAGCATCGTAAAAAACGAATGAATGGACATTTTTCTGATCGATTACTTACGTTGATTACCGAAGCTTTGGAACAGAAAGAACAAGTGATTTTGTTTCAAAACCGACGCGGGTTTTCTCCAGTGGTAGAATGTACTACTTGTGGAGTTTCACCGCAATGTCCGAATTGTGATGTGAGTTTGACGTTCCATAAATTTAGACACGAACTCAAATGTCATTATTGTAATTACCAACGCGCCATGCCTCATAGTTGTGCTGCCTGCGGAAGTAATACGTTAGATACCAAAGGTTTTGGAACAGAGCAAATAGAATTGGAGTTGAAAGAACTATTTCCAGCATCGAATATTGGTAGAATGGATTTAGACACCACACGTGGTAAATATGGCTATCAGAAAATAATAGGTGCTTTTGAAGCGCAAGAAATTGACATATTGGTAGGGACTCAAATGCTGTCTAAAGGACTGGATTTTGAAAACGTTTCTTTAGTGGGGATTTTAAGTGCAGACAACATGCTCAATTTTCCAGATTTTAGAGCGCACGAACGTAGTTTTCAAATGATGGTGCAAGTGTCGGGCAGGGCAGGTCGCTCTAAAAAACAAGGAAATGTCGCCATTCAAACGTTCAATCCCTACCATCAAATTTTACAGCAAGTAGCCAATACAAAGTATGCGGAAATGTATCAAGAACAGTTGCAAGACCGTTGGCAATACCATTATCCGCCGTATTATCGCTTGATAAAAATCACCTTAAAACATAGAGATTATCAGAAAGTAGATCGCGGAATCAATTGGTTGGCAAAAGCCTTGCAAAACGCATATCGAGAAAATGTATTAGGCCCAACAGCTCCAGTAGTCTCTAGAGTTCGAAATCAGTTTATTAAAAATTTGACCATTAAAATTCCGCCAAAGCAATCTTTGGCAACGACCAAACAACAAATTGATGCAATTAAAAATACGTTTCAATCTGTTGCAGAATTTAGATCCATTCGTTTTATTGTAGATGTGGACGCTTATTAGCTTAGTCGTTAAGACTTTATTGGAAAAGCTGCGGTGCTTGAATTAATTTTAAACAATTGTTTTTTTCTATTTTCTAACTCCAATTCAAAAACTTTAATTGTTTCAGTTTGGTAGAATCTACCCCAATTATAATAGGTGGTCACTTTTAGAAACGTAGGAGTGTTTTTTTTGTTTCCATAATAATTTAGGTTGACTAACCAATCTCCAGCACTTAGAGGGTTTATTATGTATTGTTTTGAATTATAGCCCTTTAGTTTTTCGTCAATTATAAGGTCATTGCTTTCATGTAAAGTATGATCTATGACATACGATTGCTCGTTTTGGTTCACAAATTCGAAGCTAAACTCCGCATCTGATGTGTTCCACTCAAAAACGATTCTTACATCACTTGTGTCATCTACATCTAAATTTATAAAAGCCAGTTTATCATTGATATTTGCAGATTCTTTTCGCAATAGGTACAATGCTTTCATTTCAGAAATCATCATATCTCCGATAGCATTTTTTTCTAATGAGAATCCCTTTTTTAAATAATACGTGTATATTTTCCAAGCATTTTTATATTGCTTTAAGTGCACATAAGTATTTGCCAAATCTCTGTAAGATTGTGCATGGTTAGGTTTTATTTTCATAAGCCTTTTATAGATAAGCAAGGCATCTAAGTGCAAATTGAGTTCTTGGTATTTATAGGCAATCGATTTTAATGTTTCAGGATTGTTTGTGTCAAATTTTTCTAAGTCTCTTAAAATAAGTCTTGTATAATTCTTGTTCTTATACTTTTTGTCAAAGTACCTTACCATGTCCATATAAAAATTGGAGTTCTTGTTGAACCTCGATTCTAACGTTTTGTAAATTCTAAAAGCACCCCCAATACTAGTAGCGGTATCTAATTCAGTATGGTGTTTGGAACTTGCATGCTTGATATCTTCGAAAAGAATTGCATCTTTATTGTAGTAATATTTGTTTGTATATGGATTTTCTTTTGAATCAACATTCCGTAGAATATTGTCGTATGTATCACCTGTAGTAGTTGTAACTATAATAACTCCTCCAGCTCCTTCTGATCCATATAGGATTGTTTCTGCTAAAGATTTCAGTACCACAATACTTTTAATTTCATTGATGCCTATAGGTGGAGCCGACTGAAAAATCATGCCATCCACATCCCATATTGCATGAACCGCACTGTTTATACTAAAACCTCTTATATAAGCAAATTCATCTCCATACTTATCTCTTTTTATTCTTAAACCTGAAACTTTCCCTCTTAATGCCATTCCTAAAGTTATAGAAGCCGGGTTTAAATCTCTGCCTCTTATATATAAAGAACGTCGTATATTAACGAAGCCACGTCCTATCCTATAAACAGATTTTGGTTTTACTATATGTAATTTTGTCTTGATCGTTACCTCTTCTAAAATAGTGCTCTCTGCTCTTAATTGAACCTTTAATGTTTTGGTCAAATCTTCAACAAGTATCTTTAAAGGTCTATAACCTAGATGAGAAAATTGAATGATTTCATTTGTAGACACTTTAATGGTAAAGAAGCCTTTTTTATTTGTTGTGGTTCCTCTTGTTGAATTCTTAACGAGGATATTTACTCCAGATAACGGATATTGGTTGTCAAAAACAAATCCAGAAACACTTTGCAGGTTTTTAGTTGAAGTTTTTGTTTGAGAAAATATTGAACATGAAATAAGAGACAACAATAGAAGTGTAGTTTTTTTCATAATATTTTTTTAATTAATTTATTCAAAAACCATGCCTAAAAATGATGTCGCTTTTATGAAGTGTTTTATACGAGTACAACATTTAATTTTTTTAATTAATAATAAAAATAATGAGTACTTGAAGTTAAAAAAAACATCGTATACTTCTTTTCTTTTTCCTAAAAGTATGTCAATAGATATGAAACATATTTGTTTTTAGTAAAAAGCACTCTAAAATGCAGAAGTTAACTTATAAAAATATTTTTATAATGTCAACTGTGTCTTTCCACAGGTTGGTCTTGTTTTTCTTTCCACTCTTTTCGCATGTCGGAAGATAAAGTTCCCGTTCCGTCATGTTTCCATCCAGGAGGCTTTACCAAATATTTCAATTTATTACTGATGGATGTTTTTGAAGAAAATACATCAGTAAGCATTGCAATCCATTCGTGAAAGGCAACCCTAAAAATATTGTAGGTGTTGATGTTGGTTGTTAAGCCATAAACGGGCTTTTCAACTTCGGGTTCAAAAGATCCAAACAGGCGATCCCAAATAATGAAAACTCCGGCATGATTTCTATCTAAGTACTGCGGATTTGTTGCATGATGGACTCTATGATGTGAAGGCGTATTAAAAACGGCTTCGAACCATTTGGGCATTTTATTGATGAATTCTGTATGAATCCAATATTGGTATATCAAGTTGATAGCTATTTGCATGAGAACCATTACGGGATGAAAACCGATTAAAACTAAGGGAATCCAAAATGCACATGAAACAAATTTTCCTGTCCAGCTCTGACGTAAAGCGGTACTTAAATTATATTTTTGAGAAGAATGATGTACAATATGACTTGCCCAAAAAAAACGATTTTCATGGCTTGTTCTGTGAAACCAGTAATAAGTGAAGTCTTCGGCAAATAAAATCAATACCCATGCCCACCAAGTAAATGGAATTTCAAATGCATGAAAGGTCTTATATATTACTAAAAAAAATCCTAAAACCAATGCTTTGCTAAACAAACCAATTCCTACATTTCCAATCAGCCCTACCGTAATAGAAGTAGCCGCATCTGTGTATTCATAGTCATCCATCTTCATTTTAATAGTAAGAATTATTTCTATGATAACGGTTACGGCGAAAAAAGGAATGGCGTAATAAATTAAATTTGGTAAATCAGGAATTTGCATCTGTTATTGTTTTTAAGGGCACAAATTTAAACAAAAAGTCTTTTAATTTATTGAAGAATAAATTACTGTATTTTACAGAAAACTTCGTATCTTTGCAGCCTTAAAAATAAATTTTAAACAATTAATTATGAATCATTACGAAACTGTTTTCATTTTGAATCCCGTTTTATCTGATACTCAGATAAAGGAAACAGTACAAAAGTTTGACGACTATTTGGTTTCTAGAGGTGCCGAAATGATTTCAAAAGAAGATTGGGGCTTGAAAAAATTAGCCTACCCAATCCAAAAGAAAAAAAGTGGATTTTACCACTTACTTGAATACAAAGTAGCTGGAGAAAATATTTCTTCATTTGAACTTGAATTCAGAAGAGACGATAGCGTTATGCGTTATTTAACTGTTAAATTAGATAAACACGCTGTTGCTTGGGCTGAAAAGAGAAGAACGCGTAATGCATCTGCTAAAAAATAATAAGATATGTCATCTATAGAACAACAAGCAAAAGGAAATAAGCAGGGAGAAGTAAGATACTTAACTCCGCTTGACATTGAAACTAAAAAAGAAGCAAAATACTGTCGTTTTAAGAAAAACGATATTAAATACATCGATTATAAAGATGCTGCTTTCTTATTGTATTTAGTAAACGAACAAGGTAAAATTTTACCAAGACGTTTAACAGGAACATCATTAAAATTTCAACGTAAAGTTGCACAAGCTATTAAACGTTCTCGTCATTTAGCTTTGATGCCATATGTTGGAGATATGTTAAAATAATAAAAGAAGAAGCATTATGGAATTAATATTAAAACAAGACGTAGAAAACGTAGGTTTCAAAGATGATGTTGTAACTGTGAAAAATGGTTATGGGAGAAACTTTTTAATCCCTCAAGGAGTTGCAATATTGGCTACTTCTTCTGCAAAAAAAGTCTTGGCCGAAAATGTAAAGCAACGTGCTTTTAAAGAGGCTAAGATTATTGAAGATGCTACTAAAATAGCAAACGCAATAAAAGAATTAGAAATCAAGATTGCATCTAAAGTGGGTACAGGAGACAAATTATTTGGTTCTGTAAACAATGCAAATGTAGCTGCAGCAATTACAAAATCAGGTACTGAAATTGATAAGAAATTTATCAAAGTAATTGGTGGATCTGTAAAAAGATTGGGTAAATACAATGCATCTGTAAGATTACACAGAGAAGTTGTTGCTGACATTACATTTGAAGTGGTTGCTGAATAGTTAAAACACATATTTATTTATAAAAAAGCTCTTATTTATAAGAGCTTTTTTTTGTATCTTGCTAAAACTATAATTATCAAATAATTAAATTTTTTAAATGAAAAAAACAATACTATTAACTTTTGTCTTATTGATGGGACTTACTGCCTTTTCGCAGGTAACTACCTCAAAGATTAAAGGAACGGTTACTGACTCTTCAGGAGAGCCGTTATTCGGAGCAAACATTATTGTGTTGCACACACCAACAGGAACAGTTGCTGGTTCTGTAGCACAAGACAATGGAAGGTATATGATTCCCAATTTACGTATTGGAGGTCCTTATACAGTAACAATTAGTTTTATAGGGTTTACCTCTAAAAAAGTAACCAATGTATTTTTAACATTAGGAAAAACAACAAACATTGATGGTGTTTTATCAGAAGATGCAAGTAGCTTAGATGAAGTTGTTTTGACGTCTACTAGAAGTACCGTATTTAATAATGATAGAACAGGAGCACAGACAAGTGTTGGGCGTAGGGAATTGACAAAATTGCCAACAATCTCTAGATCTGCTGCAGATTTTACTCGTTTAGATCCATCTGCTTCAGGGGGTTCTTTTGGAGGAAGAAACGATCAGTTTAATAACTTTACATTGGACGGCTCTATCTTTAACAACCCCTTTGGATTGGATGCCGCTACACCAGGAGGGCAAACAGGAGCACAACCCGTTTCTTTAGATGCTATTGAGCAAATTTCAATATCAACAGCACCCTATGATGTAACACTATCTGGTTTTACAGGAGCTTCTGTAAATGCCGTAACTAAAAGTGGTACAAACACACTTTCAGGAACTGTGTATGGATATTTTAGAAATGAAAGCTTAACAGGAAGTAAAATTAAGGGAGAAAGTATTTTTGTTCCTAAATTAGAGCAATCTCAATACGGATTTAGTCTTGGCGCGCCTCTTATCAAAGATAAATTATTTATTTTTGTGAATTATGAATCAGACAAAAGATTGGATTTAGGTCAAACATGGTTACCAAATACAGGTTCTGGTGCTATTAATGAATCTAGAGTTGCATTGGCAGATTTGCAAGAAGTGAAATCACTTTTATCTACTATAGGATATGACACAGGTGCTTATGAAGGATTTACACATGCTTCTAATAGTACAAAAGGACTGTTAAAACTAGATTGGAATATCAATGACAAGCATCGTATGTCATTTGTATATAACTTTTTAGATGCTTCAAGAGATTTACCTGCGCATCCAACAGCTTTAGGATTTAGAGGGCCAAGTTCACAAATTTTGCAATTTGAAAATTCAGGATATCAAATCAATAATAAATTGAAATCCTTTCTGGTGGAAATAAATTCTGCTTTTTCTGATAATATCACCAATAAATTTCAAGCAGGATATACACATTTCGACGACTTTAGAAATTCGAAATCTGCTCCAATGCCTGCATTTAGAATACAAGACGGAAGTGGAGGAAATTACATCGTTGCAGGTCATGAACCTTTTTCTATTCATAACAAATTGGATCAAAAAGTATTTCAGTTAACTAATAATTTAAATATAAGTAAAGGAGATCATAACTTCACTATTGGTTTCTCTTTTGAAAAATTTGAATTCGACAATTCTTTCAACCTAGGAACTTACGGATACTTTGGTTTTGGTGACGGTTATCCTGATGGCAAGTATGTTGGTGCTTTCTTTGGTGATTTCTCTAGTATGGAAGATTTTCGTACTGGAATATCAAGCGGAGTGTTAGCTAATGCTCTTGCGAATGCTAAAGATGTTTTTGACGATAAAAACGCAAATAATTCTTGGGCTATGGCAGAAACAAATGTAGGTCAGTTTTCATTTTATGTGCAAGATGAATGGACTGTTAATGATGATTTTAAAATCTCATACGGAATTCGTTTTGACAAACCACTATTCTTTGATTCAGCCGAAAAAGCTCAAGAAGTGATTGATTTTCCTGGAAATTATTATGCGCCAGATGTGCCATATGTTGACCCTTCAACAGGAGAGACCGTGTTTTTTGACTCAACAAAAATGCCAAATAATGATTTCTTAATTTCACCAAGAGTTGGTTTTAATTGGGATGTAAATGGAGATAGTACCGTACAATGGCGTGGGGGGACAGGTTTGTTTACAGGTCGTTTTCCTTTTGTTTGGTTGGGAAACCAAATTGGAAACCCAAACATTTGGTTTTACCAAGTTGTAGATCCTGACTTTAAATTTCCACAAGTATGGAGAACGAGTTTAGGATTGGACTTTAAATTAGACGACGGAACGATATGGACTTCTGATTTGTCGTATACAAAAGACATCAATGGAGCTCATGTACAAAACTGGGGCCTAAACAAACCTACAGGAACTTTAGGAGGTGTTGATAATAGAGCTATTTATACTAGTGGTGATGTAGGGAACTCAGCATATGTGTTTACAAATTCAGACAAAGGAAGAACCTTTAATGCTTCTTTTAAAGGGCAAAAAACTTTTGAAAATGGTTGGTTTGTAATGGGAGCTTATAATTATTTAAATTCAAAGGATGTGAATTCTATTGAAGCTGAAATTACAGGAGATGCCTTTGCTTTCAATCCTACCTTAGGAAATTCAAATGATGCTACCTTGGCATTTTCAAAATACGGAGATACGCATCGATTTATTGCGGTAACTTCTAAAACTTGGACTTATGGAGCGAACGACAAATGGGAAACTTCAGTTTCTTCATTCTATGAGTTGGCAAGAGGTGGTCGTTTCAACTATACCTACGCAGGAGACATCAACGGTGACGGATCTGGATTGAATGATTTAATTTATATACCTACTTCGTCTGAAATTGGGCAAATGCAATTTAGCGGTACAGGAGATGCGGTAGCATTTGAAAAATTCATTCAACAAGATGATTATTTAAGTGGCCGAAGAGGACAATATGCAGAACGTTATGGAGCATTGGCGCCTTGGAGAGGAAAAATGGACGTAAAGTTTATTCAACACTTAAAGTTAAAGAATGAGAACTCAATCGAATTTAGTATTGATATTTTAAATATAGGAAATATGATTAGTTCTGATTGGGGATTGGTACAAGAACAATCTGTAAGACAACCAATTGGGGTGTCTGTTGACGGAACAGGAACTCCAACCTATTCATTCAACTCCAATCTAAAAGAGTCGTTTGTCTATAATTCGTCTTTATTGTCTAGATGGCAAATGCAATTTGGATTAAGATATAGTTTCTAATTCAATATTAAATATGGATATTTGAACCGTCCCGATAATTATCGGGACGGTTTTTTCTTTTATATGAAATACAGACAATTAACCAAAGAGCAATTTGAATCGTTACATCAAGAATTTGCACATTTTTTAGCTTCGCAAAAAATAGATGTAAAAGAATGGAAGCAAATCAAAGAAAAAAAACCAGCTATGGCAGAAGAAGAGATGGGGGTTTTTTCTGATGTGGTTTGGGAAGACGTATTGACTAAAACAGCGTACTTAGAGCATTTTTCTAAACAAAGTATCAATTTGTTTCAATGCGAAGAGGACCAAATACGTAGAGTTTTTGTAAAGGTAAATAAAGATATCAACTTGCTTGAAAAAGAAGGCTATGAGTGGTTATTATCAAACCCTACTGATGACTCGGTTGAATATTTTACAGGTACAAAAGCGTATACAAAAGAAAGAAACACTGAACTCTTTGATTTGATAGAAAAAGGAAGTGTCATTTCTAAAGGAGAATTGTTTGAATATTTTAATCGGCTAGTATCTTAATAAGTTCATCGGTTCCTACGCTTGCAACTTCAGGAATGATTGTTAGATGATTGAATTGACTTTCAGAAATTGATGGCTTTGGATCAATACAATAAATAGGCGTGTTTGATGGTACAAAATTGATCAGACTTGCAGCAGGATATACTTGCATCGAAGTACCAATAATTACTAAAACATCAGCTTTTGAAGCTATTTCTATTGCTGTGTCTAATAGCGGAACTTCTTCTCCAAACCAAACAATATGTGGCCTTAATTGATACTTTTCTTCGCAGGTATCACCCAGAATTAGGTCTGTTTTCCAATCATAAATTAAGTTTTCATTAACAGTACTTCTCACTTTTAAGAGCTCACCATGAATATGAAGAACATTGTTGCTTCCAGCACGTTCGTGTAGATCATCTACATTTTGAGTAATGATTTCTACATTAAAAAAACGTTCTAATTTAACGAGGTTAAAATGTGCTTTATTGTGTTTTACGGTTACTAGTTGACGCCTTCTTTGGTTGTAGAAATCCAAGACTAATTTGGGGTTTCTCTGAAATCCTTCTGGAGAGGCAACTTCCATAATGTCGTGTCCTTCCCACAAACCATCAGCATCTCTAAATGTTTTTAATCCGCTTTCTGCACTGATACCTGCTCCCGTCAAAACAACCAAATTTTTCATTACTATTAGAATTTTAAGGCTAAAATATGATTTTTATAGTATGTTTGTGAATAAACATATGTGTTAGAATGATTGATGAAAAATTTCTTAGCTATTTGGAAGGATATGTAAGTGACAAACGCAAAGCTACTTTTCAACGTGTTTTAGAAGAGCGTACACGGCATTTTACAGTGGTGTTGGAAGATATCTATCAGTCACATAATTCGAGCGCTGTTATAAGAACCTGTGATGTTTTTGGAATTCAAGATGTACACGTGATCGAAAATAAATATTTCAACAAAGTTTCTCGGTATGTTGCAAAAGGCTCTCAAAAGTGGTTGAGTTTTCATTGGTATAAAAATGAAGCCGCAAATACCGAAAATTGTTTGCAGCACTTGCGAGAGAAAGGCTATCAAATTGTAGCAACCACACCGCATAATGACTCTTGCTTGTTGCATGACTTTGATATTTCTAAAAAGACGGCTTTTGTTTTTGGGGTAGAAAAAGAAGGAGTTTCTGAATATACAATGCAGCAATCCGACGGTTTTTTAAAAATACCAATGGTTGGCTTTACGGAGAGTTTAAATATTTCTGTAGCCGCAGCTATTATTTTACAAGAGGTTACTACAAAATTGAGAAATTCAAACTTAGATTGGAAGTTGTCTGTAACTGAAAAAGAAAGTCTCTATGCTGAGTGGGTACAAAAATCAATTAAGAGTATCAAAAAAATCACGAACCAGTACAATTTAGAAGTCAATAAGTAAAAGTGATGAAATGGTGCTACGGTTTATTTGATAAAAACCTTTTCAATTGTCGACGTTGAATCACAGCGAACAATCCATAAATCAATTTTTTTATTCTCATATTTTCCTTCAATCATATATTTAGCACAGGGTTTTTCACGCTGGTTACTTTTGCTAAAATTGACATCTCCATTTTTTAAGATGTAATTGATGGCAATCGTGTCAAGGTTGTTGCTTGCCAAAACAGCTTGTGCTTCTGGAGAATATACTTTATGTCTAATACGAATTGTTTTTAGCGTACGTGCATCCATTCCGTAATCAAAAGAAACATTTTTTTGCTTCCAAAAAAATGCCACAGCAATTGCTCCTAAAAAGAATCCTATTAAATAATATCCGAAACGTTTTAACAAATCCATTGTTTTAATTTAAGTGCTGCAAAAATACATTTATTTTGGGAGTTATATGTGAATAGCGTTGTATTTAAAAAACTATCTTATCAAAGAGAAATTTCCTTGAAATAGGGTTTTAAGGATGCTGTTTTTAGGGGGCGATATTTCTTTCATTTTCAGGAGAAATGTTTTTTATTTCATGTTAAATAATTAATAAATTAATATCTCTAAAAGGTAAATCAAACCAGTCAGCAACAGTTCTGCTGGTCAAAATTCCATGGTAAAAATACATGCCATTTCGCAAACTTTTATCAAATCTAGCAGAATTCTCAAAGCCGCCATCTTCAGCAATGTTTAATAAATAAGGAGTAAATATATTACTGATAGATACTGAAGCTGTTCTTGCATATCTAGAAGGAATGTTTGGTACGCAATAATGAGTTACTCCATGTGCATCAAATGTTGGCTTGCTATGTGTGGTTACTTTTGAGGTTTCAAAACAACCGCCTCGATCGATGCTTACATCAACAATTAAAGCGCCGTCTTTCATTTGTTCTACCATCTCTTCTGTTACTAAAATTGGAGAACGGTTTTTACCGCGAATGGCTCCAATGGCGACATCACAACGCATCAATGCTTTTGTTAGTGTTTTTGGCTGGATGGTTGACGTATAAATTGGAGTATGCAACACATGTTGCAATTTTCTAAGTTTGGTTATTGAATTATCGAAAACTTTTACGCGTGCTCCTAAACCCAATGCAGAACGAGCTGCAAATTCACCAACTGTTCCAGCACCAATAATCACAACATCTGCTGGTGCAACGCCGCCAATGTTTCCTAGTAATAATCCGTTTCCGTCATTGCTATTACTCAACAGTTCTGCGGCGATTAAAATAGAAGCGGTACCTGCAATTTCACTCAATGATTTTACAATAGGATACACACCGTGTTCATCTTTTATATAATCAAAAGCAACAGCGGTAATTCGCTTTTTAGCGAGGGTTTCAAAATACTTTTTCGTTTGCGTTTTTAGTTGCAATGAAGAGAGTAAAATACTCTGTGGATTGATCAACTTGATTTCATCTAGTGATGGCGGAGCAACTTTTAATACAATAGTACAGCCAAAAGCTTCTTTTACATTGTAAGACACCTTTGCGCCAGCATCTGCATATTCTTCATCGCTAAAATTAGCTGCTTTGCCAGCGCCAGTTTCTACAACAATTCGGTGTCCATGCGCTGTAAGTGCTGCGACTGCATCTGGAGTTAAACAAACACGTTTTTCTTCAAAATGCGTTTCTCTAGGTAGTCCAATAAATAATTCTCCTTTTTGCTTTTTAATTTCTAGCATTTCCTCTTGTGGAAGCAATTCTTCCTTACTAAACGGGGAGTGTTGGCTCATAAGTGATTTTTTAATTGAATGTTGCGCTCACCATTTTCTGCTATTTTGATGTAAATTTTGGTAGCGTCTATTGGTAGTAAATTTACAATATTTTCTGGCCATTCTACAAAAGACCATACGTCATTATAAAAATAATCTTCGATACCCATGTCATAAGCTTCGATTTCATTTTCTATTCTGTAGAAATCAAAATGATACACGACTTCTGAATTTTTGGTCAGATATTCGTTCACCAAGGAGAACGTAGGAGAGTGGACAACATCTACAATGCCCAGTTCTTTACAGAGTTCTTTGATTAGCGTAGTCTTGCCAACACCCATTTCTCCATAGAATAATAATTTTTTATTCGTTGTCGCTTTTACTATTTCTTTAGCAACTTGGTTGATGTTTTCTATGGTATAGTTTCTGTTCATGTTTTACAAAGGTAAAAGGATAAAACCAAAATACAATGAAGCATTTAATAATCTTGAAAGTCGTACACTGAACAACTTATTTCGGCTCATAGATTGCACAAGGAATGATTATTTCTTCTAAAGAAATTCCACCGTGTTGATAGGTGTTTTTAAAATACTTTACAAAATGATTGTAATTGTTTGGGTAGGCAAAAAACAAGTCTTCTTTTGCGAAAATAAAAGAACTATTCATACTGCTTGAAGGTAAAAAAATGTCTTTTGGATTCCGAACGGCATACACATCTTTTTCTTCATAAGACAAGCTTCTTCCTGTTTTGTATCGCAAGTTTGAACTGATGTTTTTATCACCAATTACTTTGCTAGGCGTTTTGCAATTGATGGTTCCATGATCTGTAGTAATGATTAATTTTTGTCCTAATTTTTGTGCTTTCTGGATGATTTCAAACAAGGGCGAATTTTGAAACCAACTTACCGTTAAAGATCGATATGCCTTATCATCGCCAGAGAGCTCTTTGATGACTTCCATTTCTGTTTTTGCATGTGATAGCATGTCCACAAAATTATAGACCACAACGGTCAAATCATTCTGTTTGGTGGCATTGTAATTCTCTGCCAATTCTTTTCCGTTTCTAAGATTGGTTATTTTGTAATATTCATGCTTAATGTCTAGGTTTAAACGCTTAATTTGAGTGGTTAAAAATTCGTTTTCAAACAAGTTTTTCCCACCTTCATCCACATCGTTTTTCCAATACTTCGGATACATTTTTTCCATTTCTGAAGGCATCAATCCAGAGAAAATGGCATTACGAGCATATTGTGTTGCTGTTGGAAGAATGCTGAAATAGGAGTGTTCTTCTACTTTTTTATAATGATTGTTTAAGAAAGGCTCTAGAATTCGAAATTGATCCAAGCGCAAATTGTCAATAACTACCAATAAGGTTCCTTGATCTTTACTTAAATGTGGAAATACATAGTCTTTAAGTAGTGTATGCGAAAATGTTGGTTTGTCATCTGATGTAAAAAAGTCTTCATAATTTTTTTTAATGAATTTAAAAAATAAACTATTTGCTTCGTTTTTTTGACTTTCCAAAATACCTAACATTCCTGTATCGTCAATACTCTCCAGTTCTAATTCCCAATGTACTAATTTTTTGTACAGGTCAATCCACTCTTCATAACTGTTGACCATTGCCAAATCCATGGAGATTTTTCTAAATTCTTGCTGATAGTTAGACGTTGTTTTTTCAGAAACCAATCTCGAATGATCTAAATTCTTTTTTAGGCTTAAGAGTAGCTGATTTGGGTTTACGGGTTTGATTAAATAATCAGCAATTTTAGAGCCAATTGCTTCTTCCATAATGTATTCTTCCTCACTTTTAGTGACCATTACCACAGGAAGATTTACATGCTTTTGTTTAATTTTAGATAAGGTTTCCAAGCCTGAAATTCCAGGCATATTTTCATCTAAAAAAACAAGATCAAAATTAGTTTCATCAACCAAATCAATGGCATCAGCTCCATTAGTACATTTAGTAATCGTGTAATTTTTTTGCTCTAAAAACAGAATATGTGGTTTTAACAAATCAATTTCATCATCTACCCATAAAATTTCTATTTTTCTCATATGAACCTCTTGTTTAACTCTTTCTGCGAATGTATTTAAAAACTTTCGACTTTAAAACTATTGGTTTTAAAACTTTCTTATATTTGTTTGCACTAAATAGTAACTATTGAAAACAAACAAACTCAAAATACTTAACGATCCAATTTACGGTTTTATTACGATTCCGAATACTTTAATTTTTGACATTATCGAGCATCCGTTTTTTCAACGTTTGCGTCGTGTTACTCAAATGGGTTTTTCTAACTTGGTATATCCTGGTGCAAACCATACGCGTTTTCACCATGCGATAGGATGTATGCACTTAATGCAAAAAGCAGTAAGTGTGCTACAGTTTAAAGGAGTGGAAATTTCTAAAGAGGAAGCAAATGCGCTTTATATTGCCATCTTATTACATGATATTGGGCACGGAGCCTTTTCACATGCACTTGAAAATAGTATTGTAAAGGGAATCAGTCATGAAGAGATTTCTTTAAAATTTATGAAATCGTTGAACAAAGAATTTGACGGTGCATTGACCTTGGCAATTCGTATTTTTGAAGGAAAATACCATAGAAAATTTCTCAATCAATTGATTTCAAGTCAGCTAGATATAGATCGACTGGACTATTTAAAAAGAGACAGTTTTTATACAGGAGTTACAGAAGGTAATATAAGTTCAGACAGATTAATTGCCATGATGACTGTTGTGAATGATGAACTGCTTATTGAGCGAAAAGGGATTTACTCGGTAGAAAAGTTTTTGATAGCGCGCAGATTGATGTATTGGCAAGTATACTTGCATAAAACGGGTTTACTTGCAGAGAATATGTTGGTTAAAGTATTGCAGCGTGCAAAAGAATTGGCATTGTTACATATTGAATTACCGTCTACAAAAGCATTGCACTATTTTTTGTACAATCAAATTACGGAAGTAAATTTCACGGAAGAAACGTTACAGGTTTTTTCTACCTTAGATGATTATGATATATTGTCTGCTATCAAAGACTGGACACAGCATTCAGATGTGGTATTGTCTACACTTTCTCAGATGATTATCAATCGAAATTTATTGAAAATAGAATTGCAAAATGAACCATTTTCTGATTCAGAAATGAAAGCATATAAAAGTAAATTATCTGACCAACTTAAGGTGGATGAAAACTTGATGCACTATTTTGTTTTTAGTGGTACAGTTTCTAATCAGGCTTACACAACCAAAGAGCCTATTAAGATTGTATACAATGATGGAAAAATAGAAGATATTGTTCAGGCATCAGATCAATTGAATTTACAAGCTTTGACAAAACCTGTAGAGAAGTATTACCGTTGTTATCCTAAGAAAATGTTATTAGAAGATTCATAAGTTTTTTCATACTTTTGCAATCAATGAAATTTACAGCTCAACAAATAGCAGAAATTTTAGAAGGGGATATTGTTGGAAATCCAAATGAAGAGGTTTCTAAGCTTTCTAAGATAGAAGAAGGAGAAAAAGGCAGTCTTACTTTTTTATCCAATCCAAAGTACAATCCCTATCTATATAAAACAAAAGCTTCCATAGCTATTGTAAATAAAAGCTTTGTTTTAGAAAAAGAAGTAGAGACCACATTGATTAAAGTGGATGATGCCTATGCTTCTTTTTCAAAATTGCTAGAATTTTATGACCAAGTAAAAAATAATAAATCAGGCAGAGAAGAACCACATCATATTTCTGAGTCTTCAAAAATAGGAGAGAACGAATACATTGGTGCTTTTTCATATATTGGAAAAAATGTAATGATAGGCGATAATGTAAAGATTTATCCGAATGTATATATTTGCGACAATGTTGTTATTGGAAATAATTGTACCTTTTTTGCAGGGTCAAAAATTCATTCAGAAACCCAAATTGGAAATAACTGTGTGATTCATGCAGGTGCAATTGTGGGCTCAGATGGTTTTGGTTTTGCGCCGAATAAAGACGGAGTATATAGTAAAATCCCACAAATAGGAAACGTTATTATTGAAGACCATGTAGATATCGGTGCTGCAACTACTATAGATAGGGCAACACTTGGTGCTACAATTATTAGAGAGGGTGTGAAATTAGACAATCAAATACAAATTGCACACAATGTAGAAATTGGCAAGAATACTGTTATTGCAGCGCAAACTGGTATTGCAGGTTCTGTTAAGGTTGGTGAAAATTGTTTGATTGGTGGTCAGGTAGGGATTGCAGGGCATATTGTAATTGGAGATAATGTAAAAATTCAAGCACAATCTGGAGTAACAAAAAGTGTAAAAAACAATAAAGTAATTAAAGGAACACCTGCATTTTCATATTCAGATTTTAATAAATCGTATGTGTATTTTAGAAATTTACCTAAAATGGCATCAAGCATAGATAAATTAGAAAAAAATATAAATACTCAAAGTAAAGATTGATGAGTAAACAGCAAAAAACAATACAAAAAAAAGTAAGTTTATCTGGTGTAGGATTACACACAGGAAACCCCGTAAAAATAACATTTAAGCCCGCCCCTACAAACCATGGGTTTGCTTTTATGCGTGTAGATTTAGAAGGAAGTCCAATAATTCAGGCAAAAGCGGAGTATGTTGTAAACACTCAAAGAGGGACAACGCTTGAGAGAAACGGAGTTCAAATTTTAACATCAGAGCATGTACTTGCCGCTGCGGTAGGTTTAGATATTGACAATCTATTGATAGAAATTGACGCTACTGAACCACCAATTATGGACGGTTCTTCAAAGTTTTTTATAGAAGCTTTAGAAAAAGGTGGAATTGAAGAACAAGACGCTGAAATTCAAGAGTACATTGTCAAAGAGGTTATCAGTTATAAAGATGAAGTTACAGGAAGTGAGATTATTTTAATGCCTGCGGATGAATATCAAATAACAACAATGGTTGATTTTGGTACCATGATACTGGGAACTCAGAACGCTACCTTAAATACAATCTCTGATTTTAAAGAAGAGATTGCAGACGCAAGAACGTTCAGTTTTTTACACGAAATAGAGATGTTGCTTGAAAATGACTTAATCAAAGGAGGAGATTTAAACAATGCCATTGTATATGTAGATAAAGAATTGTCTGAAAGTACAATGGAAAAGTTAAAAATAGCATTTAAGAAAGATAAGATTACGGTAAGTCCAAATGGAATTTTAGACAACCTAACCTTACATTGGGCAAATGAAGCTGCAAGGCATAAATTATTGGATGTTATTGGAGATTTAGCATTAGCAGGAACTCGCATTAGAGGAAAAGTAATTGCCAATAAACCTGGGCATTTAGTGAATACCCAATTTGCAAAAAAATTGGCAAAAATCATCAAAACAGAAAAACGAAATAAAGTTCCTCATTACGACTTAAACTTGCCTCCTTTGATGGATATCCATCAAATTATGGAGGTGTTGCCTCATAGGCCTCCCTTTTTACTAATTGATCGCATTCTAGAATTGTCTGCAACGCACGTAGTAGGTATGAAAAATGTGACTATGAATGAACCTTATTTTCAAGGTCATTTTCCTGGTGCTCCGGTAATGCCAGGAGTGCTGCAAGTTGAAGCCATGGCACAATGTGGAGGGGTTTTAGTGTTGAGTACAGTGCCAGATCCAGAAAACTATTTGACATATTTTATGAAAATGGACAATGTCAAGTTCAAACAAAAAGTATTACCAGGAGATACCCTAACGTTTAAGTGTGAATTGATATCGCCAATACGAAGAGGAATCTGCCATATGCAAGCCTACGGGTATGCGAATGGGAAAATAGTTGTAGAAGCAGAATTAATGGCGCAAATTGCAAAAAAACCTAAATCATGAATCAACCATTAGCATACGTACACCCTCAGGCAAAAGTTGCCAGGAATGTAGTGGTAGAACCTTTTACAACCATTAATAACAATGTAACAATTGGCTCTGGAACTTGGATTGGATCTAATGTAACCATTATGGAAGGTGCTCGTATTGGTAAAAACTGTCGGATTTTTCCAGGAGCAGTGATTTCGGCAATTCCCCAAGATCTAAAGTTTGAAGGAGAAGATTCTCTTACGATTATCGGAGATGATACTACGATAAGAGAGTGCGTCACTGTAAATAGAGGCACAAATGCTTCCGGAAAAACAGTTATTGGAAGCAATTGTCTAATTATGGCAACTTCACATATTGCACACGATTGTGTTATCGGAGACTATTCTATCATAGTAAATGGAGTCGCACTTGCGGGACATGTGATTATTGGAAAGCATGCTATTATTGGAGGATTGGCAGCAGTGCATCAATTTATACATATTGGAGATCATGCAATGATTTCTGGAGGATCGCTCGTACGGAAAGATGTTCCTCCATATACAAAAGCAGCGAAAGAGCCTTTATCATATGTTGGGATTAACTCAATTGGATTACGAAGGAGAGGATTTTCATCCGAAAAAATTAGCGAGATTCAAGAAATCTATAGAACATTATATCAAAAAAATTACAACAATACCCAAGCGTTGGAAATTATTGAAGCTGAAATGGAAGCAACGCCAGAAAGAGATGAAATTACCTTGTTTATCCGTAATTCACAAAGAGGAATTATGAAAGGATATTCTGCAGGGTAATATAGAATAGATTTTAATAAATACGATACTAAAAGAAACAAAAACGAATAATGGCAACAACATCAGATATCAGAAATGGATTGTGTATTAAATACAATAATGACATTTATAAAGTAATAGAATTTTTACATGTAAAACCTGGAAAAGGTCCTGCTTTTGTAAGAACAAAATTAAAAAGTGTAACCAACGGAAAAGTAATTGACAATACATTTCCTGCAGGAAGAAAGATTGAAGATGTTCGGGTAGAAACACAGAAGTTTCAATACTTATATGCTGATGGAGATTTGTATAATTTCATGAATGTACAAGATTTTAATCAAATTGCTATACAAAAATCGGTGTTGGATGCTCCAGGACTGTTAAAAGAAGGAGAAGTTGTAACAATTGTGATTAATTCTGAAGATGAGATGCCATTGTCTGTTGATATGCCGCAAAGTGTTGTTTTGGAAGTGGTGCAAACCGAACCCGGTTTAAAAGGAAATACCGCTACAAATGCAACAAAACCAGCAATTGTTGAATCAGGAGCAACAGTTAATGTACCGTTGTTTATCAATGAAGGAGATAAAATTAAAGTAGAAACTACAAAAGGAACGTATCAAGAACGCGTTAAAGCATAATTCAGTTTTGAGCTTTCATTCCAACGAAATCAGGAATACTTTTTATGAAATTTAGCCAAACACAAACCTTGCAACAAATAGCTTCTTTATTGGAAGTTGATTTTGTGGGTGATGCCAATTTTTTAATTACTGGGATTAATGAAATTCATGTTGTAGAAAAAGGGGATATTGTTTTTGTAGATCATCCAAAGTATTATGATAAAGCGTTGAAATCTGCCGCAACTACTATTTTAATCAATAAACTAGTAGACTGCCCAGAAGGAAAAGCATTGCTGATTTCTGATGACCCTTTTCGAGATTTTAATACAATAACCAAACATTTCAATCCGTTTATAGCATCCAAAGAAAGCATTGCTGCATCAGCAATTATTGGAGAAGGAACCGTTATACAGCCCAATGTTTTTATTGGTAATAATGTAAAAATTGGCACCAACTGTATCATTCACCCAAACGTAACTATTTATGACGATTGCGTATTGGGAAACAATATCACGATTCACGCAAATACGGTGTTGGGTTCTGACGCTTTTTATTATAAAAATAGGCCAGAAGGATTTGATAAACTGATTTCTGGAGGTCGTGTTATTTTAGAAAATCATGTTGACTTGGGAGCTTCTTGTACAATTGACAGAGGAGTTACAAGGAATACAACAATTGGAGCGGGAACAAAAATAGACAATCAAGTACATGTTGGACATGACACCATCATTGGAAAAAAATGTTTGATTGCATCACAAACAGGAATTGCTGGTTGTGTTGTTATTGAAGATGAAGTAACTATTTGGGGGCAAGTAGGTACAAATAGTGGAATTACAATTGGTAAAGGAGCTGTGATACTTGGGCAAACAGGAGTAACAAAGTCTGTAGAAGGAGGGAAAACCTATTTCGGAACACCCGTTTCAGAATCAAGAGAAAAGCTAAAAGAATTGGCAGGAATCAAGCGGATTTTAAGAGCAGAAAAAAAGAAATAAAAATGACACAGATTAGTTATAAACAACTATTTTTGTCGCGTAAAATAAGATTAAAATAAAAGACAATGAGTGTTTTAGTAAATAAAGATTCAAAGATTATAGTACAAGGTTTTACAGGTAGTGAAGGTACTTTTCATGCTGGACAAATGATTGATTATGGTACCAACGTTGTTGGTGGTGTAACTCCAGGAAAAGGAGGACAAGAGCATTTAGGGAAACCTGTTTTTAATACCGTTGCTGACTCTGTAAAAGAAGTAGGAGCAGATACCTCTATTATTTTTGTACCGCCAGCATTTGCTGCGGATGCCATTATGGAAGCTGCGGATGCAGGAATCAAAGTAATTATTTGTATTACAGAAGGAATCCCTACAGCAGATATGGTAAAAGTTAAAAACTATATCGACTCTAAAGACTGCACATTGGTAGGTCCTAACTGTCCAGGAGTTATCACTCCAGATGAAGCTAAAGTTGGAATTATGCCAGGATTTATTTTTAAAAAAGGACGTGTTGGTATTGTTTCTAAATCAGGAACATTGACCTATGAAGCTGCAGATCAGGTTGTTAAACAAGGATTTGGAATTACGACTGCCATTGGAATTGGTGGAGATCCAATTATTGGAACCACAACAAAAGAAGCTGTTGAATTGTTAATGAATGATCCAGAAACTGAAGCCATTGTAATGATTGGTGAAATTGGAGGAAATTTAGAAGCAGATGCTGCTAAGTGGATCAAAGCTGACGGAAATAGAAAACCAGTAATTGGTTTTATCGCTGGCCAAACTGCACCTGCTGGTAGAACAATGGGGCATGCTGGGGCTATTGTTGGTGGAGAAGATGATACAGCACAAGCAAAAATGGAAATTTTAAGAGCCAACGGAATACATGTTGTAGATTCTCCTGCAAAAATTGGAGAAATGGTGGCAAGCGTTTTAAAATAAATGAATATTCTGAATAAAGTGAACCTGCCTGTAAGCAGATAGGGAATCTAAAATTATAAAAAATCCCGTTTATGCTGATGTATTTCAGTATCACGGGAATTTTTATTTGAAAAAAGAGTTTTATATTTGACAAACAACTAAACAAGATCAACAAATGAAATTATTAGAAAATAAATCGGCAATTATTACTGGAGCAACTAGAGGAATTGGAAGAGCCATTGCTGTAGAATTTGCCAAGCAAGGTGCAAATGTAGCGTTTACCTATAGCTCTTCTGTAGATGCAGCGGTTGCGTTAGAAAAAGAATTACAGGAGTTGGGCGTACAAGCAAAAGGATACCAATCGAATGCAGCAGACTTTGATGCAGCACAAGAATTGGCAGCTGATGTGCTTAAAGAATTTGGGAGTATTGATGTATTGATTAACAATGCAGGAATTACCAAAGATAACTTGTTGATGCGTATTTCTGAAGATGATTTTGACAAGGTAATTGAAATCAATTTAAAATCGGTTTTTAACTTGACCAAAGCAGTAATTCGTCCAATGATGAAACAGCGTAAAGGGTCTATTATCAATATGAGTTCTGTTGTTGGATTAAAAGGAAATGCTGGGCAAGCAAATTATGCCGCTTCTAAAGCAGGAATTATTGGATTCTCTAAATCGGTGGCTTTAGAATTAGGTTCTAGAAACATTCGTAGTAACGTGATTGCTCCAGGTTTTATAGAAACTGAAATGACTGAAAAGTTAGATGCAAAAGTAGTGGAAGGTTGGAGAAATGAAATTCCATTAAAACGTGGTGGAACTCCTGATGATATTGCCAATGCTTGTGTGTTCTTGGCTTCAGATATGAGTGCTTATATTACAGGACAGACATTAAGTGTTGATGGCGGAATGAGCTAATATCAGTGTTCAGTGATCAATTAACAATGGAACTTTAAGGATTGAATATAAATCTGTAACAGCAATGTTGCAGGTTTTTCTTTTTCTCTAAAATTGATTTGATAACCTGAATTCTCCTTAAGGAATATCCTACAGAAAGTATAAAAATAGTGAGGTTTAAAAAATAAGAAAGGAAGGACTAACGGGTTAATTCGACAGTTTTGTTTTTAAAAAATTGCTATTTAGATGCTTTCCCTCTGGGCTTTACAAGGTTCTACCTATACGGCTTCCTGTTTTTTTGAATGAACACGTTCGTCCTGCTAAAACAGTCATTGTCTAGGAAAAACCTCGAAAAGCTGTAAAAATTCCTTAAGGAGAATTCAGGTTAATAGGATATTTTAAGTAGATTTACGAAAGGTATCTTAATTAACCTTACAATTGCAAACCGAAACAATTCTTTATATCATCCTTGCATTTTTACTGAGTCTTTCAGTAGCTTTTTTTCAGTATTTCTATAAGATAAAAGTCAGGAGTAAGGTGAACGTCTTCTTATTCACTTCGAGAAGTATCAGTATTTTTTTATTACTATTACTGCTGATAAACCCTGTAATAGAACAAAAACAACTTATTGATAAAAAGCCAATCCTATCTATTTTGGTTGATAATTCAGTGTCTATAAAGTATTTTAAACAAGACACTGTTGTCAATGATCTTGTAGCTGCTTTTAAAGCCAACAAGTCGCTAAACACAAAGTTTGCGATTGATTATTTTCGTTTTGGAAATTCGTTAGATGTGTTGGATTCCATAGCATTTACAGCGTCACAAACAAATATTTACGATGCATTGCAAGGAATAGAGGACTTGCAAAAAAACACTATTGCTCCTGTTGTTTTAATTTCTGACGGAAACCAAACAACAGGAAATGTATATGAGTATTTTAAATCCAACAAAAACATCTACCCAATTGTTATTGGAGATACAACATTACATAGGGATATTAAAATTACACAGCTCAACGTAAATAAGTACAGTTATCTAAATAATAAGTTTCCTATAGAATGTAGGGTTTTATACGAAGGAAAAGAAGCTGTTACAACCCAATTTCGCTTATTTTATAAAGGGAGCGTTATTTTTAAGAAGCATATTTCTTTTACAGAGAAGAAAAATATACAAACAATTACTACAACCATAAAATCTACCAAAGAAGGAATTCAATATTACACGGCTTCTATAGGGAAACTAAAAAATGAAAAAAATGAAAAAAATAACCACAAAACATTTTCTGTAGAGGTCTTGAATGAACAAACGAAGGTTTTAATTCTTACCTCAATATTTCATCCAGATTTGGGCGCTTTGAAAAAGGCGATTGAAACCAATAAACAGCGTTCTATTGTTATTGAAAATATCAAAAATAAAAAATTTAAATTATCTGATTTTCAACTAATTATACTATACCAACCAAATGATAACTTTATTAACATTTTTAAAGAATTAAAAACAGAAAAAAGCAACTATTTTGTAATTACAGGAACACACACCAAGTGGAGTTTCTTAAATGAAATACAATCAAATTTTACGAAAACTCCTGTTGATCAAACACAAGATTATGGCGCTATTTTTAACAAGAGTTTTTTGACTTTTGGGCAAAAGGAAATTGCTTTTGATTCCTATCCGCCATTGAAAGATGTATTTGGAAGCATCAGTATCAACACAACGTATGACGCATTGTTATACCAGAATATTTCAGGAATTGAGACAAGTACTCCATTATTAGCGTTTTTTGAAAATGAAAATCAGAAAAGTGCCGTATTGTTTGGTGAGAATATCTGGAAATGGAGAGCAGCGAGTTTTTTAAATACAAATTCTTTTCAAGATTTTGATATGTTTATCTCTAACTGCATGCAATATTTGGCATCGACCAAAAAAAGAGAACGTTTGTCTATTGCCTATAAACATATATATCCAGCAAATGGACCTGTGTCAATTACAGCGTTTTATTTGGATAAAAATTATCAATTTGATTCTAGAGCCTTGTTGCATCTAAAATTGACACACACAACTACAAAAATTAGTCAGAATGTACCCTTTTCACTACAACAGAATTCGTTTGAAGTATTTGCAGAAGGTCTTCTTCCAGGAGATTATGAATTCGATGTGCTTGTAGAAGGGCAGAAGATTGGTAAACGTGGTGTATTTAAGGTGACCAAGTATCAAATAGAAGAGCAGTTCAGTACTGCTAACAAAAAGAAATTAACCACGTTGGCAGAAAAAACAAAAGGAAAGCTACATGTTGTGGCAACTCACAATGTATTAATTAATGAATTGATACAGGATTCACGTTATTTTACAGCACAAAAAACGGTATCTAAAAAGAAACAGTTAATTGAATGGCAATTGATATTGTTTGTGATCGTGTTTTTATTGAGCTTAGAATGGTTTGTTAGAAAGTATTACGGTAAAATTTAAATTAAATACTACTTGGTAAGCTCTTTCGGTCACCACAAATTTGTTAATTTTTTTTGCATCTTTTTATTAAAAAAATTGTCATAATAATACAACTATTAATAATAAGCCATAAAATTATAGAATGATCAAAAATATATTTTTAACCCTTGTTTTAGGGCTATTTGCTAATGGGTTGTTAGCACAAAATTCAATTACCATAAAAGTGGTTTCTAAAGAAAATAAAGAAGCCGTTATTGGAGCTTCTGTATATATAAAAAACACGGCAAATGGAACGACTACAAATTTTGATGGTTTTTCGACAATTACTGGAATACAAAACGGAAGGAAAATCATTGTCGTATCATTTATAGGGTTTGTAACAGTTGAAAAAACAGTACTATTTCCTACTGCGATAAAAAATATAGTTATTGAGTTGCAAGAAGATGAAGAAACACTTGATGTTGTTGAAATTTCTTCAACCAGAAGTAAAAGAACGATAGCAGAAATACCTACAAGAGTAGAAGTTATTGGAGGAGAAGAATTGGGAGAAAAAGCAGTTATGAACTCTGCCAATATCTCAATGCTTTTAAGAGAAAGCACCGGAATTCAAATGCAACAAACATCGGCTAATTCAGCAAGCCAAAGTATTAGAATTCAAGGATTAGATGGTCGTTTTACGCAATTGCTAAAAGATGGATTCCCTTTGTTTGGAGGCTTCTCAAGCGGATTAAGCATCATGCAAATACCACCTTTAGATTTGAAGCAAGTAGAGATAATTAAAGGAAGTTCTTCAACGTTATATGGAGGAGGGGCCATAGCAGGATTGATAAATTTAATTTCTAAAGCACCAAAAGACAAAAAAGAATTAAACATTATGTTCGATATAACATCGAGGAATGGAAGTACTTTAAATACGTATTATAGCGAACGCTTTCATAAATTTGGGTTGGTCCTATTTGCTACAGGAAATGTACAAAAAGAAACGGATGTTAATAATGACCATTTTACAGATATTCCGAAAGTTAGAAGTGTAAGTTTTAATCCCTCTTTTTATTATTATCCGACAGAAAAGGAGCAATGGAAATTAAGTTTTAATAGTTCTTTAGAAAATAGAATTGGAGGCGATATAGATGTTATAGGTAAAAAAATAACGAGTGAGCAACATGATTTTTTAGAAGAAAATAAATCGAAACGTTTGGCAATGAAATTATCATATAGTAATGAAATTTCTGAATTAAAATCGTTCAATTTTAAAAACAGTGTAAGTTATTTTAAAAGGGATTTACTATTGCCTGATTACCAGTTTTTGGGAAATCAAATTTCAACATTTACAGAGGTAACTTTCAATACGTATAAAGATAACTCTGATTGGGTTTTTGGAACAAACTTGATTACAGAAAATTTTGAAGAAGATACCCAATTACAGCTAAACAGAAGTTACAAGCAAGTTACTTTTGGTGGATTTATACAAAATAATTGGAATGTAAAAGAGAACGTTGCCATAGAAACGGGATTCCGAACCGATTACAATCAGAACTATGGTCTTTTTCTATTGCCTAGAGTTTCTTTGTTTTTTCAATTGAGCGAAGCTGTTTCAACTAGAATTGGAACAGGTTTTGGGTATAAAATTCCTTCTATTTTTACGGAAGATGCTGAATTACGCTCCTATAAAAATGTATTAAATATTGATCCAGATAATTTTAAAGCAGAAACTTCAATTGGTTTTAATGCAGATATTAACTATAAAACCACAATTTTTGACAATACCGTTTCTATATCTTTCAATCAATTATTTTTTTACACAACGCTTAGAAACTCACTGGTATTAGAGCAGCGAGATACAGATTATGTGTTTTTAAATGCATCTAACCCTTTGAACAGTTTTGGTTTTGAAACCAATTTAAAGTTCAAATACAAAGATTTTATATTGTTTACCAATTATGCATTTAATAATGTGAAATTAAACCGTCAGCAAAAAATATTAACACCAAAACATAATTTCGGCGGTGTTTTAATGTATGAAGTACATGAAAAATGGCGTATTGGTTACGAAGCATATTATAAAAGTTCACAGTTAAGAAGTAATTTAACAAAAACGCCTAGTTTTTGGACGATGGGACTGATGGCTATGAGAACGTTTAAAAAGATTAGTATATATGCCAATTTTGAAAACTTTATAGATACGAAACAATCCAATTATCAATTGATGATAGAGCCTCCACATACAAATCCAACATTTACAGATATTTGGGCGCCTACAGATGGATTTGTTTTTAATGCAGGGATTTTGTTTAAAATTTAAATTTATTGAAACAATGGCACACCACCACAATCATTCACATGGAAGTTCAGCAGGCAACATTAAAGTAGCTTTCTTTTTAAATGTATCATTTACCATCATAGAAATTATTGGAGGATTCTACACCAATAGTTTGGCAATTATGTCAGATGCAGTTCATGATTTAGGCGATAGCTTGAGCTTGGGCTTGTCTTGGTACTTTCAGAAAAAAGCGACAAAAAAGCCCTCAAAAGATTTTTCTTATGGCTATAAACGGTTTTCATTATTAGGCGCCATCATCAACTCAATTGTGCTAATTATAGGTGCTATTTTTATCATTAAAGAAGCCATTCCAAGAATACAGCATCCAGAGGCAACAGATGCAAAAGGAATGATGTGGTTGGCCATTTTGGGAATTATTGTAAACGGAGCTGCTGTTTTTAAGCTTAAAAAAGGAACCTCAATAAATGAGCGAGTGGTTTATTTGCATTTGTTAGAAGATGTGTTGGGATGGGTTGCCGTATTCATTGCCAGCATTGTGATGCAATTTTGGGAACTACCCATTTTAGATCCCATCTTATCGTTGCTGATTGCAGCGTTTGTGTTGTTCAATGTATACAAGAACATTAAAGAATCTATTTCAATCATTTTGCAAGGAGTTCCAAGTGGTTTTTCTATGGATGAAATTAAAAATGCATTGCTAACGGTCTCAGAAATTGAAGGCATTCACGATTGTCATTTGTGGACAATGGATGGTGAATTTAATGTATTGACAGTGCATTTGGTTGTAGCTGATGATACCATTAGCTGGGAGCAATCAAAAAGAATCAAGCAAAAAGTAAGAAAATTATTGCATGATCAATTTCATTTAGAACACATTACATTAGAAGTGGAGTTTGCAGATGAAGATTGTGACTATAAAGATTGTAATTGACAAGGTTTAGTTGTATTTTTGATTGAATTTTAAAAACAACAAAAATGAACAATCAACAAATTGATATTAAATTCCCAAAAGCTGGAATTTTTCTTATTGTGATCGTGGTGATTGCAATTATATTTATCTCGAAAGCGACCATCACTATTGCCGGTGGAGAAAGAGGTGTGCTATATGAAACGCTAGGCAGTGGTATTGTAACTGATAGACCTGCATTGGATGAAGGCTTTCAATTTATGGCACCTTGGAACAAGGTACAGCGATTTAACGTAAGACAACAAGAGTTTTTTGACCAAATGAAGGTGTTATCTTCTAACGGACTTGACATTCAGTTAGATGCTACTATCTGGTATCAACCACAACTAGAAAACTTAGGATTCCTATACAAAGAAAAAGGGGTTGACTATTTACAAACCATCATAAGACCTGCTTTACGGTCTGCAACTCGTGAAGTAGTTGGACGTTATACACCAGAAGAAATTTATTCATCTAAACGAGCAATCATTCAAAAAGAAATTTTTGATGAAACCAAGCTGATTTTAGACTCTCAATATGTACAAATCAATCAAGTGTTGGTACGTGATGTAACCTTACCACAAACCATTAGAGATGCTATTGAAAGAAAACTAAGACAAGAGCAAGAAGCGTTGGAATATGAGTTTAGATTGATAAAAGCAGAGAAAGAAGCTGAAAAGCAAATTATTGAAGCAGAAGGAAAAGCAAAATCGAATAGAATTTTAAGTGCTTCTTTAACCGATAAAATTTTGCAAGACAAAGGAATTGAAGCAACATTGAAGCTTTCACTGTCTCCAAATAGTAAAGTTATTATTATTGGATCTGGAAAAAGCGGATTGCCAATTATACTAGGAAATCAATAAAAAATTAGAAGATAGTGCTTCTTTTTAAAGTGAACTTTAAGAATAAGTGACGAGATCTAAACTTTTATTAAATAATTAAAAGCCAGTCATTTATGACTGGCTTTTTTATTTTCTTAAATATCTGTTAAATACAGAACACTACTGTAACATCTTTGAATAATGTCCGTCTTATGAGTGTAAATACGTTAGAAACAATTTAAACATATATTAAAATGACAACAGTACATAGCACATCAAAAGAAGCACAAAAAAATAACACAGTTGGAATTTCATTTCACTCTAAAAAGAGTAGATTGGAATACCAAGAGAAGGCATAGCTATAAATACAAAACTTCTGTATTTTAGTTATAATTAGTTAGTTTTTAATAGTTGAAGAAAAGGGTTGTAAATGTAATTTACAACCCTTTTTATGTAAGTTAAACCTATTAAATATAAATAGTTATGATTAATTTTTCCGTGTAGGAAGCACATTTCGTTCTATTTTTCCTTTTTTAATAGCTTTATAGTTTTCATAGCAGTCAAGTATAGCTTCAATCATTTGTAGATCACTGGCTTTTTTTATAAAATATTCTGAATAATTACAATCTATAAGTAGCTTACTGAGCTCTTCTTTGTCCATTTGCAAATATTCCATCATTACTTCTCTGTCAAATTTACCTGCAAGCATTTTACGAAGATTGTCTTTCTTTTTTAGCTTTTGCAATTTTCTAAGTTGTTTAGGCTTGTTTCCAAAGTGATTGTAAAGAAAATCTATCGGCTTAAATAGCGCAGCAATTGGAGAGCTTAGGTTTTGTGAAACAGGTTTTCCTACTTCATAGGTTTGTGGCAATCCATTGATATGAATTCTGGTAAAACGATTTTTAGGTACTTGTTTTACATCAATTTCCAAAACACCAATTAATTTGGTAGATGTAATAACTACTTCTTTAATTTCATTGGCTTTTTCATGCAAAGAGATCAACAATTCATTTCCTTTTAACAAATCATTGGTGACTTTTAATTTGATAGATTGAAAGCCAAGATATGAGATAAGAATGGTGTCATTTGCTGTTGTGATAATTTCAAAAAACCCGCTACTATTTGTTATTGTACCAGTAACAGAATTTAAGTTTAGAACGTGTGCAGCGCTCAATGCCTTTTTAGTTAAAGCATGTACGATTTGCCCTTTTAATTTAGTTGTTTTTTTATTTTCTTGTGAAAAACTTGTAAAAGAAGCAATGATAAATAATAAAAGTAGAATGTATTTTTGCATGCTACAATAATACTAATAAAAGTAATGAAACTAGTTAATATTATGTGAAATTAACACCTCAAATTCTTTGTGCACGTAACAGGAGTTGAACCTGCACAATCTTACGATTACAAGCCCCTCAAGCCTGCGCGTCTACCAATTCCGCCATACGTGCATTCATAAAAAAAGTTAAGAATTCTTGCTTAACTTTTTTAGTGACCGGGCTGGGGCTCGAACCCAGGACCCTCTCCTTAAAAGGGAGATGCTCTACCAACTGAGCTACCAGGTCTTGGTATTTTTAAAGCGAGTGCAAATATACCATCATTTGTTTAAAAAATCAACGATTTTAATGCATTATTTTATCGATATTTGTGTTCTCAAAACTTTGATAGATGAAAATTGTTTTATTAGGATACATGGCTAGCGGAAAATCTACAGTTGGTCGCGCTTTTGCTCAAAAAACCAATACGATTTTTATTGATTTAGATGCCTATATTGAAGAGAAAGAAAAATTAACCATTACTGAACTCTTTGCCACTAAAGGAGAAATTTATTTTAGAATACAAGAGATTCTTTACTTAAAGCAAATTTTAGAGTCTTATCAAGATTGTGTGGTGTCGCTTGGAGGAGGAACTCCATGTTATGGCGATACTATGAAAATGTTGCTGCATGCTGATATAACAACGATTTATTTAAAAGCAACCATCAATACATTGGCAAAACGCTTGCAATTAGAAAAGGATAAAAGACCTTTAGTAGTAGAACTTACCGAAGAGAAATTAGCAGAATATATAGGAAAACATCTGTTTGAAAGAGCTCCTTTTTATGAGCAATCAACTATAAAAGTTCAAATTGACAATAGGAGTGTAGAAGAAATTATTAAAGAAGTAGAAATACTTTTATAACAAATAGGCAATGGTCCCTTTTGTGTTAAACTCAACAACAACATGTTCTTGCAATGTTGTAGAAAGAGAAATGCCTTTGAAATCGGCTTTTACAGGGTATTTCTTATGATTTCTATTAACAAGTACCGCAGTTTTAAAACGCTTTAAAGGAACCTCTAAAAAGTGTTTAATTCCATAAATTAGCGTAGCTCCAGAATTCAGCACATCATCAACTAGCACTAAAGATTTGTTTTGGTATTCACTGCTATCAATAGAGGTTTTAATCGAGTTTAGTGGATTTTTCTTATCCATAACAACTTTACACATGATAACTTTTAAAGATGAAATTTCGAGTAAATACTTTTCTAATTCTGTAGCAAAAATATAACCGTTAGATGCAATGCCAGCTAAAACAATTTCTTTTTCGTTGCTATTGTTTTCGTAAATCTGATACGCAATTCTTCTAATTTTTTGCTGAACCTGTAGAGAGTTCAAGATGATGTTATTTACTGTAGACATTAATTTGAGTATTAAAAAACAAAGATATTAAAATTAACGATCTTCTGAAGGAGAATCATAATAATCATCAATATCCCTTCTGTCTTTTTTTGTAGGTCTTCCAGTTCCTTTTTTTCGATAATAATCTTTAGAGTATTTCAACAGCGCTGTCTTTTCAAATGCCTCTTTTGTAGTCAAGTCTTTTCTGTAAAGATCCACTAATTTTGCGCCAACTCGGCTAGGAGGGATGCCAATTACCTTAATTTTATAGTCTATTTGATTCTTTCGAACTCTAATTAGTTCATCTCCAAAAATATCTTTTGAAGGTTTTATATTGGTGTCGTCAATCTTAATATGCCCTTTTTTACAGGCTTCCGTAGCTAAACTTCGAGTCTTATAAAGTCGAATACACCATAAAAATTTATCTATTCTCATATAAAAAGTTAAAATTTGCGGTTTCTCTTTTTACAAAGGTATGAAAATCGTAAATTGCGGCCTTAAATTTTATAGTTAAGATGACAAAAATTAAATATTTTATACTTGTAGCAATTACTTCTGTTTTAATATATGCATGTAATGGCACAGAACCTATTGTGGAGTTTGATCATAAAGCTCAATCAGTACAAGATAATGATTCATTGCTAAAGTACTTTAGCAACCATTATTATGATAGCGCTATTGATTCTGTAAAGCTTTTAGTTTCAGGAAAAACAGCTTTAATTGATGATTCAAAGTTAAAATCTACACAAGTTACAGAAAATGAGGTAGATTATACACTGTACTATTACTTAGTACGTGAAGGAACTCCAGATCCTGCAAAGGGATTTCCTACAGTTGTAGATTCTGTATTGTCTATATATGAGGGTAGATACTTGGAAACAACTTCTAAATCAGTAATTTTTGAAAATCGAAAATTAGCGACATGGTTTACGTTAACGACAGTTATTAGAGGTTGGACGCATGGATTTACACATTTTAAAGGAGGTAAAAACATTACTAATAACGGGCCAATTACCTATGAAAATGGAGGAAAAGGAGTATTGTTTATTCCGTCAGGATTGGCATATAGAAACTTAGGAAAAGTTAGTGCCTCTGGTGTAATACCAGGAAGTTCATCACTTGTGTTTCATATAAATTTGTTAGATATTATAGAAGATACAGACCATGATAATGATGGTGTTCCTTCGATTTATGAAGATTTAGACAATGATAAAAATCCAAATAATGATGATACAGATGGAGATAATATTCCGGACTATGTAGATACAGATGATGATGGTGACGGTATAAAAACAATAGATGAAGACACAAATGGCGATGGAGATCCTAGAAATGACGATACAGATGGTGATGGTATTCCGAATTATTTAGATTCAGATTCTTAATAAAAATAGTTACAACATAAAAAAAGCTCCTAAGAAATTAATTCTTAGGAGCTTTTTTTATGATTTGGATCTTCTTACAATCGATGCGACAGTCCTAAAATAATTTGACTGGTTCTGTTATCAATATGAAATGTAGAAGCGTCAGATACATTGAAATAAGAAGCTTCTGTATTTGTAAGTCCTCGTTCCCAACGTACATCAATGCCAACTTTTCCAAATTCGATTCCAAATCCTGATTGCATTCCTACAGAAAATTTATCTAGACTAACTTCATTAACAGTGCTAATTCCAAAATCGGAGCTCAGTATGTATTGAAAAGATGCTCCGATGAATACATTCGCAAATCCAAATATTTTTTTACCTACTAATACAGGTACATCAATTTTTTGAAAATTGTATGGCACGCTTGCTGCCTTGTATAAATAAGCGCTTTTTACTTCGGTGTATACAATTTCTGGGCGAATGTACAATCCAATAATTGGCAATTTTCCACGAAACCAAATCCCTGCATGAAAACCAGATTTAGCTTCAGCTCCTGTAATGACATCACCAAAAGCACTTGATAATGTTAAGTCTCCGTTGTCGTTATAATTAACTCCTGCTTTTACACCAAAATGAATTTGTGCAGTTGAAATTTGACTAACCCCGAAAGCCAACATCATAAGTAATACGGTTTTTTTCATAAATAGTATTTTTTTAGTCTATTGTATAGACGCTATTAAATGATAGAACGTTATTTTTTTCTGGAAATTACTTTTTCTACAGCTGCTACAATAGAGGCGTCTGTCAAGCCATACTTCTCCATTAATTGCGCTGGAGTTCCAGATTCTCCAAAACTATCGTTAACGGCAACAAATTCATGTGGAGTAGGAGCGTTCTGAGATAAGCATCTCGCAACACTTTCGCCCAAACCTCCATATTTATTATGCTCTTCTGCTGTAACAATGCATCCTGTCTTTGCTACTGATTTCAAAATAGCTTCTTCATCCAAAGGCTTAATAGTATGTATGTTAATTACTTCAGCACTAATTCCTTTTGCTTCTAATTGTTCAGAGGCTTGTAAAGCTTCCCAAACTAAATGACCTGTAGCAACGATGGTTACATCTGTTCCTTCTGTTAGTTGAATGGCTTTTCCGATAACAAATTTTTCTTCTTTGTAATCTGGCATAAAAACAGGCACTGACGGACGTCCGAAACGTAAGTAAACTGGACCTTCATGCTCAGCAATGGCAATCGTTGCTGCTTTTGTTTGGTTGTAGTCACACGTATTGATAACGGTCATTCCAGGTAGCATTTTCATCAAACCAATATCTTCTAAGATTTGGTGTGTTGCTCCATCTTCTCCCAATGTCAATCCTGCATGAGACGCACAAATTTTTACATTTTTATCAGAATAGGCAACGGATTGTCTAATTTGATCGTAGACTCTTCCTGTAGAAAAATTAGCAAAGGTTCCTGTAAAAGGAATTTTCCCTCCAATAGATAAACCTGCAGCAATTCCAATCATGTTCGCTTCAGCAATACCAATTTGAAAGAACCTTTCAGGATGGTTTTCAGCAAAAGCGTTCATTTTTAAAGAACCAATTAAATCGGCACATAATGCAACTACATTCGGATTTGTTTTTCCTAATTCTGTTAAGCCATCACCAAAACCAGATCGTGTGTCTTTTTTTTCTGTAAACGTGTATTTTTTCATCAAAGTAATATATAGTGTTGTGTTTGTGGCAAAAATAATATTATTATTGAAGCAGTGCCTTACAATTGCATCAATTCTTTATAGAGTTTATGAACAGGCAATCCCATTACGTTAAAATAACTCCCTTCAATTCTTTCTATCCCAATAAAACCAATCCATTCTTGTATTCCATAGCCTCCTGCTTTATCAAATGGTTGGTGTTTTTTTATATAATAATTAATTTCTTGAGGTGTTAATTCTTTGAAATAAACATCAGTAGTGTCATTTATAAGGATTTGAATTTTTTTATTTTTTATACTGATCGATGTAATTACTTGGTGCATTTTTCCAGATAATTTTTGCAACATACCAACTGCATCTTCTGTGTTTTTCGGTTTCCCTAGCGCTTCGTTTTCGAACCAAACAATGGTGTCTGAAGTAATTAATAAATCATTTTCAGCTAGAGAATTATCAAAAGGCTTGGATTTTAAATCCGCTAAAAAATCAGTGATTTCAGTTCCTTTTAATTCTTGTGGATATACTTCCTCAACTTCCTTTAACTGAATGCTAAAAGGGATATCTAAGTCTTTAAAAAATTGTTGTCTTCTAGGAGAACCTGAAGCCAATATAAGATTGTAGTTTGATAATTTTTCTTGAAGCATATTCTCTAAAAATTCTTTTTAATTCGATCTAAGTCACGTTTGCTATCACGGTCTTTAATTGTCTCGCGTTTATCATGTGTTTTTTTACCTTTTCCTAAGGCAATCTTTAGCTTGGCAAGACCTCTGTCATTTAGAAATAAATTTAAAGGAACAATTGTGTTTCCTTTTGCCTCAACATCTTTTCTTAAATTTTTTAATTCTCGTTTGTTCAAGAGTAATCTACGCTCGCTTTTTGGCTGATGGTTGTAGCTGTGCCCGTAAATATATTCTTCGATGTACATATTCACCACAAAGAGTTCTCCTCTTTCATTAAACTCACAAAAGCTTTCTGTAATCCTAGCTTTCCCTAAGCGAATGGATTTTATTTCGGTTCCCGTTAATTGAATTCCAGCTGTATACGTGTCTAGAATTTCATATTCGAAACGGGCTTTTTTATTTTGGATGTTTATTTTCTTTTGCATGAAACTTTATGATAATCTTGGCAAAGATACATTTTTGGTTTACATGAAAGAAGTGTATTTTTGAATTGTAATTATTCAACATAAGAACCGACATAATTGAACAAAAAATCATGCGTACTATTTTCTTTTTAACCCTTTTTACTTTGGCTTCTTGCAAGCCCAATACGCCCGTTTTAAACGCGCAACAAATAGTTGATAAAGCAATCGTGGCATTTGGAGCCGATAAAATAGCGACCTCTAAGATTTCGTTTACTTTTAGAAAAAGAACCTACATCGCTACGCGAGACAATGGAGCCTATTCTTTAGAAAGAATTACTAAAAGAGACTCCGTAGAAATAAGAGATGTTTTATCTAATAAAGGATTTGTACGTTATAAAAATTCAGAACTTGTACAGGTTCCAGATTCTATGGTGACACGGTATTCGAATTCAGTAAACTCGGTGCATTATTTCTCTGTATTGCCTTTTGGATTGAATGATAAAGCAGTATTTAAAAAACAATTGTCAGATGTCACTATTAAAGGTATTTCCTATTATACAATTCAAGTGACATTTAGTGAAGATGGAGGTGGAGATGATTTTGATGATGTTTTTTTATACTGGATCAAAAAAGACAATTTTCAGTTGGATTATTTGGCGTATAAATACAATACTGGAAAAGGAGGGATGCGCTTTAGAGATGTAAAGAACGAATCTGTTGTCAATGGAATTCGATTTGTAAATTATAACAACTACAAGCCAACGGATCCGAAGATGGACTTTTTATCAATAAGCAACGCGTACCAAGACGGACAGTTGAAAAAAATATCAGAAATTATATTAGAAAACATTGAAGTAGCACTAATCGACTTTTAAAAGCACTCCCGTTTTAGTGTTGTTTGTAACGGTAACGATGTACAAGTTGGCATTGTTATGGTCGTCAATTTGCTGGTATTTTTCTTTCCCCAAAATGTTATTTGCGAAAAACGGTGTGGTATTGCTATGACCAACCACTAAAACTGTTTTCCCGTTGGTTACTTTTTGAAATGCTTCATCAAACAATGCGCTAGGATCATAGAATGAAAGGGCTAGTTTTTTACGCTTAGCCGTTGGTGTTGCAGTTTGTTTGGTTCTGTTATAGTCGGTTGTATACACCTTGTCAAAAGGCACATTTTTAAACACTTCACTCCATCGAATTGCTCTTTCGCTTCCTTTTTGCATTAAATCCGGATTCTTATTTGTAGCATCTGACCTATCTTTTTCAGCATGTCGAATTAAATAATAGGTACTAATAACCTCTTTTTTAATAGGTGTTTTTTGCTCTGTACAAGACAATAAGATAGTACTTGTGATAAGCGCACTAAGAATCAGTTTTTTCATAATTAGGGTCAAATTTAGTAACGAATGTAAGCAAAAGAAAAACGATGCCTGTACAGACATCGTTTTTTAACAAATTATAAAAGGTATTTAGAAACTATCAGCCAATTCAGATTGATTTCTAAAAACCAATACATCATCAAAAGCATCTAATAACAGGATACTGTTTGGAGTCACTTTTCCAGATAAAAGATCTTTAGACAATTGATTTAGCACTTCTTTTTGAATAACACGTTTTACAGGTCTTGCACCAAATTCTGGTTGGTATCCTTTTTGAGCCAAATAATTAATGGCTTCATCTGTAGCATCTAGTGTAATGTCTTGTTTCTCAATCATCTTTTTAACGATTTCTAACTGTATTTTTACAATAGATTTGATGGCTTCTTTTGACAAGGGTGTAAACAATGTGATATCATCAATTCTATTAATAAACTCTGGACGAACCGTTTGTTTTAATACATTCAACACTTCATCTTTTGCAAATTCCATTGCGGTATGAACATCGCCTTTTGCTTTGTCAAATTGTTCTTGAATGATATGACTTCCTATGTTGGAAGTCATGATAATAATGGTGTTTTTAAAATCGGCTACCCTTCCTTTATTGTCCGTTAACCGTCCCTCATCTAGCACTTGTAGCAAGACATTAAAGGTGTCAGGATGTGCTTTTTCAATTTCGTCTAGCAATATTACAGAATAGGGTTTTCTACGAACTGCTTCTGTCAATTGCCCTCCTTCATCATAGCCAATATAGCCTGGAGGCGCACCTACCAATCTACTCACCGAATGACGCTCTTGATATTCACTCATATCAATTCGTGTCATCGCTTTTTCATCATCAAACAAATAAGCTGCCAACGCTTTTGCTAGTTCCGTTTTACCAACTCCTGTAGACCCTAAAAACAGAAAAGAACCAATGGGTCTGTTTGGGTTTTGTAGCCCCGCTCTTGATCTTCGAATAGCATCTGCAACGGCTTCAATTGCTTCATCTTGTCCAACAACACGTTTGTGTAGCTCATCTTCTAAACTCAGTAGCTTTTCACGTTCTGTTTTTAGCATTTTAGTTACAGGAATTCCTGTCCATTTTGCCACCACTTCTGCAATGTCATCATAGGTTACTTCTTCTTTGATCAGGTTAGAATTCTCTTGGCTTGCTAATGTTTTCTGTTGCTTTTCAAGTTCTTCTTGCAATTCTTTTATTTTTCCATAACGCAATTCTGCAACCTTTCCATAATCGCCATTTCGTTCTGCTTTATCAGCTTCAGTTTTTGCATTTTCTATTCCGGTTTTTGCAAACTGTATGGCGTCTACAATCGCTTTCTCTCGTTGCCATTTTGCGTTAATTTCATTTCTTTCTTCTTTTAAATTTGCCAACTCTGAATGCAGCGATTTTAATTTCACATTGTCCTTTTCTCTTTTGATGGCTTCAATTTCTATTTCTAACTGCATTACTTTCCGGTCTAAGACATCTAAATCTTCTGGTTTGGAATTGATTTCCATTCTGATTTTTGCAGCAGCTTCATCCATTAAGTCAATGGCCTTATCAGGTAAAAACCGATTGGTAATATAGCGCTGCGACAATTCTACTGCACCAATAATCGCTTCATCTTTAATTCTTACTTTGTGATGCGTTTCGTATTTTTCTTTGATACCTCGTAAAATAGAAATGGCGCTTTCTGTATCGGGTTCATCAACCATCACTTTTTGGAAGCGACGCTCTAAGGCTTTGTCTTTTTCAAAATATTTTTGATATTCATCTAAAGTAGTAGCGCCAATTGCACGCAACTCTCCACGTGCCAATGCGGGTTTTAAAATATTTGCAGCATCCATGGCTCCTTGTCCGCCACCAGCACCTACCAATGTATGGATTTCATCAATAAATAATACAATATCGCCATCAGCATCTGTAACTTCTTTAATGACAGATTTCAATCGTTCTTCAAATTCTCCCTTAAATTTAGCCCCCGCAATTAGCGACCCTAAATCCAACGAAAAAACTTGTTTGTCTTTTAGGTTTTCAGGAACATCGCCACTAATAATTCGATGTGCCAAACCTTCTGCAATGGCTGTTTTTCCTGTTCCAGGTTCTCCAACTAAAATCGGGTTGTTTTTAGTTCTACGTGATAGTATTTGCAGTAATCTGCGTATTTCTTCATCACGTCCAATTACAGGATCTAGTTTTCCGTCTTGTGCCAGTTGATTTAAATTTTTAGCATATTTGTTTAACGAGTTATACGTGTCTTCTGCACTTTGCGAAGTAACCCTTTCGCCTTTTCGCAATTCTTCAATAGCACTTTTTAAGCCTTTTTCTGTAACCCCTTGGTCTTTTAAGAGTTGAGAAATGCTACTTTTTGATTTAAAAATGGCAAGAATAAGATGTTCTATAGAAACATACGTATCCTTCATTTTTTTAGCAATAATAGACGCCTCTGTAAGGCTTTTTCCTGCTTCACGAGAAAGATTCAGTTCTGCTCCAGAGACTTTTGAGAAACGTTCTAACTGCTTGTCTAAAGCTTGTTGTATGCTGCTGATATTGCAATTGAGTTTTTGTAAGATAAATGGCAATACATTTTCATCAACGATAAAAATAGCTTTAAAAATATGCTCATTTTCTATTTGATTATGGCCATAGCCTTGCGCCAATTCTTGGGCTTGTTGTATGGTTTCTTGTGATTTTATGGTGTAATTGTTAAAATTCATGATATGTTTGTGTTGCTTTTCAATAGAGAAGTGTCAAAATCAATACCAAGTCATTTTCTTTGCATGTAATCGGTCTTTTTGTCGTGCAAAACACTATATTTGCTGACGTTTTGACCGATTGAAAGGTTTTGAATTTGACGTGACAGAATATATAAAGTAACCCATGAATTTTATCAAAAAAATATTTAATAATAGCAGAAGTCCGAAGGAAATAAAGAACTCTTACATATCTTGGATTCCACTCACATCTTTATCTCAAATAGAAGAAATCAAAGAGCAATCTAAATCAGAAGTGATTGCTATTTTTAAACATTCTACTCGGTGTGGAATTAGCAGACAGGTTTTGAAACAGTTTGAAAATTCTTTTGAAGAAGAAGTAAAATCCTTTAAGGCCTACTATTTAGACTTGCTAGCGTATAGGGCTATTTCTGATGAAGTTGCTGCTACTTTTCAAATAGTACATCAATCTCCACAAATCGTATTCATAAAAGATAGATTGGTTTTAGCACATGCTTCGCATCATGAGATTATTCAAATAGATATACAAGAGCTTTTAGAAATCTAAAAAATTACAGAAAATAACTATATTTTTTTAAACAGTTTATAAATGAGTATTGAGTCAGAGATACAGTCAAAGGGCTTTTTATTAGATCAAGAAAAAACATTTGTCAATGTCATTCTTTCTGGCGCATTGTTTTATACACAAATTAATATTTTTTTTAAAAGGTATAATTTAACCGAGCCCCAGTATAATGTTTTGAGAATATTGAGAGGAAGCTATCCGAAAAAGATGTTGACCAGTGATTTGCAATCCCGGTTGTTGCATAAGTCGTCCAATGCCACCAGATTACTCAAAAAAATAATTGACAAAGGCTTGATTATTTCTGTGCAATGCAAAGAAGACAAAAGACAATATTTCCATTCTTTAACCCCTAAAGGGCTAACGCTCTTGGCCACCATAGATCCTCATTTAAAAAAATATTGTATTGAGCAAATTACACTTTCTCCTTCTAAATTGGAGCAATTAAATAGCTTGCTTGATGAACTTAGAAATGGGATTCCACAGAACTAAAGCTGTAATAAATTCATTTCTACAGTCAACAATGATCAGTTATCAGTAGTACGTTGAAAATTAAAAGTGAAAGAAGAATCAGGAAACAGGATACAAGACTAACAAC
>Ga0209554_1000032_pt1 | contig 91982 bp, 88 predicted proteins | sample MarorgKNORR_S2LV_5_FD_188221 | JGI IMG/M metagenome (GOLD analysis project Ga0209554, IMG submission 188221) | Marine microbial communities from the Southern Atlantic Ocean, analyzing organic carbon cycling - Bottom_A/KNORR_S2/LV (SPAdes) (version 2) | ecosystem: Environmental > Aquatic > Marine...
GGTCCACCGCGAAAGAGCACACGTCGACCTCTCTGGGATGGTCTTTGCCGCCGGGGGCCGCGTGGTGGGGACTGCGCTGGCGGCGATCTTTCTCGCCACCGCCTCGGCCCGGGACTTCGATCTGGGCTTTGGGGTTCTGGTGGTGCTCGGCGTCGTCTTCACCGCCGGCTACCCCGACCTGCGACCCGGTCGCACGACCTCGCTGCTCGCGGGCGGCGTGTCGGGCCTGATGGGGACGATCTCGTCGATCGGAGGTCCCCCGATGGCGCTGCTCTACCAGTCCTCCGGCGCCGCTCGCCTGCGCGGAACGCTCGCCGGCTTCTTCATCTTCGGAACCATCGTGTCGGTCGCCGTGCTGGCGGCGATCGGGCGCTTCGGCTGGCTCGAGGTGCAGCTCGCGCTGCTCCTGTGCCCGGCCATGGCGCTCGGTTTCGCGCTCGCGGGCCCGTTCCGCGCGCGGGTCTCCGACGACGCGATCCGTCCGCTCGTCATCGGGCTTTCGCTGGTGGCGGCGGCGGTCGTTCTCGTGCGTGCCATCGTGGCCTAGACCTCGGCTATCTTTCGGACGCTTGGCACTACGCCGGCACAACCGGAGGATCGTCTTGGAACTCGTGCATCTCGTGATCTTGGTCGCATTGATCGAATACATATTCTTTGGCCTGAAATCCGGACAGGCTCGGGGGAAGGCAGGCCTCACCGCGCCGGCCATGACCGGCGACCCGGTCTTCGAGCGAAGCGTTCGGGTGCACCAGAACACCCTCGAACAGCTGATCGTGTTTCTGCCGGCAATCTGGATTTTTGCTGCGACGGTCGACGCGCTGGCGGCCGCGATTCTCGGAGTCGTCTTCATCGTCGGTCGCTTCCTCTACTGGAAGGGCTACGTCGAAGATCCCGCGAAGCGGGGCACCGGCTTCCTGGTCGGCTTCGTCGCGAACGCCATCCTGGTGCTCGGCGCGATCGTGGGCTCGCTCTTCGCCCTGGCGGCTTGAGGGCGCCTTTCGATGTCAGACGTAGAGAAGTCGATCCTCGACGTGCTGCGCCCAGAGATTCGCAGTCGGGGCGACGGCCGGGTCGAAATTCGCTTTCCCGTGCAGGACCGCACCAAAATTCCGGGCGGTCAGGTCCAGGGCGGCATCATCTCTTCGATGCTCGACATGGCGATGGCCTTCGCCGAAGAGGGGAAACTTTCGACGGCTTCGCTGCACGTCGACCTTCTGCGCCCGGCGAAGGGGGCCTACCTCGACGTGAAAGGATGGGTGGTGCAGCGGGGTCGCCGCATCATCTTCGCCGAGGCCGAAATGCGCGACGACCAGGGGCGGATGGTGGCGCGCGGCCGACAGACCGCCGTACCGCTCGCTTGAACACCATTTACAACCAGGAAAAAAAGGGGACAGCATGGCAGCAAAGCAAAAGAGAGGGTTGATGATCGTCGGGCTGGTTCTGATGGGGGCGGCGATCTTCTCCTACGTGGCAACACTCGACGAATCCGACCCCGAAGCGCTGCCTGTGGCCGAGGGGTCGTGGGGCGCCGAGGGCGCCGAAAGCGAATAGCGCCCGCGCGCGCGGCGGCCCACCTCACGGGAACGCATCGACATCCGAAAACTGAAGGGAGGCGACGTGCACTTCGCAATCAATCTCGTGGTCTCGGCGGTTCTGATCAGCTTCGCCTCCTGGCTCTCGGGGCGTTATCCCACCCACGCCGGCTTCTTCGTGGCGCTGCCCATTGCTTCGATGCTGGTGCTGCCGCTTTCGTTTCTCGAGCACGGCAATGCCGAGAACTCTTTCGTGATGGCGAAGAGCATCTTCGTCGCCATTCCGGTGAGCCTCTGCTTCTTCCTCCCCTTCTTTTTCGTCGAGCGCGTGGGCTTTTCCTTCTGGGGCGCCTACGCCGCCGGGGTGGCGTTGTTGCCGCTCGGCTATCTCGCACACCGCGCCGTGGTGCGGGCGTTCTTCTGAGCGCTGCAGCACCGGCCGATGAGGCACGCGTGCTCGTTGTGGGAACCAGTTGCAGCGGCAAGTCGACCTTCGCCAGTCGGCTCGCGAAATCGAGAACGCTCGCGCGCTTCGCCACGCGCCCCACCCGGAGAGCGCCTAGGGACGGAAGCCGCGCGCCTTCGGACCCCGGGTCTCGTTCTGCACCACGGCGAAGGCGCGCCGGGCGAAGTCGACGAGCAGCGGGCGGGTCTCGCGGGGATCGACAATTTCTTCGACCGCGAAGGATTCGGCGGTGAGGATCGGATCGCGCAGACTCTCCAGCTGTTCTTCGAGCTGCCGCCGGAGGGCGTCGGGGTCGGGCGCCGCGGCAATCTTGCGCTTGTAGGCGGCTTCGACGCCGCCCTCGATCGGCAGCGAGCCCCACTCCCCGGAAGGCCAGGCGTAGCGCGGGCTCGAGCGCGTGTGGTTCACGTGTCCGGCGCCGGCGACGCCGAAAGCCTTGCGCACGATGATCGAGCACCAGGGCGTCGTCGCCTGGTAGACCGCGGCCAGCGCGCGCACGCCCTTGCGGATCGTGCCCCGCTTCTCGGCTTCGACGCCCACCGCAAAGCCAGGGTTGTCGACGAAGTTCACCAACGGCAGCCGGAAGGTGTCGCAGAAGTCGATGAAGCGGGTCATCTTTTCCGAGGCGTCGGCATCGATCGAGCCGGCGGCGAAGCGCGGGTCGTTGGCCATCACGCCCACGGCGATGCCGTCGACGCGCGCCAGGCCCGTCATCAACGGGCGTCCGAAGTAGCGGCCCATCTCGAAGAACGAATCGCGGTCGACGACATACGCCACGAGTTTCCGGGTGTCGTAAACCTTGCGCCGGTCTCGTGGAATGATCGAGAGCAGCGCTTCCTCGCGGCGCTCGGGGTCGTCGGTGGCATCGATCCGCGGTGGTACCTCGTAGACCGACGAAGGGAGATAGGAGAGGAACTGGCGGATCTGCGCGAAGGCCTCGTCCTCGCTCCCCACATCGTTGTCGACCGCGCCGCTGCCCCGCGCGTGGATCCTCGATCCCCCAAGTTCTTCCTTCCCAACCTCCCGGCCGAAGGCGCGGTAGACCACCGGCGGGCCGGCCACGAAGAGTTGGCTGATGCCCCGCACCATCACCGAAAAATGCGAAGCGGCAACGCGGGCCGCCCCCAGCCCCGCGACCGGGCCGAGCGCCGCGGCCACCACCGGCACCTGCGACAGCAGCGCCACCGAAACATCCCACTCGGGGTTGTAGGGGACGTAGGAGCGCTTGATCTCGGTATTCGTCTTGACGCTGCCGCCGCCGCCGGTGCCGTCCACCAGGCGAACCACGGGAACGCGCTGCTCCAGTGCGCTGCGCTCGCTCCAGCCCATCTTGTTTCCCACCGCGCCGTCGGCTGCACCGCCGCGCACGCTGAAATCGTCGGCGCCGATGATCACCGGACGGCCGTCCACCTGGCCGCGGCCGGTCACGAAATTAGAGGGCGTAAAACTCTTGATCGAGCCGTCATCAAAGTATTCGACGCGGCTCGCGATACTGCCGATCTCGCGGAACGACCCGTCATCGAGCATGCGATCGATGCGCTCGCGAACCGGCAGGCGACCGGCGGCTTTGTGTCGTGCGACACGTTCCTCGCCACCCATCTGCTTCGCCCGTTCGCGGCGTCGTTCGATCTCGTCGAGTTCGGGTTGCCAACTCACGGGGTCGAGGCTATCGCAACCCGCAGTTGGGGGCTTTGCCCGAAGCGGTCGGCGAGTTCGAGAAAGGCGCTGTGGTAGGCTGCCCCCAACGAAATAGGTTCGCCAACGCTCTGCCACCCCGGCCGCGTGGGCCGGAGCCTTCGAAGGGAATCGACGACCATGGCGAGAAGAGCGCTCATTGGGATCGGTGTTCTCGGGATGTTCCTGGCTTTCGGCTGCGCAGGCCTGGGCGGGCCCGGTGAAGACAACGGTGCGCTGGGAGACGGTTTCACCAACTACGCGGCACCGCGGGCCCAGTACACGATGGACAGTGAACTCTGTTGGCAGGGCATCGGACCGGGGCAGGGCGCGACACCCCACGAGGCCTACGCTGCGTGCATGGCGGCGAAGGGCTGGAGCGCGCAGCCGGGTGTCCCGCTCGAAACTTCCTCGGACTGATTGCCAGCATGGCGCGTGCAGAAGACGACGAAGGTTGGCGACTCACGGGACACCTGCTGGAGAAGGAGAGCGGCCGTCCGCTGCCGGGGCTCCTGGTGTCGGCCTTCGACAAAGATCTCTTTGCCGACGACCCACTCGGCATGGCGGTGTCAGATCGCGAAGGGCGCTTCGAGATTCGTTACACCACCGAACAGTTTCGCGACCTCTTCGAGTCTTCTCCGGATCTCTACCTCAAGGTCTACAACGCCTCCGGAGAGCGTGAAATCTTCTCGACCCGCGAGCGCGTGCGGAGCAACGCTGAACGCCACGAAAAATTCCAGCTGAGGATCCCTGCCGCGAACCTCGAGGGAACTTCAGAATCATGACCGAGGCCGGCAAGGACACCTCCCTGGGCCACGGCCCGACGGGTTCCAACGCTCCGTTCCGTGGTTGGTTGATGGTGGCGGTGTGCTTCGGCACGCAGTTCATGGTCTCGGGCTGCATTTTCTACGCCTTTTCGGTGTGCCTGATCGATCTCGCTGACGAATTCAGCGGCGGCGAACGCGCTCCGGTGATGTTGCTGCAGGTGGCGGGCGGCGTGGCCACGGCGTTCCTCGCGCCCTTCATCGGCCGGGCGGTGGGAAAAAACTGGACGCGCCCGCTGATGACACTCGGCGCGGTCGCGATGGGGCTGGGGCTTCTGGGCATCGCCCACGCGCAATCGCTTTGGCAGTTGGCGGCGCTCTTCGCGACGCTCGTGGCCTTTGGCGGTGCCACGCTGTCGGGTGTAGGACCGGCCACCGTCGTCGTCAACTGGTTCGACCGCAAACGCGCCATGGCTCTCGGAATCTCGCAGCTCGGCGCGTCGCTCGGCGGCTTCGTGATGGCGCCCATCCTGGGCTTTCTCGTGGCCGAGGACGGTTGGCGCGCCACCTACGAAACCCTGGCGATGGCGTGCTTCGTCGCGGCCCCGGTGATCGGTTTTCTGTTGGTGGGGCGTCCGGAAGATCGAGGGCAGGGCCCCGATGGCGGGCCTCCGCGCAGCGCAGCCGGAGGGGGGGCTTCGGCGTCTCCGGCCTTCAGCACGCGTGAGGCCCTGCGCAACCCGAACCTCTGGTTCATCGCAATGGCCACCGGGATTTCCTTCATGGCGACGACCGGGCTGCTGAACAACATCGTGGCCTTCGGCAGCGATCGAAACTTCGGTGTGTCGGAAGCTGCGTGGTTGGCATCGCTCTGTGCTCTGGGTGCCGCCATCGGCAAGATTCTCTTTGGTGGCCTCAGCGATCGCATCGGCCCAGCGAAGGCCTTTATCGCGACACTCGTCACCCAGGCCGTGGGTTTCTCGGTGCTCTGCCTGGTGGATGGCTTTACGCCGACCCTGGCGGTGGCCCTCTTCGCCGGGATCGGGATCGGTGGCACGTTGCCGCTTTCTACGGCGCTGCTGGCCCGGGTCTTTGGTCGCGAGGCCTTTGGCCCCGTGGTGGGCCTGCTCTGGCCCATCGCGATCCCGCTTCAACTCATCGGTCCGATCTTCGCGGCGTCTGTCTTTGATTCCACCGGGAGCTACGAGCCGGCCTTCTGGGCGCTGGCCGCCTCGCTGATGGTGGCGGTGGCGTTGATTCGTGCGGTGCGCGTCCCGGAGATCGAGCCGGGCACCGCTGCGAGCGCGCCTGCCTGATCGCTGGTGCAACCGTTTGCTCCGGGGGCGTCGGGGTGGAGGGACCGCTGCCTACGTGGTGGCGTGTTCGCGCAGGCTCTTGTTTACGATCTCGTCGAGTTTCGACGAGAAGAGGGAGCGCTTCCTATCCGACATTGCCGGTGGACCGCCCGAGAGGCTGCCGGTCTCGCGCAGTTCCTGCTTCAGTTCTCGAATCGCGAGCTGACCGCCGATCGAGTTTTCGTCGAAGACGCGGCCCGTGTTCCCCAGAACGAAAGCCCCGAGTTGGAGACAGCGTGCGGCCAGGGGGATGTCCCCGGTCACCACCACGTCTCCCGGACGGGTGTGGTCGACGATCCAGTCGTCGGCAACGTCGAGCCCCTTTTCGACCACCACCAACTCGACGCCGAAACCCTGGGGAACGAAGCAGCGCGAGTTGGCAACGAGCACGACGGGCACCCCGTAGCGTGTCGCCACCACGTAGATTTCATCCTTGACCGGACAGGCGTCCGCGTCCACGAGGATCTCGATCACCGGTGCTCCTGCTGGTTCGTGATCCCAGTTTGCGTGCTAGATGCCTGGGCGAGTCGCCGCAGCGAGCTGCGCGGAGACGAGTCTAGCGGGGGTGGGTGGCGGATTCGGGATCGATGGGCTAACTGAGTGCCGCAGCCGGGCACCATTTTCGCCCGGCAGCGGCGAACAGCTAGACCTCCTGGATCAAATCACTCCAAGGTCGCGCCGCAACCGAACCCGCCTTGCCCTTTGCTGTTGTGTAAGCCGGAAAGTACGGCCATGCCGTACAGGCCCAGCCTGCACGTAGTATGGCGGAGAACCCATTTTATCATGTCTGTAGCTTCCACTGGGACCGATCAGGGCGATCGGACCGTGAGTTCGCGCGAAGCCACGCGCTTCGAGCACTTCGAACTCGACAACTCCTTGCTCCGCGGGATTCGTTCCGCGGGCTTTGAAACCCCTAGGCCGATCCAGGCCGCTGCCATTCCGGCCGCCCTCGAAGGCCGCGATGTCCTGGGCCTGGCCCAGACGGGCACCGGCAAGACGGCGGCCTTTGCGCTGCCCATTCTCGACCACATGCTCGAAACACGCCGCCGCGGTCCGCGCGCCCTGGTGCTGGCGCCCACGCGCGAGCTGGCGAACCAGATCGGCGAAGAGTTTCGCGAACTGTCGCGCTATACGCGGATCAAGGTGGTCACGATCTACGGTGGCGTGCCGCTGCGCGGGCAGGTGCGTGCGCTACGGGGAAACCCCGAAGTCGCCGTCGGCTGCCCGGGTCGCATTCTCGACCTGCTCCAGCAGGGCGAACTGCGCCTGGACGGGGTCGAAACCCTGGTGCTCGACGAAGCCGATCACATGTTTGATATGGGCTTTTTGCCCGACATCAAGAGGATCCTCGCTGCGCTGCCTCGCCGTCGACAGAACCTGCTCTTTTCGGCCACGATGCCGAGGGAAATCCGGGGGCTCGCGGACGACCTGCTCCACGACCCGCTAGTGGTCGAGTTGGGCGATTCGGTGCCGGCCGAGACCATCGATCACGAGATCTACCTCGTATCGGAGGAAAATAAGCGCGACCTCCTCGAGCACATCCTCGAGCTCGAGACCTGCGATTCGGCGATTGTGTTCACGCGCACCAAGTATCGCGCCAAGCGCCTGGCCGACTCGGTGATCAAATCCGGACACCGTGCGGTGGCGCTTCAGGGGAACATGTCCCAGGCCCAGCGCGACCGCGCCATGCGCGGCTTTCGCGACCGTCGCTTCGACGTGCTGGTGGCGACGGACATCGCGGCCCGGGGCATTGATGTCTCGGGGATCTCGCACGTGATCAATTTCGATGTCCCCAACACTCCCGATGCCTACACCCACCGGATCGGCCGCACCGGCCGATCCGAATGCGAAGGCACCGCCTGGACCTTCGTCACGCGTGACGATTATGACTGGCTACGTGCCACCGAGCGCATGCTGGGCGAGTCGATCGAAAGACGATCGGCGGAAGGCTTCGACAGCGAGCCCGATCCGGCGTTCGCGCCGCAACGGCGCGGCCGCGGCAATGGCTCTGCGCGCCCGAAGAGCGCGAATCGCGGCGGTGGCGGCGGCCGTGGTCGTACCGGCGGCGGCGGTGGTGGGCGCGGCGGGGATAGTCGATCCGGCGGCGGTGGTGGTGGTCGCGGCGGGGATAGCCGATCCGGCGGCGGTGGCCGCGGTGGAGACGGCCAGCAGACTCGCTCGCGCCGGAACACCAGAAGCCGAAGGCGCCCGTAGCACTCCTTGCGACGCCGGACGTGGCTCCGCGATCGCTCCTAGAAGCGGTCGGGGGCCAGTGCGGCGTCGATACCGCCGTCTGCGTAGAGCACGACGCCGTGAACATAGGAAGCATCGGGTCCGAGTAGGAAGGCGATGCTGGCGGCGATCTCCTCTGCGGTGGCGTAACGGCCCAGCGGGTTCGGAAGCCCTTCGAGGCCGGCCGTTCGCACGGCGTCTTCCTTGATCTCGGCGAGCAGCGGGGTCTTCGTGGGTCCGGGCGCGATGGCGTTCAGCCGAATCCCGGCGGCTCCGAAGTCCGGGGTGCGCCGCCGCATCGCGATCCCCAGCGCGAACTTCCCGCCGGCGTAGGCCAGGAAGGTGTTCTTTGACTCTTCGATGAACGCGCAGGCGCGGGCTTCGTCGCCCTCGAGCAGCATCTCGATGAACGGATTGCCTTCGAAGCTGGTCATGCGCGCCGAGTTCGAGCAGAGCAACACCGCCGACGGATCGCTCCCGGCTTTGAGCGCTTCGCGAAAGCCGTCGAGCAGCGCCATCGCTCCGAAGTAGTTGACCTTCACAACGAGGTGCAGCGGGTGCAGTTCGCTCAGCCCGGCGGAGAGCACGAGCCGATCAATGCGGCCGTTGCAGGCTTCGAGGGCCTGACTGATGGCGGTGGCCCGACCCTCGGGCGTCGACAGGTCGGCGGTGATTTCGGCGTCGCGAATATCGATGCCAACCACCTTGTCTCCGTCGGCCTCGAGGCGCTTCCGGGTGGCGGCGCCGATGCCCGAGGCCGATCCGCTGACGACGGCGATTCCCATGCATTCTCCTTCGATTGGTGAGGCGCTTCGATCGGGTGCGGAGCCGCGCACGCCGATGCGTTGACTAGAGCTTTCCCTGCTCGAGAAGCACGGCGGGGTCTTGCAGATCGACGGCACCGAGGTAGCCGCCGCCCGCAGCGATGGCGTCGTGAACCTGGTAGCCCACGAGTTCCCGGGCCCGGCGGGGGAGCGTACGGGCGACGTCGGGCGGTGTCGAGAGAAGATTATTCTCTTCGCTGCGCAGCCAGCCCGCGACGTAGCTCAGGTGGAGTCCACGCCGCCGCTGGTTCGAAGTCGTGTTGGCACCGCCGCCGTGAATCGTCGAGCCCAGGTAGATCACCGCCGAGCCGGCGGGCATCTCGGCGTCCGCCACCTCGGATTCGTCGGGAATCCGCTCGATCGGCCAGCGGTGGCTTCCCGGGATGATGCGGGTGGCACCATTCTCGGCGCTGAAATCCTGAAGGGCGATGATCGTCGCCAACTGGACCTCCGGGTGGGGGCGCGGCAGGTGCACCCAGACCAACTCGTCGCGGTGCAGCACCTGGGCCTTTGCGCCGGGCCCTGGGTCGAGAACGTGAGCCACGTTGAGTTGGTGGCTCGAGCAGGCCGGGCCGAGGACCTCGTGCGCCAGGCCGTCGAGAACGGGGTGGCAGAGGATTTCGGCTGCGAAGGTGGGGGACTTTCCGGTGACGCCGGTCACGTGCCGGGTCTTGTCGCCGAAGAACCATGCGAGGGCGGGGTTGAGGAAGGGGCGTTTTTCCGGCGCAGCCTCGACGAAGGGATCAAGTTCGGCGTTGGTGGCGGCGACGGTCTCGGCACCCAGAAAATGCTCGACGATTACCGCCCCGGAGCTGCGGAGGGCTTCGTGGAGGGTCGGGATGTCGGCTTCGGCGGTGAGTCGGGGGAGGGTTTCGGCCATCGAAAGTCCTTGCGAGGGTCTGTTGGAGGGAAGCGGCGAGTCTAACGGCTGGGGGCCCGGCCAGGCGAGCAACCTGGAGCGGCGAGCCCTGCGGACCGACAGGAAGGGTTTTGCGACCGAACGCGCGGTTTTTGGGGGTTGAACCCCCCCAACGCGACAGTCGCCCCCCTCTGAATTCGCAGTGAGTTTGACCTTGTGGCGACAATATTCTTGATCCCCTAGGCTTTTCGCCGCTTGGTAACGCAACCCGCCGAATTCAGTCCGCCTCGGGTTTTCTCTTGTGCATCCTAGGTTCGGTGATCCGTTTCGAAGCGCACCCACACAGGCAACACGGTGTTGCCGCGGGTAATGCAGTGAACGCGCACGCCTTCGCCATCGGGCTGGGCGAGCCGTTCTTAATAGTCAGTCGGATCATTTCCGGAGACTCAAGGGATCGAAGAGTGAAGAGGATCTACATAGGTAATCTGCCCTGGAGCGCCACTGAAGACGACGTCCGTGAGATGTTTTCTGCAGCAGGCGAAGTTCAATCGGTAGCGGTCATCACCGACCGCGAGACGGGCCGTTCACGCGGCTTCGGCTTCGTGGAGATGGATGACGCCGATGCCGACAAGGCCATTGGCCTGCTCGACGGCAAGGACATGGACGGTCGCCCGCTCCGTGTCAACGAAGCGCGCGAGCGCGAAAGTCGTGGCGGCGGCGGCGGCGGCGGTGGCCGCGGCGCCGGTGGCGGCGGCGGCGGCGGTGGTGGCGGCGGCGGTCGTCGCTGGTAGTCACCCAGGATGACACCCACAGTGTCATCCACCGGAAACGCTTGCCGGTCGGTGGTCCCACTGGGACTCTGCTGGCGAGTCGTTCGTTTCAATCGAAGGGCTCTCCCCGTAAGGGGGGGGCCTTTTCGATTTCCTGCGCCGGTGCGCGCTCCGGGCCGGTTCAGCGCCGCGCTTCGACGATGGCCGAAACGTCGTCTACCAGGCGGCGGACTTCGGAGTCGAAAACGTCGGAGTGGATCGCAAACCCACCCGGTGTGCTTCGTGCCACCAACCCCTCGAGGGAAAAGGCGGCGACCGGTGGCACCAACACGCGGAGCGTGACGCGTGCACCCTCACGGGGGCGCAAGTTGGTCTCTTCGAGTCGTGCACCGGAGTACGAGATCTCCGCCAGCAAGCCCGACCCTTCGCGTCCCCCGACCTTGAAGACGGTGACGAAATCGGATCGGAAGCGATGATCGCGGCGTTGGTCCATTCGGCTCCCTGGGCACGGGTTCAATACAGCCATCGGCGCAGAGGGGGTCGGGCTTGACCTCGAATTCGTTGAGGCTGCCCTGGCGTCGCCTCGCGGATGGGATCGTTGGCGAGCAGCGCCCGTGAAGGCAGGCCCCAGAGATTTTGAAACTGCCCGACTCTACGGGCACCGTCCGGCTGCGGGGGATCTCGAAGAGTTGCAGTCCCTGCTCGCCGATCCGCGCGTGGGTGCGACGCTCGGCGGTGTCCGCAGCGCTGCGCAGGTTGCAGCGCTCCTCCTGCGCTTCATCGAACACTGGCAGCGCCGCGGGTTCGGCCCCTTTATTCTGCACGAGTCGGCAGCCGGTGACTTCGTCGGTTATGCCGGATTGATCGAAACCCGTGCCGAGGCCCTGCCGGGGGAAATTGAACTTCTCTACGCGCTGCGCCCCATTTACTGGCGCCGCGGTTATGCCAGCGAGGCTTCGCGCGAGGCGCTCGCGCGCGGTTTCGGGGCCTGGGATCTCGACGGGGTCGTGGCCTTCACGCTGCCCCGCAATCGCGCTTCATGGGGTGTGATGGAGAAGGTGGGGATGGTGCGCAGCGGCGAGATCGAACACGCCGGAGAGCGGCATCTTCTCTATCGAGCCGCCCCGGAGAAGCGGCGCGCCTAGCGGCTTTCGGAGAAGCGTCGCAGGGTTTTTAGATCGGTCGCGTCGAGCGTGGCCTCGGGGTGCAGAGGTAGATAGAACCAGGGAGGCATTTCGCCGTCCTCGACCATCTCCCAGATTTCTTCGATCTTTTCTGTGCGCTCGTCCTCGTCGTAATCGCCCCAACGAGTAAAATTGAGTTCTTCGCGGCCGTGGTTTACGTCGTGGGTCACGAGCCACGAGATCGGAGCGACGTGGGAGTACCAGGGCCACTTCGTCTGGTTCGAATGGCAGGCGAAGCAGGACTCGCGGAGAGTCGCCAGCACCGCGGGCGGCGCCGAGATGGTTTCGCCGACCGGAGGGTTCGTCCGTTCGACGGGAATCACCTGAATCACGGCGGCGACAAAGATGGCGGCCAACAGCCAGTGTTTGCGCTTCACTACCCCACCCTAGCCAACGAATTCCGGAGGCCCAAGATGTACATCGCCATGAATCGTTTTCGGATCGCGCTCGGTCGCGAGGCCGTCTTTGAAGAGCTCTGGCGCAGGCGCGATTCGCGCCTCGATGGGGTTCCTGGGTTTGAGGAGTTCAAACTCCTGCGCGGCCCCCGCGACGAAGAGGCGACGCTCTACGCCTCGCACACGCTCTGGGAATCGAAAGAGGCTTTCGAGGCGTGGACGAAATCCGCCAGTTTCAAGGCCGCGCACCAGAGCGCCCGCGCACCCGAGGGCACCTACCTGGGGCACCCCCGCTTCGAGGGTTTCGAGTCGATCCTCGAGGAGTAGCTCCGGCCGCCGGCGATGGGGACACCCCCCGTGCCCATTCTGGTCAGGGGATCGGGCGCGCCCGGCCGCTCTCGGTGGCGACCTTGCGCATGGCAGCGACGAGTGCCTTTGAGGGGAGCCCGTCGACGGCCAGGTCGTGTTTCTGCTGGAAGCTGCGAATCGCCTTGCGGCTGCGGCTTCCGATCACGCCGTCGATATCGCCGATGGCGTAGCCGAGGGCTAGCAGCGTTTCCTGGGTATCGACCGCGACGAGCGCAGCCTCGCGCTCGCCCTCGTAGCCGATGAAACCCTCGCCGAAGCGCAGCGAAGCCGGCGTTTCTCCCGCGACGGGCGGCTTTTCCGGGTGATCGGCCAGCAGCATCGCCTGGATGGCGCGCGCCAGATCGCGGTGGTCCTGGGCGGAGTTTTTCTTCAGCACGTTCGAAAGCACTGTCGTCATGTAGTGGAGCCGGTTCTGCCCCGCGGGCGATTCGACGATCGCCACGGAGTTCATGAAGTTGCGCTTGTTGCCGTGGTACTTGGTGCAGACGAAGCCCTCTTCCGGCTGGCAGCTGTAGAGCGAACCCGACTTGAAGTACACCGCCGACTTGCGCAGAGCGCCCGAGGAGGCGTAGCGAATTCGCCGCTCGGTGATGTAAAGAAGACGCTTGATCTCGCGGCTTGAAAATTCGTCGACGAGTTTTCCCTGCTCCATCTTGAGGACGAAGTTCATCAGCTCGCGAGGGGTGGCGTGGCTGCTCGTCCCCGGGACCATCTTCTTCCCCTCGTGGGTGAGGAAGCTTCCCTGGCGCAGCTCCCCGAGGTTGAGGCCGTTACGGGTGACCGGATCCTGAATCGCTCGTTCGAAGAGCTTCGCGAGTTGCGAGCGCTTCGCCTCGGAAAAGAAGCGGTCCTGCTCTTCCTGCGAGGGCGGGTAGGCCTTGCCGTAGTGCGCCATCAGGATGAGCTGTTTCTGGAGCATTGCCGCGGCGGCGTTCGAACTCGGCGAAAGCATCCAGTCGAGGTAGGTGTAGAGCGAGGCCGTCTGGCCCACCTGGATCGGGAGGCGCACCAGCGTGTGGCTGGCTTCGTCCCAGACCGGAACCGTGTGGTGGTCGTAGACGCTGAAGATATCCGCCGTGATCTGCGTATTCCGCAGGATCGCGATCCGCGCATCGATGTCGTCGGGATGCATGTCCGCCAGCGCCTGGAAGACGGCGAGTGCGACCAGCAGCTTTCCGACGCTTCCCGGGTTCTGTCGCACGTGCCCGTTCCATTCGGCGTAGCGCGGGTGTAGCGGGTCCGAGAGGTCAAGGAGCGCGATCCCGTAGGCGTCGGCATCAGGACCGAGCATCTGCTTCACCTCGGCACTGAGCGCCGGGTCCGGGGTCGGCAGGACCAGGTCCGGGCGATTCCGGAGCCGGAGATCGACCCGATCGAGTGGCAGCAGTTCCCCGGCCGGTCGCTTTTTCCCCGCGATCGTTCCCTCCTGGACCATGCGCTGCACCCGCAGCCGTTCGATTCCAGTGCTCGCATAGCCGTCGAGCGGGTAGCTGGCCGAAGGGAGCGGCAGAGCGAAGAGCAGAAAGCCGAGCAGGGCGGCGCGAATCGGTCGATGCATCCTTGGGGTTCTCCTTGCAGGCAGAAAGCGTCGCGGCGTGGCCAGGCGGCGCGTGCGGGTCCGGCTCAGCCGTGTTCCCGCGATCGAAGCGCTTTGCAGACACGCTCCGAGAGCTGGGTTTTGATTCTCTTCACGTTCTTTCGGGGATGGCCGCCCAGTCCTCGAGCCCGCCGGATCGCCGCGTCGCGCAACGTGGAAGCGCTGCAGGCGCTCTCTACGATGCCACAACTCAGGGCCTCGTCGCCGCCGTAGCGCCGCCCGGTGAGGATCGCTTCGTGGCAGACCTGGGGCGCCAGGCGAGAACGGATCAATTCGATCATTCCCGGCGTGAGAGGGCGCCCGGTGGCGAGATCGATTTCGGGTAGACAGAAATAACCGCGGTCGGATCGCATCAGCCGCGCGTCGTGGGCGAGGGCCAGCATCGCGCCGCCTGCGAAGGCGTGACCGTTCAGCGCGGCGACCGTCGGGATGGGAAATTCGAGCAGTCGTGCGTAGATTTCCTGGACGTGAAAAACGAAGTCTTCGGCAGCGCGGCGCCCCTCCCCCGAGAGCCACTCGAGATCGAGCCCCGTCGAGTAGAAGCGGCCGCTGCCGATGCAGACGAGCGCCGTTGCGCAGCTTCCTTCCGCGGCGTCGAGGGCCGCAGCGAAAGCCTCGACGAAGTTTCCGTTGAGACGGTTCTCACCGTCATCCATTTCGAGAATCACGACGCCGTCCTCGTGCGAACTCGAGATCACGGGCCGCCCCTCATCCCAGAATCTTCGTATCGTGGTCGAGCATCCGGTCGCCGTCAAAGACGTAATAACCCGTGAAGCAGCGGCCAGCGAGAAGTTCGGGCAGCCACAGGGCGTCGTCTGCCCACATTTCCTCGTAAGGGATCGCCTCGATCGGTGTCCACAGGGGCAGGGCTTCTTCGCTTTCGCAGACGTTTCCGGTAAAGCCCTCGCAGGCAAAGACGTGCACCCGAATCGAGTAGCCATCGCGAAACTGGAAGCGCAGATCGCCCCGGGCCTGCGGGTCGGTGGCATCGACGCCGACTTCTTCCTTCACCTCGCGCAGTACGCATTCGAGGATGCTTTCGCCGGCCTCGAGTCTTCCTCCCGGTGCGACGATCTTGCCTGCACCGAGGCCGCGTTTCTTGCGGATCAGGAGAAGGCTCCCCTCGACCCGGATGAAGCAGAGGGTGCCGACGTCGACGGGGGTCCACTGCTCCCAGTCAATTTCGCCAACGCTCGTTGCATGGGAGTTCGAGTTCGAGATGGCGGATCCTCGGCGTGGCGACGGCGCTACCAAAAAGAAGGGGGCGGCTTCGAGCCTAGCGAAGAGAGTTTTTTCGCTGCGGCTTCCAGCCACCCTTCCGGTGCGGTCGACGTCGCAGCCGCGGGCTTTCTTCGGGTCAGCAGACGCGGGGAGGGCGGCACCCCGCCGGATTGACAGGAGGGCTGCAGGGGAGAGCGGGGCGTCCGGGTGGTGGTAGACTGGGGCCCGCGTCATTAGCGCGCGGGACGGGGAGAACTCTTGAAGATCCGATCGAACACGATGCGGCCGAAGACAATGAGCCGCACGAGTGCCGAAGCCGAGGCCAGCGCGGCGCTCGGCATGATGTTTCCCCGCGTGCAGGAGCGGCTCCTCGAATCGCGCATCCTGCTCCTCGCCGGCGAGATCGACTCGAAGGTCGCCGAGAACGTCATGGCTCGCCTGCTCGTACTGTCCGCCGACTCGGATGACGACATCACGCTCTACCTGCATTCCCCCGGTGGGCATGTCGAGTCCGGCGACACCCTCCACGACATGGTCCGCTTCGTGGGCCCCCGCGTTCGAATCATCGGAACCGGCTGGGTCGCCAGTGCGGGGACGCACGTATACCTCGCCGCAGAAAAAGAAGACCGCCTGTGTCTCCCGAATACGCGCTTCATGATCCACCAGCCCCTCGGTGGCATCGGCGGGCAGGCGACGGACATCGAAATCGAAGCCGACGAAATGTTGAAGGCCCGCGATCGCCTGAATCAGACGATTGCCGACCGCACCGGGCAAACGGTCGAGCGCGTCGAGAAGGACACCGATCGGAATTTTTGGATGTCGCCCGAGGAGGCGCTCGAATACGGGATCGTCGGCCGCATCGTGAAGTCGATTTCGGACGTCTAGCGGGTTCTGAAGCAGCGGGGCCGCCGACGCTTTCGGCGGCGGTTCGGGAGCTTGCGAGCGAAGATGGAGTGGAAAGCGCACGAACTGAACACCGGCTTCGAGTGGCAGCCGACGCGCGGTCCCTATCGTCGAATCACCCAGCAGCAGGCCGAAAGCTACAACGAGAGGGGATTCTTCCTCTTCGAGGACGCCTTCGATGCCGACACCGTCGCCGAGATCGTCGCGGAGATCGATCCCTTCGAAGCCCAGGCCGAAGCCTTCCTGCGAACACGCGAGGACGGGAAGCTCTTCATCTCCCGCGCCGACGAGATCACTTTCGCGCCGCTCCTGGTCTCGCGCTCGGAACGACTGCGCGCTTTCTGTTCGGGCGAGGTTTTTCGCGACCTCGTCCACGACCTCGTCGGGCCCGATGTCCGGCTCTACTGGGACCAGTCGGTGTACAAGAAACCCGGCACCCGGGATCCCTTCCCCTGGCATCAGGACAACGGCTACACCTATCTCGAACCCCAGCAGTACCTCACCTGTTGGGTCGCGCTCACCGACACGGACGAATCGAATGGCTGCCCCTGGGTGCTTCCGAAAATCCATCACCGGGGGACCCTCGAGCACCGGATGAGCGATCTCGGATGGGTCTGTGCCGACGATCCCCCGGGCGCCGTTCCCCTGCCCGTCCGTGCCGGAAGCATTGCGGTCTTCTCCTCGCTGACACCGCACGCCACCGGCCCCAACACCAGCGATTCGATCCGCAAGTCGTACATCGTGCAGTTTGCTCCCGATGGCGCGGCTATCATCACGCGGGATGAAGGCGGCAGCCTCGTGGAGACGCCAGCAGCCGATGCGGGGCACCAGTTCGAGATACTGCAGGGCGGGCGCTCTCCCGATGCGGCCACCCTCGGCAACGCCACGTAGCCGGGAGTCGAGACGATGGCCGAACTGGTAATCGGTGAGGTGCCGTCCCGCGCGCTTGGGGAAGCGATCCTCATCGCCCTCGAAGCCGAAGGAATCAAGGGTCGACTGGTCGCCAGCGAAACGGGTACCGGCGTGCAGATTCTGGCACCGCCCGAGAACGCCGAACTGGCCCGTGAGATTCTCGCCTTCTTGAAGACCGAAATTCGAAACTCGCGGCGCGGCTGAGGCCCCGCGCGCCCTGGCACCAGAAGATGGATCGATCTTCTCGCGCAGGTTTCGTCGCGGACTGGGGGCGACCCGGCGTCCGCTACATGCTGCTGTCGGCATTCGCCTTCAGCGTGATGAGCCTGCTGGTCAAAGCCGTGGGCGAGCGCCTTCCCGCCCAGGAGATCGTCTTCGCCCGGGCGCTCGTCACGCTCTTCTTGAGTTTCGCGATGCTTCGCCATCGCGGGATTCCGATCTGGGGAGAGCGCCGAGGCCTGCTCCTCTTACGCGGCGGTCTCGGGTTCCTGGGGCTCACGTGTTTCTACTACGCGCTCACCGTCCTGCCGCTCGCCGACGCAACGCTGATCCAGTACCTGCATCCGCTCTTCACCGCGCTGCTGGCGGCCGCACTTCTGGGAGAGCGCGCGGGGGGAGCGTTGGCGTTGGCGCTGCTGCTCTCGCTGGTCGGAATGCTCTTCGTGGTCCAGCCCGACGCGCTCTTCGGCCCCGGCGACCGCGAATTGCCGCTGTGGCCCGTGGTAGTTGCACTCGCGGGGGCCCTCTTCAGTGCAGCGGCCTACGTGATGGTGCGATACCTCGGGCGGAGCGAGCACCCGCTGGTGATCGTCTTCTACTTCCCGCTCGTCGCGGTTCCGCTCTCGCTTCCGGCGCTCGCCTTCGACTTTGTCTGGCCGGTGGGAATCGAGTGGCTCCTGCTCGGGGGGGTTGGGCTGGCCACCCAGCTGGGCCAGGTCAGCCTGACCTGGGGCCTGCAGAGCGAGCCGGCGGGTCGGGCGACCGCCATCTCGTATTTCCAGGTGGTGCTCGCCGCGGGCTGGGGTGTGCTTTTCTTCGCCGAGGTGCCCGACGCCTGGACCCTTGCCGGTGCCCTGCTGATTTTGCTGGGGACCGTTGCGGCGGTGCGTTCGGGCGCGCGCACCAAGGGCTAGGGACGGCGGCCTCGCGGTCCCGGGCGGCGCTCGTCCCGCGTGGTTTCGCCCGCCCGGCCCCGGTTCAGCGCGAGGCGCAGGCCCGCTTCGGGGTCCCGGGGATCGAAGACCAGCAGGTCGAGTTTTCCGTCCGCATTCCAGTCGCCGAGTCGCACCAGGCCACGGGTGTCCATGGTCTGCTCGAGGTGGGCGCGTTCGAAACGGTGCAGCGGACCGCCGTAGCGAACTTCGAAGCGATCGCTTCCCAGCGATAGCAACAGGTCGCCGTAGCCATCTCCATCGATGTCGGGTCCGAGGACCGGCAGGAATCCCTCGGGCCGGAAGGTGTCGAAGCTGAGGGGGATCTTGAACTCGCGCGCGAGCGCGGGTTTTTCGTCGAAGCGTCCGTCGGATCCGAGGCGATGAACTTCAAAGTCGGCATCCACCGAGCGGGTGAGCAGGAGTGCGACGAAATCGAGCAGGCTGAAGGAGATGCGCCCGCGCAGCAGTTCGAGTTGGCCATCGCCGTCTAAATCGACGAGCCGATCGATCCCCACCGTGCTTTCCGAGCGAAAGACCTGGTCGGGCGATGTCATATCGAAGGACCCCCCGCGGTTGCGATGCAGGCGGGTTTCCATCGAGGCATCCGAGAAGCCACCCCCCAGGTAGGTGGCGACGAGGTCGGCGCGGCCGTCGGCGTCGATGTCGGCGAGCTGTATCGCGACCCCGCCGGAGCCGCGTATCTGGTCGGTGCGCGAGATGATGTCGAGGGGAATCGTCTCGTCGGGAGCGTCGGGCAGGCCGCCGTCCTCGCGCCGCCGGAAAACCCGGAGTTCGAAACGGTTCGACGCCACGACGTCGTTCCGGCCGTCGCCATCCAGATCCACCACCGAGATATGCGGCGCGTCGTAGTAAAACTGGATGTCGCTCTCGAGGAACTCGAGGCTCGAATTCCGGGGCATGAAGAAATTCGCGCGGCCGGCCGTATCGAGGCGTGCCTGCTGGGTTCCCTCGAGCGTGAGAACGAGGAAGCCGTCGAAGGTGGGAATGCCGAGCCACTGGTCCGAACCCGATCCGGCCTCGAAGACCAGGCGCACGCGCTCGAGCCCCCGCTCGTCGCGAGCGGCGCCGAGCGTCGTTGCGCCCGTGGTCTCGAGCTTCCAGCGCGGAGCCTCGGGACCTGCGAGAGAGAGGATCTCGACCCCGTCGGGCTGCAACAGCAGCAGCTCCATTCCCGGGGTGGGGCGGACGTCCGCAAGGTCGTAGGCCGCAGAGGGCTCGGGTAACGGTAGGCTGAAGCTCGGCGTCTGCGGTAGCGATCCGCCCGGCCCCTGGAGGTAGATCTTTAGCCAGCGGGTCTCGCTCGGGGGGAAGCCGCGCGCCACGATGCGCAGCAGGTCGGTGCGGCCGTCGCCGTCGAGTTCGACGAATTCTGCGCTGAGGGTGCGGCCATCCGCGGGCCGTTCGAAGACGACGAAGGCATCTTCCGCCTTTGCGCTTCTCGGAGCGAGGATCCCGACGAAAATCGCCAGCACGAGGATGAGCCTTCTTTGCACCGGACGAAGCTACCCCACGCCCGACGCACGGGCATCGAAGCGTTGGCCTCCCGTACGCTTTCTGGGCCGGGTGGCTTCGGGTAGTGTGTCGCCTCGCCCCCGCGCCAAACGAACGAGGACTCCCCCCATGTACGACCTTTACACCTCGCCGACACCCAACGGCTGGAAGATTTCGATCGCCCTCGAGGAACTCGAGCTTCCCTACGAGGTGAAACCGATTCGTCTCGACCAGATGGAGCAGAAGAAGCCAGAATTTCTCGCCATCAACCCCAACGGTCGCATCCCGGCGCTGGTGGATCGTGACGCCGACGATTTCGCAATTTTCGAGTCCGGCGCGATCCTCGTCTACCTCGCAGAAAAAACCGGTCGCCTACTGCCTACCGATGCCAAGGGCCGCTCTCAGGTGATGCAGTGGCTGATGTTCCAGATGGCCGGCGTTGGGCCGATGCAGGGGCAGTCGAATGTCTTCTTCCGCTACGCCCCGGAGAAGATCCAGTACGCCATCGACCGCTACCAGAACGAGACGAAGCGGCTCTACGGGGTGCTCGACGCGCAGTTGGCGAAATCTGATTTCCTCGCCGGCGACTATTCCATCGCCGACATCGCGACCTGGCCCTGGGTCTCGATCCACGGCTGGGCGGGAGTCGAGATCGAAGATCTTCCGCACCTGCAGGCCTGGAACGAGCGCGTGGGCTCACGCGAAGCCGTGGTGCGCGGCCGGGCAGTGCCGGCTCCGCCCGAAGAGCGCGAGCTGAAGGAAGAGGACATGAAGAAGGTGGGCTCGAAGCTCCTGGTCTAGCCCGCCCTTCAGGTCGTTACTCGACGCTGATCGAAATCGGTGCCGAGACCACCGGGGGGTCGTGGGGCACGTGGTGGTGATCGCCGAGCACGAGTTGCAGCGTGTGCTCACCCGGCGGCAGATCGAGGGTGACCTGGGTCTGGCCGCCGCCGAAGTGGCGATGGTTCGCATCGGCGGGGATCGGGCGCTCGGCCGCCGGCAGGTCGGCGTCGATGATCAGGTGGTGGTGGCCGGTGCCCGGAGACTGCACGCCAGCGGGTGCCACGCCCATGCCATCGAGTCCGAACTGCACGGTCACGGGGCTCTTTACGACGGCGCCGTCCGCCGGCGCGAGGATCGCGAGCGTCGTCCCCGGCTTCGAGGCCGTGCGCGGGATCTCGTCCGCCCAGCTGGCGACGGCGAAGAGGCAGGTGAAAAGCGCGCTGATTCTGAAAATCTTCATCGGGGACCCTCCTTCATGTGTCGCGTGCAGAGCGCACGCGAAAATCGGTGGTGGTTGTTTCGATCGCGGTTTCATCCACGACGACGCCGTCGACCCGGGCGCCGGGCGGCCCCGTCTTGACGAAATCGAGGGCGCGGCGGACGCGGACATCCTCTCCCTCGAAAACAGCTTCGACCCGGCCATCGGGAAGGTTGCGCACCCACCCGCCAACGCCGAGTTCGCGTGCGCGCCGCCTCGTCGAATCGCGAAACCAGACGTTCTGGACCCGGCCGGAGACGATCACGTGGACGCGTAGCGGCATCACGACGCGCCCGTTTCGTCGCGGCCGTGGTCGCGTGCAAAGGCCTCTTCGGGAGAGAACACCAGGCGGTGTCTTCCGTAGAGGGCAAAGTAGAGGATCCCGAGGGCATACCAGACGGCCGCCGCGACGGCGACGCCCTGGTAGACGGGATCGGCCACGAAGAGCGCGACGAGGGTGAGCCCCGCGATGGCCATGGCGATGACGGCACCCGGGATTCCGAGCGGGCTCACGTAGGGGCGCTCGATGTGTGGCATCCGCACACGCAACAGGATGAAGGAGAGCATTTGCAGGACGTAGGAAATCACCGCGCCGAAGACGGCGAGATTGAGAAGGATCGCGCCGACTGCGCTGCCCGATCCAAACCACCAGATTGCCAGGGCAACCGCGTAACCGATGACTGCACCCACCACCAGCGCGACGTGCGGCGTCTCGCGTTGTGCGTGGGTCTTTGAAAGCCAGCGCGGAAAATAGCCGGCACGCGAGAGCGAGTAGATCTGCCGACCGTAGGCGAAGATGATGCTGTGAAAACTTGCGACAAGCCCGGCGACGGCCAGCCCGGCGAGCAGGCGGCTGCCGATGCCGTCTCCGAAAATGGTCTTGAAACCATCAAAGAGGGGATCCGGGGAGGTTCCGAGCGCAGCGGCCCCAGGTGCGATGCCTGCCGAAAGGATCAAGGTGAGGAAGGCGCAGACGACCAGGGTGAGCAGGCCCAGCAGGATTCCGCGCGGCATGTCGCGGCGCGGGTCGTGGGCCTCTTCGGCGGCGAGCGGGAGTTGCTCGATCGCCAGGTAGAACCAGATTGCGAAGGGAAGCGCGGCGAAGATGCCGCGAGCGCCAAAGGGCAGCCAGCGGCTGGCGCCGGCATCGGGCTCGATGTTGAGGGCGTAGCGCGCGAAATCGAAATGCGGGATCGCGCCGATCCAGAAGACCACGAGGATCGCGAGTGCGACCAGCGTGATGCCGACGGTGAAGCGAAAGGCCGTTTCGACGCCTTTGGTGTTGAGGCCTACGAAGACGGCGTAGGTGAGGCCCCACCACAGGGGCGCATAGGCTTCGGGGGTTTCAAAGATCGCCTGCAGGTAGCCGCCGATGCCCACCACGATCACCGCGGGTGTGAGCACGTATTCCATGTTCTCGGCGAGACCCGTGATATACCCGCCCCACGGGCCCATGGCCGAGCGTGCGAAGGAGTAGGCGCCGCCGGTGTGGGGCAGTGCAGGCGACATCTCGGCGATGCTGAAGCAGAGACAGGTGAAAAGGACGGTGATGATCCCGGTGGCGATGAAGAGACCGCCAAAGCCCCCCGATGCCAGACCGAAATTCCAGCCGAAGAAGTCGCCGGAGATCACCGCGCCCACGCCGAGGGCCCAGAGCGACCCGACCCGCGCGTATTTCCGCAGGCGGCGCGCCTCGAAGTAGTCGGAGTCGACCCGCTCGTAGCGGACGGTACTTTCGTCGCGTTGCATGCGGGCTCCGCTTTCGGGTTCTTGGCGCAAGACTCTAACGCGTCGTGCCAATCGGGGGCAGGTGGATCACCGCGCTTCGCGGTAGGCTCGTTGTGTGGATGGGGCGCACTCTGCGATGAGCCTTGCCCTCGCGCTTGCCGTCGGGGTGATCGCCCAGACACTTGCGCGCCACGTCCGGATTCCGGGCATCGTCCTGCTGCTGCTGGCGGGGGTGGCGCTGGGGCCCGATGGCTTCGGCTGGATCCAGCCGCGGAGTCTCGGCGAGGGTCTCCTCGTGATGGTCGACCTCGCGGTCGCGGTGATCCTCTTCGAGGGCGGCCTCAACCTGCAGGCTTCCAGACTGCGCCGCGAGCAGGGTCCGATCCGCCGCCTGGTGACCGTCGGCGCGCTGATCACGCTGCTTGGCGGAGGGCTGGCGGCGTGGTGGCTGCTCGGCTGGAGCGTCTCGCTGGCGGTTCTCTTCGGCAGCCTGGTGGTCGTCACCGGCCCCACGGTGGTGGGGCCGATCGTCGCATCGCTTCGTCTGCGTTCGCGCCCGGCGACGGTGCTCGAGGCCGAGGGCGTTCTGATCGATCCGGTGGGTGCGATCCTTGCGCTGCTCGTGCTCGAGATCGTGCTCGCACCCGGCGCGGGGACCGTGGCCACCAGCGTTCGCGATGGCTTGCTTCGCTTCGCCTTCGGCGGTGCCGTGGGCATTGTCGCGGGGTACGCACTCGGGCGCCTGTTGCGCCTGCGCAACGCAGTTCCCGAGGGTTTCGGGAACATCTTCGTGCTGGCCTTCGTGCTGCTGCTATTCGAGAGCTGCGAAGCTGTCGTGTCGCTCTCGGGCCTGGTGGCCGTCACCTTCGCGGGCGTCGCCATGGGCAACATGGAGACGCGGATCGATCGCGACCTCCGGGAGTTCAAGGAGGAGATCACGATCCTCCTGATCGGCCTGATCTTCGTGATGCTCGCGGCCGACATCCGGCTGGCGGACGTAGAAGCGCTGGGTCTCCCCGGGTTGGGAGTCGTGGCAGCGCTCGTCTTCGTCGTGCGTCCGATCACGGTGGCCCTCTGCACGCTGGGCTCGGAACTCGACTGGCGCGAGCGCAGCTTCATCGCCTGGATGGCGCCGCGGGGGATCGTTGCGGCTGCGGTGGCTTCGGTGGTGGCGGTGAAGCTCGATGCGGCGGGAATGCCGGGCGGTACCGAACTGCGTGCGCTGGTCTTTTTGACGATCGCCGTCACGGTGTTGCAGGCGGGGCTCGGTTCGGCGCTGGTCGGAAAGTGGCTCGGTGTCCGGCTCCCCGGCCGGGACAGCGTCGCGATTCTCGGGGTCCACGCGCTCTCGCTCGCGTTGGCGCGTGCCCTGCGCGACGCGGGGAAGCCGGTCGTCTTTCTCGATTCCAACCCGCAGAACGTCAGGCGCGCCGAGGAGGAAGGCTTTCCGGTGGTCTTCGGGAACGCGGTCCTGGAGCGCACGCTGCAACGGGGCGGCTTTGACCGTGTGCAGTCGGTGCTCGGACTCACTGCGAACCTGTCGCTCAACGCGGTCTTCGTCGAGCGTGCGCACTCGCGCTTCGGTGTGCCGGAGACCTTCGTCGTGACCGTGCGCGGCAGACGCGGGCTCTCGCGTGAGCTCGTCGAAAAAGGCGATGCCCGGGCGCTCTTCGATGCGCCGATCGACCTCGAGCGTTGGGAAGTTCGCGAGCGCCGCGGCGAAATTGAAGTGGGCGAGTGGCGCTTCGATGGCCTGGCACCCGGGGGCGACGGTTCCCTCGCCGACGATTCCCCCGCCGACGATTCCCCCGGTGAAGATGTCAGCCTCGCTCTGTGTCTGCTTCGCGGCGAGACCTTGCACATCATGTCGCAGGACCTGGTGCCAGAAGTGGGAGACGTGGCGACGCTGTGGCTCCACGAGCCGAGCCGGGGGGAAGCGGAGCGGATCCTCGCGACCCGCGGTTGGACCCGGCTCTCCGAACGCGACTGAAACGCCCCGGGACCGTTTGATCAGGGCTTGGCTGGGATCGCGAAGGAGCGCTCTTCGAGGGCGCCGAGTGAAAAGACCCGGTACATCCCCCGGAAGAGCTCGCGGCAGCGAGTCGAATGCTCGAGTGCACGCAGGCTCCCGATGCGTCGGACCTCCTGGTGCAGCGAGCCGTCGGCGAAAAGCCGATAGTGGGTGAAGCTTCCGGGGAAGTCCTTCGAGTTGCTGGTTTCGGCAAAGAGGACGTTGCCGGCTTCGGTGTAGCGGCGCACGCGGTTGCGGTGGGTGTGTCCGATCAATGCCGCACGCACGCAAGCGTGTTCCCCCACCACGGCAAAGAAACGCATCGAGTCCTCGGGAACCATCCCGATCAGGTTCGGATAGCTGTCGCGGTAGGCGGGCGGGACCGGCTGATGGTGCATCACGATCAGTACCGGGGCGCCTTGGGTGTCCGCCTCGCCGAGAGCCTCGTCGAGCCAGGCCAACCGCTCTTCGCCGAAGACGCCGTGGTGCTTGCCCGGCAGGGCGGTCTCGAGCAGCAGCAGGTGCCAGCCCCCGAGTTCGACGCGGCGCGGGGCCGGCTCTTGGCCGAGAAGCGCATAGCCGTCGACTTCGATGCCGTCTCTCTGCGCGAGGTAGTCGTGGTTGCCGAGCAGAGCAAAGTGCGGCATTTCGAAATGCGAAAAACACGCGCGCGCATCGGCGAACTGTTCGGGTCTCCCGCGATCGGCAATGTCGCCCTTGATGAGGGCGGCGTCGACGCCGAGTGCGTTGATCTCGGAGACTGCGTCGGTGTTCATGAAGACGGGGTAGGGCGTTTCGGTGTCGGTTTCTCGGATGACGGGAAACCCGGGGGCTTCTTCCCCGTACTCGTGGTCTTCGGTCATCACGCCGCCGATCTTCGGTTCGCCGAAGTGGACGTCGTTTAGGGTGGCGAAGGTCGCCACCTCGGTCGCAGTGGGCGCGGGCAGCGTCCGCGCCTCCTGCGGAAAGTATTCGTCGTGTGCCGCGGGTTCTCCGGCCTCGCTCTCGATTTCGAGGGCGTAGCTGCGATCGGCATCGAGACCTTCGAAGCGAAACAGGCGAGTGCCGGGCCCGTCGTCGCCGGGGCTCGTCCGGGTCTGGTCTCCCAGGCGGATGCGGGCGGGTTCGGCGACGCCGTGACCCGTTTCGTCCTCTACCCGGAAGGAGAGGGTCAGGCTCGAGTCGCTGCGACCAATCAACTCGGCGTCGCGGATGCGCAGAGGCATCGGCCCATGATAGTGCGCTCGCGAGCGCGTGGTCGCGGGGGGGGTGCGCTGGCGAACTCAGCTCACTCGAGGGGCCGATCCGAAGGGGGACCGCCTAGGCGAAGCGGGCGATGGTGGTTTCGCCGAAAGCCTCGACGGCAGCGCGCTTTTCCTCGAGCGAGGGAGCGGGTGCGTCTGGACGCAGCCAGGGCAGGCTGATCAAGTGGGTGTAGCCGGCGTCCTCGAGCCTGCGGATGCCTTCGCTGTCCGGTCGATAGACGGCGGCGCCCACCATTTTGAAGGGAAGCGAACTCCGACCCGCCTCGCGTCGTAGCTGCGCAAGAGTCGCCGCGTACGCGAGGAGTTCGGCTTCGGTGTGCGCATCCGAGATCCAGCCGTCGCCCAGGCGCGCCGCGCGTCGCAGGGCGGGGGGCGAGATCCCGCCGATCAAGATAGGGACCGGGGCGTCGGGCACGGGGTTCATCTCGAGACGCTCAAAGTCGAAAAAGCGACCGTGGTGTTCGACCATCCCGCCTCCGAAAAGAGTGCGGAGAACTTCGATCATCTCGTCGCAGCGTGCGCCGCGGCGGGTGAAATCCTGTTCGAGCAGATCGAATTCGTCTTTCATCCAACCGACGCCGACCCCCAGACTGCAGCGACCGCCGGAGAGGACCTGGGCCGTGGCGACTGCCTTCGCCACGAGGAAGGGGTTTCGCATCGGCAGGACGAAGATGCTGGTGAGGAAGCGGATGCGTTCGGTCACGGCGGACATGGCAGCGATCGTCACCCACGGGTCGGGCCAGTGGGCCTTCGAATCCCAGCGCGGCTTGCCGTCGGCGGTGTAGGGGTAGGGGGTCTTCAAGACCTCCGGGTGCACGACGTGGTCGGAGATCGCGATCGAGTCGAAGCCCGCGGCCTCGCCGCAGCGGGCGAGTTCGCAGGCCTCGCGCGGGTCGCTGTAGGCCATGGAGAGGACGAACTTCATCGAGATTTCTCGCGCTTTGGATTCGGAAGCGGGGGGTCAGCGCGCGACGGCGCCGCCGTCCACCAGCATCGATTCCCCCGAGACGAAGGAGGCTCGATCGGAGCACAGCCAGACGACGGCTTCCGCGACTTCCTCGGGACGACCGAAACGGCCGCCGGGCTGGTTGGCCCGAATCATCTTCTCGACCTCGGGGCCGAGCGCGAAACTCGCTTCGAGCATCGGCGTTTCGATGCTGCCCGGTAGTACTGCGTTGACGCGAACGCCGGTGCGGGCGTTCTCGACGGCCGCGGTTTTGGTGAGACCGAGGATGCCGTGTTTCGACGCGGCATAGGGAGACATCAAAGGGGTTGCGATCAAGCCGGCACCCGAGGCTGTGTTGACGATGGCGCCGCCGCCGCCTTCGATCATCGCGGGGATCTCGAACTTCAAGCACAGGAAGACTCCCGTGAGGTTCACTCGCAAGGTTCGTTCGAAGCCCTCTAGGTCGATCGAGGGGATCGTGCCCGCGGCGCCGCTGATCCCGGCGTTGTTGTGGGCGCAGTCGAGGCCCCCGAAGCGTTCGAGGCAGGCCGCGATCATCCCGGAGACCTGGTCTTCGCGCGTGACGTCCGCCGCGATGAAGTGTGCCTCGCCGCCGGCGTCGCCAATCAGACGAACGGTTTCCAGGCCGCCCTCGACGTCGATGTCGCTGACCGCGACGCGCGCCCCCTCCCGGGCAAAGGCCTCGGCGGACGCCCGCCCGATCCCGGAGCCCGCTCCGGTGACAAGGGCCACCTTCCCATCCACCAATCCCGCCATGAAGGTCTCCCTGGGATCAACCCTGCGGGTTGCGCTCGAAGCGCGGCAAGCCGTCGTCGGGGAGCGACCACGCGGGAGCGCTCACCGTCCAGGCGTGCACCGCAGGGGTCACGGCGGAAGGGTCATCGAGGGTTCCGACCTTGACGCCGTAGAGCGCGGGGCTTCCACTGAGGTCGGAGAAGAGCGGGGTGCCACAGGTTCCGCAGAAACTCCGCGTGACGAAGTTCCCATTCTCGGCTTCGACGCGGTAGGCGGTGGTTTCTCCCTGGGTCACCTCGACGCCATCGCGGGGAGCGATCATCACGACGGCAGAACCGCCGCCGGTCGAGTACTGGCAATCGCGGCAGTGGCAGTGCGCGACCACGAAGGGTTCGGCATTCATTCGATAGCGCACGGCGCCGCATCGGCAGCCGCCGTCTCTCGGAAGGCTCATGTCTGGGTTCTCCGTCTGACCTGGTGGGCACGCGCTGGCTTCGCTCGAATGTAGTCGAGTCCGCGGCTGGACGTTACGTGCACGATTCTTGCGGCGCCCCTGGGGAGCAGGGTGCGGAAACCTTCGAATCGCCCAAATCGGCGCCCCGCGAAAAGGCATCCTAGACTGCGGTGGCCGCCGGCAGTCCACTTTTTCTTCCCGGAGGTTTGCGCCCGGCCGTGACCCAGTCCAGCACACCGCTTCGGCCGAGTCGTTCGCCGCTGCGACTCTTTACCGACATTCGCGCAGGCGAGGAGAAGAGCGCCCTCCTGCTGCTGGCGAACGTCTTCCTGGTGCTCTGTGCCTACTACTTCGTGAAGCCGATCCGGGAGGGGTGGATCGCCGTCTCGGATATCGAGGGATTTTCGAAGGTCGAGGTGAAGGCCTACTCGAGCTTCTTCCAGGTGATCATCCTGATCCCGGCCGTCGCCCTTTACGGGCGACTTTCCGAGCGCTGGTCGCGTCGCGATCTGATCACCCGGGCGACGCTGTTTTTCATGTCGAACATGGTGATCTTCTGGTTCCTGCAGCCGAATTTCTTCGTGGCGAACCTGCCCTTCACCGGGATCGCCTTCTACCTCTGGGTGGGTATGTTCGGCGTTTTCATCGTGGCGCAGTTCTGGTCCTTTGCGGCGGATCTCTACAGCGATGCCGTGGGGCGCAGGCTGCTCCCGCTGATCGCCATTGGGGCCACCGCCGGCGGCGCCTTCGGAGCCACGATCACCGGCTGGCTCGTCGATTCGGGCTGGGTGGGTGCGGACTGGCTCCTGCTCGTGGCGCTGGTGCCCCTCGGTCTCTCGATCGTCTTCACCCGCGTCGTCGACGCACGGGAGGGAGGCGCCACCCGTTCGATCGAGAGCGCTTCGCCGGAAGAAGACGAAGCCCCGCCGGAGCCGAAGGGCCCCAGCGGGATGTCGGTGATCTTTTCGAGTCGCTTCCTCTTGTCGGTTGCGCTGATCACGCTGCTCGTCAACTGGGTGAATACCAATGGCGAGAATCTTCTCTACTGGGTGCTTCAGGATTTCATTGAACACGAGGCACTCGCCCGGGGGCTCATCGGCGACATCGCCCTTGCCGATTTCACGCGCCAGGAGACCACGGTTTTCTACGCGGGCTTCTTCGGGACGGTGAACTGGGTGGCGTTGATCCTCCAGTCCTTCGTGGCCTCGCGGTTGCTGCGCTACGGCGGGTTTGGCGCATTGCTGCTGCTGATGCCCGTGGTGGCGTTGATCTCGTATTCGACGATGGCGCTGGTGGGAACCCTCGCGGTGGTGCGGACCATGAAGATTGCGGAGAACGCCACCGACTACTCGATCAACAACACCGCGAGAAACGTTCTCTGGTTGCCGGTTCCATCGAGCCAGGTCTTCAAGGCGAAGCCCACCATCGATACGGTCGGTGCACGCATAGGGGATGGGTTGGCGGCCTTGACGGTGCTCGTCGGTGTCAATCTGCTGGCGCTTCCGGTGGCGAAGTTCTTCGCGCTCAACATCGGGCTCGTGTTCTTGTGGCTGGCGTTTTCTTTCGTCGTCATCCGACAGCATCGCCTGCTTTCGGAGGCGGGAGACGCGGATGCGGTGGCCTGACGCCCGGGTCGCTTTTGCGCTGGGGCTGTTGTCCCTGGTGGTGCTTGGCTCGCGCACGGCTGTTGGCGACGAGCCCGCGAGCGTCGAGATCCCGGTGCCTTCCGCGGCGGCGATCTTTCGTGACCCCCAGCTCCAGAAATGGTGGGCGCTCGATGCGATCGCCCCTTTCGAGGACAAGGCGCCGCTCTGGAAGCACCGCGACCCCGCGCTCCAGAGAGACCTTGAGGCTGTCCTCGCTCGCCTCCACCTCGACGACGACGTAAGGCGCAAGCGCTTGAGTGTTGCTCTCGTCGACGTGACCGACGTGAAGCATCCACGCATGGCCGAGGTGAACGGCGATGTGATGATGTACGCCGCGAGCCTCCCGAAAATTGCGGTGCTGCTGGCAGCCTTCGAGATGATTGCTACCGGCCAGCTCGAATACGACCGAAAGACGAGGAAGCTTCTCGAGGCGATGATCCGGCGATCTTCGAACGAGGCCACCACCCTGATCATGCAGAAGGTCGGCAAGGAGAATATCGCGCGCGTCCTGCTCTCGCCGCGATACCGACTCTACGATCCCGCGCGGGGCGGAGGGCTCTGGGTCGGGAAGGACTACGCGAAGAAGGGGCTTTGGAAGCGCGACCCGCTCCACAACCTGTCGCACGGTGCGACCGCAATGCAGGTGGCGCGCTTCTATTACCTGCTCGAGACCGGCAACCTCGTCACGCCGGCACACAGCGAGATGATGAAGAAAATTCTCGAGGGCAGCGACCTGAAGCACAAGTTCGTGGCGGGGCTTCTCTACGTGGCGCCTGGGGCGAAGTTGCTCCGTAAGTCCGGATCCTGGCGGAACTTCCACTCCGATTCAGCGTTGGTGCGTCGCGGCAAGAAGACCTACATCCTGGTCGGTCTCAGCAACGACAAGGATGGCGGCCAGTGGATGGTGGACATCGCGGCGGCCATCGACGGGATGCTTCGCGACCGCGGCCAGAAAAACGCCGTCAGCGGCCCGGGCCCGGAGCGTAAACACCGCTGAACTTGCGGTGAGTGGGGAGGACGGTCCTGTTCTCACGCGCCGACCGCGGGGTCGATTGCAACGTGCCGCCATCTGGATGGGCCCGGGTGGCGAGCCGACAATCGCCATGGGTGTCCCCGCGGCGTGCAAAAAAAGAACTCTCCCGGCTAGTGGCGGGCACCTATCAGGGCGTGGAGCTTCGCGGCGATCTCCTGGTGCTTCTCCGAGGAGTCCTTTCGGAGCACGTTCGACAGCACCACCACCGCGTAACGCAGGCTGCCGTGGGCGCTGTCGGTCTCGATGATCGCCATCGAGTTCAGGTAGTTGACCCGGTTGCCTTGGTACTTGCCGCAGTCGAAGCCGGCTTCTGCCTTGCAACTGTAGAGCGAACCCGATTTGTAGTAGACCGCGGCGTCGTCGAGAGCGGGGCTTGCGGCATAACGAATGCGTGCGTCGGTGAGATAGAGAATCTTCTTCATCTCCAGGCTCGACCAGGGGTCCACGAGCTTCCCCTCTTCCATCAACAGCACGAAGCGCAGCAGTTCGCGGGCGGTCGCAATGCTGGTGGCGGTGGTGGGAACGCGCTTCTTCCCTTCGCGGGTGAAGAATTTCCCCTGGCGTAGCTTCGCGGTGTCGAGCCCATTGGTGCCCAGGGGGGCCTGGATCGACTTTTTGAGGAGCCGAACCAGCTCGGGCTTCGGGGTCTTCTCGAAGAAGGTCTTCGACTTTTCCGGAGAGACGGGGTAGGCGCTTCCGAACTCGTTCAGCAGCATCAGCTCCTTCGTCATCATGCCCGCCGCCGCACTCGAAGAAGCCGACATCATCCAGTCCATGTAGGTCCAGAGGTTCTCCTGGAACCCTTCCTCAATCGGGCGCCGCACCACCTTCGGATCGCCGGGCTTCCAGACCGGGACACTGTGTCGATCGCGCTGGATGAAACCGTCCGCGGTGACGATCGTATTCTTCAGGATTGCCATCCGGGCATCGATGCCGTCGGGATAGACGTCGGCAAGCGCCTGGAACCAGCCGAGCATGATCGCGATCTTGCCGACACTCGCCGGGTTCTGGGGTTTGTCCGGGTTCACCGCGGCGTAGACGGGCTTTGCCGGGTCGGTGTAGTCGAGCAGCGCCAGGCCGTAGGCGCGCCCATCCGCACCGAGCATCTCCTTGAGCTTCGCCGAAAGTGCGGCGTCGGGCGCGGGCAGGGTGTAGGTCGGGTCGCCGATCAGGCGCAGCTGGATGTCGCTCGACTTCCAGAAAATTCCCTTCGGAAGAATCTTCTGGTCGATGATCACCTGACGCGCCAGCCAGTAGGCGTCGAGGCGGGCAATGCCGGTTTCGGCGCCGCCATCGAGGGGGTAGGCCCAGAGGCTCCCCGGAAGGAGAATGCCGACGACGGCAAGCATGGCCACGATCGGCTTCAACGGGTTCATCGGATTGACCTCATTCGCTGGGCGGTACGGCGCCGAGCGGTACGCGGACGTCTGCGCCGCGCTTCGTCTCGCTGTCGAGCTTCGCCAGGATGGGGTTGGTGAGGGCGCTCTCGCTCTCGACGAAGGGGCGGATCTGCAAGAGCGCGAGCTTTCCGTCCTTGAAGCCGAACTCCATGTCGGCGGGCCGGACGACGCCGTTTTCGTCGCGCAGCGAGTCGAGATCTCGGACCTTCTTCGCCAGTTGGATCAGCTGCATGGCCTCGTTGCCGGTGAGGACGCGATCGCTGCCGCTGGCGGCGACGTGCAGAACGCCCCCCTTCGGATTGAGCACGGTCTTTCGCGGCGCAGTCGCCTGGGCCAGCAGTCGTAGCCTCCGGTTCACGGTGTCGATGAGTACCGATTCGGCGGCCTGGCCTTCGACGGCGCCGCCGACGCCCTCGCTGATCGCGACCGTGACCCAGCCCGGCTGCTGGTCCTCGATATCGGTCGTCACCATCACCCCGGATTTGTCGCTCGCGAAGGCGAGTTGGATCACCACCGCCGGGAAGACGTACTCCGGGTCTTGCATGTGCGACTGGCGCCAGCCGTAGGCGCGCTCGTCAAAGGGTGAGGCCCACACGTCGTGGATCGCCTTCAAGATATTCGCGGTGCCCACCACGTTGGCGACTGTCAGGTTGAGGCCCGCACCGGTGAAGCCGGGCAGGTCTTCGACGTTGGTGTCGCTGCGGACGAAGACCCCGTAGGTTCCCGGCGCGCCGAAGCTCGCCTGCAACTGCTTTTCGAGGGCCGTGCGGAAGTCGGGGCCGGGGTCGGCTTCCAGGATCCAGTTGCGCAAGTTACTGAGGAAGGCCGCGGCCATCGCCTTTTTCTTCGCCGCATCGCTCTCCGCAGCGATCGCTGTGTAACGCTCTTTCATCCAGTTCCAGACGCTCGGTCCGCCGGGCGCGAGCGGCTGATCGAGAAGCTGTCGGAAGATACCGAAAGGAATCACGAAGCCAGCAGGCACGGCGTCGCCGAAGCTGTGTTTCAACTCTCCGAGGTTGGCGCCCTTCGGTCCCGATAGGCGCCCCGAATCGCTGGCGCGTAGCGACGAGAGCGTGACCAGTCGGTGTACGCTGAGGTCGAGTTTCTCGAGATCCGGCCGAATCACCAGACCCTGGGTGCCCCCGGCCGCTTCACCCAGATCTCCGAAAGCCGCTTCCCATTCCGGGCCGAAGGCGTCGAGGTGCACGATGCCTCCCGGGGTCACCGCCAGAACGACCTGCTCTCCTTCGTGTTGGTTGACCACGGCGATGTGTTCATCGCCGACCACCACGTTCGGGATGCCGAGGTTGCGAGCCAGCAGTTGGACGTGCGAGAGCGAGTTGCCCTCGCCCCGGGTGAGGATTCCCGAAACCGGCGGCAGGTCGGCGGTGGTCTCGGGCAGCACGTAGATTCCGCCGGAGTCGACGTTCTTTGCAGTCGCCCCTGTGGCCAGCCGCAGGGCCCCCCGGGCCAGCCCGGGGTTCAGCGCTCGCAGCCCGGTGCCGACGCTCTGGCCGAAGAGTTCGTGCCGAATTCCGGCGAGGCGATTGCCGTCGAGAGACAGGGAATCGATCAGCGCGCCGTAGACGAGGAGCGGGCTTCCCCGCATCCGGTCCTGGGTGTAGAGATGCGCTTCGGATTCGATCTGAGCCCACTGTTGCACCGTTTCGCCGAAGTTGAAGGCGAGCGCGCGATCCGACCATTCGGTCACGCGGGCGAGGTAGCGAAGCTCGCTGCGGTAGGTGTCGAGGCTCGGATCTGGAGTTTTCGTGAGCCGCTCGATGCTGTCATTCACCGCCGTCTGCTGACGCCGGCTCAGGAAGCCAGCCCCGTAGAGGGCTTCGGCGCTTACGCCGAGCAGATCAACCCGCTGCCTCCGTGTGAGACCGGGCAACTGGGTCATCAGTTCGTTGCCAGTGGCGTAGACGTCGTTCTCGAGGGTCAGCGAGGTCTCGAGGGCTTCGAGTGCGACTGCCGGGGGCTCTAGCGCGGGAAATGACTCGCGCAGCAGCGCCATCATCGCGCTCGCCGAGGCGATCGTCTCTTCGGGGGTCGTGGCCGCGCGCAAGCGTTTCGTACCGGTATCGAGCGTGGCGCGCAGATCTCCGTTGCCGACCGTCGTGGAGAGCGCATCGAGTGCTGCGATGCCCCCCGCGCTCTGGTAGAGGCGGTCGATGGAATCGGCGAGCCGGGCGAATTCGCCGCCCAGGGCTCCGTTGCCCTTCTTCGCCGCGTAGCTGCGAACGGCCGCCGCATCGGCGGCGTCGGGTGCGTTGTGGATCTTTGCGCGAAGCGGGTTGAAGGACGCATCCTTCTTCGCGAGATCGAGCGCCTGCAGGCGCACCGAAGAAGCCGTCTCCTGGTCGGCCTGGAGCGGAAAGAGCCGCACCGTTTCGCGCAGCAGCAGGTATCGTTCGGGTGCGCGCCAGGCCGGGTCGGCGAGCATCGCCATCACCACCTTGCGCGCGCCGGCTTCTTCGTCCTCACTCTGTAGTGCGCCGCGGTAGCTGCGGGCGCCCCGGAAGATCCAGCCGTCGTCCCAGCCGATGAGGAAGCGTTCGAGCAGGATCTGCTTCAGCTGCGAAAGGTCCGGGTCGCTTCCGGTGAAGCTCTCCGGGTCGAGACCGGCGAGCACGTTTCCCACGAGGAATCCCTTGGCACGAAGTCGTTTCGTCTGGTCGCTCCATTCTCCGTGTTGGATGCCGCCGCCGTGATCCTTGCAGGCGTAGGCCTTCGGTGGGAGCACGCTGCCGTCGCTACAGAACCAGCGGATCCGGGTGAACGGTCCCTTCGGCGCGGTCTCCATCTCTTCGATCCAACCGCGCTCGGTCTCCACCGAAACGGGCGCAGAGGCGGGCGTGGCGGCGCCCGCACCGGACGCGGCGAAGGCGCTGAGGGCGAGCGCTGCGAAGAGGGCGGCTCGCAGCGAGCCGCGAGAACGAGTGGGGAGCAGCATGCTTTCCTTTCGACCGCTCGCGGCGGTGCGAGTGGAGAAGAATCAGTCGCTGGCCGGGCCGGGCCCCTTTAGCGGGGTCGCGAACTGTACCGTCTCGTTGAAGACCTTTCGCGGCCTCCAGCCTTCAATTTCCGAAAAGCGGCGCATGCGGAAGGTCATGGCCCCAGTCGCGTCGAGAATCCACGGATCTTCGGGATCCTCGAACCACAGCGTCACCATGTGGTTGCCACCGTCGCGGGCGCGCTTCACGATCGCCCGGTACACGCGATCGCGACGAAAGCCGAACTCGAGGAGCAGGCGGTAGGCGATCAAGTCGAGGCCGTCGCAGTCGTCGCCATTGCGGGCGATCAGTTCGTCGAAGGTCGGCCAATGGTCCAGCGCAGGATTGCGGTCGTCTTCGATCCGGTAGTGACGACGGGCTTCGCGCTGGGACCAGGCGTTGACCTTCCGTGCCAGGTTTCGCTTTTCGTTACTGGCGAAATTTCCCATCTTGATCCGCAGCAGACCCGATCGCTCGGCCGCTTCGGGGGTCGCGCGTGCGCCCTCGGAATCCGGGCCCAGGGTGGGGGGGGTCCCGGCCCGGGTGTCGGCGGAGGCACGGGCCTGCCACTCGGCCACCTTGGCGAACCAGAGGTCCGATGCCGGCTCGGGGGTCGCGAAGAATTCGAAGCGCGGAGCCGAAGCCGGGGGCGAGATCGATGCGCAGCCCACTGCGGCGATGCAGAGGAGCGCGAATCCGAGACGGAGGCACGTGGCAGCACAAGCGGGGACGGGCATCGCGGCGAAACGTATCACAGGCGGGTGGGGACCGAACGCGAAACGGGCCGACTCGGCAGTGCCGAATCGACCCGTTTATTCATCCCGTTGTCCGGTCGCGAAGCGCGCCGGAGAGCACGGGTCAGCGCTATCGCATCTCGATGCGAATGCCCTTGGTCGCGAGCGAAAACTGGACGCCACTCGTCACACCGCTAAGCGTGATCGACACGCCGTTGCTGTTGTGCATCGTGAGGGTGCTCGTGCCCGTTCCGAGTGCGGCGCTGGCGCCGACGGCCACGTAGTGACCGGCGAGGTCCGAGGCGTTCTCGAGATTCGCCACAGCACCACCGGCGCGAAGCGTCGAAACGCCAAACTCGCCGAGCCCGACTTCGAGGACGTCGAAGCCGTGCTGGCGACCCTCGAAGGTGAGCGTGCCGCTGCCCCAGGTGACGCCAATGCCCGCGCCGATGGCGGTGCTGTTGATGTCGACGAAGGCCGGCGGTGCGGCGGTGACGACTTCTTCGACGATCACGGTGGGTACCGCGATGTCGGAACCGACGATTTCGTCGGCCTGCGCGGCGATCACCGGCAAGAAGACGACTGTGAGACTCAGTGCAACGATTCGTACAAGCTTGGACAAGGTAATACCCCTTTTTATGCAGAGCCACCCTCGGGCGACGAATCCCGACCCCGACACGCGAGTGGACTTTGGCTCGAAAGTATCAGGCAGCCGCCACTTGGCAAGGCAAGCGGGCAAGTCAAACGGGTGAGGCGCCCTGGCTTCGCCTTATCAGCCAGCTTCGGGAGGCGCTCGGGGCCGATTGCCTACACCTTGTGCCCGCGAATCGGCACGTTCTCACGAGGCGGCGTTTCGTGGCAGGTGCATTTCAATCCACTAGGGTTCGCCGATGGCAAAACGGCAGGAACAGGAACCGGCGCGGAGCGAGGTCACCGAAATCGCGCCGGACGTCCTGCGCATGGAACTCCCCATTCGCCTTCCCGGCCTTGGCCACGTCAACTGTTACGCGCTGGTGGATCGCGATGGGGCGGCCGTTGTGGACCCTGGGCTTCCCGGGACCGGCAGCTGGCGTGCGCTGTGCGATCGGCTCGCCCAGGCGGGACTTTCGCCGAAAGACATCCACACCGTGGTGGTCACACACTCGCACCCCGACCACTTTGGCGGTGCGATGCGACTCGCGCGCGAATCCGACGCCCGGGTCATTGCCCACGAAAGTTTCTCCTTCGGTGCGGCGACGGCCGACATCCACGAGCCGAAGGGCTCGGTGGAGCACATCCCTGATGTCGCTGCGAGCGATGTCGGCGAAGCGCCGGCTCCAAAGCCAGCTCCAAAGCACGAGCACCAGGGGGGTACGCCCTGGGGCGGAGACCATCCGCGGCCTCCGCTTCGTTCGCGCCTGCGCTGGCGCCTGATCCGTTTCATGAACGGCGGCGCGATCGCCCCGACCATCACCCATTCGGTGAAGAAGGGAGACGTGCTGACGCTCGGCGGGCGCGAGTGGTTCATCGTGCACACTCCCGGCCACACCGAAGATCACATCTGTCTCCACAGCCCGGAATCGGGTCTGTTCCTGGCGGGAGACCACGTGCTGCCGACGATCACACCGCATATTTCCGGGCTGGGTCACCAGAGCGATCCGCTGGCGAATTTTTACGATTCGCTCGAGCGCGTGGCGGCACTTCCGGATGTGTCGAAGGTGCTACCAGCCCACGGGCATCCCTTCGACGATCTCGCCGCGCGCTGCGCCGCCATCAAGCAACATCACGACGAGCGCCTCGAAAAGGTCTGCGCGATTTCGAGAGCATTCGGAAAACCCGCCTCGGTGGCGGCCTTTTCGCGAAAGCTCTTCAAGCCGCGCAGCTGGGGCCCGATGGCAGAGAGCGAGACCTACGCGCACCTCGAGCATCTTCGCGTCGCGGGCACCGCCGAACGCACCGAGGACGCAGACGGCCGCTACGCCTACCTGACCTAGGTGGGCTCTCCGAACGCCGCCTGGGGGTGCAGGTGGGCGAGGCGCACCTGTAGTGTGCGGCCGAAGCGGCCGTGCACGTCGTGGTGTACGACCTCCCCGATGCCGATCCCATCCCGATCCGAGATGCGGTCGCAGCGCAAACGGATCCACTCCCCTTCGGGCAGGCGCGAAAGGTAGAGGCTGCAATCGGGGTTGATGAAGGTGCTGCCCTCTGGGTGGGCTGCCATGCGGCGAACGCTCGCCGTTGCGTTGGCGAGGTCCGAGATGCTCGCCGCGCGCTGGAAGGGGCTCCACGCTTCGCCGGCCACCAGCTTTCCGGGCACGCGGGCCCAGAAGATGGGGTCGGGATCCCGCGGGTTCGTTTCCCAGCGCACCTCGACGTGGGTGTGAAAGCCCGGTCGAATCCGATCCCAAAGCTCCGGCGGGATCATCGAGGTGGTTTCGAGATCTTCGGGGCCCCGCACCGCCTCTTCGTCGGACTCGAAGCCGCGCGCCTTCGTCCCGCGCAGGAAGAGAACATTCGCGCGACTGACGGGAGAGCCCTCGGCCAGAAGCGAGACCTGCACCAATTCGATCCGCCCCCCGCTGTGGATCGTCGTGGCCTGCACCTCGATGGGCGAGAGCGGGACCGCGCGAAACAGATCGACCGAGAGGCGCATCGGCTGCAGGCTGGGGTCGGCGACGTGGCTTTCGGCGGCGTGGGCCACCAGACCGAGGACGGGCCCGCCGTGTTGCTGATCCGAGGCCCAGGGGCTTGCGGCAGTCTTCGCGGGGACGAAGAGCCCTCCCTCGCGGCGGTAGAGGGCTTCTTCGTTCACGCGGGCTCGAGTCGAACCGGAATCTTTGCTGCCGCGCGGAAGACCGGGCTTTCGTGCAGCGGCAGCGGTTCGTCATCCGTGCGCTCGATGAGGCTCGTCTTCGCGAGCAGGGTCTCGATCGCGATCTGTGCCTCCAGCCGCGCGAGATTCGAGCCAAGGCAGAAGTGCACACCGAAGCCGAAGGAGATGTGCGGGTTCGGCTGCCTACTGATATCGAAGACGTCGGGGCACTCGAAGATCTTCTCATCGCGGTTGGCCGAACCGATCCAGCCGAGCACGATGGCGTTTTCGGGGATCTCGTGTCCGTGGAGCGATGTCGGCTTTACGGCGCGACGGGGATCGAATTGCACCGGGGAGGCAAAGCGCAGGACCTCTTCGATGGCGCCTGGCATGAGCGAGGAGTCCGCCCGGAGTCGCTGCATCTGATCGGGGTGGCTCATCAGTTCGAGCGCCGCGTTTCCGATCAGCGTCGTGGTGGTTTCGTTGCCCGCGACGAGCAGCAGGATCAGCATCGAGAGCATTTCTGCGTGATCGAGATGCGAGCCCTCGTGTTCGGCCTGGACCAGCCCGGTGAGGAGGTCGTCCTGCGGGTTTTTTCGGCGGGCTTCGGCGAGCGGGATGAAGTAGTTCCGCATTTCGCCAAAGAGTTGTTCGCCGGCGGCGATGTCTTCTTCGCTCGTGTTTTCGAAGAAGCCGGTGCCGAGGTTTGAGACCGCGCGATCGGACCAGACCTTGAAGCGCTCCCGATCGTCCGGCGGGACGCCGATGATTTCGGCGATCACCTGCACCGGGAAGGGGTGGGTGAGCGCCTCCACGAGGTCGACTTCGCCGGTTTCGACGGCGATGTCGACGAGAGCCGCCGCGCTTGCGCGCATCTGCGCCTCGCGCCTTTGGACCACCCGGGGTGTAAAGGCCTTGTTGACCAACCCACGCAGCCGGTGGTGGGGTTTTCCGTCGAGGCCGATCATCGACTCCTGACGCTTTCGCGTCTCGTCGGCCACCGTCGTGCCGGTGAAGGCTTCGGCGAACTCGCTCGACCAGATGGTGTCGTCGCGCAGCATGGTCTGCACGTCGTCGTAGAGGAAGATCGAGAAGACCGGAAGCGGCAGTTCGTCGTGGACGTGCAGCGGAAACTCGCTGCGCCCGCGGGCGTAGAGCGCGTAGGGGTCGCGTCGGGTCTCGGGATCGAGGGCGTTGAAGACGAAGGGAGCGGCCAAGGGAAACTCCGATCTCGGGCGGTCCGCCTCGCCTCTTCGCGGGGATCAGAAGCGATTGCGGACGCGAAGCGCGGCTGCGCTTCTTGTGATAGCGCGACGGCAGGGTACCGAAGTCGTATTGGGCCCGCCGGGGACGCCCGCGCGGTGCTCAACCGCGTTGTAGATTGGTGTCGGCCCAGCCCCCGGGAACGAGGCCGTCGACGCTCACCCGGCGGCTCTCGAAGAGCCAGCGCCCGGAAGCACCGCAGTAGACGTCGCGGTAGCGCCCCCAGTGGTCGAGGCCGTGCTGGCTCAGCACGAGGTAGTGGCTGTGACCGCTCGCACGCAGACTTTCGCTGTCGTCGGTCGCCGTCCCCTCGAGGTCGATGCAATGGGACGAGACGTGATGCGCGATGCGCCAGGTGGCGGCGCCTTCTTTCGGGCGCCGGATCGCGCCGCCGAAGAGCGCGCGGAGGCCTTCGATGCCCTCGTTGCGCGGGCGACCTTCGACTTCGATCCAGGCATCCGGGACGAAGAGTGCGAGCAGCTCCTCGATCCTTCCGCGGTCCCCGTACAGGTTGTAGCGCGCGACGAGATCGCGGATGGCTTCCCGGGCCTTTAGCTCGGAGTCGTTCATCCCGGAAGAATGACGGAGTTCGCGCCGGAGTTCCCGCCGCGCGTTCGACCGGATGCGTGGGCTAAGCTCGGCTTCTCGAAGTGGGAGAGACCCCGATGGCGAAAAAACTGAACCGGGTGAGCGAGCGCATCACGCAGCCCAGGTCCCAGGGGGCGTCCCAGGCGATGCTCCTCGCAACGGGGCTCAGCGAAGCGGACCTCGAGAAGGCCCAGGTCGGCATCGCCAGCGTCTGGTACGACGGCAATCCCTGCAATATGCACCTGGGCGGCCTTGCCGACCGGGTCAAGGAGGGAGTCGTCGCCGCCGATCTCGTCGGGATGCGCTTCAACACCATCGGCGTCTCTGACGGGATCTCGATGGGGACCGACGGCATGAGCTACTCGCTGCAGTCGCGGGACCTGATCGCCGATTCGATCGAAACCGTGATGGCGGCGCAGTGGTACGACGGGCTGGTGGCCATCCCGGGTTGCGACAAGAACATGCCCGGCTGCCTGATGGCGATGGGGCGCCTCGATCGTCCTGCGCTGATGCTCTACGGCGGGACGATCCGCGCTGGCGTCAACCGAAAGGGCGAGGCCATCGACATCGTTTCGGCGTTCCAGTCCTACGGCGAGGTCATCGCCGAGCGCATGAGCGAGGAGGATCGCGTCGACGTGGTGCGTCACGCGTGTCCGGGGGCCGGGGCCTGCGGCGGGATGTACACCGCGAACACGATGGCCGCGGCGATCGAGGCCCTTGGCATGAGCCTTCCCTACAGCTCGTCGACCCCCGCAGAGGATCCGGGAAAGCTCGAGGAGTGCCGCGCGGCGGGCGCCGCGATCCGCAACCTGCTCGAACTCGATTTGCGCCCGAGCGCCATCATGACCCGCGAAGCCTTCGGCAACGCCATGGCGGTGGTCTCGGCTCTCGGCGGTTCGACCAACGCGGTCCTCCACCTGATCGCCATGGCGAAAGCGGTGGGGGTGCCGCTTGTGCTCGACGATTTCCAGGCCGTCAGCGACCGGGTTCCCTTCCTCGGCGATCTCAAACCGAGCGGTCGTTACGTGATGGAGGATCTCCACGCGGTGGGCGGGACACCCGCGGTGATCAAGTTGCTGCTCGAAGAGGGGCTACTCGAAGGCGACTGCCTCACCGTCACCGGCCAGACGCTGGCAGCGAACGTCGCCGAGCTTCCGGGCCTCTCCGAAGGGCAGACGGTGATCCGTCCCTTTAGCGATCCGATCAAGGCCACCGGCCACATTGCGATCCTGCGCGGCAGCCTCGCGCCGGAGGGCGCCGTCGCGAAGATTACCGGCAAGGAAGGCACGGCCTTCGCGGGGCCGGCGCAGGTCTTCGACTGCGAAGAAGACATGGTGGCCGCCGCCGAGCGCGGCGAAATCAACAGCGGCGCCGTGATCGTGATTCGCTACGAGGGGCCGAAAGGCGGACCGGGCATGCCCGAGATGCTGATGCCGACCTCGATCCTGATGGGGGCGGGCCTGGGGCAGGAAGTGGCGCTTCTCACCGACGGGCGTTTTTCCGGTGGCTCCCACGGTTTCATCATCGGGCACGTCACCCCCGAGGCCCAGGACGGCGGACCCATTGCGTTGGTCGAGGACGGCGATCCGATTGCGATCGATGCGAAGGAAAATCGCATTGACCTCGAGGTGGCTCCCGAGGAAATTGCGCGGCGTAAAAAGGCGTGGAGCGCCCCGCCGCTGAAGGCGACAAGGGGCACGCTCTACCGCTACATCAAGGATGTGAAGTCGGCGAGTGAGGGTTGCGTCACCGACGAGTAGCGTCGCAGCCACAAGAGGTGGGTGCAGGGGAGATGCTTCGGATGGGACCGCTTGCTGGTTTTCGTGTAATCGAGATCGTGGGGCTCGGGCCGTGCCCTTTTGCGGCGATGGTACTGGCCGACCTCGGCGCCGAGGTGCTGCGCATCGATCGCTCGGGAGGGAAGGCCATGGCGTTTCCCGACCCCAGCGCGGACTTTCTGGGGCGGAGCCGCAAGAGTCTCTGTGTCGACCTCAAAAGCGAAGCCGGTCGCGACTTCGTGCTCACGCTGTGCGAGAAGGCGGATGCACTGGTCGAAGGCTTTCGGCCGGGGGTGATGGAACGGCTGCGGCTCGGCCCCGAAGTCTGTCGCGGCCGAAACCCGCGACTCGTCTACGGGCGCATGACAGGTTGGGGGCAGGAGGGGCCGCTGGCGAAGACGCCCGGCCACGACATCAACTACATCTCGCTGGCGGGTGTACTCGGTGCGATCGGGCGCGCGGATTCGGCGCCGACGGTTCCCCTCAACCTGGTGGGCGATTTCGGCGGCGGCGGAATGCTGCTGGCCCTCGGCGTACTCGCGGCGCTTCTCGAGCGCAGTCGGTCGGGGGAGGGGCAGGTGGTCGACGCCGCCATGGTGGATGGGGCCGCATTGCTGATGGCGCCCCTCTACGGTGCGCACTCCCTGGGCGGTTGGGGGCCGCGCGGCACCAACCTGCTCGACGGCGGCGCTCCCTTCTACGACGCCTATGAAACGGCCGATGGCGAGTGGCTCTCGATCGGCTCTCTCGAACCGCAGTTCTTCGCCGAGTTGTGTCGCCAACTCGGGATCGATCGCGAGGGCGAGCCGCACCCGATGGATCCGGCCGGGTGGCCGGCCCTGCGCGAGCGCCTTTCGGAGATCTTTCGCTCGAAGACGCGCGCCGACTGGGTGGCGCAACTCGGCGAAGCGGAAATCTGCTTTGCCCCGGTGCTTTCGATGCAGGAGGCGATCGAGCACCCGCACAATCGCGCGCGCGGGACCTTCGTCGAAGTCGATGGGCGCGCGCACCCGGCGCCGGCGCCGCGCTTCGACCGCACGCCGGCGGCGACCCCGGTCTCTGCCGTTGCTCCGGGCGAAGGCGGCGACGAAGTGCTCGAGCAGTGGGGGCTTGATGCCGATGAAATCGCAAGCCTGCGGCAGGCGGGCGCCATCGCCTGAGCCGGCGATTCAAGCGGGCGGTGTGAACTTGCGCAGCTTCCGCTGCAGGCTCTGCCGGTGCAGTCCCAGCCGCCGCGCGGCCTCGCTGATATTTCCACCGCATTCGGCGAGCACGTATTCGATGTACTCGCGCTCGTGGCGGTAGAGGCTCGGAAACGCCTCGGGGATTTGCACCTCTTCGCCCGCCTCCTCGTCCGAAAGGAAGGCGCGTTCGAGGGCGTCGATGTCGATCGGCTTCGTCATGTAGTCGATGGCGCCGAGCTTCGTGGCCTGCACCGCCGTGGCGATGCTTCCATAGCCGGTGAGTACGATCACCCGAATTTTCGGTGAGCGGGCTTTCAGCTCTACGATCACGTCGAGCCCGCTGGCATCGCGTAGGCGCAGGTCGACCACCGCATAGTCAAAGGCCGTCACGTCGAGTTCCGAAAGGCGCCGCGCTTCGGAAACCGCGGTGACTGCGTACCCGCGGTCGCGAAACTCCGAGGAAAGCACGTCGGCGAAGCGTTCGTCGTCCTCGACCACGAGGAGCTGCGGAGTCGTCTCGCTCATGCTCGCGCCTCGCTCACGGGGATCGCCACCGGCAGCGACACCCGGGCGATCGCGCCGCCCTCCGGGCGGTCTTCGAGCACGAGTTCTGCGCCCAGTGCCTCGCTCAAGCTGTGAACGTAGTACAGCCCGAGGCCGACTCCCTCGGGCTTCGTGGTGACGAAGGGTTCGCCGAGGTGTGAGCGGACCACCTCCGGCCAGCCGGCGCCGCGATCGAGTACCGAGACCTCGATCCGTCCCCCGCGGCTCTGCACCCGGATCTTGACCGTTTTTCCGGGTCCCCCCGCCTGCAGCGCGTTGTCGATCAGGTTGAGGAGCGCCTGGGAGAACGCGACTACCGGCAGCACCGCGCGTTGAGGGCCGCTGCGGTCAATCGAGATTTCGAGAGTCGCCTCTTCGTGAACCTTCGCGAAGGTGTCGCAGACGTTCTCCACGAGTTTGGCGACGTCCGCCGGCTCGAGTTCGAGTCGATCGGGTTGCAACTGCGCCCCGCTCATGCGTCGCAAAACTTCGGCGCAGCGGTCGAGGGCCTCGCGGCTCGAGACCAGGTCGGGGTCGTCGCCGAGGTTCCGCTTACGTGCCAGGCGGTCGATCCGCAGCTTTGCGGTGTTGAGGGGTGTGGCGAATTCGTGGGAGAGCCCCGCCGCCAGGGCGCCCACCGCGCGCAGGCGATCGATGCGCGTGCGTCGTTCGCGCAGCGAAGCAACGTGCGCCTGGGCGGCGCGCAGCGTATGCGAGAGCCAGGTGGTGAGAATCCAGAAGACCAATGCCACCAGCAGCTGTGCGGGAAAGAGAATGCGCGCGGGGAGCAGGTTGGGTTCGAGCCCCGGCGGGATCCAGGCAAGGGTCTGGAGCAGGAACAGGCACAGGATCAACAGGCCGAAGAAGAGGGGGCTCGCGCGTCCCTCGAGCAGCAGCGCACCGAGGACCGTGTGGACGAAGAGCAGCGGGACCAGCGGATTCCAGCCGCCTCCCGTGAGCGCCAGCAACGTCGAAAGCGCCGCGATGTCGAGGGTCAGTTGCCCGAAAACGTGGATCGGACGGGCACCGCGTCCCTGCCGGAGCCCGAGCCAGGTGGCAACGTTCACCGCAGCGAGCGCGCCGATGGTCCCCAGGAAGGCGGGCAGCCGCGACGCTTCGAGGATGTCGAATTCGATCGCCGGGAAGACCGATGCGAGCTGGGCGGTGAGGGCGATCCAGCGGAGCCGAACGAGCCAGACGAGCTTCGTTCGACTCTCGGCTGCGTCGGCGAAGAGCGGCGGCGCGAGAAATTGTTGAAGGGCTTCGAGCATGGGGGCGGGCCAGGGTGCGCCCCTAGCGCACGCGCGCTCCGGGGGGACCTCCTGCGTGGACGTTGATCTTCTCGCCGGTGATGTATGAACCGGCGTCCGAAACCAGGAAGCGAACCGTGTTGGCGATGTCTTCGGGCTGGCACACGCGACCGAAGGGCATGTGGCGGTCGATCTCGCGCATATCCTCGATCCCCTGGGTGGCCTTCACCAGGCGCCGACCCATCTCGGTCTCGACCAGCCCCGGTGCCACTACGTTCACGCGGATGCCGTCCTGTCGCACCTCCTTCGCGAGCGTGAAGGCGAGAGCTTCGAGTGCCGCCTTTCCCATGTTGTAAGGAGCGCCGAAACCGGACATCGTGAGTGTGGCGGCGCTCGAGATCATCACGATGTCGCCGCGTTCTTTCGTCTTCATGCCGGGGATCACCAACTGGCACAGGCGATGGGGGCCGAGCGCATGGACGCGCATTAGGTGTTCGAGTTCGGCTGGGTCGGTGGTCTCGACCGGGTTCCGCCGGCTCGCGACGCCGCCGTTGTTGACGAGCAGGTCGACGTTGCCGAGTTCCTTCGAGACCGCCGCCTCGAGTGCGGCGCACTGCAGGGGGTCTTCGATCGCGGCCTGAACGGCGATGGCGCGTCGACCGAGCTTTTCGATTTCGCCCACGGTCTTGGCGGCGGCGGCTTCGTCGCGCACCCAGCTAATGCCTACGTCGGCCCCATCCTCGGCGAGCCCAAGCGCAATGGCCCGGCCGATCCCTCGTCCACCGCCGGTAACGAGCGCAATCCGGTTCGCTTCGCTCATTTCGTTCTCCTTCGCGCGGAGGCATCGATCCTAACAGGTCTCCCTTCCGGTAGGGCTCGGCGGGGGAGGGTGCGGCGAGCAGTGCCACAACGGGACGAGGCGATAGAGTCTGATCTAGGCCTGTCGATCATGGGCCCCAGCGAGAGCGACGTGATCCTCGAAATCGTGCACTTGAACATCAACGTCCGAGACATCGAGCGTTCGCTCGCTTTCTACACGAAGCTCGGCTTCGAGGTGATGCACACCTTCGGTACGCGCTCCGAGAATGGGACCTGGGAGCCCATGCGATTTCGCGGTCGGGCCTGCCGGGGGGTTGTGCTCTCGCTGGGAGACCACCCGCGTTCGGCGACGAAGATCGAGGTCATCGAGTGGATCGATCCTCCGACCACGGTCAGCGCGCCCCGGGGCGAAACCGAGAGCGGGGTCGCGCGCATCGCCCTGCGAACGCGGAATCTCCTGGATTTTGTCCAGCAGATGCGGGAACAGGGAATCGCATTCGAGAGCGATCCGATCGAGATCGACGTGGTGGGCGCGAAGCGTTTCGTGCTGTTTCGCGATCCCGACAGAAACCTCCTCGAATTGATCGAATTTTGAGCCAGGAGATGGCGCTTTACGCGAGAGTCGGTGGGGGACTAAGATCCCAGCACCGGCCGCGACGTGTCGTGCAGCGCCCGGACTGGAGAAAAACGTGAAGACCGAGGACATGATCCTGGTCAGCGTCGACGACCACGTCGTCGAACCCCCCCACCTCTTTGATCGGCATCTGGCTCCCGAGTGGAAGCCGCGCGCGCCCAGGATCGTGCGAAAATCCGACGGCACCGATGTCTGGCTCTACGAGGGCCAGCAGTTGATGAACATCGGGCTGAACGCGGTGGTGGGACGGCCGCCCGAGGAGTACGGCGTCGAGCCCACCTCCTTCGACCAACTCCGCCCCGGCTGCTTCGATGTCGACGAACGCGTCCGGGACATGAACGCGAACGGCGTACTGGCCTCGATGTGCTTCCCCTCGTTCCCTTCCTTCTGCGGGGCGCTGTGGGCGAAGACCGAGGACAAGAAGCTCGCGATCGCGCTCCTGCGCGCCTACAACGACTGGCACATAGACGAGTGGTGCGGCTCGCACCCTGGGCGCTTCATCCCGCTGGCCCTGCCGGTGATGTGGGACGCGGAGCTCGCCGCCGACGAAGTGCGTCGCGTGGCGAAGAAGGGCTGCTACGCCCTCAGCTTCACCGAGAATCCCGAGAAGATCGGCTTCCCGAGCCTGCACGATCCCCACTGGGATCCGTTGTGGCAGGCCTGCGCCGACGAGGGCGTGATCATCTGCATCCACATCGGTTCCGCCGCGGGAATGTCCTTCACGACGATGGATTCGCCCGTCGACGTGATGATCGCCACCTCGCCCATGAGCATCGTTGGCTGTGCGGCGGATCTGATCTGGTCGCAGATGCTCCGGCGCTACCCGACCCTCAAGTTCGCGCTCTCCGAGGGCGGCATCGGCTGGATACCCTACTTCCTCGAGCGCGCAGACTACGTCCATGAACACCACCAATACTGGACGAACCAGGATTTTGGGAAGAAGCGTCCGAGCGACATCTTCCGCGAGCACATCGTCACCTGTTTCATCGATGACCCGGTTGGCGTTCGCCTGCGGCACGACGTGGGGATCGATACGATCACCTGGGAGTGCGACTACCCGCACTCGGACAGCACCTGGCCGCGTTCCCCGGAGCGCCTGGCCGAGAGCCTCGATGGAGTTCCGGACGAGGACATCGACAAGATGACCCACCAGAACGCCATCCGGGAGTTCCGCTTCGACCCCTTTGCGGTCCGCGGGAAGGAAGCCTGCAGCGTGGGAGCGCTGCGCGCCGAGGCCACGGATGTCGATCTCTCGCTCAAGAGTCACGGAGGCAATCCTCCCGTCGACGAGCCGAGGCCCGTCACCGCCCGGGACATCACCCAGCAACTCGCGCAGCTCTACGCGACGCCGGCCGAATGACGTCGAATCCGGGCGAACACCTCCGGTGAGCGATCCCGAGTACCGCTACTTCGACGCGGACAACCACTACTACGAGACACGCGACTGTTTTACGCGTCACATCGATCCCTCGTATCGGGATCGCGCGATTCGCGTGGATGAGGATGGGAGCGATCGGATCTGGGTTGGCGATCGTCCCTTCACCTTCCTCGAGAATTATCGCTTCGACGTTGCGTTTCGCCCGGGCGCCCTCCGCGAGATGCTGAAGAAGAAGCGCTCGACCGAAAAGAGCGCGGGTGTCGTGGAACCGATCCAACCCGCGTACACCGACCGCGAAGCGCGCCTGTCCCTGATGGACGAGCAGGGCCTCGAGGCGTGTCTCCTCTTTCCGACGCTGGCGGTCTGCGTCGAGCATTTCATGAAGGATGACCCGCCGCAGCTCTACGCGAACCTGGCCTCCTTCAACCGCTGGCTCGAGGAGGACTGGGGATTCGGCGCCGACGGGCGGATCTTCGGTGTGCCGCTGCTTTCGTTGCGTGACCTCGACCGTGCGGTCGCGGAACTCGACGAACTCCTTCGACGCGGCGCACGCGTGTTGAGCCTGCGCCCGGGGCCCGCCTTCGGGCGATCTCCCGCCGATCCGTACTTCGATCCCGTGTGGTCCCGGATCGAGGAGGCGGGTTGCGTCGTGGCCTTCCACATCGGCGAGTCGGGCTACAACGAGATGATGAGCGTGCACTTCGGAGAGGAGCCGAATCCCTCCTCGCACCTGCAATCGGCCTTCCAGTGGAGCTGCTTCTACGGCGACCGACCGATCATGGATACCTTCGCGTCGCTGATCTTCGGGAATCTCTTCGGTCGCTTCCCGGGGCTTCGGGTGGCCTCGGTGGAGAACGGGTCGCTTTTCGTTCCCTACTTGATGCGGGTGATGGACAAGATGGGGGGCATGGGGCGGAATGGTCCCTGGCCCGGGGGGCGAATTCGCGAGAAGCCGAGCGCGATCCTCAAGCGACACGTCTTCGTCTCGCCCTACCACGAGGAAGACATCGTCTCGCTGGTGCAGGAGATCGGTGTGAGCCAGGTTCTTTTCGGGTCGGATTTTCCGCATCCCGAGGGTTTGGCGGAGCCGAGGCACTTTCTCGAGGAGATTGACGCGCTCGATCCATCGGACATTCGGCGGATCATGCGGGACAACACCCGTCAACTCCTGGGTATGGCCTGAGGAGGATCTGGGGTGGGTGATCGCTTCGAAGGGCGCGTGGCGTTGGTGACGGGAGCCGCCGGCGCGGGGATCGGCAAGGCGATCGCGCATCGACTCGCTTCCGAGGGGGCGAGCGTGGTGGTGACCGACCTGCACGAACGCCGCACCGAGGAGACCACCGCCGAGCTGCAGGCGCTCTACGGGGACAGGATCGTGGGCTTCGCATACGACGTCGCGGACCGCGACCGCGCCGACGAGATCCTCGCGAGGGTCGCGGAGCGCGTTGGCCCGGTGGACGTCGTCGTGAACAACGCCGCCGAGAACGTGCTGGCGCCGATCTCCGAGTACTCCCTCGAAGACTGGGAGCGGGGAATCGACGTGAACCTCACGGGCTGTTTCCACCTGATCCGCCAGTCGCTTCCCTCGATGATGGAGCGCGGCTGGGGATCGATCGTGAACATCACGTCGGTGGCGGCATGGCTTTCGGGCGGTGGGCGCGAAGGCCCCTACGCGTCGTCGAAAGCGGCGCTGCATTCGCTGACGCGGGCGGTGGCTTTCGAGGGAGGCCCCTTTGGTGTGCGCTGCAACGCCGTGGCTCCGGGGATCATCCACTCGAAATTCATCGACAAGTACCGGGACGATTTCGAGAAGGAGATCGACAAGACCCCCTTGCGGCGCATCGGCGACGCCGACGAGGTGGCCAGCGTCGTCGCCTTCCTGGTCTCGGAGGAGTCGAGTTTCGTGACTGGAGAGGTCATCAACGTGAGCGGCGGGTGGTACATGCGGGCCTGAGGGCTCGAGCGGCGCTAGGAGGATTGAGATGCGAGAACGCCATTGGCCGTTTCCGGCCTTCCCGAACGGCTGGTTCCAGGTGGCCTACAGCGACGAACTCGGCGCGGGCGGCGTCGAACCGCTCGAGGTCTTCGGGCGGGATCTCGTTCTCTTCCGCGACGGAAGTGGCGCTCCGCGCATTCTCGATGCGCACTGTCGCCACCTCGGAGCGCACATGGGGTACGGCGGTGAAGTCGACGGAGATGGCCTCCGCTGCCCCTTTCACGGATGGCTGTGGAACGGCGACGGCGCGTGTACCGAGATCCCCTACGCCGCGAAGATCCCGAAGGGGGCACGGATCGGATCCTGGCCTGTGCACGAGGTGAACGGACTCGTCTACCTCTGGCATCACGCCGAGGGCGAGGCTGCGGGCCCGGTTCCCCCGGTGATCGACGAGGTGGGATCCGAATCCTGGACCCCCTTCGCGAAGTTGCGCTGGAAGGTGGGCAGCCGGATGTACGACATGGGCGAAAACGCGGTCGATCACGTCCACTTCAAGTACCTGCACGGCGCCAGTGGCGCGCCGACCCTCGACCAGAAGACGGATGAAGACGGCAACGTCTCGAACTACTCGGAAATGGAGATGACCACGCCCAAGGGCCCCGTTCCGGGGTCCATCGAGAGCCGGGGCTTCGGGCCGGGGCTCGGGATGGTGCGGGTGAAGGGGGTGGTCGACACGATCATCCTCAACAACTCGACCCCGATCGACGAGGAGCACGTGGACGTTCGCTTCTCGTACATGCAGCGGCGCACCGAAGACCTTCGCGCGCAGCGCATCGGCGAGGCGATGCTGCGCGACCTGAAGAAGCAGATGGAGCAGGACATCGTGGTCTTCGAGCACAAGCGCTACTGGACGAAACCGCTGCTCGTTGCCGAAGACGGCCCCATCGGCGAGTATCGTCGGCGCGCCCGGAAACACTATTCGGGAAGCTTTGCTTCGTTGGAAGAAGCCGAACGCGAGGGCGACCCGAAGTCGGGGTGAGCCCCGGCCGCGGGGCTCGGCGCGTCGGGAGGAGAGCATGAGCGAGAAGCCCTTCCGGATTCTTCCGCGAATCACGCCCGAGAACCAGCACTTCTGGCGTGGCGGGGCCGAGGGCGAGCTTCGCTTCTTGCGCTGCAGCGCGTGTCGTACCTGGGTCCATCCGCCGATGCCGCTGTGCCCGGAGTGCCACAGCTTTGACCTTTCGCCCGAGGCGGTCTCCGGGAAGGCCACGTTGCTGACCTACACCGAAAATCACCAGCCCTGGATCCCGGGCTTCGATCCGCCCTACCTGATCGCCATTGTCGAACTTCCCGAGCAGCCCGGGCTGCGGCTCACCACCAACCTGGTGGGTTGCGAGCGCTGCGCGGTGGCCATCGGCATGCCGCTGCGCGTCGTCTTCGAGGAAGCCGACGACGGCATCTTCCTGCCGCTCTTCGAGCCCGAACCGGGGGATGACCCGGACGGGAAGGGCTAGGCGATGGAGGTCCTCGAGAAGCGCGCAGCGCTCACGGGCATCGGGCAATCCCAGGTGGGCCGCCGACTCGGCCGCGATCCGTTGGCGCTCACCGCCGAGGCCTGCCTGGCCGCGATCCACGACGCGGGGCTCACCACCCGGGACATCGACGGCCTCTCGACGTACCCCGGCGCCGCCATTTCCGGGGCCCCGGGTTTTAGCGGCGCCAGCATTTCCGACGTGCACGAGATGCTGCGCCTCGACCTCGACTGGTTCAGTGGGGGCGTAGAACTGCCCGGACAGCTCGGAGCGGCGATCAACGCCTGTGCGGCAGTGGCGACGGGTTTGGCGCGCCATGTGCTCTGCTTCCGAACGGTGTGGGAATCGACGGCACAGGGGGAGGGGCCGCGCGCGGGGATCGGGGCGGGAGGCGGTGGAAGCTTCCGCGCCAGCGGCATCATGGAGTGGACGCTTCCGTTCGGCGCGGCCTCGGCAGCCTGTTGGATCGCGATGATGGCGCAGCGACACTTCTTCGAGTACGGAACCACCCGCGAGCAACTGGGTCAGATCGCCGTCAACGCCCGGCGCAACGCCGGACGGAACCCGAAGGCGATCTACCGCGACCCGATGAGCCTCGACGACTACCTCGCGGCGCGGATCATTACGACGCCCTTCGGTCTCTACGACTGCGACGTTCCCGTCGACGGTTCGACGGCCTTCATCATCTCAAATCTCGAGGCGGCGAAAGATCTTCGCAAGCCGCCGCTTCAGGTCGAAGCCGTGGGCTCGGCGCTCCACGGCCGTCCCTCCTGGGATCAGTTCGACGATCTCACCGCGATGGCGGCGCGGGATGCGGCGAAGATGATGTGGCAGCGTACCGATCTGCGGCCTGCCGACGTCGACGTGGCAGAACTCTACGACGGTTTCAGTTTCATCACGCTCAGTTGGCTCGAATCGCTGGGTTTCTGCCGGGTGGGCGAGGGCGGGCCCTTTGTCGAGGGCGGTGAGCGGATCGCCCTCGATGGGGAGATCCCCCTCAATACCCACGGCGGACAGCTCTCCGCCGGGCGGCTCCACGGTTTTGGTTTTCTGCACGAAGCGTGCGTGCAACTCTGGGGCGAAGGCGGCGAGCGACAGGTCGCGGGCTCGCCCCGGGTGGCCGTAGCCGCTGCCGGCGGCGGTCCCCTCGCGGGCTGCCTGCTCCTCACCCGCCCCTAGCCCGGGCCGGGACGGTCGTGCTCAAACGGTGGGTGCCCGATCAGCCCCCGCTAGGGGGCGAGGCAGTGGGGGGGAAGGCCCTGGATCGCGTCCCCGATGAGTTCGGCGTAGATCGCGTGGGCGCGACGGTTGGCGTGACGGTCGCCGCGATGCACCCAGAGATTTTCGGCGTCTTCCATTTGGAAGCGCTCGAGGGGTTCAATCGTCGCCAGCCCCAGTTCGCGCGCCATCGCAGCGACCGCTTCGTAATGCCGCGCGTAGGGATGGAGCGCATTGAGCGACTGCATCTGCGTATTCAAGACGATGACCGGGCAGAAATCGTGTTCGCGTGCCAACGCCGCGAAACCTTCGAGTGTCGCTTTCAGGGCGCCCCAGGCCTCGGGGTTGTGGAAGTAGTTATCGTCGAGTTCGAAGGCGAAGGTGCCCTCGGGCGTCAATACGAGTTCGCGAAAGGCCAGCCAGCGGGGGCGCAGCCAGCGCCAGAGATGGCTCTTTGAGTCGTGTCGAAACAGGCTGGCCGCGTAGTCGCGATCGAGCGACGAGCGATAGTGCGGCCCCTGGATGTCGTTGACGGCAAAGGCGTAGACCACGACGTCGGGATCGAAGTCGAGCCCGAGTTCGACGAGGCGCTTCACAGCCCCGTGGGCCGTCATCGCGGCGAGGCCAAAGTTGAGCACCTCGGGTGGCCCGGGCGTGTTTTTCTCGCGCAGCGAGTCTTCGAGCCTCGCGGCGAAGGTGTCGGGCTGCGGGACGCCCCAGCCCATCGCCGTCGAATCCCCGATGATTGCAATCCGAGGAATGCCAGCCGGCCTGGTGCGCGGCCTCTCCGGGCCGCGGAAGCCATCGCGGTTGTTCTCGTGCACGACGTCCGCGTGGACGCCGCGCACGCCGGGGCGACCGAGGTCTTCGAGCACGAGCCGGGGCAATTCCGGATGGACGTCGAGTCCGCGGGAAGCGGGGGCGCGGGGCAGTGCGTCGGCGGGGACCAGGAGCCGGAACAGGCCTTCCGCCACGAGCAGCAGGAAGGCTAGCGCCAACAGCGTCAGCATCGATTCGACTGCGAAGCGCCCGGCGCGGGAAGATTGCAATGCCATGCTGGGCGCGAGCATATCGCCCGCGCCGTCGATCGCCCGCAGAGAGCGTGCCTCGCCGCTTCCGGGCCTCGCGTATACTCGGCCCCCTACGATCCCGCGAATGCAGGCGCAGGCCGTTATGGAGCGAAACGCGATGACAGACCTGGACGTCCCGGAAAGGGATGCGGTGACCGAGGGAAACCCGATCCGCCGGGCTCTCAAGCGGGCGCTCGTGCTCTTTCTGATACTCGCGGCGGTTGTCGTCGTGATCGCTCTTTCCACCGACGGCGTCCCCCATCTTCCCTTCGACTACGCCGGTTTCGACTGAGGAACAGGCTGCGACGACCGATCCAGAAAGGCCCCCCCCCATGAGTCTCAACCTTGGAACCATCCTTCGCGCGAGCGCCCTCGACCGTCCCGCGCACCCGGCCATCCGACTCGATGAGCGCGTCGTCACCTATGCCGAACTCGATCGCGCGGCCCTCGGCGTGGCCGCATCGCTGCGCGAGCGCGGCGTACAGCCCGGGGAATCCGTGGCTCTACTGGTGCCGAATGTTCCCGAGTTCAGCATCGCCTATTTCGGGATCCTCTACGCCGGGGGTGTGGTGGTTCCCATCAACGTCCTCGCTGCGGCGCCGGAGGTCACCTACTTCCTCGAGGACGCCAACGCAAAGCTCCTGATTGCGCACCCCCTCTTCGAGGCCCCGGCGCGCGAAGGCGCCGCCGCAGCCAGAGTCCCGTTGGTGATCGCTGGGGGCGCCGGTGGCCGCGATTCGCTCGAAGCGATGGCGCAAGCCGATCCGCGCGAAGGGTTGCACCCGACTGCAGCCGAAGATACCGCGGTCATTCTCTATACCTCGGGCACCACCGGAAAACCGAAGGGGGCCGAGCTCACCCACTCGAATCTGTTGCTCAACTGCTCGCTGGTGGTCCCGAAGCTATCGCACGATCTGGGGCCCGACTCTGTCGCGTTGGCCACGCTTCCGCTCTTTCACAGCTTCGGCCAGACGGTCATCCAGAACGGCACGCTGGCGGCGGGGGGAACCTTTACGCTGCTGCCGCGCTTCGATCCGCAACGGGCCTTCGAGGTGATGGAACGCGATGGCGTGACGATCTTCGCGGGGGTGCCGACGATGTACTTCGCGCTGCTCCACTTCGAAGCGGAGCGCGCCTACGACCTCTCGAAGCTCTCTACCTGCATGACCGGGGGGGCCCCGATGCCGGTGGAGGTGATGGGTGCCTTCGAAAAAAAGTTTGGGGTGAAGATCCAGGAGGGGTTCGGACTCTCCGAGACTTCGCCGGTGGCGAGTTTCGGCAGGCTCGACCGGCCGCGAAAGGCCGGGTCGATCGGCTACCCGGTCTGGGGCGTCGAGATGTGCATCGTCGACGACGATGACAAGAAACTCCCCGACGATGAACGCGGCGAAATCTGCATCCGCGGCCACAACATCATGAAGGGCTACTTGGGGAGGCCGGACGCCACGAAGGAGGCCCTCAAGGGCGGGTGGTTTCATTCCGGTGACATCGGAATCCGAGATGCAGACGGTTGTTATTGGATCGTCGACCGCAAGAAGGACATGATCCTGCGCGGCGGCTTCAACGTGTACCCGCGAGAGGTCGAGGAAGTTCTCTACGCGCATCCCGCGATCGTCGAAGCGGCCGTGGTGGGGGTGCCCCACGAGAGTCACGGCGAAGAGGTGAAGGCGGTGGTGGCGCTCGGCGCGGGGCAGAGCGCCGAAGCGAAAGAAATCATCGCCTTCTGCAAGGAGCGCCTCGCGGCCTACAAGTACCCGCGCATCGTCGAGTTCCGAAGCGAGTTGCCGAAGGGGCCCACCGGGAAGATCCTGAAGCGCGAGTTGCGCTGAAGCGCTTCAGTCTGCAGAGCCGCGGCGTTTCTCGAGCAGATCGCGGAAGGTGTCCGGCCCCACGCTGATGAAGAGGCCTTCGCAGTGGGCGGTGAGGGTCTCGCCGGCGAAAAGTTCGCAGTGGGTGAAGGTCTTGCGCCCCTCCACGCGGTCGACCGTGGCCTCGAAGCGCAGATCGGTGTAGAGCGGGGTGGGCTTCTTGTACTGGACCGTGAGACAGGCGGTCATCCCCGGGTTGCCGGTGATCGAGTTTGCGAAGCCGAGCACCTCGTCGAAGGAGGCCGCCACCCAGCCGCCGTGGAGGCAGCCCGGCGGCCCTTCGTAGGCGGTTCCGAAGTTTACAAAGCCAAAGGCCCGCGAGCGATCCGAGTCGGCCTCGAGGCGGATCGGCGGGGCGAGTGGGTTCGACAGGCCGATGATCGGACTTTTGTCGAAGAAGGCGCCGATGTTCCCCGCCGGAGATGTCTCGGCCCAGCCCTCGTACTTGTGGCGCTGGGGGTGTCCCTCGAGTCGATCGCCGAAGGCTTCGAGGGCATCGGCGGCGGCGGCGAGTTCTTTCTCGGGGGCGTCGGTTTCGATCAAGCCCTGGATCACCCGGCGCATGGCCGTCGCGAGGCGTCGCTTCTCGATCCACGGCCCCTTCTTTCCCTCGCCGGTGGCGTTCTGCCAGCGTTCGTAGTGGGTGCGTAGCTCCCGACTGGTCGTCATGACGTGCTCCTGCCGAGCCCGCGACTGCCGTCGGGACGGACCCCTGATCGCTTCGGGGCAGCGCCAACACGCGCCCCGCTGAGGATCGATCGCTTGCGCATGGCTTGCACTCCTGTCGTCGGGGAGCGCCGCGGGCGCGATTGCGGGACCCCTCTGGCGCTCCACGGTAACGGAAGAGGCGAGCTAAAAAAGCCGACGGGAAACGGTCGCGGCAGTGTGACCGGATCGGTCATTGCGATCTGCTTCCCTTGGGTCGTGGTACCCCTGGAGCACCCCCAGTTCCGCCCTTCGAGCCAATGCGGCTCGACCACCTCCCCGAGGAGGGTCGCCTGCCCCCGGCGAAACTCCTCGGGGGGGCACCCCCCGCCCTGGGCGGGGGCTCGTGTGTTTCATGGTTTCGTCCCGTCGCTGGCCTGCAGCGTCCACCGGCTTTCCCCCCCCCAGAAGACCAGGAGCGAAACCATGTCCCCCAATTTCTCATCGACGAGTCGCCATCGGCGCTTGCGCCCCGCAGCGGGCGCCTGCCCGATCTGTCGCTATCCAGCTCTCGACGTAGACGAAGTCGATCTCGATGGTGCGTTGCGCCTGCTCAGCTGTCCTCGCTGCGAGCATTGCCACACAGAGCGCCCGGAGCCGGTGCGCGCGGTGGCGGCCGTGAGTCGTTTGGCCCGGGCGGCCTGAGCCCTCGGGCCCTTCGGGTGTTTTGGCTACGCGGCCGAGAATAAACGGCGACGGCAGCTCCGGGCGGGTTTGCGTCGACGGCGCCTGGCCTGCATGGTACGGTCCGCAGAGCGGCAGCGAGCTTCCTGCGCTCGCGGCCCTGCGACTGCGCCGCCCCGCATCCCCGTGCTAGTGCGACGTTCGCTCCCCCCGAAAGCCGAGAATTCTCGGGGGACGTAGCGTATGCAACGACGAGCTGCAGAGAAGAGACCGCCGGCACGAGCTGGTGTCGCGGCACCGGTTGTGGCCACCGCAGGTCGGCGCAAACCAAGCCAACGGTTGGGTTCCGGGTGTTTCGGCCTCGCGCTGTGGCTGATCGTCGTCCTGCATGCGGGTGTGGCAGGCGCAGTGGAGGTCGTCGATGTTCGCATCGGCGAGCACGCGAAGTTCACGCGCCTCGTCTTCGAGCTCGACGCACCCGCGGCCTACCGGATCACGCGTACCCAGGCGGCGGGCGGCAAAGAATTGCGGATCGCGTTCCAGGCACAGGCGCAGCCTTCGAAGTTTTCCTTCAAGGCCGGCCGAGTCGAAAGCCTCGACGTGCGCGCGAAAGCGGATACCGCCCTGGTCATTGTCGGACTTCGAGACGAGCAGGCCCGATTTTCGGAGATGACCCTGACGAAGCCGTACCGCGTGGTCATCGACGTGCTGGCGCCCGCCGGGATCGCGTCGGCCGCGGCAGCTCGCCCCCAGAAGGGGGAGCAAAAGTCGAAAGCCGCAAAGACGACCGCTGCGGTAAGGCCGACGGCCGTGGCTCGCACGCTGGTTCCGGCACTGAAGCCGACGAAGCTTGCGAAGGCGGTCGAGACGGTGGCCAAAACGCCACCGATTGCGGAGGCCAGAGTGCCCGCGGAACCCGTATCGGCGGCTCTACCGCGCGACGCGAAAAGCGCGGAAACGACGTCCAGCGCTGCGCTGCCGGCCCAGCGCATCGAGGATGGCGATCGGCCCCTGGCCCCGCCGTGGGCTTGGGCCGCCCTGGGTGGTCTGGTTCTTTTGGTCGCCGGTCTGATGGTGGCGCGCCGTCGCCGCCGCGCTTTCGACCGAGACGCTGGCGTCCTGGTTCCGGTCGACGCCGGTGCGAGCCCTTTCGAGGGCCTGGTCCCGGAAGTCAGAGCGAAAGTCGAACCCGGGGTCGAGGCTAGACCCGATGCGGCAGCCGAACCCGATGCTGCAGCCAAGCACGATGCTAAAGCCAAGCACGAAGCGCAGACCGAGACGCGGGAGGTGGCGTCGCGCAGGCACGGAGTCGAGGCAGAAGTCGCGGGAAATGACGGCGGCGAGCCAGTGGTGGAAGGCGAAGACTTCGCGCTGGTGGAAGCAGGCGCAACCGAGGCGAGCACAGCGCTGGCAACGGAAGGGCTGCACCCGATTCTCGAGCGAATCGAGGCGCGGCTGCTGTCGATGGAAGCTCGTCTCGAAGACTTCGAGGCCGGAACGTCGGGCTTCGAGAAGCAGGTCGACACCCATACCGAGGAGCTTCGCGTGCAGCGCGCCGCGATCGCGCGCACCCAGCGCGCCCTGCGTCAGATCAGCCGGCCGCGCGATGCCGAGGTTTCGGGGAGCGAATCCGTCGCGCCGACAGGCACCCGAGTCGGCCGCCGAGACGCAGACGGCGAGCATTGAGCGCGTGACCGGTTTGCGCGCCGGGCGCGGTCAGGCCTCGCCGGCGAGGGCCATCTCGAGGGCACCGAGCGAAGCGGCGAACTCGCCGTTTTCGATCACCACTGCGTGTAGGCCCTGTAGCGTTGGAATCACGCGCAACAGGTCGCAGAGCAAGGGGTTGTCGCGCAGCGCGGACCCTGCGTAGGCGACGGAGGAGAGATTTTCGGCGCGTGCGAGTGCGGCGGCCAGGAGGCCTACGTTCTCTCCCACCAGCCCGAACAGCGCCGCAGCAACGTCGTTGGCCTCCTCGTTTTCGTTGCGTCCGAGTTTCTCGAGCGCCGCTGCCGTTAGATCGCCTGGCAGCGGAGAGTCGCCGGCTTCGTAGATGTCAGCGAGCACCAGGTCGACCTTCGTCCGGTCGCCGCTCGAAGCGCAGCGCCGCAGCTTGTCGAAGTCGCCGCATCCAAGGAGTCCCCTGGCGAGACCCACAAGGGTTCCGCCACCGAGCGCTGTACCACCGACGCGCCGTGTTTCGTCATCGGCGATCCGCAGCATCGACGTTCCGGTTCCAAGAGAAACTCCGAGGAAGGGGCGCGCAAGGTCGCTGCCGGAACGCTGCAGCAGCAGCCCGGCCCCGCGCCCAAAGGCCTCGAATTCCGCGACGACACGGGTGGGTGCAGCGAGTTCCCGGGCGAAGGCGCGGGCGCCCGCCCCCGTGAGTGCGACGCAAGCCGCATTCGATTGGCGCACACGGTCTGCGACCTCGGCCCGATCCTGATTCGGGTGGGCGAAATAGAGATCGTCGTTACCGGGGCTGCGCCAGGTAACCTTGATCCGGCTCGCGCCCAGGTCGACCCCGATGGCGAGGCGGGAGTTCGGTTCTTGGGTCACGCGACACGCCTCGATAGGGTCCGCCCGTCTTCGTGAATGGGATACACTCGTTGTCCCTCCACTCCGGGTCGAAGGATAGGATGTATACCGACTTCTTCGGGCTTCGTGAGAAGCCCTTCGCCCTGAGTCCCGACCCGCGCTTCCTCTATCTCTCGGGTTCGCACCGGGAGGCCCTCGCCCACCTACTCTACGGCATCGAGGAAGGCGAGGGATTCATCGCCATCACGGGTGAAGTCGGCACCGGCAAGACGACGCTCTGCCGGACGCTGCTGGAGCGGCTTGGCAGCGAGACCGAGGTGGCCTTTCTCTTCAACCCGATCGGGTCTGGGATCGAATTGCTCCAGGCGATCTCGCGCGAGTTCGGCCTGCCGACACAGCCGGCGACACGCGCGGACTTGAACGACGGACTCAATCGTTTCCTGCTCGAGAAGAAGAGCGCCGGGCATCGCGTCCTGCTGATCGTCGATGAGGCCCAGAATCTCGGCACGGAGACCCTCGAAGAGATCCGTCTACTGTCGAATCTCGAGACCTCGACCTCGAAGCTGATCCAGATTTTGCTCCTCGGACAACCCGAACTCGCGCGCAAGCTCGATTCCCCGGAGCTGCGTCAGCTGCGACAGCGCATCAGCGTGCGTTGGAACCTCAGTTCGCTCAGCGCGCGCGAGACGCGTGATTACGTGCGGCACCGGATGCGGGTGGCGGGCGATTCTGAGCGCAGCATCTTCAGCGATGCTTCGCTTCGGAGCGTCTATCGGCGGACGGGTGGCGTGCCGCGCCTGGTCAACGTGCTCTGCGATCGCAGCCTGCTCGTGGCTTTCGGGAGTGCCCGTTCGAAGGTGTCTGCGGCGATCGTGCGCCGCGCCGCGAAGGAGATCCCCGACGCGGGCCGCCGGCTGGGCGCGCCGCTTTCGGCGCTGCTCGGAAGCATCGGCGGCCTTGGCCTGGCCGGGGCCGCGGCGTGGGCCCTGCTCGGCAGCCTGCCGCCCGCTTCGGCACCGCCCCTCCTGGACGTGCGCCCGCCCGCACTGCCTGCGGTCTCGAGTGCGCCGCCCGGCTTCGGGTTGGCGCCGATGCAGCACGCATTCGTCGCCCGGGAGACTCCTGTCCGGGTGCCGGTCGCGGAAGTGTTCACCGCGACGGTGCCTCCCGAGGTAGAAGAAACGACGTCGCTGGTTTCGCTCCGCTACGTGCTGGGAGCGGGCGACTTCCCGCTGGCGCGACTCGAAGCGATCAACGCGGTGCTCGAAATGCACGATCTTCACCCCTATCAAAGCGTTCCGAAGTCGCGGGCGGCGGCACTGGCCTGGCTCCGGTATCGCGGTCTTTCGGTTCTCGAAGTTTCGGACGCCGACCTTGCGATGCTCGAAACCTTGAACCACCCCGCGATCCTCGAACTCGCTTCCCCGGGAGGCCCGGTCTTTGCGACGCTGGGAAGCCTCGACGGCGAGTGGGCTTCGCTATGGGGTTCGTTCGCGGGCGACGGGGCGGTTGTAAAGCGGGAAGATCTCGAGCGTCACTGGAATGGAAACGCGTGGGTGGTCTGGCAGGCTTTCGAGCCGATCCCCGAAGTGATGGTCTACGGCGAGCGGGGGGCGGGTATCATTTGGCTGCAATCCGCACTGACCGAGTTGGGACACTACGCGGGCGATGCGTCGGGGCGCTTTGACGATTCGACCTACGAGAGCGTGCGCGCCTTCCAGGTCGAGCACGCGATCGATGCCGATGGGGCGGCGGGCCCGCGCACGCAGATGCTTCTCTACGATCGACTCGAGCGCTACGCCAACCCAACCCTGGCGAAGCGAACGCCCGTCGATTCGGCGACGACATCGAAGGCACCCGCCGCAGTGAACGAGCCCGCGCGCCGCAGCGATTCGATCCCGCTTCGTCTGGGAAGCGAATCGGGATGAGCACGATTCTGAAGGCCCTGCGTCGCCTCGAGGAACAGCGGCGGGTCATCGACGAAGAGAATCTGCGAGAGCGGATTCTCGCCTCGCCGGAGCGTGACGCGGCGCCGCCCTCGCGGCTTCGGAGCGTCGGCAAGGCACTCCTGCTCACGCTGGCGGCGGGTATCGTCCTCGCGGCTGCGTCATTCGGTGTGTGGAGTGGCCTCGGTGAAGTGGCCGATTCCGACGCCGCGAGCCATGCGGAGACGCCCGCACCCGAAGGGGGACTTGCCTCGCGGGCAGCGGAAGGTTCGAGGGCATTGCCGTCTGGTTCAGCGCCGCGTCCGAGTGCCTCCGAAGCCGCGTCGGCGGCGGCCGTGGTCGCGACGCCTGCTGCCACACCGCAGCGGCCCCCGGTTGCGAGGGTTTCGCCTGTGCCCGCCGTTTCTGCGCCCCCGCCGACGTTGCGTCCGGTTGCATCGGGCCCGAAGCTCGCCGATGACATCGCCTTGATCACCCGCCCCCCGAAGCCCACCGCTCTGCCCGTCGAAGCAAGGTCTTCGCCGGTCGCAGCGCCGAAGGAGTTCGTCGTGATCGCGACGGCCCCCGACCCGCTCCCGGTTCCCGCAAAGCTCGCGGCGGCGGCGCCGCCGATTCGCAGGATCGAGCGCGCGCCATTTCCGGAGTTCACCGTCAAGCGAATCGAATGGCATCCGCGCGCCGCGCGTCGGGTGGTCTTGATCGACACGGGTGGCGCAGCAGCGCCCCGACCCTACGGCGAGGGCGAGAACCTGGGGGTGCTCGAGATCGTCGAGATCACGCCGACGGCGGTTCTCTTCCGGCGAGACGGGGTCGAGATTCGGCGCGCTGTCGGCCACTGATTTACGGGGCGCTCGGCTTGCGGCTGGGCTAGCGAGCACGGCCACCGCTCTTAGTGGAAGCGAGGCGGCTCGTTGTCGTCGTTGTCGCGGTCGCGCCAGCGATCCTGCTGTTCGCGTCGCTCGCGGTCATGAACCATCCGCAGCTTCTGGCGCATGCGGTAGCGCTTGTAGCGGTGCTTCAGCGTGTCGAGGGTGGGGGCGCCCGGTGTCCGGCCCTCGCGAACGAGGTAGATCCAGCCGACGACGGCGCCGCCGAGGTGTCCGGCGTGGCTGATGGTTGCCGCCTGGGGGCCGGCGATATCCATCACGAAGATCAGCGGAATCAGCCAGATGGCCTTCAGGGGGATTGGAGGAAAGATCAGCATCACGGTTCGCTCGGGCCAGGTGAAGGAGAAGGCGAGGAGGACGCCCATCACCGCGCCCGAAGCGCCCACCGTCGGGATCAAGAGACTGTCTCCGGAAACGGTCCAGCCGCCGACGATCGGGAGCCAGGGCAGACTCGTGATCACGATCCCCGCGCCGACTCCGCAGATCAGGTAGTAGCGAAGGAAGCGCTCCTCGCCCCAGGTCATTGCAAGCTGTGACCCGAACATCCACAGCGCGAGCATGTTGAAGGCGATGTGCCAGAGCCCGGCGTGCAGCCACATGTAGGTGAAGGGCTGCCACACGTAGCCGTGGATCCAGACCGCGTAGGGACTTGCGGCGCCGTAGTCGCGAATGAAAGGGAAGAACGCCTGCAGAACGAAGACCCCGACGTTCGCGATGATCAGATTCTTGACGATGGGGGGAGTGATCGGTGGACCGAAGCTCACATTGCCGCGTCCGTACACGTATCGTTCCTCGCCTAGATCAATCGGGGTCGCAGGAAACCCGGGCAGTGGTCGCTCTAAACAACGGGGCCGGACCGGGCTTCGCTGCGGGCCCTGGTGCTCGTGCAGAGGCTACGGAGCCCACTGGGTAGAGTCAAATCGAGGTTTCGCGCAGGGATCCTCAGGCGAGCCTTCCGCAGAGTCGCGCCGCATGAATTACGCCGAGGGCGCTCTTCGCGTCGATCATCTCGCCGTTCCAGACCATTTCGAGTGCGCGGGAAAGGGGAACCCTCAGGACCTCGATCACTTCGTCCTCTTCGAGTCGCTGGGGGACGACCTCGAGGTCGAAGGCCGCGAAGAGGTGGATTTTCTCGTCGGTAAAACCGGGGGCGGTCCAGATGGCGCCGAGCGGTTCGAGGCGGCCGGCCCGCCGCCCGACTTCTTCCTCGAGTTCGCGTGCCGCACAGACGGCAGGGTCCTCGCCGGCGTCGCGCTTGCCGGCCGGGATCTCGAAGATCTCGCCGCCCGTCGCAAACCGATACTGCCGAATCAGCAGAATTTCGTCGCTGGTTTCGAAGGGGACGATGGCCGCGGCACCGGGGTGGCGAACGGTGTCGAGGGTGACCTTCTTCCCCGTCGGGAGCAGGACGTCCTCTGTGACGACCTCGATCCATTCGCCCTTGTATCCGCGCTCTGTCATGGCGCGGCGCAGGGTAGCCCCCCGCCCGCGAGCGCGCCGCGAATCAGAGCGAGTCGGGCGGGAGGCGGAACTCGATTCGGGGATCGTTCCAGTTCACGGTGAATTGCCGCAGCATGCCGGGCGGCATCCACAGCCGACCTTCGAAGGTGGTCTCGAATTCGAGAAGAATTTCCTGGCCTTCGTAGTCGTTGAGGTCCAGTTCGACGACCCGCCTGGCCTTTCGCGACCAGTCCGATGACTGCTTCGGAAAGGATCGATTCCGGTACAAGGACTCCGAACGGTCGCCGTCGATCGCGCGAACGTGGAGGTCGATGCGCGAACCCGTCTTCACGCGGGCGGGGTCGGCATAATCAATCGAAAAAGCGAGCGTCGCGTCCCGGGGAACCCGGACCCGGCATCGCGTCTTCACGGTGTAGGGCTTCCCGTAGCGACCGTCTCCGACGTGATGGACCAGCGCACGGAACAGGATGAAGTTGGCGATGTGTACTGCGCCGGTCGACTCCGATTCGAGTTCGCAGTCCTCGAGGGCGTCGATCCGCGTGCCACTCTTGCTCGGCTTCGACTTCCGCTTCATGAGCATGGTTTGGTTGTGCCCCACGATCTCCATGGGGGTGAAGGTGGTTCGCACGTAGTGGGCGAGTTCCGGCGCATAGTCGAGGAACCCGATCTTGTTCGAGAAGAAGTTGTGGAAGCGCGTGATGACGTACCGAACCCGCTCTGCTTCGGCGGCCTGGGCGACCGCGGCGCCGCGATCGTTGCCGATGTGCACCTGATACATGTTGTAGTAGGCCCCGGGCAGCGGTCGATCCGCCAGGAAGTTCAGCATCGCGAGATCGGGAATGGTGAGGATCGGCTCGTGCGGGGCCGTCCGGGAGCGGATCCAGTTCACCTGGTAGGCGAGTTCGCCCACCTTGAGGGGGTGCAGCAGGACGCCGCCGCGCAGGCCGATCACCGGAGTCGTCATCGTGGTGACCAGTTTCTCGAGCGCGAAGCCAGCGAAGCCGACGTAACCGGCAGCGAGCAACCCAAGGCCGGTCGCGCACACCGTTCGGCTCGCAGGCGACAGGCCGGCAAGCGCGGGCCGGTAGGCGTGGGCCAGCACCGCGCCCAGCACGATGATGGGTTGATAGATGTTGAGCAGGTGGTTGTAGTCGGCACGCGGGAAGACCCCGAGGTAGACGAAGGCGGCGACGGAGGCGACCGCCAGCAGCGGAATGTCGAGGCCGCCGCCCGCACGCCGAGTGCGCAGGAGGTGCCATCCAGCCAGTGCGAAGCAAGCCGGAGGAATCCAGAAGAGCAGCATGTGGAAACTGCCGAGGATCGCGAAGTAGGACTCCGGCCAGAAGGGGGTGTTGCTCATCAGCATCAGGAACGAGCCGTAGGTGAGCCAGTCGATGATGTTTCCCCAGATGGGATTCCAGAGAGAGTCGATACCCGGGTACGCAATTTCGTGCTGATCTGCGAACTGGAAGGGCTTGATGATGAGGCTGTCGATGAGAGGCTCGAGGGCTCCCTCTGCCGCGAAGTAGAGCAGCAGCGGCGCGGCCACGGCGATTGCCGAGAGTGCGAGGACGCCGAGGTCGCGCACCAGCTGGCGGGGACCCTTCGGCGCCTTTTGCGGGGGGGTGAGGTGATCGGCGACGAGCGCCACCAAGATCCCGAAGACCGCGAGCATCCCGTAGTTCTGTTTGAATACGATGGCGAGGGAAAGCGTCAGCCCGCAGAGTGCCAGGTCGCGAATCTTTCGCGATTCGTGAAAGGCCAGGAAGCGTTCGAGACCAACCAGCACGAACGCGATTGCGAAGGGCGAGTAGAAAGAGAAGGTCCAGGCGGGAAAGGCCCAGATGGAAGCCACGAAGATCCCCGCCACCGCGAGCCAGCCGGTTAGCGGGCTGGCGACCCGACGTGCGATCAGGAAGACAAAGGCGCAGGTGGTGGCGAAGCAGCCGACGGCGAGCATGCGCGAGGCCAGCACGCTTGGCTCGACGATTTGGAAGAGCAGCGCATGAAGCAGCCAGATTCCCGGGGAGACGAAGGAGTCGAGATCGCGATACAGGACCGCGCCACGCGCCACCTCGAGGGATTGCAGGAGGATGTAGCCCTCGTCCCCGAGGATGAGCCCCCGACGAGCGAGCACATAGCCCAGCGCGAGACCGAGGCAGCCGACGATGGCGACCGACGCTCGGGGCGACAGGTCGCTGATCCTCCCCCAGAGGTTCTGCCCCATTCGTTCAGTATAGAAGCGATGCACTCGTCCGCCGCACGGCAGCCTGACGAGCCACGCGTGCAGGTGGCGCGGTATCCTCGCCGGGGTTGCGCGGGGAGGGTGGTTCCGCGCTGCAGTTCAATCGACCGGCGTTTCGGAAGCGTCAAAGCCGTTGCAACAGTGAGGACGCTGCCTTGGACCTGATGGAGCGAGACCGCGATTCTCTCAAGCGTCATCCCTGGGAACTGCGTCGCTGCGACTTTTTTGGCCGCGTCCTGGCAGACGCCGGCCTGCTGCATCCGGGTCTTGATTTTCTCGACGCGGGCGCGGGCGATGGCTTCGTGGCGCGAAGTTGGCTTGCGGCCCACCCGGAGCTTCATTCCGCGACCTGCTGGGATGCCGCCTACAGCGAGGAAGACCTCGCCAATTATGGCGCCGGTGGCGGGGACCGGATCGTCTTCGTGCGCGAGCCCCCTTCGGGGCGGTTCGAGCTGGTGCTGCTGCTCGACGTCCTCGAGCACATCGAAGACGACGCTGCCTTCCTGGCAGAGGTCGTCGATGAGCGAACAGCGCCGGGCGGGCGGGTACTGGTCAGCGTGCCGGCGTGGCCCTGGCTGTTTTCCGACCACGACGTCTACATCCAGCACTACCGGCGCTACCACCCGGCCGCCGCCCGCAGCCTGCTCCGCAGTGCGGGTCTCTCGATCGAGAGGGAGGGCGGACTTTTTCACGGTCTGCTGGCAGCTCGTGCCGCACAAAAAGGAATCGGGGCGTTGTTGCCACGAAAGAAGAACTTCGGAGTAGGCACCTGGGATCACGGCCCGCTCCTGACGCGCCTGGTGACTTCGGTCCTGGCCGCTGACAATTTCGTTTCGCGAACGTTCGCGGGTTCTGGCCTTCCCGGGCTTTCCTGGTGGGCACTGTGTCGGCGGGAACCATCGGCCTGACGCGACCGGCCGGTTCCGACTCGCGGCCGCGCGGTAATGGCTGGGATCGGTTGGCTGGTGCGCCGAACCGCGACCGGCATCGGGCGGTGGCCCAGGGGCGCTGTGGTAGTCTTCGCCCGAGTTGCGTTGTTCCGCGCCTCGTGTGACCACGAAGGCGCGTGGGGGTAGAACACTGCCTTCGCTGATCGGGTTGGGTCGCGGTGGCCGCTGCCACGGTTTGTGCTGGGCCGCCGCCGCCGCTTCGCTCCTCCTGCTCGGAGGTGCCAGCTGTGGAGGCACGCCGCCGCCGACGACGATGCTGCCGGCAGTCCTTTTGATCGACCTGCTCGCGGAGGCTCCGAACGGCCTCGGGCGAACGCTGCCCTTCGCGACGATCGCCGACGATACGCGTTACGTGCTGCGGCGCGCACCGACCGGCTCGCTCGTATTCCGGGCGATGCTCGAAGATTCCGTGGACCCGAGGGTCGAGCGGAGAGACGCCGACGTGCCCCACTCGCTGTCCTTGCAAAAGCGGTTGGTCGTGCAGCCGCGAGTGATGTTGGAGGGCGGCGAATGGATCCCCTCGCAGGAATCGGTGGTCGAAGTTTCGGGGGGCCTACCCCGGCGCGTGGCCTTTGATGTCAATGTCCCGGCGAACCCCCGCCGACGTCCTGTCCAGTTGACCGTGAAGGCAATCGGAACCCGGAGCCCTCCGCTCGAAGAGATCGCGGTGGGTCCGGTTCTGGTCCCGGCGGATGCGGAATTGCGTTTTTCCGTGGGGCTCCTGGATGCCGGCATTCCGAGTGCGACGGGGCTCTTTGCCCTGGAGGCCTGCGTGGTCGAGGGCTGCCACACCCTGTTCCGCGAAAAGGTCGATCCCGCGACGCCCGCCGGTTCGGGCTGGCTCGATCGCCGGGTGGATCTCGGGCGATTCTCCGGACGGGAAGTGACGTTCCGCTTCACGGCGTTGCGAAGCTCTCCGGGTGAAGCGGTCTTCCTCCCGCTGTGGGCGAACCCCACGGTCTTTGCAGAGGCGCTTCGTTCGCCCAGCCAGCGCAACGTGATCCTGCTCTCGATCGACACCCTGCGTGCCGATCACATGACATCCCACGGCTACGAATTTGATACGACGCCCTTCATCGACGAGCGCTTCGCCGACGGCGGTGCGGTTTTCGACGAAATGGTTGCCGCGGCCACCGTCACGACGCCGACCCATGCGACGATCCTGACCGGGGTCGATGTCGCAACGCATCGCACCTTCGACGGCTTCAAGCGCATTCCCGATTCGATTCCGATGCTCGCAGAGTTGGCCCGGGCGGGGGGTTTCGAGACCGCCTCGTACAACGAGAACGGATGGATGCGGATCCACGGTGGTTTCTCGCGCGGCTTTGACCGTTACGTCGAAAACAAGAGTCCCCACCTCAGCATCCCGTCGGGCCAGGTCGATCGCACCTTCGACGGTGCGATCGCATGGCTGCGCGAGAACCGCGACACTCCGTTCTTCCTCTTCCTGCACACCTACCAGGTACACACTCCGTACGCGCCGCCCCCGAAATACGTTGGGCTATTCGGGCGGAGCGAACGTGACCCCGAGACCGGGGAAGTCCCCGAAGCGCTCGCAATGATGGCCGACTACGACCGGGAGATTCGCTACACCGACGATGAGTTGAGACGTTTCTTCGAGGTCATCGACGAACTCGACCTGGCCCGGGACACCGTCTTCGTGCTGACCAGCGACCATGGCGAAGCCTTCATGGAGCATGGTTTGCTCGAACATGGCAGCCGACTGGACCAGAGCGTCCTGCACGTCCCGCTGATGCTCTGGGGCGATTCCGTTCCCGCAGGTCGTCGGGTTTCGGCGAATGTGGGTCAGATCGACGTACTGCCGACGATTCTCGATTTCATGGGAGTCGAGGCGCCTCGAGAGATCCAGGGCTTGAGCCTGCGCCCGCTGCTGGCGGTGGACGACGCGACCCCGGGCGCCTTCGCGCAACGGCCTCTCTTCAGTGAGGCGCGCGCGCCCTTTGGCATCCAGACCGGGAATAGGGCTGTCGCTGTACAGACCCCGGGCCTCAGCGTTCGCCTGGGAGCGATGAAACTCGTCCGTTACACGAACGCAGACGGCGAGTTCATCTACGAGTTCTACGACGTTGCATCGGATCCCGGCGACGAAGTCGACCTCGCGCCGGGGCGCGGCGACCAGTGGAAGGAGCTCGCCCTCTTGCTCTCGCAGCATCAGGAGGCGAGCGACCGCTTCCGCACGCGCCTCGAGGGAGGCGGCGCCATCGAGTCGCAGGCGGCCCCTCTCGACCCGGAGCACGAGGCGAAGCTGCGTGCCCTCGGCTACATCGAGTGAGTGACGCCTAGAACGATTCCGCTCGCAGCGCGCGTGCGGCGTCGCTCACGCTGCTGGCGCGATCGCTCGATTCGACCGGCTCGGTTCCCGCGAGGAAGGGTTGGAAGTAGGCATGCCGGCTCTCGGGGCCGGCGAGCAGGCCGGTTTCGCGATCGATTCGCTGGAAGACGATCCCCGCCGGTGCCGGGAAGTCTCGGCGGGGTCGATCGCGGAGCGCTTCTTTCATGAAGGCCACCCAGATCGGCGCGGCCGCGCGCGAGCCGGTTTCGCCGCGCCCGAGCAGGCGGGTTTCGTCGTGCCCGACCCAGACCCCGGTGGCGATTTCCGGGGAGAAGCCCATGAACCAGGCGTCGGCCTGGTCGTTGGTGGTGCCGGTCTTCCCCGCGACGGGTCGATTCAACTGTCGCAGGCGCCAGCCCGTGCCCCCGGGATCGAAGACCACCGCCTGCAGGAGATCGGCGACCAGGAACGCATTCTCCTCGCTGATCACCTGGTTGGGGTCCGGGGTCTCTTCTGCCAGCGTTTCTTCCAGGGGTGCAAACTCGACCTCGTCTGCATCCGGGTCGGCCTGCTCGAAGCGGTCGGACGCGGTCTCGCCGGTGTCGAGGGTGACGTCCTCGAAGAGCACCTGGCCGTTGGCGTCGGTCACGCGCGTGATGAAGCGGGGGACCACCTTTCGGCCCGCGTTGGGGAAGACCGCGTAGGCCGTTGTCAACTCGAGTAGCGAAACGCCACTCGACCCCAGTGCCAGCGAGAGGTCACGCGCCAGGGGCGAGCGGATGCCGAGACGCTTGGCGTAGTCGATCACGAAGCCCACGCCGACATCGCGAAACAGGTGCACGGTGGCGTTGTTGACCGATCGCGCCAGCGCGCTTCGCAGGGGAAGCCGTCCGTAGAACTTGCGGCCGTAGTTCTGCGGGCGCCAGACGAAACCCGAGACCGGGTCGGTGTACACCGCGGGCCGGTCCCAGAGTGTCGTCACCGGCGTGTAGTCGCGGTCGAGAGCCGCGCCGTAGATGAGCGGCTTGAAGGCCGATCCGGGTTGGCGCCGCGCCTGGGTGACGCGGTCGAACTCGCTGCCGTCGAAATCGTATCCGCCCACGAGGGCCAGTACGTCCCCGCTCGCGACTTCGAGTGACAGGAGTGCGCCCTGGACGAGGGGCTCCTGGAAAAGCGTGACGAGGGCGGGCGGAATCGAAGCGGGCTCGTCGCCGGCGTTGAGGGCCTCGGCGATTTGCGTGTCTTCACCCTCGAGTACGCTGAAGCGCGCGACGTCGCCGACGGCAAAGACATCTTCGATTTTCTTCAGGCGAACCGGGAGCCGTTTCGGGTCGGGGCTTCGGGCCCAGGCCACGTCGTCGATCCGAACGACCCCTTCGAGCCCGGCTCCGAAGGCGATCTTCGCCGAAGTAGAATCGGGATCGAGGGAAACGACGAGACCATCGAGGGGAACGCCGCCCGGAAGCGAAGCGGGGAGGTCGCCGTCGGCCTCCAGGTCGTTCGCGGTGGCGAGGGTTTTGAGCTCGCTTTCGAAGGCTTCCGGCAAGACCTGGCGCAGCGGCCCGCGGAAGCCCTGGCGATGGTCGTGGTCGCGCAGTCCCTGGCGCAGGGCTGCGACGGCGGCGCGCTGGAGATCCGAGTCGAGCGTCGTCTCGATCTCGAGACCCCCCTCGAGGGTGACTTTGCCGCCGAGGCGCTGGTAGAGGAAGCGTCGGACCTCCTCGGTGAAGTAACCCGCGAAACGCAGATCCTGCCGGTACGCCGGTCGATGGATCTCCGGCGGGTTCGCCAGCGCTTCTTCGTAGGTTTTGCTGTCGATTACGCGATCGCCGAGCAGTCGGCCGAGCACGTAGCGCCTTCTGCGTTCGGCGGATTTCGGGCTTCGGATGGGAGAGTACTCCGACGGGCGTTGGGGGAGTCCGGCGAGCAGCGCGGATTCGGAAAGGTCGAGTTCCGAAACGTCCTTGTCGAAGTAGGTGCGTGCGGCTTCTGCGATGCCCCAGGCGCCTTGCCCGAAATAGATCTGGTTGAGATAGAGCCAGAGGATCTCGTCCTTCCCGAAGTGCTGTTCCAACTCGCGCGCGAGGATCATCTGCCGAAATTTTCGGCGAAAGGTGCGGTCGGTGGAGAGCAGCATCTGCTTCACCAGTTGCATCGTGATCGTGCTCGCACCCTGCTTGATCCGCCCCTCGAGAAGATCCACCCAGGCCGCCCGCAGGATGGATTTGAAATCGACGCCGGTGTGCTCGAAGAAGTCGGCATCCTCTGCCGAGACAAAGGACTGCTTGGTGATCGCCGGGATCGAGCCCATCGGCGCCAGCGTTCTGCGCTCGGTAGAGAACTCGCCGATGATGTGACCGTTGCGGTCGCGCACGACGCTGGTCTGCGGCGGGCGATAGTCCGCGATCGATTCGAGGTCGGGCAGGTCGCGGAGGAGGTCGTGGGCGAGCCAGGTGGCGCCAAGACTTCCAACGCCGATCCCGACCCCGATCGTCCACAGCAGCGCACGACGTAGCCTGGAGCGGGAAAAAGCCATTTCGACTCCCGTGTTGGCCGAACCCTAGCCGAGGGCCGTCGGGCTGCGCTACCGATCTCGATGCGGTCGGCAGGCGGATTTTCTCTCCGTCTCCCCGATCGCGGCGCGCTCTCCCGCGCGAGGCAGAATCGATGTCGGACCAGACCCTGCGCATGGCCTTCGTAATGGACCCGATCGAGGCGATTTCGATCGACGAGGACACGACCTTCGTGTTGATGCTCGAGGCCCAGCGCCGCGGGCACCGGATCTTCTACGTCGACCCGGCGAGTATCGGCGTTCGGCTGGGAGAGCCCGAGGCCGTGGTGACCGAGGTCACGCTTCGGCGCGAGGCCGGCAACCACTGCGCACTCGGCGCATCGCGGCGCGTCCTGCTGGACGCAGAGATCGACGTCGCCTTCCAGCGGGTCGACCCACCGGTGGACGCCCCCTACATCCTGGCAACCCAGATGCTCGCGCTGTGCCGCCGGACGCGGGTCCTGAATCGCCCGGAGAGCATCCTCGCCTACAACGAGAAGCTCTTCGCGCTCCACTTCCGCGAGTGGATGACCGAGACGACGGTGACCCGATCGATTCCCGAATTGCGCGATTTCCTCGCGCAGATGGGGGGAGAGATGATCGTCAAGCCTCTCGACGGCCGTGGCGGCGAGGGCGTCTTCCACGCGAGGGCAGGCGATCCCAACCTCGAATCGATCTTCGAGCAGGCCACGGCCTTTGGCCGGCGCTGGACCATGGCCCAGCGCTACCTCCCCGCCGTGCGCCGCGGCGACAAGCGCATCCTGCTGCTCGAGGGCGAGCCCCTCGGCGCCCTGCTGCGGGTTCCGGCGGAGGGGGAATCTCGAGCGAACCTCCACGTCGGTGGACGTGCCGAGAAGACCGACCTCGACGCCGACGACCGTCGGATCGTCGAAGCACTGGGGCCCGTCCTGGCCCGCGAGGGACTCTTCTTCGTGGGGATCGACGTGATCGGAGGCCGTCTCACCGAGGTGAATGTGACCAGCCCGACGGGGGTGCAGGAAGTCAACGCCCTCGACGGGGTGTGCCTCGAAGCCAGGATCATCGATCGCGCCGAAGAGCGGGCGCCCTAGCCTCGCTCGCACCGGGCCCCAGGACACAGCGGCGAAATTCCGGCTCGGGATAGGCGAACGAAGCACCTCTCGTCTGGTATCCTGCCCCGGGTCCGCGCAACTCCCTGCGCGCAGTCGCGAGCACTTGCATGCGTCCCGAGGCTCCGAAAAGCGTCGAAGGGGCACCCCCGAAGGTCGGTGCGCGTCCCCACGGAATCCTGGTCGTCGACGACGAGCCGGCGATCCTCGAGTCGATCGATTTGACACTCGGTACCGAGTACCGGGTGTTCACCGCCGCGTCCGGCGAAGCCGGTCTCAAAATCCTGGCCGCGGAAGAAATCGCGTTGGTGATCGCGGACCAGGTGATGCCCGGCATGAGCGGGGTCGAGTTCTTCGAACAGGTGGTCCAGCGCTCGCCCGGAACGCTTCGGATCATGCTGACCGGCTACGCCGATCTTTCTTCGCTGATCCATGGAATCAACGAAGGACACATCTACCGCTATATCGCGAAGCCCTGGGAACCCGACGAGCTCCGGTTCGACGTGAAGCGCGCGCTCGAGACCTGGGAATTGCAGCAGCGCAACGACCGCCTCGCCGAGGAGCTTCGATGTGCGAACACCCGGCTCGAATCCGAGAACCGTTTCCTGCGCGACGAAGCGCGAGGCCGCTTCAGTTTCGCGGGGATCATCGGGGATAGCCCCGCGATGCAGCAGGTTTTCGATCTGACGGAAAAGGTTGCGAAGACCGATGCGACGGTGCTGATCACCGGCGAGACCGGGACCGGCAAGGATGTGATCGCGCGGGCGATCCATTACGAAGGAGGGCGCGCCGATCGGCCCTTCGTCGCCCAGAATTGCGGATCGCTTCCGGAGACACTCCTCGAATCCGAGCTCTTTGGTCATCGGAAGGGCTCCTTTACCGGGGCCGACCGCGACAAGGAGGGGCTCTTCGACGCCTGCGACGGGGGCACGATTTTTCTCGACGAGATCGGAGAGACCGGGACCCCGATGCAGGTGCGCCTGCTCCGGGTCCTGCAGGACGGAGAGATTCGGGCATTGGGATCCTCCGCGGCGCACCACGTCGATGTTCGGGTGATTGCTGCGACAAATTGCGACCTGCGAAAGACCGTCGACGACGGAGATTTCCGCGAAGATCTCTACTACCGACTCCGCGTGGTCGAGATCGAGTTGCCGCCGCTGCGCGATCGTCGCTCGGACGTTCCGGCGCTCGCGCAACACTTTCTCGGGCGCATTGCCTCGCGCGTCGGGTCGAGCCTCGGGGGCTTTACGAATGGAGCGATGGACCGGCTGGTGGCCTTCGACTGGCCGGGGAACGTTCGCGAACTCGAAAACGAGATCGAACGGGTGGTGGCGCTCAGCGGGGGAGAAGAATTGGTGGCCACCGGCATGCTTTCGGAGCGTGTGCGCCGCTCCGTCGCCAGCGACGTCCCCAGCAGCGTAGAGGCCGGCAATGGGAACCCCCAGGCGAGCCTGTCCGAGAACGTCGATGCCTTGAAGCGGCGGCTGATTCTTGCCGCGCTGCATGATGCGGGGAGCAAGGCGGGTGCCGCAAAGCGGCTCGGGGTTCCGCGCCAGTCGTTACAGAAGATGATGAAGCGCCTGGGTCTTTTCCCGGGCGACGTTTAGGAGTGAAGAGAATGGAGCCTGTCTTCCACCGTGCGGCGATCGATACCAAGGTGGGCGAGGTGCGGTTGATTTCGAGCGACGCGGGGCTCTGCTACCTCGAACTCCCGCGGGCCGACGGACGCGGTTTTCGTGGATGGCTGAAGCGGCACGCACCCGGCACCCGCGTGGTGGACGCCATCGCGCCGAACCAGGCGGCCTCGGAACAACTCCTCGAATTCCTCGACGGGAAACGATTCGAGTTCGACCTGCCGCTCGATCTCCGCGCCACGGCCTTCCAGAAATTGGTTTACGACGCGCTGCTCGCGATCCCCTACGGCGAGAGTCGATCCTACGCCGACATCGCTGCCGCGATCGGCAGGCCGAGTGCGGTGCGGGCGGTGGGCGCTGCCAACGGCGCCAATCCGATTCCCTTCGTGATCCCCTGCCACCGCGTAATCGCCAGCGACGGGCAACTTCAGGGTTACGCCGGTGGCCTGCGCTTGAAGGCCAGGCTGCTGACGATGGAGGGCACGAGCCCGGACACCGATCGACTCTTCTAGAGCCGATGGCAGGATTCGGTCAGACCTGTTCCAGCGCCTGCTCGAGGTCGGTTACGAGATCGCTCGAATCTTCCACGCCACAAGCGAGGCGCACCAACGAGTCGGTGATCCCCATCGCGAGGCGTTCCGGCTTCGGGACGTCCCAGTAGGACATCGTGACCGGGAGTTCGATCAAGCTCTCCACGCCGCCGAGGCTGGGCGCCTGGTAGGGGATCTGCGTCGCATCGATGAAGCGCATCGCGCCTTCGAGATCGGTTTCGAGTTCGAAGGTGACGACACCGCCGAAGCCTGTCATTTGCGCCTTCGCCACCTTGTGATCGGGATGGCTCGGGAGCCCGGGGTAGAAAACGCGGCGGACCTTCGGGTGGGCTTCGAGCCAGCCAGCCACCTCGAGGCCGTTCTGGTTGTGGCGTTCGACGCGCAGCGCGAGGGTCTTGAGGCCCCGCAACAGAAGCCAGGCGGCGTGACTGTCGATGATCCCACCGAGCACGCCGAGGGTCTGGCGAATCGGTTCGACGACCTCGCTGGGGCCGGTGATCGAGCCTGCGAGGAGATCGTTGTGGCCGGCGAGGTACTTCGTCGCGCTGTGGATCACCAGGTCTGCACCGTCCGCGAGCGGGCGGTGGTTCACCGGCGAGGCGAAGGTCGAGTCGATCATCACCTTGACGCCGTGCGCGTGCGCAAGGGTGACGGCGCGCCCAACGTCGATGACTCGCAGGTAGGGGTTCGTCGGCGATTCGGTGAAGAAGAGAGCCGTTTCGTCGCGAATTGCCCCTTCGAGTGCACCCAGGTCTGCGGGATTGATCACCGTCGTCTCGACACCCATCCGCGAGAGATACTGGCGGATGAACTGTCGCGTGCGGCGATAGCAGTCGCTGGTCACGATCAGGTGGCTTCCGGGCGGAAGCAGGCTCATGAAGGTCGTGGTCGCGGCGCACATCCCAGAAGCGAAGAGAACCGAGGCTTCGCCACCTTCGAGTTCGTTGAGCTTGCGTTCCACTGCGGCCCAGGTGGGGTTCCCGTAGCGCCCATATTCTTCGCGCTGGGTTCGCCCCTCCTGGTAATCGATCACTTCTTGCGAGTTCTCGAACCAGAAGGTCGAGGTCTGGTAGATCGGCGTGGTGATGGCGTTGGCTTCTTGCTGCCGCCACTCACCGCCGTGGACCGAACTCGTTGCACCGCCCCGCTTGCCGGGGGGGCCTCTCAAGTCGCTCATTTGGCTTCTCTCGCGGGGCGCTTAGCACGTCGGGTGCGGAACCCGTCTCGCTAGGAGGCGGGGCTCCGGGGGCCTGCAAACGCCGGAAATCGTCCCATTGATCCGGAACCCTGAAGCGGCAAAGGTAGGCAGCGCCTCCGATCGAGTCAAGCTGAGCCGGTGCCTGGGCGCCCGCGGTATCGTCGTTTCGCCGTGTTTGACCTCGCGCAGTGCATCGAAGACTGGAACTTTCCCGATCCGGCGCAGGCCGACGCGGAGGGGCTTCTCGCCTGGGGAGGCGATCTTCGGCCCGAGCGCCTGATCTCGGGCTACGCGCGCGGAATCTTCCCGTGGTACGAGGCCGAGCCGATCCTCTGGTTCTCGCCCGATCCGCGCTGGGTGCTCGAACCGTCACGGCTGCATGTCTCGCGCAGTCTTCGGCGACGCATTCGCGAGGCGCGCTTCGAGCTGCGCTTCGACACGGCTTTTCGCGAAGTGATCGAAGCCTGCGCCGCCGTGCCACGCCCGGGACAGGCGGGAACCTGGATCACTCCCGAGATGGTCGACGCCTACGTCGCCTTGCACGAGAAGGGTGTCGCGCATTGCGTCGAGTCCTGGCGGGATGGCCAGCTGGTGGGCGGGGTCTACGGAGTTTCGTTGGGCGCCGCCTTTTTTGGCGAGTCGATGTTCGCGCTCGAAACCGATGCCTCGAAGGTGGCCTTCGTGACGCTGGTCGAGAGACTGCAGTCGTTTGACTTTCGCCTCGTGGACTGCCAGGTCCAGACCGATCACCTGACCCGTTTTGGGGCCGAGGCCTGGCCGCGTCAGCGCTTCCTCGAAGTTCTCGGCGAGGTGCTGCGCGCTCCCACGGTGGAGGGGCCCTGGACCCTCGGCCGTCCTCTGCCGGGCTAGAGATCGAGGGGCAGGGCCAGGTGGTCGCGGTAGATGGCGTCGCGGTGCAGCAGGAGTGCGTCGTCGAGGGCGGCCTCGACCACAGGGCCAATGGCGCCGTACTGCCCGCGCAGGGTTTCGGGCATGCGGCAGAGATCCTGCGGCAGCGGACGGAGTAGCGCCGCAAAAGCGGCCCAGTAGATATCGGCAGCGCTGAGCGCCTGGCCCACCAGGTAGTGTCGGCCGCGGGCGCGTTGGGCCTGCCACTGTGCGGCGAAGCGTTGGAGGATCTCGGCCACCCGTGCCGGGGCTTTGCTGGCGGCTTCGGGGGAGTAGCCGTAGCGCGAAGCCAGGCGTTCGAGCGGGCGCCGCGCCTTGCCGAGTATCTCGGGCGGGAGCGAGAGGGCCGACTGGAGAAGCATCGACCGCCGATTCCATCCCAGCCCGTTTTTATCGGCGAGCAGTGCCACCCATTCGAGCACGGCTTCGCGGTCACTGGGGTCTTCGGGAAGCAGAGCCGGTTCGGGGGCGAGTCGTTCGGCGAGGTCGATGATCTCGCGCCACCCGCAGCGCGCGGCTTCATCCTCGTAGAGGGCCTGGGGCGCATTCGCGTAGCCGGTCCAGGCTTCGAGTGCGGCGTTCTCGCCGCCGCCCTCCTGGCGCACCGCCGCGTAGTCGATCGCCTTTGCGAAGAAGAGGCCCTTCGCCGCTTCGCCCCACGGGCCGGGTACGCCCGCCGTCAAGACCAGGCGCAGACCGCTGCGTTGCCTCGCCTCGGAAACCTCGAGGTACTCAGGCATCGAAGCCCGCTTCCGGTTCGTCGAGGACGATGTCCAACGGATCGCAGTCGAGGCCACTCGCAATCCAACAGAGCAGGTCGTACGGGACGCGCTCGTTGCGCTCCTCGATTCCGACGAGGTGGTTTGGCGTGAGGCGGGTCGACACTCCGGAAGCTCTTGCACTGGCCTCGCCAATCGCAGTGATCAGGTGTTCAGGTGCCCAGCCTCGCTCGAAGCGCAGTCGCCGGATGGCGTTTCCGTTGGGGGCGACGGGGGATTCGAAATCGAGGGGCATGGGCGTTCCGTGTCGGCGACGGGCCCGAAGGTGGGCGCGGGTCAGCGTCCGGGGAGGGTAGACTCTTCGCGCGGCATGGAAAGCCTCGATCCCGGGGCGCCGCGTGAGGGACGCATTGATGGAAGCGCTAGAGCAGGCGGCGGCGGCGAAGACACCGTTGCTGCGTGTCCAGTCCGAAGGCAGCGGGGGGCTGCTACTCACCTTCGAGGCCGGCTGCGTTCGCATCGCGGTCGATTCCACGGGCTCTAGCGTCGTGGTCGAAGTGGCGGACGAAGAGCGCCGGCCGGTAGCGGACCTCGCCGAAGAAGAGCCGTGGTGGCGGCTGCTCGGGGTACCGCTCTGCGGCGCGCAGCGACTCGAAAACGAGGAATCGCCCGGGGTCGCGCTGCAGTTCCGAGACCCGGCCGACGCCCAGCGCGTGGTCGAGATTCGTTCCGAAGGCGGCCGACTGGCGGCGGAGCTGCGCCGCGAAGCCTCGCCAGCGCGGTAGGCTTCCCGCGATCGTTCATTGCGCGACGGCGCACGAGTCACCCCGATCCCAGCAGCCGGAGAATTCCATGTCCGAAGAATTCGCGAAAGCCGATGCAACGACCCAGGCCCAGTGGGTGCGCAACGGCGAAGTCAGCCCCCTCGAACTCGTCGACGCCGCCATCGCGCGCATCGAAGACCACAACCCGAAACTGAATGCGGTGATCCATCCGGCCTTCGAACGCGCCAGGGAGCGGGCGACAGGCTCGCTGCCCGACGGCCCCTTCCGCGGCGTTCCCTTTCTGATGAAGGATCTCGGCGGCGAAGAGGCGGGTGCGCCGTATCACATGGGGATGCGTTGTCTCAAGGAGGCCGGCTGGACCGAGTCGGTGGACAGCTTCTACGCGCGCCGAGCGCGCGCCGCCGGCTTGGTTTCCCTCGGGCGAACCAATACCCCCGAGATCGGGCTCTATCCCGTGACCGAACCCGAAGCCTACGGTCCCACCCGCAACCCGTGGAACCTCGATCACAGCCCCGGCGGCTCCTCCGGTGGCTCATCGGCTGCGGTGGCAGCGGGCCTGGTGCCTGCGGCCCACGCCAGCGATGGCGGCGGATCGATTCGGCTGCCCGCTTCGATGGCCGGGCTGGTCGGCCTCAAGCCCAGCCGCGGTCGGGTTTCCTTCGGCCCGGGGGGCGGCGAGCGCTGGGCGGGCCTTTCGGCGCAATTTTGCGTGACGCGCAGTGTGCGGGACGCCGCCGGGCTGCTCGATGTCTTCGCCGGGTACGAGGTTGGCGATCCGTACACCGCGCCCGCTGGCCCGCCCTCCTACGCGGGCGTTTTAGGCAGCGACCCCGGGAAGCTGCGGGTCGGGCTCTTGCCCGCGGCCACCGGCGATCTCGAGACCCACCCCGATTGCATCTTGGCGGCCGAAACCGCCGGTCGCCTGCTCGAAGGGCTCGGCCACACGGTCGAACTGGCTCACCCGGCCGCGCTCGACGACCGCAGCTACGTGATCCACTTCGTGAACATCGTATCGATCGCCGCCGCGCATCTTCTCGACGTCTGGAGCGAGCGGTTGGGGCGTCCGCTCACCGAGGAAGACGTCGAGCCGCTCACATGGGCCCTCGCGCAGCGCGGCGGACAGCAGCGCGCCGCAGACTACATCGGGAGCGTCGACGGCCTCCACGCCTTTGGGCGCGAACTCGCCGGCTGGTGGCACGGCGGCTTCGACCTCCTGGTCACGCCGAGCCAGGCGCAGCCCCCGCCGAAGATCGGTTTTCTCCGGTCGACGCGCGAAGACCCGCTCGAGGGCTTCACGCGCTCGGCTCCCTATGGCGTCTTCACGATGCCCTTCAACATGTCCGGTCAACCGGCGATCTCGCTTCCGCTGACGCTCGGTAGCGAGAACCCCCCGGCGTTGCCGGTCGGGTCGCAGCTGGTGGCCGCCGCCGGGCGCGAAGATCTGCTGCTGCAGGTGTCGGCACAGCTCGAAGAAGCGGCGCCCTGGGCCGAGAAGCGCCCGCCGATCTTCGGCTGAGCTGTCGCTTACCACGAGGAGAGAACGCGATGTCCCAGAAGCCCGACAAGCCCGACCAGTCCGACAAAATCGAAAAGAGCGAATCCGAGTGGCGCGCAGCACTCAGTGGCGAGCAATTCGAGGTCACTCGGCGCGCCGGCACCGAGCGTCCCTTCGCGAATGCCTACTGGGATTCCAAGGTAGACGGGACCTACTCGTGCGTCTGCTGCGGCGCCGCACTCTTCGCTTCCGAGGCGAAATACGATTCGGGAACGGGCTGGCCGAGTTTCGATCGTCCCCTCGATGCCAAGAGCGTGAAGGAACACGTGGACCGCAGTCTCGGCGCGCTTCGCACCGAGGTGGTCTGCGCGCGCTGCGACGCCCACCTGGGCCACGTCTTCCCGGACGGCCCCGCGCCCACCGGCCAGCGCTACTGCATGAACTCCGCCTCGCTCCGCCTCGAACCCCAGGACGAGGGTTGAGAACGCGGAAACGGGGGAAACGGGGACGGGTTTTCTTTTTTTCTTTTTGTCCTTTTCAGCGGAAATCGAATCTGGAGCACGAAACTCGTCTCACCTGAAAAGGACAAAAAGAAAACCCGTCCCCGTTTCCCGACCGTCCCCCGCGGACCGGGCGTCCCGGCCCCGGGCTAGAGGTGGCTGCAATCCTCGATGTAGCCGAGGTTCTTGAGCTGTTCGCACTGGCTGCGGCTCATCTCCACTTCGCCGCCTGAAACCGCCTCGCCCCGGGCGTGGCGCCGCTGCAGGTCGGCGTGGGCCTCGAGTCGCGCCTCGTCCGCCGAAGCTTCGCCCCCTGCGAGGTTTCGGATTTCGCCGGGGTCGCTGCGCACGTCGTAAAACTCGCGCTCGGCCAGGCCGCGCGGATTTCCGGGGTTCGCCACGATCAGCTTCTGGTCCGCGGTCCGCAGCGACCACAAGACGTTGCCCTCGTGATCTTCCTCGGAGTAGATCTCGAGATCCTTGGGGCTGCGCGGGCCCGCTGCGAGGTCGACCCCCTGCATCGATTCCGGGGCCTGGGCGCCGGCCCGGGCGATCAGCGTCGGTGCCACGTCGATGATGCGCGCGATGCCGCCGTCGTCGACCAGCGGCGCGCGCCCCTTCGCCCACTTGATCAGCAGCGGGACGAAGATCTGCTCGTCGTAGAGGGTGGTGCCGTGCCACCAGCCGCCGTGCTCCTGAAATTCTTCGCCGTGGTCGGCCACCAACGCGATCAACGTGTTGTCGTAGAGCCCGCGCGCCTTCAGCTCGGCGAGCAGTTCACCGAAGTGACCGTCGAGGTATTCGATCTCGCCGCGGTAGAGCGCCTGCATCGCAGCCGCCTCGTCGGCATCCGGGTCGGGGTTCGAGACCCGTGCGATGCCGGTGCCGTCGTAGGGGTGCGGGAAGTAGGGATCGTGGGGATCCATGTAGTGGAGGAAGAGGAAGAAGCGGCTGTCGCCGTTGCGATCGAGCCAGGCCACGGCCTCCTCGTTCACCACGGTCGAGTCCTGGTAGAAGTCGCCGAAGGTGACCCCGGTTTTCAACCGGAAGACCACCTGCCGCGCCAACTGGTACAGGATCAGCTTTGATGAGGATTCTTCGGCGCCCGCGAGGTAGTCGGGGGCCAGGTAGATGTACTCGTCGTAGCCCTGGTCGAAGCCGAAACTCGGGGCGAGATTGATGTTCGAGACGATGCCCCCGGTGGTGTAGCCCGCGTCCTGCAGCACCTCGGCGATCAGGTCGACGTCCTCCGAGAGCATGGCGGATTTTGACATCGCGTTGTGCGTCGAGGGCAGGGTCGACGAGACCAGCGAAGCCGCCGCCGGTTTGGTCCACGATGCGTGGGCGAACCCCTGCCACAAGCTGCCGCCCTCGTCGGCGAGACTGCAGAGATGCGGCGTCTCGACTTCGGTGGCGCCGTAACACGAGAGATGGTCGGCGCGCAGGGTGTCGACCATCACCAGCAGGATATTCGGGCGCTCCAGCAGTTCTTCGGGGATTGTGCCCTCGGTTACCGCGACAGTCGGGCCGGCTTGACTCGACGCCACCAGGCCGCCGATCAGGAAGGCGGCGAGCAGCCCGAGGGCCGGCAGCGGTCGTACCAGGGTCCCCAGGAAGGAGCGGAAGATCGGTCGGCCCGCGAAGAAGAGCAGCAACGCGAGCGCTGCGAAGCCGCCGACCACGCCAAGGCTCACCGGAAGCGGCGGCCACTGCTCGAAGTAGACGTCGCGGCGCAAGCGGAACAACGTGATGAAGAGCCCCAGTGGGACCAGGGTCGCGATCCACGCGAGCGACGGCACCCAACCGCGGATCTCGTCGCGGTCCATCGGCAGCACGCCGAGCACGGCGCCGCCCATCGTGCAGAGCCCTGCGAGGATCAAGGCGTAGGCCAGCGGGCCATACCAGAGCACCTGGGCTTCCTCGCCGAAGCCGCCGGCTGCGATCACCCAGGTTTCGAAGACGCCGATCAAGAGCCCCGCGACGATGCCGGCTCCGAAGCCGGCGGCCGCGCTCTCGCGCACTCGCAGGCCGATAGGCGGCACGTGGTCCGCGCTTTCGAGGTCTTCGCGGCGGGCCTTCTCTTCGGGGGTTTCGAGTTCGACCGCGCGGCGCGCCGCCTCTTCGTAGTCGACCTGTTGGCCCTCGACGCGGGAGTAGGCCGGTCGATAGTCCTTGCCCCGAAGCATCCAGAAGGCGAAGCCAAAGAGTGTCGGGACTTCCCCGATCCAGAAGCCGAGCGTCGCCGAGACGGCCGCGGCCCCAACCCCGATGATGCTGCCGAGGGTGAGGACCTGTGCGGCTTCGCGGATGCCGATGCCGCCGATGGTGGGCCCGATGACGGTGGCGAAAATCTGGATCGACGAGCCGAAGACCACCGGCCAGAAGGCCGCCTCGGCACCGGCACCGACGGCGATCGCCATGAAGAAGTACATCGCCGCCGTGAAGAAGTGGACGAAGAAACTCATCACGAGCATCCCGAGCACCAGCCTCTTCTTGTTCCGGTAGGCTGCCGTGGCCAGTGAGATGCGTGTCACCACGCCACGCAGGCGCTCCTTCCCGGGCAGCGGGAGGTGTTCGATCCCCCACTGTACGAGGCCCGGAAACCAGAGCACCGCGAGCAGGGCCGTGATGATGCCGATCGCCAGGGGCACGGTGATCGAAGCCACCAGGAAGCCGTTGTCGCCGAAAATCGAGATGCCAAAGGGCAATGCGACCAGGTAGGTGAGGAAGATGCCCGTCACGCCGAGCACCTTCTCGAGCACGGTACCGGCGGTCACCTCGACGGTGCGTCCGGTGAAGCGCGCCGCGTCGTAGAGCTTGTAGGCGTCGAGCCCCGCGGTGCTCGGCAAGAAAAATCCGATCGCCCGCCCGATCAGGAAGGCGCCGAAGATGTGGCGGAAGGGCAGCTCGATGTTCTGCCCGAGCAGCACGAGTTTCCATCGAACCATCGAGGCGAGCACCCCGGCAAAGCGCACCGCCGCGCCGATGCCGGCGAAGATCCAGAAAGTGGCCGCGTCGATCGACTGGAGCTGATCGACCATCATGTTCCAGGCGGGGACTCGCCCGCCCTCGGCGTCGGTGACGGGCCACAAAAGCAGCAGCCACACCATGCGCACCGTCAGGTAGAGCTTCAGCAGGTTGAAGAAGCGTCCGCGCCAGGGCTCCGCCAGAAAGCGCCGTGCCAGCAGGGCCAGCGCGGCCACTGCCACCAACTCGATCAGGATCCACATCGAAATCGCGTCCTTCCGTGCATCGTGCCGACCGGGGGAAGCGGCGCAGTTCGGATCGAGGGGAGGGCCAGTCTAGCGTCCAGCCCCCGCCGCTGCCTAGTTGTCGGCGTCCGGGTGCAGCAATGCGTCTCGACGCATCCGGTAATCGGCTTCGGAGAGTTTTCCGCTGCGCCGTTCGTCCTCGAGATCGGCGAGCGCCCGCAACGTGTCGGGCGTGAGCCGGTCGCTGAGCTGCGAGGGGAGCACGGCACCGACTTCGCCTTCGGGAATTTCGCTCTCCATCAGGATGGTTCGCGTTCGCACGTCGTGGCCCTCGAGAGCGCGGCGGCTCTTCATGAAGATGGGGTCCCTCCAGCGAATGGCCAGCCCGTAGGGCCCCACCGCGTGCATCTGTTCGTTCGGAACCGAACGGAGTTCGCTCTGCGCCTTGCCAATCGTGGGATCTGGAATCTTCGTCTTCGGGTCGTTGTCGATTTCGAAATCGAGGTGTGAGACGTGGATGTAGAGGTATTGGCCTTCGACCCAGGCGCTGAAGCCCGTGTAGAACTTGCGGTGGAAGAGGCCGAGCCGTCGTTTCTTGCGAACGGCCTTCACCACGACGTACTGGCTCGAATCGGCGCGACGGAGCGCCAGGGCCATCCCCTTGGCGATCGGCAGCACCGTCTCGGCGGTGACGATCGACGAAAGGAATTTCGTGTCGCTATCACTGTCCTCGTTGAACAGCTTCATCAGGTTGATTTCGGTGTCATCGGGCGTCGGCACCTTGTACTCGATGGCCGTGAGGATGTTCACCAGTCGCTTTACCGAGAGCGTGCTCGGGTGCTTGAAGCCGCGGTCGACGGGCTCGCCACCCGCCACCTGTCCGCGCAACTCGACCTCGATGCCGCGCTTGTCGAAGATCACGGTGGAGACATCGCGCGTGGCGCAGCCCACTGCGACGGCGAGCGCCGCGACGAGAAGCGCGATTTGCTTCGATCGGTGCGTCACGTGGCTCCCCCGAATGCGAGGACCAGACGGTAGGTTGCGAAGCTCGCCGTGTAGGCGAGAGCCAGAAGGTAGCCGAAGGCGAAGGCGGGCCACCGCCAACTATTGGTTTCGCGTCGCATCACCGCCAGGGTCGAGGCGCACTGCAGTGCGAAGACGAAGAAGACGAGCAGCGAGGCGACAGTGGCCGGAGTGAAGACGCGGTCCCCGGTGCGCGGATCGATGTCGCCCCGGAGCGCGTCGCCTAGCTCGCCCGACTCGCCCGAGGCGGCGTAGATCTGGGCCAGGGTCGAAACGATCACCTCGCGCGCGGCGAGGCTGGCGATCAACCCGACACCGATCTTCCAGTCGAATCCGAGGGGAGCGATGGCCGGTTCGATGGCGTGCCCGAGCCGACCGGCGTAACTGTTTTCGAGAGCAAAGGCGCTGTTTTCGGCGGGGGTCCAGTCGGGTTCGGGTGGCGTGCGCGGGAAGGCCAGCAGGAACCAGAGCACGATCGAGACGGCGAGGATGATCGTCCCTGCCCGGCGCAGGAAGGCCGAGAGGCTGCCCCAGACCTGCGACGCCCACAGCTTCAGGGTGGGGACGCGGTAGCTGGGGAGTTCCATCGTGAAGGGCAGCCCCTCTCCCGGCAGCAACGTGCGCGTGAGAAGTGCTGCAACGGCGAGCGCCGAAGTGGCGCCGAGGAGGTACAGGCCGAGCATCACGAGCCCCTGGAGCCGCAGCGGTCCGAGAACCGGCTCGTCGGGCACGAATGCGCTGACCAACAGGATGTAGACCGGCAGGCGCGCCGAGCACGTCATCAGCGGCGCGACCAGGATGGTCACCAGGCGATCGCGCGGCGAGGGGATGCCGCGGGTGGCCATGATGCCGGGAACGGCGCAGGCGTAGGACGAGAGCAGCGCGACGAAGCTGCGTCCCTCGAGGCCAATGCGCCCGAGCAGTCGGTCGACGACGAAGGCCGCGCGCGCCATGTAGCCGAGATCTTCGAGTAGGTAGAGCAGACCGAAGAGCAGGGCGATCTGCGGGACGAAGACCAGCACCGAACCCACGCCGGCCACCAGGCCGTCGGCCAGGAAGTCGGCCCACAACCCCGGCGCGAGGTTCGTGTGGATCGCCTGGGCCAGCGTCGCGGCGGCCCCCGAAAGGGCTTCCATCGCCGGTGCCGCCCAGGCGAAGATCAATTGGAAGAAGGTGACCATCACCGCCGCGAAGATCACGCTGCCAAGAACCGGGTGGAGCAGGATGCGGTCGAGGACCTCGCTCGCGCGATGCGGATCCGGTGGACGCTGCAGCGTGTGGGCGAGGATCGAATCGGCCCAGGCTGCGCGTTCGGGGGCGCTCTCGGGCGGTTGCACCGGGGGGCGGCTCCATTCTTCCGGGTGCTCGAGTTGGCGACGCAGCCGATCGAGGCCGCGTCCGCGGTGGCCGATCACGGGGATCACCGGAATGCCGAGCGCGGCTTCGAGGCGCGCCACGTCGAGGTGACCGTGCCGGGCTTCGAGTTCGTCGATCATCGTGAGCGCCAGGCAGCAGGGTTGCTGGCGACGCAAGACCTGGGCGATGAGCAGCAGCGAGCGCGGCAGCGAACAGGCATCGGCAACCAGCACCAGGGCGTCGGGTGCGTCTTCGAAATCGCCGTCGAGAACGCGAGTGACGACGCGCTCGTCCTCGGCGATGGCGTCGAGGCTGTAGGTGCCGGGCAAGTCGATCACGCGCAGCGAACGATCGCCGAGTTGCAGGGCGCCCTCGCGGCGTTCGACCGTCACGCCGGGATAGTTTCCGATGCGTGCGCGCAGGCCGGTGAGGGCGTTGAAGAGCGTGGTCTTGCCGGCGTTGGGACTCCCGACGAGGCCGATCCGCAGGACGGGTGTTTCCGCGGCTGCGCTCAAGAGGGGCCCCCCGCCTCGAGGCGGACACGGATCTGTCGGGTCTCGCTGCGCCGCAGGCAGATCTGCATGCCGCGCAGGGCGAAGACACCGGGGTCGCCGAGGGGGGCCCGGCGCAGCAGGGACACCGGGGTTCCCGGGACGAAGCCGAGGTCCTGGAGGCGGCGTCCGAGGGCCCCTGGCGCCCGCACCGCTTCGACGATCGCCCGCTGCCCAGGCTCGAGGTCTGCGAGGCAGGGGCGGCTGTCACCGTCTTCGAAATTGAAATTCGTTTTCATTTATACGGAGAATCTAGCCTCCCGAGGCGGCGCCTGCGACGGCGGGGGGGGGCTTCAACCTGGCCTCAGGCCGCGCCGTCGTCCTCGCTTTCGCTGCGCAGTTGGCGCTGCATCAGGCGCTGCCCGGCTTCCGCCGGGGTGCAGCGGCCGTCGAGCACCTCGCGCACGCCCTCGGCGATCGGCATCTCGACGCCGATCCGCTCCGCCAGGCGGCAGACGGCGCGTGTCGTCTCGACGCCTTCGGCCACCTCGCCCATTTCGTCGAGGATCGCCGCGAGCGATTGGCCGCGCCCCAGCGCGAGGCCCACCTGGCGGTTGCGCGAGCGGTCGCCGGTGCAGGTGAGCACCAGGTCCCCCATCCCGGAGAGACCCTGGAAGGTCTGGGCTTCTGCACCGAGTTTCAGCCCCAGCCGCGTGATCTCGGCGAGTCCACGCGTCATCAGCGCCGCCCGCGAATTGTGGCCCTGCAACTGTCCGTCGCCGATGCCGACTGCAATCGCGATCACGTTCTTCAGTGCGCCGCCGAGTTCGACCCCCAGCACGTCGGTCTGCGAATAGCAGCGGAACCACGGACACGAGAGGGTCGCCTGTACCGAGATCGCGTAGGTCTCTTCGGCGCAGGCGAGGGTGACCACCGTGGGTTTGCGCGCGGCGATTTCGGAGGCGAACGAAGGGCCCGAGAGACACACGATCCGATCGGCCCATTCCGAGGGAAGTACCTCGCGAAGTACGGCGCTCATCGTACGGCCGGTCTCGACTTCGATTCCCTTCACCGCCGACACCACGATACTGCCCGGGGCGAGGTGGGGAGCGGCGGCTTCGGCCACGCCGCGCAGCGATTGGCTGGGGACTGCGAGGATCACCAATTCGGCGCCGCGGAGCGCCGCAGCGAGATCGCTGGTGGGGTGCACCGCTTCGGGGATGGGAGCGTCCGTCAGGTAACGCGGGTTTTTCCGTGTGCGGAGGATGCCTTCCACCAATTTCGGATCGCGAGCCCACAAGCGGACTTCGTTCTCGGCGGCGCAGAGCGTCGCGAGACAGGTTCCGAAGTTTCCGGCACCGAGGACCGCAACGGGGATGGCCATGGCGCGAGTCTAACCGCTCGCGCCGCCCGCTACGCCTGGATCCAATCCGCCGGGCTGCGCTTTAGCCCTTGAAGGGAAGCCGCCGGTTGCCGCGTCGCCGTGTCAGCTGTTTTTCATCGAAGTACTCCATCAGCGGGACCAGCGTGCGGCGGGAGGTGCCGACGATCGCCTTGTAGGTCGGGGTGTCGATCTCGCCCTTCTCGCGCAGCACCGCTTCGACGCGGGCCTGCAGTGCCAGGACCGCCTCGCCATCGAACCAGAGATCGCCCGGTGCCCGTACCAGTGTCCCCTCCCTTTCGAGGTGAGCGAGAAGATCGCTGAGGTGCGCGAGCTCGATGCCGAGCGCGGGCGCCCAGTCGCGCGGCGAAGGCGGCTCGAGCCCCGCACTGCGGGCCTCGCTGCGGATTCGCTCGAGCAGGGCGAGGGCGGTCTGGTCGAAGCGCGGAGCGAAGTCGCTGCGCCGCACGAGATCGGCCAGGACCGCGACCTGCCCGAGAGAGCGTAGGCGTTCGAGAACGAGCCCCCCGAACTCGCTCGCGAGGTTCTTCGGCAGGCCACCTATGAGGGCGCTGCGCTGCATGCCGGGCCGCAGCGGTTCGGCCTCGTGGAAGGCGTCGAGGCGGCCGAGGGCGTCGCTCGCGAGGCGTTCGAGGCTGTCGGAGGCGATCCAGCGGGTGCCCGCGCTGTCGATCACGCCGGCGCTCCGGATTTCGTCGAGGGTGCTCTCGAGCAGGGGCCGATCGAGCCCCGTTTCGCGCAGCAGCGTTTCCCGGGTGATCCCCTCGAAGCCCGTGCGCGCGATCCGCACGCGGAGCTGCGCCGCGACGTCTCCCGAGCGCAGGGTTTCGAGTTCGGTGCGCAGCCCGGGATCGCTGCGTCGGCGATGCGGCGGGGCGACGTCGAGCACCACGCCACCGCCCAGGGTTCCACCGATGCCGGCCTCTCGAGCAAAGCCGCGTGCAATGAAACGATCGCCGGGTAGGAGCGGCACCGGATCGCCCTCGATGTGGATGCGCGCGAAGGATCGCCTCGAATCCAGGGGATCGCCGATGGGGGCGATGCGCGCCCGGCGTTTCGCGGTCCCGGCAAGAAATTCGATCGCCTGGGCCGCGTCGCCCTTCGCAGGATCCGCGAGCCAGGTGATTTCGACGTCGAGGCGGTCGGTTGGTGCCAGTGCGTCCACCGGCGCCAGCGACTCGCCGCGGGAGAGGAGGGCCGTTTCGATCCCCTGCAGGTTGACCGCGCAGCGGACGCCGGGCTCGATGCGCGTCGCTTCGTGTCCGTGGGTCTGGAGTCCCCGGATTCGCGCCTTTTCGCCGCTGGGATAGATCGTCACCGGCTGGCCGACTTCGAGTGCGCTGCCCACCAGGGTTCCGGTGACGACGGTGCCGAAGCCACGCACGCCAAAGACGCGGTCGATCCCGAGGCGGGCGGGCCCCTGGCGGCGGGTGCGGGGTACAGCGCCTTCGAGTACTGCTGCCAGCGCTTCGCGGAGAGGGCCGAGGCCTTCGCCGGTCCGGGACGAGACCGGGACCACCGGGGCCCCTTCGAGTTTTGTCCCGGCCAGCGCGTCGGCAATGTCGGCGCTGGCCAGTGCGCGCATCTCGGCGTCGACGCAGTCGATCTTGGTGAGGGCCACGACGCCGCAGTCGATCCCCAGCAGTTCGCAGATCGCAATGTGTTCGCGGGTCTGCGGCATGACGCCTTCGTCGGCGGCGACCACCAACAACACGAGGTCGACCCCGCTGGCCCCCGAGACCATCGTGCGCACGAAGCGCTCGTGGCCGGGAACGTCGACCACGCTCATGCGGAGGCCGCCCTCTAGATCGAGAACGGCAAAGCCCAGCTCGATGGTGATTCCGCGCGCCTTCTCTTCGGGAAGCCGATCGGTGTCGGTGCCGGTCAGCGCGCGTACGAGTTCGGTCTTGCCGTGATCGATGTGCCCGGCGGTGCCGAGGACGAAGCGGGGCTTCGCTGCGGGCAGGCCAGCCTTCGGGTCGGACACCGCGGACCTCAGCGGGGACCGATGCTCTCCCGACCGACGTAGGGCATAAGGGCCGGGGGGATGGCAATCGATCCGTCTGCGCGCTGGTGATTTTCGAGCAGCGCCAGGATTGTGCGCGAGAGCGCGATGGCGGTGCCATTTAGGGTGTGGACCATTTCGTTCCTGCGATTCGCCTTGTTTCGGAAGCGGATCTTCAGGCGTCGCGCCTGGTAGTCGGTGCAATTCGAAGCGCTGGTCACTTCGCCCCAGTCGCCGCCGTCGCCGCGTCCCGGCATCCAGGCCTCGAGATCGAACTTGCGGAAGGCCGGGGCGCCGAGGTCGCCCGCGGCCACGTCGATCACCCGGTAGGGGATTTCGAGGGCCTGAAAGATTTTCTCCTCATGGGCGAGCAGTTCGGCGTGCATCGCCTCGGAATCCTCCGGGCGCGTAAAGCAGAACATCTCGACCTTCGAAAACTGGTGCACCCGGTAGAGGCCGCGGCTCTCGCGGCCGTGGGCCCCCGCCTCGGTGCGGAAGCAGTGCGAGATTCCGGCGAGCCGGATGGGAAGATCCGCTTCATCGACGAGCGTGTCTGCATAGAGCCCGCCGAGGGTGATCTCGGCGGTGCCGATCAGGCAGAGATCGGCGTTTGCGATCGAGTAGACCTGGGTTCCCTCGCCGCGCGGGTTGAAACCGATGCCGTCGAGAATTTCGGGGCGCGCCAGGTCGGGGGTGATGATGGGCGTGAAGCCAGCCTCCATCAGCAGATCGAGGGCGAAGCGCTGCAAGCCGAGTTCGAGCAGGACCGCCTCGTTCTTCAGGTAGTAGAACTTCTGCCCGGAGACCTTTGCTGCGCGCTCGAAATCGAGCAGGTCAAGAGAGGTCCCGAGATCGAGATGGTCACGCGCCTCGAAGTCGAAGCGCGTCGGCTCGCCCCAGCTGTGGAGTTCGCGGAAGTTTTCCTCTCCCCCTTCGGGAACGGCTTCGTGCAGAAAGTTGGGGAGGGCCTTCAGCAGCGTTTCGAGCGCCGCCCCGGCCTCGTCCGCGCGCGTCTCGAGGGCGGCCACCGCCTCCTTGAGCCGGCGTCCCTCGGCGACAAAAGCTTCGCGCTCGGCGTCTTCGAGTTTTCGCTTCCCCGCCTTCTGGTGCTCGTTGCGGGCGCGGTTCGCCTCGTTGACCTCGGTCTGCAGGGAAGTCGCCCCTTCCTGGGCGGCGATCACGGCGTCGACGTCGGCGCGCACGCCGCGCTTACGGCAACTCTCGGCGATCTCATCTCGCCGATCGGCGAGGGATCGGGGGTCCAGCACGGCTCCGGGAGGGAAGCACAGCCCCCGAGAGCCGTCGAGCGACGCGCGCGCGAGTCCCACGCGCCCGATCGACCCAGCAAGGGCGTCACGGTCTCAGCCCCAGCTCCCTGGCGGGTAGTCGCGCCGCCTGACGCACTGCCGTCCCCTTGGCGAAGCGTGGTAGCCTCCGCCTCCGATGGGATCTCCCGCCGGAATGGGGGCGAAGGGCCCCTTCCTGCTCGCCGCCTTCGTCGCGGTGTTGCTCGCCGTCGCCGTCGACCTGGCCCTCATGCACTCGCGCTACCACGGCCAGCGTTTGCTGCTCGAGGACGTCCGGCACTTCCCGACCTTCCACTGGGTCTACG
>Ga0209554_1000035_pt1 | contig 89624 bp, 84 predicted proteins | sample MarorgKNORR_S2LV_5_FD_188221 | JGI IMG/M metagenome (GOLD analysis project Ga0209554, IMG submission 188221) | Marine microbial communities from the Southern Atlantic Ocean, analyzing organic carbon cycling - Bottom_A/KNORR_S2/LV (SPAdes) (version 2) | ecosystem: Environmental > Aquatic > Marine...
GCCGAACAGGCCGGCGCCGAACCTCTTGTGGAAGGCGACGCTCAACTTCGTGCCGAGGGCGGCAGCGAGGAAGGCGTCCTTCTGGGCGAGGATCGAACTGCCGAGCTGGCCCATGTCGAGGGGCAGGATCTTGCCGGGCACGTCCGAACTGAACGCCGCCACCTTGCGGCCGCCGCCGTTGTTGGTGAAGTGCGTGAGGAACACGGACTCCTGGGAGATCGCCCGCCCGGCCGCCGACTTGAGCTTCTTGAACATCCCGGCGTCGGGTTCCGAGCCGTCGCCCATCTTGGTCTCGAAGTCGATGCCCTCCTCGAGGAACATCATGGCGCCGGCCTCGGCGACCACGGTCTCGCCCGTGTCGAGTCCGATCTCGACGAACTGCAGGTCGTCGCCCTTCACCTCGTAGTCGACGTCGTGGCAGATGGCCATGGTTGAACTCCTGATTGCGGCACCTATCGGCGGAGATCCTAGAGTTCGGCCATGAACAGCGAAGCGCATGCCGACATCGAGTTCTTCTGGGATCCCATCTGCCCGTTCGCCTGGCAGACCTCGAACTGGCTGCGGCGGGTCGCCGACCTGCGTGGCCTGACCGTCGAGTGGCGGCTCATCACGCTGTCGATCCTCAACGAGGAGCGCGACTACGACGCTGAGTTCCCCGAGGGCTACCAGGAGGGACACGACAAGGGCCGGCGGATGCTGCGGGTAGCGGCGAGCGTGCGCGCCTCCGAGGGCCCGGCTGCCCTGGAGCGGCTCTACGAGGCCCTCGGCCGCTCGATCTGGCACGCCGTGCCCGAACCGGGGGCCGACTTCCGGCAGCACGTGGCGACCGACGAGCACCTCGCCGGAGTGCTGGAAGCTGCCGGGTTCGACGCCTCGCACCTGGTCGCTTCGACCGACCGCTCGTGGGACGAGGCGCTCCGTGCCGAGACCGAGGAGGCCATCGGCCGCACCGGCTCCGGGGTCGGGACGCCGATCCTCACCTTCGGGCCGCCCGACGGTCCCTCGATCTTCGGACCGGTGATCTCATCGGTGCCCGAAACCGACGAGGAGTGCCTGGCGCTCTACGACACGGTGCTGGCCCTCGTGTCGAACCCGGCGTTCTCTGAGCTCAAGCGCACCAACCGGCCGTCGCTGGACCTGCCGATCCTGACGGGCCGCGCCGACTGAGTCCTGCCGGTTCCGACCGGTCCACGGGGACCGGCCCCGGCGTCAGGATCGCAGCCAGACCGACACGTGCGAGGCCGACGCCTCGTCGTCGAACGGGGTGCCCGACCAGTCGGCCCAGCGGTGCTCGAGCGAAAGGCCGGCGCCTGCCGCAAGGGCGTCGAGTTGCTCCGGCGTCACGTAGCGCAGCAGGTAGGGGAACAGCCGGTTGCCGGCTTCGCTGATCTCGATGCGCTGACCGGTGATGAGCTGCGTGTCGGGGTCGATGGTGGCCACGTCGAGCAGCACCCGGTCCACGTCGATGGAGCGGATCGACATGCCGTCGTGGGCCTCGGGGGCCGGCACGAACGCCTCGACCACGAAGCGTCCACCGGGGCGCAGCAGGCGCGCCACTGCGGCGACGCAGGAGGCCTGCGCCCCGGCCGTGGTCAGGTTGAACAACGTGTTGAAGCCCACGAGCACGAGGGCGAACGATCCGTCGGCCGTCTCTGGCAGGGGGTCGGCCATGTCGCCCTTGACGACGGTGAGCCGGTCGGCGCCCGGCTTGGCCCGCAGGCGTTCGAGCATGGCGGGCGAGGCGTCGAGGCCGGTGACCTCGAGGCCCCGGTCGGCCAGGGGCAGCGCCAGTCGCCCGGTGCCCACGCCCAACTCCAGCACGGGGCCGCCGTCGGCCAGGGCGACGATGCCGTCGGCGACCTCGTCGGGCGCGCCGACCTGGCTGATGGCCATCTGGCCGCCCTCGCCGTACCAGTCGTCGTACACGTCGGCGTACGTCTCGCCGTAGGTCTCGGGTCCGTATCTTTCCATGCCCGCAGTCTGGCCCACCGCCGACCGTTGCCCGTAGCGTTATCGTCGTGGAGGCCTACCTGGACCATGCCGCCAGCACGCCCGCCCGACCCGAGGTGGTCGAGGCGATGCTGCCCTGGATGGCCGAGCACCCCGGCAACCCGTCGGGCTCGCACCGCCTCGCCCGTGAGGCCCGCCGTGCCATCGACGACGCCCGCGACGCCGTGGCCGCCCTGCTGGACGCCGATCCCGGCGACGTGGTGTTCACCAGCGGCGGCACCGAGGCCGACAACCTGGCGGTCGACGGGGTCCTCGGGGCCCATGGCGGGGTCGCCGTGTGTGGCGCCACCGAGCACCCGGCGGTGCTCGACCCGGTACGCCTTTCGGGCGGGATCGTGGTGCCGACCGACGCCGGTGGCCGGATCGACCTCGGCGCACTGGCCGACGCCATCGACGCCATCGCCGAGGTGCGGCTGGTCTCGGTGATGACCGCCAACAACGAGACCGGCGTCGTCAACCCGGTGCCAGAGGTGGCGGCGCTCGTCGCCGAACGTGCCCCGGACGCCGTCGTGCACACCGACGCCGTGCAGGCAACCGCCTGGCTGGATCTCGTCGGGGCCTGCCGGGGGGCACACCTCGTGAGCATCACCGGCCACAAGTTCGGCGGCCCCAAGGGGGCTGGAGCCCTGGTGCTGCGCGACGGCGCCACCGTCGCCCCGATGCTGCGCGGCGGCGGCCAGGAACGGGAGCGTCGCAGCGGCACGCAGAACGTCCCGGCCATCGTCGGCCTGGGCGTGGCGGCCACGCTCGTCGCAGCCGACCGGGAGGTCACAGCCGCCCGGGTCGGCGCCATGCGCGACCGGCTCGAGGCGGGCCTGCTGACTGCGGTCCCCGACGCCCGACGGACCGTCCCCGACGGCGTGCCGAGGACGCCGGGTATCGCCCATGTCTGCTTCCCCGGCATCGAGAGCGAGGCGCTGCTGTTCCTGCTCGAACGAGACGGCATCAGCGCCAGCGCCGCCTCGTCGTGCGCCAGCGGCGCTCAGGAACCCTCCCACGTGCTGGCCGCCATGGGCGTCGACCGGGCCGCCGCCGTCGGCTCGCTGCGCCTGTCGCTGGGGTTCGCCACCACCGACGCCGAGGTCGACCATGCCCTCGTCGTCGTTCCCGCCGCCGTGGCCCGCCTGCGGGAGCACGCCAGATGAGCGCCCAGCCGGTGATGGTCGCCATGTCCGGCGGCGTCGACTCCTCGGTGGCCGCCGCACTGCTGCTCGAGGATGGCCGCGAGGTCGTCGGCGTGACCCTGCGGCTCTGGGGCGGCGAGTCCGATTCGGGCTGCTGCGCCGTCTCCGACGTGGACGACGCCCGCCGGGTCTGCGACGCCCTCGGCATCGAGCACCACGTGTTCAACCTGGGCGACGACTTCGACCGCCACGTGGTCGATCCCTATGTCGCCGCCCACGCCGCCGGGCGCACCCCCAACCCGTGCATCGAGTGCAACCGGCACGTCAAGTTCGACCGGCTGCTGTATCGGGCGCGGGCCCTCGGGTTCGACCGGCTCGCCACCGGCCACCACGCCCGCGTGGCCCTCCGGTCCGACGGCACCCGCCGCATCGCCCGGCCCGCCGACCCGGCCAAGGACCAGTCGTATGTGCTGCACATGCTCGGCCAGGACCAGCTGTCGGGCCTGGAGCTGCCCATCGGCGACCTCACCAAGGACGAGGTGCGCCGCCGGGCCGCCTCACTCGGCCTGCGCACCGCTGGCAAGCCCGACAGCCAGGACGTCTGTTTCATCACCAGGGAGCACGGCCGCGGCGACTTCCTCTCCCGACGCATCCGGCTCACCCCCGGCCGGGTGGTCGACGCCACGGGCGTCGAGGTGGGGCGGGTCGACGCCATCGAGCTGGTCACCGTCGGCCAGCGCAAGGGCATGGAGTTGGCCGGTGCCGCCGAGCCGCGCTACGCGGTCGCCGTCGACATGCCCACGGCGACGGTCACGGTCGGCAGCGCTGACGACCTGCTGGTCGATGCCACCCCCGTCGGTGGGTTCTCGTGGGCCGACGGCCCGGCAACCGGCCCGGTGCTGGCCCAGGTCAGTGCCCACGGTGCAGCGGTCGAGGCGGAGCTGGTGGGCGACGAGGTCTGCTGGGCCGCACCCCACCGCCGCGTCGCCCCCGGCCAGAGCGTCGTGTTCTACGAGGCCGACCAGGTCCTCGGCGGCGCCACCGCCATCTAGCCCACCGGCAGACGGCGGCGCTTCGCCTCGGCGAGGACGGCGTCGGGGCGGGTGGGGGCGCACAGGAACGCCTCGGTGACCACCACCTCGGCGGAGCCATCCCGGCTGGCGGGGCGCAGGTCGTGGGGCTCCCGGCAGCGCACCTCCAGGAGCAGGCCACGGGCCGCCTGGGTGAGGTCATGGGCGTCGGTGTCGGCCGGTGCCGGACCGACGGAGGCGATCGCGTCGCGGGGGAGCAGCGTGGGATCGGCAAGCGCCAGGTGGTCGTGCAGGACGAACCCGGCAGGCACCAGCACGATCCAGCGGCGGTGCAGGTGGTGGAGCGCCCGCACCGAAGCGACGGCGATCGGCAACCCGGCCACGCAGGCGGCGGACCCGACGGCAGGGTCGCCCGAGGCCAGCAGCAGCGGACCGGTCACCACGCCGGCCACGGTCAGCGCCCAGGCAATGGGGCCGAGGGCCAGCACCACCGGGCCGGGGGCCCGCAGCAGGAACCGCTTCTCGTCGCCGTACGAGGCGCCGTCGACACAGGCGTCGGCGACCGCCGGCCAGTGGGAGAGCACGCCGAGCACGAAGGCGCCGACCAGGCCGACCACGACGAGGGTCGTGTCGTCGACGGCGGTCGCCGTCCACACCGAGAGCGCCGCCGCCGCCGGGCCGCCGATGCGGATGGCGGTCAGCGTGACCGGGCGGGGGACCAGCGTCGCCAGCAGGCCCAGCCCCCAGAGCACCCACACGGCCACCGAGAGAAATGTGCGGCCGTCGAGGTCGTTGAGCCCGTCGGCCAGCGCCGGCCCCAGCGTCACGGGCTGCACCAGCCAGACGGCGCGCAGCACCCACACGGGGATCGAGTCACTGCCTTTCCGGATCGGACGCGCCACGGCGACACGCTAGGGCCGGCGCCCGGCTCTCCCGGCCGCCGAGGTGGCCGCCGGTAGACTCGACGGGTGTCCGGCGATCCCGAGAGCGAGCAGGCGGCAACCGGGGTTGCGGCGGAACGGGCCGAACGGCTGCGCACCCTGATCCGCCACCACGACGAGCGCTACCACGCCCTCGACGACCCCGAGATCCCCGACGCCGAGTTCGACGCCCTCGTCGTCGAGCTTCGGGAACTCGAGGCCGAGCACCCCGGGCTGGCCACCCCCGACTCACCCACGCAGCGGGTGGGCGCACGCGGCCAGGCCACCTTCGCCGAGGTCCGGCACCGGGTCCGGATGTTCTCGCTCGACAACGCCTTCGACCTCGACGAGTTGACCGCATGGTCCGAGAAGGTGCTGCGCCGCCTGGACGGGGAAACCCCGCCGCCCACCTGGGCCTGCGAACTCAAGTTCGACGGGCTGGCCGTGTCGCTGCGGTACGAAGACGGCCGCCTCGTGCAGGCCGCCACCCGCGGCGACGGTCGGGTCGGCGAGGACGTCACCGCCAACGTCCGCACCATCGACGATGTGCCAGGGCGGCTGGCCGCCGGTGCCCCGCCGGTGCTCGAGGTGCGCGGCGAGGTCTACCTGGGGCTGGCCGCCTTCGCCTCCCTCAACGCCGCCCAGGAGGCCGCCGGCGACAAGACCTACGTCAACCCCCGCAACACCGCCGCCGGGTCGCTGCGCCAGAAGGACTCCGCCGTCACCGCCACCCGCGGCCTGTCGTTCTGGGCCTATCAGGTGGGGGAGGTGGTCGGTGGTCCCGACCTCGGCTCACACCTCGACACCCTCGGATGGCTGGGCGACCTCGGCCTCCCGGTCAACGACCGCAGCAGGCGCTTCGACGACTTCGCCGCCGTGCTCGACCACGTGCAGGCCGTCGAGGCCGTCCGCCACGACCTCGACTACGAGATCGACGGCGTCGTGGTCAAGGTCGACGACCTGGGCCTGCAGGGAGAGCTGGGCTTCACGGCCCGGGCGCCCCGCTGGGCGGTCGCCTACAAGCTGCCGCCCGAGGAGCGCACCACCACGCTGCTCGACATCGAGGTGTCGATTGGCCCCGGCGGCCAGGCCACCCCGTTCGCCCGGCTGGAGCCGGTGTTCGTGGGCGGCTCGACGGTCGCCGCCGCCACCCTCCACAACGCCGACCAGGTGGCCGCCAAGGACGTGCGTCCCGGCGACACCGTCGTGGTCCGCAAGGCCGGCGACGTCATCCCCGAGGTGCTGCGCCCGGTGCTGGCCGACCGACCCGACGACCGGCCGCCCTGGACCTTCCCCACCGAGTGCCCCGAGTGCGGCACGGCGCTGGTGCGGGGCGAGGGCGAGGCCGCCACGTTCTGTCCCAACCACGCCTGCCCCCGGCAGGTGCGCGGCCGCATCGAGCACTTCGCCTCACGGGGCGCCATGGACATCGAGGGCTTCGGCGAGCAGCGGGTCGACCTGTTCGTCACCGAGGGCCTGCTGGGCGACGTGGCCGACGTGTTCTCCCTCGACTTCGACCGCATCGCCGCCTTCGAGGGCTTCGGCGAGGTCTCGGTCGCCAACCTGCGGGCGGCCGTCGACGAGGCCAGGGCGCAGCCGCTGGGCCGCCTGCTGTTCGGCCTGCGCATCCCCCACGTGGGCGTCACGGTCGCCGAACTGGTCGCCGTGTCGTTCGGACACCTCGACCGCCTGCTCGACGCCACGGTCGAGGACCTCGAGGCCGTCGAGGGCCTGGGTCCGATCATCGCCACCAGCGTCCACGGCTGGCTGCGCGAGGAACGCAACCGCGATCTGCTCGAACGGCTCCGGGCAGCCGGCGTGAACCTCGAGGCGGCCGAAACCGGCACCGACGAAGTGCCACAGGTGCTCGACGGCATGGCCTTCGTCGTGACCGGCACCCTCGACGGCATGGGCCGCGACGAGGCGAAGGCCGCCATCACCGCCAGGGGCGGCAAGTCGCCCGGCAGCGTGTCGAACAAAACCACGGCGCTGGTCGCCGGAGAGAACGCCGGCTCGAAGCTCACCAAGGCCGAGGAACTCGGCATCCCGGTGCTCGACCTGAAAGCCTTCGAGCACCTCCTCGCAACCGGCGAGCTGCCCGCCTGAATCCGCCGATCAGGCGCGTCAGCTGTCGACGCGGAAGCACCAGTCGATCGTGGCCGTGCGGTCCGGGGTGCGGGTCGGCCAGTAGCGCACGGTGGCGCACAGATCGCCGGGCGGCAGGCGCCGCATCGCCCGTCCCTCGCCCGGCCGGAAGATCACCGAGTTGAGCGCCGGCTCGAGCCGCTGCTGGTCGAGCGGGATGATCGTGCCGCCGATGTGGAGGATCTCGCCGGACCAGCCGGCCGACAGGATCGCCCCAACGTTGGACTGCGGCAGGACGGAATCGCCACGCGGCGGCAGCAGTTCGCGCACCGCCGGGTTCGAATCGACTGCGACATCGCCGCCGCTGCTACCGCCGGCCACCAGCACCGCAGCGGTCATCGCACCGGCCCCGAGGGCGAGCAGCACGCTGATGACGAGGGCGTTCCGGCGGTTCACCTGACGCAGGCTAGCGAGCACCCGCCGGGGCAGGGGCTAGCCTCGCCGCCGTGACCGTCGGATCCCCACCGGAATCCGGACAGGTGGGGCCGGAACCGGACCAGCCCCCTGCACGCGTACTCGGCGGGCGGTACGCCCTCGGCCGGGCGATCGGCACCGGCGCATCCGGCACCGTCTACGCAGCCGACGACCTCGACCTGGGCCGGCACGTCGCCGTCAAGGTCCTCCACGAGGCCCTGGCCGGCGACCCGGTGTTCGTCGAGAAGCTCGCCGAGGAGGCCCGCATCGCCGCCGGCCTCCAGCACCCCAACATCATCACCGTCTACGACTGGGGGGTCGACGGCTCGGCCTACCTCGTCACCGAGTACCTCGCCGGCGGCAGCCTTCGCAGCATCCTCGACAGCGGCCGGATCCTGTCGCACTCGCAGGCCCTCGTCGTCGGCCTCGACGTGTGCCGGGCGCTCGACCATGCCCACCAGATGGGCGTCGTCCACCGCGACCTCAAGCCCGCCAACCTGCTGTTCAGCCAGGACGGCCACCTCAAGGTCTCCGACTTCGGCCTGGCGAGTGCGCTGGCCGAGACCTCACGCACCGACATCTTCGTGGAGGGCATCGTCGGGACCGCCCGCTTCGCCTCGCCCGAACAGGCCAAGGGCCAGCCGCTGGACGGACGCTCCGACGTCTACGCCCTGGCGCTCGTGCTGGTCGAGTCGGTGACCGGACATCTGCCGTTCGTCGAGGACACGCTGGTCGGCACGCTGCGGGCCCGTCGCCGCCGGGACGTGCCCGTGCCCGCGTCGATGGGACCGCTCGGCCCCGCCGTGGTCCAGGCCGGAGTGGCCGACCCGAACCACCGACCCACCGCCGCCGAGTTCGGACGGCTGCTCCTCGACGCATCCCCCGGGCTGTCGCGCCCCGAGCCGCTCCCGCTGGTCGGCCCCGGAGAGATCGGTGCCGCCCCGTTGTCGGGCGAGGTCCCGGTCGTCCCCAAGACGAAGGCACCCACGGAACCCAGGCCGGAGAAGGTCGTCGGCCCGAACCGGCGTGCCCCGTGGGCGCTGGTGGCTGCCCTGATGGCCGTCGGCGCGATTCTGGGCGGCGCCGCACTCTGGCAGGAGAGCCAGGAGACGACCGCCCGGGTGCCGCTCCTCGTTGGCGCCGACGAGGGCGACGCCGCCGTCAGGATCGTGGAGGCCGGCTGGCTGGTCGAACCCCGCTACGAACGCCGGGACGGCACCCGGGAGGGCCAGGTGCTCGCCACCGATCCCGCCTTCGGCGCCGAACTCGAGGAAGGCGGCACCGTCGTGCTCGTGGTCTCGCTCGGCTCCACCCGGGTCGCCGTGCCGACCGGCCTCGTCGGGCTGAGCCTCCCGGAGGCCACCCGCCTGCTCGAAGCCGCCGACCTGACCGCCGGCACGGTCGCCGAGGTCCACGACGACGAGGTCGATGTGGGGATCGTGCTCCAGGTCGCCGCCGTCGCCGCCGAAATGCCGCGGGGTACCGGTGTCGATCTGATCGTCTCCGCCGGTGCTGCACCACGGATCGTGCCGGTCGGCCTCGTCGAAGGCGCTGCCGACGAGGCCGTGTCCGCCCTGACCGCCCTCGGCCTCGAGCCGACGCTCGTGGAGGCGCACGACGAGTTCATCGAGGCAGGCGCCGTCGTGTCCCTCGACCCGGCGCCCGACGAGGAGGTGCCGTTCGGGTCGAGCATCGAGGTCACCGTGTCGATCGGCCCGATGCCGCGCCCGGTCCCCGATGTCGTGGGCCGGGAACTGGCCGCAGCCGAGGCCCGCCTGGCCGCCGCCGGCTTCCGCGTCATCGAGGTGGAGGGCCTTGCAGACGACCGGGAGGGCGGCACGATCGCCGCCCAGACGCCGGCTGCGGGTGAGGATGCCTCACCGGCGGAACGGGTGGTCCTGGTACTCGAAGGTGCCGAACCGCAGGAGGAACAGGAGACCTCGGCCGACACGGAGTGAGCGTTCCCGCCCGGCCCTACCCTTCGTGCCGTGACCACGACCCCGCGCCTCACCCGTGACGACGTCGCCCACGTGGCGGACCTCGCACGCCTGACGCTGACCGACGACGAACTCGACGCCTTCACCGGCCAGTTGGCCGACGTCCTCGACCACGCAGCCGACCTCGAGGCACTCGACCTCGACGACGTGCCGCCGATGGCCAACCCCCTGCCCCTGGTCAACGTCCTGCGCCCCGACGTCCCCGTGCCGGCTGGAGATGCCGAAGGGGCCGCCGACTTCCACGCCGAGGTCCTCGCCGCCGCCCCCTCGGTCGAGGACGAGCGGTTCCGGGTCCCACCGGTCCTCGGGGAGTCGCCGTGAGCGCCCGGGCGATCGCCACCGCCGTCCGGGCCGGCGAACGCAGCGCCCGCTCCGTCGTCGAGGAGCACCTGGCCGCCATCGACAGCGGCGAAGGCGAGATCCACGCCTTCAACCTGGTGCTGGCCGACGAGGCCCTCGTCAGGGCCGACGACCTCGACCGCCGCATCGCGAACGGCGAGGACCCCGGCCCCCTGGCCGGCGTGCCGGTCGCCCTCAAGGACAACCTCTGCACCCGCGGCATCGACACAACCTGCGGCTCGAGGATCCTCGAGGGCTGGCGCCCGCCCTACGACGCCACCGTCGTCGAACGCCTCGCCGCCGCCGGCGCCGTCGCCATCGGCAAGACCAACCTCGACGAGTTCGCCATGGGCAGCTCGACCGAGAACTCCGCCTTCGGTCCCACCCGCAACCCGCTCGACACCAGCCGGGTGCCCGGCGGTTCCTCCGGTGGTTCGGCGGCCGCCGTGGCCGCAGGCTTCGCCCCGCTTGCACTCGGCAGCGACACCGGCGGCTCGATCCGCCAACCGGCCGCCCTCTGCGGCACGGTCGGCGTCAAGCCCACCTACGGCCGGGTCTCCCGCTACGGGCTCGTGGCCTTCGGTTCGAGCCTCGACCAGATCGGCCCGTTCGCCGCAACCGTCGAGGACGCGGCGCTGCTGCTCGAGGTCATCGGCGGCCATGACCCCCTCGACTCGACCTCGATCCCCGAGGCGTCACCCGACCTGCTCGCCGTCCTCGGACGAGGCGTCGAGGGACTGCGCATCGGCATCATCTCGGAACTGATGGGCGGACCGGACCGGGCGGCGAGCGTCGAGGGCATCGCCGACGACGTCCGGGCCCGGGTCGAACAGGCCGCCGAGGCGCTGGCCGCCGCCGGCGCCACCGTCGAGCACGCCTCCGTGCCCTCGACGATCTACGGCCTGTCCGCCTACTACCTGATCGCCCCGGCCGAGGCCTCGTCGAACCTGGCCCGCTTCGACGGCGTCCGATTCGGCCTACGGGTCGATGCCGACACCGCCCCCGAGATGAACACCGCCACCCGCACCGCCGGCTTCGGCGACGAGGTGAAGCGCCGCATCATGCTCGGCACCTATGCCCTGTCGGCCGGCTACTACGACGCCTACTACGGCAAGTCCCAGAAGGTCCGCACCCTGATCCAGCGGGACTTCGCAAGGGCCTACGAGTCGTTCGACCTGCTGCTGTCGCCGACCGCCCCGACCACGGCGTTCCCCCTCGGCGACAAGACCGGCGACCCGATGCTGATGTACCTCAACGACGTCTGCACGATCCCGTCGAACCTGGCGGGCCATCCGTCCATGTCGGTCCCGTTCGGGTCGGGCGACGACGGCATGCCCGTCGGCGTGCAGATCCTGGCGCCCGCCCTCGCCGAGGCCACCATGTTCCGGGCAGCGGCCGTGCTGGAAGGGTCGGCGCCATGAGCAACCAGGCCCTGATCCCGGGCTGGGAGGTCGTGATCGGCCTCGAGGTCCACGCCGAGCTGGCGACCGTCACGAAGATGTTCTCGTCGGCGCTGAACCAGTTCGGCGGCGAGCCCAACACCAACATCGACCCCGTCTCGCTGGGCCTGCCCGGCTCGCTGCCGGTGCTCAACGAAAAAGCCGTCGAGCTGGCCATCCGGGTCGGCCTCGCCCTCGACTGCGTGATCCAGCGGTCGGTGTTCGCCCGCAAGAACTACTTCTACCCGGACATGCCGAAGGACTTCCAGATCTCGCAGTACGACCTCCCGATCAACGGCGAGGGCAGCCTCGAACTGCCCGACGGGCGCCGCATCGGCATCGAACGGGCACACCTCGAGGAGGACACCGGCAAGTCCACCCACGTGGGCGGCGGCGGACGCATCCACGAGGCCGGCCACTCCCTCATCGACTACAACCGGGCCGGCGTGCCGCTCATCGAGATCGTCAGTGCCCCCGACATGCGCGGCGCCGAGGAAGCACGGGCGTACGTGTCCGAGCTGCGGGCCATCCTCGTCGCCATCGGTGCCTCCGACGGGAAGATGGAGGAGGGGTCGATGCGGGTCGACTGCAACGTCTCGGTGCGCCGCGATGGCACCACCGAGCTCGGCACCCGCTGCGAGGTCAAGAACATCAACTCGCTGCGGTCCATGGGCCGGGCCATCGAGTACGAGGCCCGCCGACAGGTGGACCTCATCGAATCGGGTGAACGGGTCGAGCAGCAGACCCGCCACTGGAACGAGGACGACGGACGCACCCACAAGTTGCGCTCGAAAGAAGAGGCCTACGACTACCGCTATTTCCCCGAGCCCGACCTCGTGCCCGTCGAGCCCTCCGACGAGTGGATCGCCGAGATCCGCGCCGCCCTGCCGATGCTGCCCCGCGAGCGCCGCCGACGCCTCGCCGATGCCGCCGGCGTCGAGCCGTCGGCCACCGCCCTCACCGTCGAGCGGGGCATGGACGACCTGGCGGTTGACACGATCGCCGCCGGGGCCGATGCTGCGCGGGTGCTGGTCCACGTCGAGAACAACCTCGCCGACGGTGTCGGTGAGTTGACCGCCGCCTCGTTCGCAGCGCTCGTGGCCATGGAGACCGGCGGCGACCTCACCGCCACCCAGGCCAAGACCGTGCTCGCCGACCTCGCCGCCTCCGGCGGCGACCCCGCCGCACACGCCGCCGACCACGGCTTCGAGGCCATGGACACCTCCGAGCTCGAGGCACTGGTCGACCGGCTCATCGCCGAACACCCCGAGGTCTGGGCCGGGTTCGTGGGCGGCGACGACAAGGAACGCAGGAAGAAGGCCGGCTTCTTCGTCGGGCAGGTCATGCGGGCCACCCAGGGCAACGCCGATGGCCGCATCGTCAACGAACTGCTGGCCCGACGCGCCACGGAACAGGGAGCCTGACCATGGCACTCGAACTCGACCGGTACCCGGACATCGGCTACGAGGTCGACCTGCCGGTGTCCGCCGACCCCGACGAGTTGCGGCTGCTGCGCAAGTGGGAGGTCGCCATCGGCTACCGCATCTTCTCGGCGATGCGCTGGGGCCAGTTGGGCGAGGGCCACATCACCGCCCGCGACCCCGAGCGGCTCGACCACTTCTGGGTGCTCGCCCACGGCATCCCGTTCTGGGCGGCCACGATCGACAACCTCTCGCTGGTCGGCCCCGACGGCTCGGTCGTCGAAGGCGCCACGACCGGCGGCATCAACTACGCCGCCCACAACATCCACTGGCCGATCCTCGACGCCCGCCCCGACCTGGTCTCGGCGGCGCACACCCACACGCCGTTCGGCACGCCGTGGTCGGCCAACGTGGCGCCGTTCCAGGCGATCTCCCAGGAATCGTGCGTGTTCGTCTACGACCAGTCGATCTACCGGGGCGACGACCTCGAGGTCGCCACCATCGGCGGCGGCCACGCCATCGCCGAGGCCATGGGCGCCACCCGGCTGTGCATCCTGCGCAACCACGGGCTCCTGACCGGCGGTGCATCGCCCGGCGAGGCCGTCGGGCTTTTCGTCATGGCCGAACGGGTCGCCGAGGTGCACGTCAAGGCCGCCGACCCGCAACCCATCACGGACGACGCCGCCAAGGCCGTCGCCACGACCCTTGGCTGCGACACCATCGGCTGGCGGGTCTTCCAGTGGCTGGCCCGCGACCTCGTCCCCGACCCCTCGGTGGTCCTGGGCTAGCGCCGCCGCTCCCACCCGCTCAGGATCCGGCGCCCACGACCTGCCAGCGGTCGCTGCGGAAGCGGGCTCCAAGGCTCAGCCCCCGGACGACCATGAAGGCCCAGATGCCGGCCCACAGCGGGCCGATCCCGAGGTCGGCCAGCCGGGTCGCCACCATCACCGGCACCGCCACGGCCGCAGCGCCGGCCATCGCCCACGCCAGGAACCGCTGGTCGCCGGCGCTGATGAGGATGCCGTCGAAGGCGAACGCCACGCCCGACAGCGGCGCCATGAGCCCCACGTGCAGCAGCAGGAAGCCCGCCAGGGCGACCACGGCCTCGTCATTCGAGAACACCTGGCCCAGCACCCCGTGCGAGGCGACGATCGCTGTGCCGGTCACGGCACCGATGGCGATCGACCAGCCGACGACGCGCCTTCCCACCGCCCGGGCACCATCCGGGTCGTTGGCACCGAGCAGGTTGCCGACCATGGCCTGGGCGGCGATGGCCACGGCGTCCATCGACAGCGCCAGCACCATCCAGACCTGGAACGCCACCTGGTGGGCGGCCACGTCCACGTCGCCGATTCGGGTCGCCGCCGCAGTGGCGACGAGGAACGTGCCGGTCAGCGAGAGGTTGCGGACCATGAGCTCGGCGCTCACACCGAGCATGCGTCCGATGACCCGCAGGTCGGGTGCCAACGACACGTCGAGGCGACGGACCCCGCGGCCGATCCAGGCCAGGTAGCAGGCGGCGCCCAGCCACTGGGCCACGACCGTGGCGGCCGCCGATGCCCCGATGGCCCGGTCGAACCCGTAGATGAGGACCACCTCGAGCACGAGGTTCAGCAGCGCCGTGCCCGCCGCCACCCACAGCGGCCGGACCGTGTCCTTGACACCGCGGAGGTAGCCGACCCCGGCCAGCATCATCAGCATCGCCGGGGCACCCAGCAGGCTGATCCTGAAATAGGTGGCCGCATGGGACAGGACCTCGCCGTCGGCGCCCAACAGGCGCAGCAGGGGACCGGAGCATGCAGCGCCGACCACCGCCAGGACGACGCCGAGCGCCAGCGCCAGCCAGAGGCCCTGCACCGCCTGGTGGGCGGCCCGACGGTCCTCGCCGGCGCCGGTCAGCCGGGCGACCGCCGCCGTCGTGCCGTAGGCGAGGAAGATGCACAGCCCGTACCCGAACAGCAGCGCCGCCGAGGCGACCGCCAGGCCGCCCAACTCGGCGGTGCCCAGGTGCCCGACCACCGCCGTGTCGGTGAGTACGTAGAGCGGCTCCGCCAGCAGCGCCCCCAGCGCCGGGACCGCCAGTCGCAGCAGTTCTCGATCGACCGGGCGCACGGCCTGATCGTAGATCCCGCCGATGCCACGGACCCTGTCCGCCTCTACGCTTCACGACCATGAGTGACTCCACCGACCTGCCGGCCTCGCCCACCATGAAACCCCGCTCGCACGAGGTCACCGACGGCGCCAACCGCGCCCCCGCCCGGGCCATGCTGCGCGCCGTCGGCATGACCGAGGACGACTTCGGCAAGTCCCAGGTCGGCGTCGCCTCGTCCTGGAACGAGGTCACCCCCTGCAACCTGCCGCTCGCCGCGCTCGCCAGGCGCTGCAAGGAGGGCGTCACCGCCGCCGGCGGCTTCCCGATGGAGTTCAACACCATCGCCGTCAGCGACGGCATCTCGATGGGTCACGAGGGCATGCGAGCCAGCCTCGTCAGCCGCGAGATCATCGCCGACTCGGTCGAGGCCGTCATGCACGCCGAACGGTTCGACGCCTTCGTCAGCTTCGCCGGCTGCGACAAGTCGCTGCCCGGGATGCTCATGGCCGCCGCCCGCATCGACCTGCCTTCGGTCTTCGTCTATGGCGGGTCGATCATGCCGGGTGAGCACGCCGGGCAGAAGCTCGACCTGGTCAGCGTGTTCGAGGCCGTCGGCGCCCACGCCGTTGGCAGTATCGACGATGCCGAACTGCTCGCCATCGAGCGTGCCGCATGCCCCACCATCGGCAGCTGCGCCGGCATGTTCACCGCCAACACCATGGCCGCCGTGGGCGAGGCCATCGGCATGTCGCTGCCGGGCTCGGCCTCGGCCGCAGCCATCGACGGCCGCAGAGCCGACACCGCCTACGCCAGCGGCACCGCCGTCATGCAGCTGCTCCGTGAGGACATCCGGCCCCGCCAGATCATGACCAAGGCGGCCTTCGAGAACGCCATCGCCGTGGTCATGGCGCTGGGGGGCTCCACCAACGCCGTGCTGCACCTGCTGGCGATCGCCTTCGAGGCCGACGTGGCGCTCGAACTCGACGACTTCAACAAGGTCGCAGCCCGGGTGCCGCACCTCGCCGACACCAAGCCCCACGGCAACTACCACATGGTCGACATCGACCGGATCGGCGGGGTGCCGGTCGTGATGCAGATGCTCCTCGACGAGGGCCTCTTCCACGGAGACGAGGTCACCGTCACCGGCCGAACCGTCGCCGAGAACCTGGCGCTGCTCGATCCACCAGCCCCCGACGGCGAGGTCATCCACGCCTTCGACGATCCCATCCACGACGTCGGCGGCATCGCCGTGCTCACCGGCTCACTGGCCCCACTGGGTGCCGTCGTCAAGGTGGCCGGCCTCGACGTCGACCACTTCGACGGCCGGGCCCGCGTGTTCGACGGCGAGGACGCCGCCATGGCCGCCGTGCTCGGCGAACAGATCCAGGCAGGCGACATCGTCGTCATCCGCTACGAGGGACCCAAGGGCGGCCCCGGCATGCGCGAGATGCTCGCCATCACCGGTGCCATGAAGGGCGCAGGCCGAGGTGGCGACGCGGCGCTCATCACCGACGGACGCTTCTCCGGCGGCACCCACGGCTTCTGCGTCGGCCACGTCGCCCCCGAGGCCGTCGACGGCGGCCCCATCGCCCTCATCGCCGAGGGCGACCGCATCATCATCGACGTGCGGGCCCACACCATCGACCTGATGGTCGGCGACGCCGAGTTGGCCGAGCGTCGCGCCAACCTCAAGCCCTTCGAGCCCCGTTACACGTCCGGCTTCCTCGCCAAGTACGCCGCTCTGGCCCAGGGCGCCGACCAGGGCGCCGTCACCAAGGCGTAGAGGGGGAGACGACGCCCTGCCCGGGACACCGGGGGCAAGGTTGTCGCCCGTGCACGGTCCGGCGATACTTGTGGGCCATGACCACGGCGCACGAGGTACGGGTACTGCGGTAGGCACCGGACCCACCGTCCGCGTGCCACCGACCTCCCGCTGCGGGAGGTTGTTCGCTTTTTCGGCACTGTCGCCGATCCGCCCGATTCGCCCGACTCCCCCCAACCACCTTCAGCAGGACACATGACGACCACACCCATGGACGGCGGCCAGGCGCTGATCAGGGCCCTCGAGAACGAGGGCGTCGACCTGCTGTTCGGGCTGCCCGGCGGGGCGATCCTCCCGGTCTACGACCCGCTCATCGGCTCGTCGATCCGCCACGTCCTGGTCCGCCACGAGCAGGGCGCCGGCCACATGGCATCCGGCTACGCACACGCCACCGGCAGGCCCGGGGTCGTCATGGTCACCAGCGGCCCCGGGGCCACCAACGTCGTCACCGCCCTGTGCGACGCCCATCTCGACTCCGTGCCGATGGTGTGCATCACCGGCCAGGTCCCGCTGGGGGCCATCGGAACCGACGCCTTCCAGGAGTGCGACACGACCGGCATCACCATGTCGGTCACCAAGCACAACTTCCTCGTCACCGCCGCACAGGACATCCCACGGGTCATCAAGGAGGCGTTCCACATCGCCACCACGGGACGCCCGGGACCGGTGCTCGTCGACATCCCCAAAGACATCGTCGATCCCAGCAAGACCGCCTCGGCTATGCAGTGGACCGACGACATCGAGATGGACCTCCCGGGCTACAACCCGAGCACCGGGGTCGATCCTGCCGGCATCGCCGCTGCCGCCGAGATGATCCGGTCTGCCGAGCGCCCCGTCCTCTACGTTGGGGGCGGCATCCTCAAGGCCCGAGCAGCCGAGGCGCTTCGCGAGCTCGCCGAACTGACCGACATCCACGTCGTCACCACGCTCATGGCCAGGGGCGCCTTCCCCGACAGCCACGATCTGTGCCTCGGCATGCCCGGCATGCACGGCAACTTCACGGCCGTTACCGCCATGCAGGAGGCCGACCTGCTGATCGCCCTCGGCGCCCGCTTCGACGACCGGGTCACCGGGCGACTCGACGGCTTCGCCCCGGACGCCAAGATCATCCACGTCGACATCGACGGCGCCGAACTCGGAAAGGTGCGGCGCCCCGACGTCGCCATCCAGGGCGACTGCCGGATCGCCGTCGAGGCTCTGGTCGAAGACCTCTCGGCGAACGGCACCGGCGACGCCGACCGGGGCGCCTGGCGCTCCCGGATCAGCGACTGGCAGGAGCGGTTCCCGCTGGACTACGAGCCGTGGGAGCCCGGTCAGGCCCTCAAGCCCCAGTACGTCATCGAACGGCTGCGCGACCTCTCGCCCGACGACACCATCGTCGCCTCGGGCGTCGGCCAGCACCAGATGTGGGCCAGCCAGTACTGGAACTTCGACCACCCCTACACCTGGATCAACTCGGGCGGCCTCGGCACCATGGGCTACGCGATTCCGGCAGCCATCGGCGCCAAGGCCGGCATGCCCGACCGGACGGTCTGGGCGATCGACGGCGACGGCTGCTTCCAGATGACCGCCCAGGAGCTCGTCACGGCCACGGTCGAGGGGTTCCCGATCAAGGTGGCGCTGCTCAACAACTCCTACCTCGGCATGGTCCGCCAGTGGCAGGAGATGTTCTACGACGAGCGCTTCTCCGAGGTCTTCCTGTCGAAGGACGTGCCCGACTACAAGATGTGGGCGCAGGCCATGGGTTGCGAGGCCATGCGCGTCGACGACCCCGACGAGATCGACGACGCCATCATCAGGGCCAACGAGATCGACGACCGGCCGGTCGTCATCGACTTCCGGGTCATGGCCGAGGAGAAGGTGTACCCGATGGTGCCCGCAGGCGCCACGAACTCGGACCTCGTCGTGCCTCCCTCGCAGGCGGACCTGCCCCGATGAACGTCGCGGCACCCGAATACCGGTACCACACGCTCGTCGTCACCGTCGAGAACAAGTCCGGCGTGCTGGCGCGAGTCGCCGGCCTGTTCGCACGCCGTGGCTTCAACATCGAATCCCTGGCCGTGGCGCCCACCGACGACGACCGCTTCAGCCGCCTCACGATCGTCGTCGACCTCGAGTCGGCACCGCTCGACCAGGTCATCAAGCAACTCGACAAGCTCGTCAACGTGGTCGAGATCCGCGAACTGCACCCCGGACGGGCGATCGAGCGCGAGCTCATGATCGTGACCGTCGAGGCCGAGCCCGACCAGCGCGATGAGCTGGTCGAGCACCTCGATCGGGCCGGCGGCAAGGTGCTCTCCGTGGGTGCCGACCGCATGATGCTGTCGCTGGTCGGCCCACCCAAGCGGATCGACGAGTTCGAGGCGTTCCTGCGCCCCTTCGGCATCGTCGAGCTGCAGCGGACCGGCCGCGTGGCCCTCGCCATCCTCGATGAGGGAGCCTGAGCCGGCACCCTCCCAACCCTTTCGACAACGAGATCCGACAAACCAGGAGAACCCCAGTGGCGAACGTGTACTACGAACAGGATGTAAACCGTTCGGCGATCGCCGAACGCAAGGTGGCGATCCTCGGCTACGGCTCCCAGGGCCACGCCCATGCGCTCAACCTCAAGGAGTCGGGCATCGACGTCTGCGTCGGCCTGCGTGAGAGCTCGAGTTCGGTCGCCAAGGCCAGCGAGGCAGGGCTCGACGTGAAGTCGATAGCCGAAGCAACGGCCTGGGCCGACGTCGTCATGCTGCTGCTGCCCGACACCGATCAGGCGGCGATCTACGAGGAGCACATCGCCCCGAACCTGAGCCCCGGCGACGCACTGGCGTTCTCCCACGGCTTCAACATCCGCTTCGACCTCATCACCCCGCCCGAGGACGTCGACGTGATCATGATTGCCCCGAAGGGCCCCGGCCACCTGGTGCGGCGCACCTATGTCGAGGGCGGCGGCGTGCCGTGCCTCATCGCCGTCGAGCAGGACCCGACCGGCGGCGCCAGGGACCTGGCCCTCGCCTACGCCGCCGGCATCGGTGGTGCCCGGGCCGGTGTCATCGAGACCACGTTCACCGAGGAGTGCGAGACCGACCTGTTCGGCGAGCAGGTGGTGCTGTGTGGCGGAATGACCGAACTGGTCCGCAGCGCCTTCGACACCCTCGTCGACGCCGGCTACCAGCCGGAGATCTGCTACTTCGAGTGCCTCCACGAGTTGAAGCTGATCGTGGACCTCATGTACGAACAGGGCATCGGCGGCATGCGCTACTCGGTCTCGGACACCGCCGAGTACGGCGACCTGTCCCGTGGCCCCCGGGTCATCGACGACAACGTCCGCGCCACGATGAGCGAGATCCTTTCCGAGATCCAGTCCGGTGCCTTCGCCGAGGAGTGGGTCGCCGAGGCCCGCTCGGGCCGCAAGAACTTCTACCGCCTCGAGGCCGAGGGCAGGGAGCACCGGATCGAGAAGGTCGGCGAGGATCTGCGGGCCATGATGCCGTGGATCAGCGCCGGCAAGGTCTCCGTCCAGGACGCCTCCGGCGGCCAGGGCTGACGCTCTCCCCGGGCCATCGATACCCGGGCGTGCTCACCCGGGAAGCAGCCAGGTGCCGAAGATGGTGGAACCATCCGCGCCCGGATAGACGGAGAGGGCGCCGGTGATCCCCGAGGCGGTGTGCTCGAGGCCGATCGACGTCAGGCCGTTGGACAACAGCGCCCAGTCCACGATGGTCCAGCCCGCCTCCTGCATCGAGGAGATGAGCGCCCCGGCCGGATCGGCCGACGGGCTCTCGACGCCGACGAAGAGTTCCAGGCCCGGCACCAGGAGGATCTGGGTGATGTCGAAGCCGGAAGGCAGCCCGAGGGCGGGGAAGTCGTCCGGGAACGCATCGAGGGGTCGCCGTGAGGGTGGCGCCGACGCCGGGCCGCCGGCACCCGGGAGATACGCCTCGTCGACCCAGGCGGCATCGCAGTAGTTGATCGCGGCGACCCAGATGATCCTCGCTGCGGTGGCCCTCGAGGCCTTCAGGTCCAGCCGGTGCTCGTCGACGATCGGCAACACGGCATCGAAGTCCGTCGGATCCAACCCGCAGACCCGGTCGACCACGCCGGCGACCCCCACAGCGGAGAGGTCCGTCCGCCCGAGCCCGTTGATGACCTGTGCGTACGCGGACTCCTCCCGCTCATCCAGCACCCTGGGAGCCCCCACAGACCCGTCAGAACCACACCCCGCGAACAGGGCACCGCAGACCACCACAAGCCCCCACTTCCCCATGAACCGAACGTAGTTTCCACAACGCCTCGGTACCCGACCACCTGATTCCCATCCATCCCCTTCCCCGCAGCAGTGGGGCGGCGTCGACGCAGCAGACCACCGGGCTTTCACGCAACGGCTAGTTCAGGCGCTGCACGACCATTGCCATGCCCTGTCCGCCGCCCACGCACATGGACTCCACGCCCCACTCCTGGCCCGTGTCCTCGAGGGCGTTGAGCAGCGTCGTCATGATGCGGGCGCCGGTCATGCCGAAGGGGTGGCCCAGCGCGATGGCGCCGCCGTTGATGTTGAGCTTGTCGAGGTCGATGCCGACGGCGTCGGCGGAGGGCAGCACCTGGGCGGCGAAGGCCTCGTTGATCTCGAACAGGTCGATGTCTGCGGCGGTCATGCCGGCCCGGCTGAGGGCCTGCTCGATGGCGCCGATGGGTCCGAGTCCCATGATCTCGGGGTTGAGGGCCGACACGCCGGACGAGACGATGCGGGCGATCGGGGTGATGCCGAGTTCGGCGGCCCTGGTGTCGCTCATGACGACCACGGCGGCTGCACCGTCGTTGAGCGGGCAGGCGTTGCCTGCCGTGACGGTGCCGTCAGGGCGGAACACCGGGTTGAGCTGTGAGACCTTCTCGTAGGTGGTGCCGGCGCGGATGCCGTCGTCCTGGCTGACGACCGTGCCGTCGGGGAGCGTGTATGGGGTGATCTCGCGTTCGAAGAAGCCGCGGTCCCTTGCGGCCTCGGCCCGGTTCTGTGAACGCACGCCCCACTCGTCCTGGGCCTGGCGGGACACGCCCATGTGCTGGGCGACGTTCTCGGCGGTCTGGCCCATGGCCATGTAGACGTCGGGGAAGCCCTCGGGGGCGGTCCACCCGGCGGTGCCCTCGCCGGAGCGGCCGGCCGTGCGGGCCTCGGCGTCGGCGAACTGGGCGTTGTGGGGGCCGTTGTCGGCGGCGCCGTACTGATAGCGACTCACACACTCGACGCCGCCGGCCACGAAGACGTCGCCCTCGCCGGCCCTGATGGCGTGGGCGGCCATGCGGATGGTCTGGAGCGACGAGGAGCAGTAGCGGTTGACGGTGACGCCGGGGGCGTCGAGTCCGGCCAGCAGGGCGGCCACGCGGGCCACGTTGTAGCCCTGTTCGCCGCCGGGCTGCCCGGTGCCCCAGATCACGTCCTCGACCTGCTCACGGGGCAGCTCCGGGACCTTGCCCAGCACGTCGTCGAGGATGAAGGCAGACAGGTCGTCGGGGCGGGCCTCGACGAGGCTGCCCTTGCCGGCCCGGCCGATCGGGGTGCGTGCGGTGGCGACGATGACAGCTTCGGCCATGGTGGGGACTCCTGGTTGCTGCATGGTTGGTCGGAGGGACTGGTCCGGTGGGTTACCGGCCGGTAGGTTTCGAGCCTACCCAGCACCCGACCTGCGGCACCGAGCCGGGCCGGTGTGGCACATGCCTCAGGCGCGCCGGATGAGGTTGACGCCGTCGCCCACGGAGAGCAGCACCGACGTGACCCGGTCGTCGGCCATGACGTGGTCGTTGAACGCCCGCAGCGCCACGGTGTCGGCGTCGTCGGCCCCGGCATCGAGCACCCTGCCGGACCACAGCACGTTGTCGACGGCGATGAGTCCGTGGGGAGACAGTCGGGGCACCAGCTCCTCGTAGTAGGCGAGGTAGCCGGTCTTGTCGGCGTCGAGGAAGGCGAAGTCGATGTGCTGGTCGGCCGGCAGTGCCTGCAGGGTCTCGAGGGCGGGGGCGATCACGAGGTCGATGCGGTCGTCGATGCCCGCCATGGCCCAGTGCTCGCGGGCGACGTCGGTCCACTCGGCGGAGACGTCGCAGCACAGCAGGCGCCCGCCCTCGGGGAGCGCACGGGCGATGGCGAGCGAGGAGAAGCCGGTGAAGGTGCCGACCTCGACGGCGAACGACGGCCTCACCGCCGCAACCAGCGTGGCGAGGAACGCCGCCTGGTCGGGCGCCACCTGCATCCGGGCCCACGGGCCGAAGGCGGCGGTCGCCTCGATCAGCGACCGCTGCACATCGTCGACTGCCGGGGAGTGGGCCTGCACGTAGTCGTCGAGGGGCTCGTCGAGGAAGAACGACCGGTGGCTCACGCCGTGAACGTAGCGCCGGTGGAGGCGCCTCCGGGGGTCACCACTACGCTCAACATCCGCACACTGAGAACGCCCCGGAGACGCCGTGAACGCAATCGACCCCCAGGAACAGTGGAACCTCCTCATCGGCGGCGACGGGGTCACCACGTCCGACACCTACGAAATCGTCGATCCAGCCACGACACAGGTCATCGGCCACGCCCCCGAGGCGACCGTCGCCGACGCCGAGGCGGCCATCACCGCCGCCAATCAGGCGCTGCCCGCATGGCGCGACATGCCCGTGGATGACCGCTGCGCCCTGCTCGGCCGCCTGGCCGACATCCTGGCCGAGCGCTCCGGCGACTGGGCGCCCCTCGTGCAGGCCGAGACCGGCGCGACCATGAAGATCGCACAGACCCTCCAGTTGGGCGGCACCTTCGTCGACCGGTTCCGCTACTACTCGAAGCCCCGCGACCTCGACGTCGCCGAGAAACCCATGACCGCCGGGGCCTCCGCACTCGGCCCGGCCGGCCTCGTCGGAGCCGTCGTCCACCGCCAGCCGGTCGGGGTGGTGGCCTGCATCACCCCCTACAACTTCCCGCTCGTGAACGTGGCCGGCAAGATCGCACCGGCGCTGGCGATGGGCAACACCTGCATCATCAAGCCGGCACCCCAGGACCCGCTCGGCATCCTGCGGCTGGGCCGGGCCATCACCGACGCCGGCTTTCCGCCCGGCGTGGTCAACGTCCTGACCTCGTCGGGCCCCGACGTGCCGGCGGCGCTGGTCGCCTCGCCTGGCGTCAACATGATCAGCTTCACCGGTTCGTCGCCCATCGGTGCGGCCATCTACGCCAACGGCGCCGCCACCATGACCCGCGTGCTCATGGAGTTGGGCGGCAAGGGCGCCCTCGTCATGACGGACGACGCCGACGTGAACGCCGCCGTACAGGCCATCGCCAGCGTGTGGGGCTTCCACAGCGGCCAGATCTGCACGGCACCCACCCGGGTCATCTGCCACCGCAGCCTCTACGACCAGCTCGTCTCGACCCTCGAGGCCGTCTCCGGGATGCTCAAGGTGGGCGACCCGCTGGCCGACGACACCCTGGTCGGCCCGCTCATCAGCGAGCGCCAACGCGACAGCGTCGAGGCGTTCATCCGCAGCGGCGTCGACGGCGGCGCCACGCTGGTCGCCGGCGGCGAGCGCCCCGACCTGCCCGGCTACTTCGTGGCGCCCACCCTGCTGGCCGACTGCACAGCCGACATGCACTGCGTGCGCGAGGAGGCCTTCGGCCCGGTCGTCGTGGTGCTGCCACACGACGGCGACGACGAAGCCGTGTCGATCGCCAACGACTCCGACTACGGGCTGTTCAGCTACGTCTACGCCGGTGACACCGCACGCGCCCACCGCATCGCCAGGCGCCTGCAGACCGGCAACGTGGCGCTCAACAGCATCCAGCCCCACAACGAGGCCCCGTTCGGCGGCTTCAAGATGTCGGGCATCGGCCGCGACCGCGGCGTCTGGGGACTCGAGGCCTACAGCGAGGTCCAGGCGGTCTCCTGGCTGTCGTGACCGGACCTGCCGCGTCGGACCGCCTGCACACCGGGCTGGTGGCGTTCGGCGCCGTCGGCACGATCGTGAGCGGCTGGGTCGCCTGGGTCCGGGTCGCCGGTTCGCCGGTCACCGGGTTCCGGATGACCGAACTCTGGGTGGCGGTCGGCGACGATCTGGGTGGCGGTCCACCAGGGTGGGTGGGGATCGCCTGGTACCTGGTGCCGCTGGCCGGAGCGGCGTCGGTGCTGCTGCTGACCTGGCCCGGCCCACCACGGGCCCGACCGTCCCACGGCCTGCTCGGTGGGGTCGCCGTGTTGGTCGCCGTGGTGGTCGCGGTGGCGGCGAACGTCGCCGATGCCACGCGCGTCGGGCCGGGGCTCTGGCTGGCAGGGGTTGCCGGGATTGCGCAGGTGGCCGGCGGTAGCCTCGCTGCATGGAAACGACGCTGACCCAGGACGCCCCTGCCGACCAGGAAACCCCAGCCGGCTCGAAGCGCTGGATGCTCCTCGGGGCGGTCGTGGCGGCGGTCGTCGTCGTCACCGTGGTGCTGAGCCTGCGCTCCGCCTCCGAGGGCTCGGTGGTCGGTGCGGCCACCTCCGCAGAGGCCGTCAACGGCCTCGCCGTGGCGCTTGCCGCCGAGGACGTGGTGGGTGCCGCAGCCATGCTGCCGCCGTCCGAGATCGGCCATGCCATCGACCTCTACCGGCGGGTGATCGAGTTGGCCCAGAAGGAGGGCACCCTGGCCGGCGACGACCCCCTCGCCGGCATCGACCTCCAGGTCGTCGACCTTGACATCCGGGTCGATGCACTCCACGAGCGGGTCCACAAGGTGTACCTGGTCGATGGGACACTCGGCATCACGGTCGATCCGGCGCAGATGGACGCCAACTTCCGTGAGGCCGCCGAGGTCGTCGACGAGTCGATCACGCTCGCCGAGATCAACGAGTTGCTGGCCGAGGAGGCCGCCGCCTACGAGCCGGGCGGCTTCCTCGACGCCAGACCGCCATCCGAACTGTTCGTGATGGTCGTCCACGAGCGGGGCCGCTGGTTCGTGAGCCCGCTCTACACCTCGTTCGAATACGTGCGCACGGTCCTCGACCTGCCGCCGGTCGACTACGAGGGCTCCTCGGTCGGCCTGCCGTCGGGCACCGACACCGCCTCTGGCGTGCTCCAGCAGGTGGTCGACCAGGTCAACGGCTTCGACCTCGACGCCCAGCTGGAGGCCGCGCTGGCCCAGATCCGGACCGGCGTGCTGATGCCGTCCATCGACCCGACCGATCCCCTCCAGGGAATGATCCCGGTCGCACCCGACGAAATGGCCGTGTTCCTCGACCACCTTCCCATGTTCCAGGCGATGTTCGACATGGTCAACGAGTCGGTGCCCGACGGCATGGAGATGGACACCGGCGAGATCGCCGACATGGTCGAAGAACTCGCCGCCGAGATGGAGCCGGCGCTCGACATCACCCTCGAGATCGGCACTACCGAGGAGGTGCTCGACCACGAGCGCACCAAGGTCGTGGTCTCGGATGCGGTGCTCCACGTGGTCGGTTCGGTGACACTGCCAGAGGGAGCCGGTGCTGCGTCAGCCGATGCCACGCTGACCATCCGGGGCACCTGTGCCGTGGTCGACTACCTGGCCGAACTGCCCGGCGAGCAAGGGCCCGACCGCACGACGGGCCTGTACGAGGGCTGCCTCGAGGACGCCGTGCCCGGCCTCGGCGTCGACGGCCTGTTCGTCGTGACCCGCCGCATCGACGGCTCCTGGTACCTCAGCCCGGTCGAGACCGTGGTCGAGTACCTGGCCGTGGTGCTCGACGCAGCGCTCTCGGGTGCCTTCGAAGACCTCGACCTCGGTGTCGAGGACATCCTGTTCGCTCCGGTGCTGGCGGGCGAACTCCTCAGCGCCCCAGCGGAGATGATGGGCGGTGGTGACGACATGGCGGTCAACGACGTCCGGGCGCAGAGCGCCGACACCGCCGCTTCCTACGGCACCGATGCCCCCATGCCGGCCGTCGATCCGGACATGTTGGCCGAGGACTGCAGCGCAGGCGAACCGTCGAGCTGCGACACGCTCTGGGACATGTCGGAGCCCGGCTCCGACGACGAGAAGCTGGCCTCAGGGTGCGGCGACCCCGTCAACGCCACCCTGGACGGTGGGAGCTTCGCCTACGGGTCCTGCTCGGGTGACATCGAATGGGACGACGGCGACCGGGACGACGACGAGGAGTGGGGTGCCTACAACGAGTGCCTCGAGGATGCGATGCCCAAGGGCATCTGGTCGACGGTGGCGTACACGAAGGCCATGCGCGACTGCCTGCCGCTGCTGCCCGAAGACACGCAGGCCGACATGTTGGGCGAACTCGAGATGATGGAGGCACAGCTTCCGTTCAACGAGTGCATGGAGAAGCACGTCGAGTTCGACAGCGATGAACCCCGGTCCCGGGCCGCCTACGCGCGGGGCCAGCGCGAATGCCTGGAATTCGCACCGGAGGACCAGCGTGCCGAGATGGAGGCCGAACTGGTCGACATGGAGGCGATGCTGCCGTACCAGGAGTGCTTGGACGCAGCGACCGCCACCGATGACGGCGAATGGTCGCAGTCGGCCTACCTCGAGGGCATGAAGGCCTGCGTCGACCTGGCCCCCGAGGACGAGCGCGTGTGGATCGAGGAGCAGATCGCCTCGACCGAGGCCTGGGCGGACCATGAGGCGTGCATGGAGACCGAAATGGGTGGCCCCGGCTGGTGGAACGAAGAGTGGACCGAGGAGTTCCAGGACCGCAACGACGCCGCCTATGCCGCCTGCGCCGACCTCGAGCCCGAGTACGGCGAGGTCGGGATCCTCGAGGAGGTCCCCAAGGCCGACGGTTACGACGGCCCGACCGCCTCAGAGGCCCTGTGCGCGGCGAACGAGCAACGTGTCGCCACGGCGCTCGCTGACATGGACCGGCGACCGGCCACGCCTACCGACCTTGCCGACACCATGCGTGCCGGTGGCGACTACGCGGCCTGGCTGGCCCGCGAACTCCCTGTCGAACTCCAACCGAACGCCGCCTACCTGTCCGCGGCGGCCGCCGAGATAGCCAACGCCTTCGACGGCAAGGACGACTTCCTCGCCGCCCTGCCCGAACTGGCACCCCTCGAAACCCTGGGGTCGGAGTACGGGTTCGAGGATCCCGGCGAGGCCGAGTATGCGATCGACGACTTCTTCCTCGTCTGCGGTGCGGGCGACAACGCGGTCTTCAAGGCCTTCGAAGAGGCGATGTCGGTACTCGACGGGGCGTTCGAAGGCGACGATGAGGAACCGGATGGGGACGACCCGTACGGAGAAGGTGGCGAACCCGACGTGTCCGTCGACTCGGTGATGGTCGAGGCCCTCGACGGCTGATCGGGCCATCCTCGCGGCCGCCAACTAGGGTCGTCGTCGATCGACCTCCGGACCTGAAAGGACCACGATGCTCGAAGTAGGAACCGCGGCGCCGGCATTCTCGGCGCCCGACCAGGACGGCAACACCGTCACCCTCGACGACCTGGCCGGCAAGTGGGTGGCCCTCTGGTGGTACGTCAAGGCCAGCACCCCCGGTTGAACGATCGAAGGAGGGGGGCTCCGTGATCGAGCCCCCGAGTTCAGCGCCGCCGGCGCGGTGATCGTGGGTGCCAGCTTCGACACCGTCGAGGAGCAGAAGGCGTTCGCCGAGAGCGAGAACTTCCCGTTCGCCCTGCTGGCCGACACCGACCGCGCCATCGGCGAGGCCTACGAGGCGACGCGTCCGGCCGACGACGGCCTTGCCGCCTACCCGCTGCGCATCAGCTACCTGATCGCCCCCGACGGCACCATCGCCAGGGCCTACGACCTCAACGCCTCGAAGACCCTCGACGAGCACGCGGCCGACCTGCTGGCCGACATCGCTGCGCTGAGTTAGCAGGCGTGACCCTTCCGCTCGAGGGCCTGACGGTCGTCGAGGGCTCCGCCTTCGTCGCTGCGCCATCGGGTGGCATGACGCTGGCCCAACTGGGGGCCGACGTCATCCGCTTCGACCGCATCGGCGGCGGCATCGACCACCAACGCTGGCCGCTCACCCCCGACGGCGCCAGCCTCTACTGGAACGGCCTCAACAAGGGCAAGCGCTCGTTGGCCGTCGACCTCGGCGACCCCGAGGCCCAGGACCTGGTCGCCGAGCTGATCGGACGATCCGGCAACGTGCTCACCAACTTCCCGGCAGTCGGTTGGCTGTCGTACGAGTCGCTGCGCCGGCGGCGGGACGACCTCGTCATGGTCGCCATCACCGGCAACCACGACGGCACCACAGCCGTCGACTACACGGTCAACTGCGCCATGGGCTACCCGTCGGCCACCGGCCACGCAGACGACCCCCGGCCCGTCAACAACGTGGTGCCGGCCTGGGACCTGATGTGCGGTCAGATGGCCGCCGTGGGCCTGCTGGCCGCCGACCGGCGACGGATCCTCGAGGGCGTCGGCGACCTCGTGACCCTGGCGCTGGCCGACGTGGCGCTGGCGACCGTCGGCATGCTCGGCGCACTGGCAGAAGCCGAGTTGCTCGGCACCCAGCGGGAGCCCATCGGCAACGACCTCTACGGTGCCTACGGCTCAGACTTCACGACCGGCGACGATCGTCGGGTCATGGTCGTGGCGATCAGCCCCAAGCAGTGGCGGGGCCTGCAGGCGGCCACCGGGACAACCGACGAAGTGTCGGCACTGGCCGAGGAGCTCGGCGTCGACTTCGCCAACGAGGGCGAGCGCTACCTTGCCAGGGACCGGCTCGGCGACCTGTTCGGCCCGTGGTTCGCCGCCCGCACGCTCGACGAGGTCGCCGCCGGCCTCGACGCCGAGGGCGTCTGCTGGGGCCCCTACCGCACCTTCCTCGAACTGGTCGCAGAGGATCCCCGCTGCTCGACGGCCAACCCACTATTCGCCGACCTCGACCAGCCCGGCGTGGGCCGCCACCTGGTGCCCGGATCGCCGCTGGCGTTCGCCGGTGTCGACGATCGGGGAGCGGCGACGGCTCCGCGACTCGGTGAGCACACCGAACAGGTGCTCGCCGACGACCTCGGCCTGGGTGCCACCGAGATCGGTTCGCTGATCGACCGCGGGGTCGTGGCGACGGCCGGCTAGCGAATCAGGCGCCCCACGTCACGAGGCGCCAGTCGAGGACGGGCAGTCCCAGCTCGCCGTCACGGTCGGCCGACACCTCGGTGCGCACGGCCCGCAGGCGACCACCGGCGACCTCCTGCTCGTCGAGCAGCGTGTGGCGGCACGACAGCACGTCGCCCTCGTATACCGGTCCGGGGTGGTCGCACGACTGCCAGCCGAGCACCGTGGCGGTGCCGGGCATCCGACGCATCAGCGACGCCTGGGCCAGCCCGATGGTGTGGCCGCCGTACACAAGCCGCCGGCCGCCCTCGTTGGCTGCGGCGTCGCGGTGCACGGGCGCCAGGTTCTGGCTCAGCCTGGCAAGTTCGGGTGCGGCCGTCACGGTGTCGCGCAGCAGGTCGGCCCTGGTCTCGCCGACTGCCCAGCCCCGGTCGGCGGCATCGGCCAGCGGCGACGGATCCCAACCGGTCGGCACCCGGTCGATCCAGGTGGCCAGGTCGACCTCGGGATCGGCGCCGCCGAGGTCGTCGGCATGGCCGGTTTCGGCGACCTCGTCGCGGAATCGCAGCATGGCGCAGCGCTCGTAGTCGACGACGGGTGCGCCGTCGTCGATCCGGACCGTGCGGATCCCGAGCAGGGCGAGCCCCCGGGGCGGCCGGTCGTCGCGGCGCGTGGTTTCGCGCAGCCCGCGGATCTCGACCGTGGTGTGCAGCGTCTCGCCGAGCCGGACGGCTTCGCGCAGCACGACGCCCCGGTAGAAGAGGTTGGCCACGACCCGTTGTGTGGCGACGGTGCTCTGCCCGATCGAGATGTGCATGACGAGCGCCGGATTGGCCAGCCGTCCGGCCGCCCCGGTCACGGCTTCCGACAGCGGTGCGCTCAGGGCCATGGAGAGTGGGTCGCCGCAGATGGCCTGGTAGACGGCGGCCTCGCCGTCGCCGATCGTGACGGCGGGGGCGGGGTCGAGCACCTGCCCCACCGAGAGGTCGTCGAAGTAGGGGCCCGGGTCGATGGCCGGGTCGGGCGTGCTCATCGGGGAGAGCATGGCACCCGACGGTGCCCGCTCGCCGCCACGGGCGCCCACCGTGTGGTTACTACCGGGGAGTAATCGTGGTGACGCATGCACTGGCCGTGTACTGATCGCTAGGAGAGATAGATAGGTTCTCTAACAATCATCGCGTATCCCTGTACCGGCGCCACGGGAACGCCTACGTTCACATCTGGTACTTGAGGGGGACGGCAGAGGGGCCGCCTCCATCGCAACTGACTGAGGAGCTTCCACGATGACCGATCTGGCGACCCGCATCGATGCCGATGACCTGACCGCGGCGGCGACCACGCTGCTGGCGGACGACCGCATGACCTGGGTGGACGAAGCCGAGTGCCGCGGCAAGAGCGATCTGTTCTTCGCTCCCTTCGCCGAGCGCCCCGAGGCCCGGGTGCGCCGTGAGGCCAAGGCCAACGAGCTGTGCGACATGTGCGTCGCCGCCGGACCCTGCAAGGACTACGCCCGCCAGAACCGCGAACTGGGCTACTGGGGCGGCGAATCCGAGTCCGAGCGGGCCACCGCCGGCTTCGCACCGACCACGCCGATCATCGGCCGTCGCCAGGTGGCCGCCCAGCGGGCCGCCGCCGCACTCGCCCGGGCGGTCTGATCTCCCGACGGGTTCACCGGCCGTGTCGGCACTGACTCAGAGCCCGAGGAACCCGCCACCGTCCGCCACGACCGTCTGGCCGGTCACGAACCGGGCCATGTCGCTGGCGAGGAACACGGCCACCGGCCCGATGTCTTCCGTCGGATCGCCGATCCTCCGCAGCGGCGTCCGGCCCACCAGCTGCTCCTCGAGGTCCGGGTTGGCCCGGTAGGCGCGCTCCATGGCCGGCGTGCGGGCGACCGGTGCGATGCAGTTCACCCGGATGCCGTCCGGCCCCCACTCCCTCGACAGGCTCTTCGCCAGCGCCCGCTGTGATGCCTTGACCATGGCGTAGGCGGGCAGGTTGGCGCTGCCCTCCATCCCCGCCGCCGACGTCAGGAGGAGCAACGACCCCTTGACTTCGGCGAGGTTCGGGTACGCCACCTGTGCGGCGTCGAACGAGGCCCGAACCGTTGTGGCCAACAGTCCCAGCCAGCCGTCGTCGATGTCTTCGAGCGGCCCCGGGGCGGCAGCGCCGCCGACGGCATTGTGGACGAAGCAGTCCAGCCGGCCGAACTCGTCGATCGTGGCGGCCACGGCCGACGCCAGGTCGTCCCGGCTGGTGACATCGCAACGCACGCACAGCGCCCGGTGTCCTTCGGTCCGGAGTGCCTCGGCGGCCGGCTCGCCATTGTCGAGGCGGCGGGCGGCGAGCACCACTGCGGCACCCGCCGTCGCCATCGCCGTGGCGATGCCGAGGCCGATACCGGCTGCGCCGCCCGTGACCAGCGCCACCCTGCCTTCGAGCAGCCCCACGGAGCGGTCCGTGCTCACGGCGCCATCCAGGTGCCGCCGTCGGCGACGATCGTCGAACCGGTCGTGAAGGCGGCATCGGGTGAGGTGAGCACGTCGATGATCCCCGCCAGGTCGTCCACTCGGCCGGTGTGCCCCAGCGCCGGGCCGCTGAGGGCGCCACCCGATGAACTCGCCGCCGGGCCGAGCAGCAGTTCCGGGGCGACGGCGACCACCGTGGTCGTGATCCCGTCTGGACCCCACTGGCGGGCGACGCTTTTGTTCAGCGCCCGGATGCCCTCGGCGGCCGTTGCGGTGGCGGCGAACCCCGGGGCGCCGCCCATGGCCGATGTGGGCACGACATGGACGACCCGGCTGCCGGAGCCGAGATGGGGTCGACAGGCCTGGAGCAGGTGGAGGGCACCAACCATCGGGTCCTCACAGGCCGCCACCCAGGCACCGGTCGCGAGATCGACGAGAGGGGTCGGCCCGTCGGGCGCCGCCAACACATGGACGACGAGGTCGAAGGCCCCGAGCGAAGCGGCGACAGCATCGACGGCCGCACCGGCATCGGACCGGACGACCAGCAACGACGGATCGACGGACCCGACCACGTGGCCGCGAGTGCGGAGTCGGGTGCCCAGATCGTCGGACAGGCCGCCGACGCCACACAGCAGCGTCCGGGTGCCCATGTGGCCGACCGTAGCAATGGGCGGCGAACCCGCCCGGATCAGGGGAAGATGCCGCGCTGCTGGTAGACGGTCTGGAGCCGACCGAGGGCCACGGCGTAGGCGGCATCCCGGCGGGACTTCGTCCCGAACTCCTTCTGGGCCTCGACGACCGCGTCGCAGGCCTTCCAGAGCACGTCCCGCAACTTGTGGTCGACGTCGTCGAGCGACCAGCGCTGCGCCGAGCGGTTCTGCACCCACTCGAAGTACGAGACGATGACACCGCCTGCGTTCACGAGGATGTCGGGGAGGATCTCGACGCCGCGGTCCGTGAGCAATTTCTCGGCCTCGAGGGTCGTCGGCCCGTTGGCGGCCTCGACGATGACCTTGGCCCGGATCTTGGGGGCGTTGTCGGCACGCACCTGGTTCTCGATGGCGGCCGGGATGAGCATGTCGACGTCGGCCGACCAGAAGTCCTCGTTCTCGATCCAACCGGCGCCGGGGAAGCCCGCCACGCTGCCGTGCTCCTGCACCCAGTCGGTGAGGTCGAAGGCGTCGATGCCGTCCTCGTCGGCGATGGCGCCGGCGTGGTCGGCCACGGCGGTCACCCTGGCACCGTGCACCTGGAGGATCCGGCCGGTGGCGCTGCCGACGTTGCCCCAGCCCTGGATCGAGACCGAGGCGCCCGACAGGTCGAAGCCCACCTCGTCGGCCCAGTGCTGCAGGCAGAACACCACGCCCTGGCCCGTGGCCTTGTCGCGTCCGGGACTGCCACCGGTCTCGAGCGTCTTGCCGGTGACGACCCTCTTCACGTTCTGGCGCTCGGTGGCGCCGGTCGAGTTGGCGTAGGTGTCCATCATCCAGACCATGGTCTGGGCGTTCGAGCCGAGGTCCGGTGCCGGGATGTCGTGGTCGGGACCGATGTTGCCGCCGAGGCTGTGCGTGAACCGGCGGACGATCCGCTCGAGCTCGTCCTGGTCGTGGGCGTGGGGGTCGAAGGCGATGCCGCCCTTGGCGCCACCGAACGGGATGTCGCACAGGGCCGACTTCCAGGTCATCCAGGAGGCGAGTGCCTTGACCTCGTCGAGGTCGACCGCCGGATGGAACCGGACGCCGCCCTTGTAGGGGCCCAGCAGGTTGCTGTGTTGGATGCGGTACCCGCGGAAGACCCGGAAGCCCCCGTCGGTCATGCGGACGGGGAAGTTGACGATGATCTCGTTCTTGGGCTGCGAGATGATCGACCGAAGGTCGGCGGACATGCCCACCAGCTCGGCACCGCGCTCGAACTGTGCCAGTGCGGTGGCGAAGAGCCCCTGATCGGTGTCCGGCATGTTCGCTCCCTCGTGGCCGTTCGTCGGCCGAACGCTAGCCGATGTGGCGGTCGGTCAACCGGGGAGCCATGGCGATGGCGAAGCCGCCGACCACCACGCAGACCGCCGAGATGATCCAGGCGGCGGTCGGTGGGGAGTCGAGTTCGAAGAAGTCGCGCCCCGCCTCGAGCACCATGACGAGCACGTAGGAGCAGGCCATGGCCGACGCAAGGCCCAGCTTCCACGGTCGGAGCGGCCGGCTGATCGACAGGAGGATGACGAGGCCGAGCGCCAGCAGGGTCATCGTGGCAGAGGTTCTGGCCTCGGCGAGGCTGGCGTCACTGGCACGGACCGACTCGTAACAGGCGAAGGTGGCGATGGCTGCTACCACCCCGGCAGGCAGCGAGAAGCGCAGCACCCTGGGCAGGAATCCCGGCCGGACCAGCGAGGTGTCGGGGGCGAGGGCGAGGAAGAAGCCCGGCACGCCGATCGATACCGTGCCGATCAGCGTGAGCTGCTTGGGGAGGAACGGGAAGGGCGTCCCGAGCAGGCCAACCAGGGCGGTGAGCAGCACGGCGTAGGCGGCCTTGGTGATGAACAGGTTGGCGACCCGCTCGATGTTGTTGATGACCCGACGCCCCTCGTCGAGCACCCGGGGCAGGGTTCCGAACCGGTCGTCGAGGAGCACCAACTGGGCGACGGCGCGGGTGGCCTCGCTGCCGGACCCCATGGCGATCCCCATGTCGGCCTCCTTGAGGGCCAGCACGTCGTTGACGCCGTCGCCGGTCATGGCGACCGTGTGCCCCTGCGACTGCAGTGCCTGGACCATCGCCCGCTTCTGGTGGGGGGTGACCCGGCCGAACACCGCCTGCTCGTCGAGCAGGTCGGCGAGTTCGTCCGGGTCGTCGGGGAGCGTTCGGGCGTCGATTCCGGTATCGGCGTCGGGCACGCCGGCCCGTCTCGCCACGGCCGCCACGGTCGCAGGATGGTCGCCGGAGATGACCTTGAGTTCGATGCCCTGTGCGACGAAGTAGCCGAGGATCTCCGGGACGTCGGGCTTGACGGTGTCCTCGAGCAGCACGAGGGCGACCGGGCGCCGTTCGGCCGGGAGCGACTCGATGTCGTGGAGGGCGCCTTCGGTGCGGGTGAGGACCAGTACCCGACGACCCTCCTCGGCGTGGGCGGTGACCCGGGCCAGGACCTGTTCGTCGCCGGGCAGCAGGACGTCGGGGGCGCCGAGGTGGTGGAGCCCCCGTCCGGTGAAGGCGGCGGCGGCCCACTTGCGGGCCGACGAGAAGGGGAGGGTGTCGTCGACCTGCCAGCCGGGGTCGGGGTGGGAGGCGGCAATGGCGGCCAGCGTGGGATTGGGGCTGGGCTCGGCAGCGGCCATGGCGCCCAATGCCGCCGCGGCCACCTCTTCGGTCGTATCGCCCAGAGGCTCCAGTCCGGCGAACGAGATCTCACCGGTGGTGATGGTTCCGGTCTTGTCGAGGCACAGGACGTCGACCCGGGCCAGCAGTTCGACCGACGCCAGCTCCTTGGCCAGGGCCTGTCGTCGGGCCAGGGCGACCACGCCGACGATGAACGACAGGCTGGTCAGCAGCACCAGGCCATCGGGGACCATTGCCACCGCAGCGGCGACCGTGCCGCGCAGCGCCTCCTGCCAGAGGTCCTCTTCGACGAGGAGGCGGGCGAGCAGCAGCAGCGAGGCGGGCGGAATGATGAAGGTGAGCCACCGCAGGATCAGGTTCACGCCGCTGCGGAGCTCGCTCCTGACGAGGGAGAAGCGGCGGGCCTCGTCGGCCAGGGAGGCGGCATAGGCGTCGGCGCCGATCCGGGTCGCCCGCATGTGGCCGGACCCCGACGACACGAAGCTGCCGGACAGCACCTCGTCGCCGACCGCCTTGTCGACGGCGTCCGCCTCGCCGGTCAACAGCGACTCGTCCATGGACAGGCCATGGCTGGCGACGATCTCGCCGTCCACGACGACCTGGTCGCCCGGCGACAACTCGAGGAGGTCGTCGGCCACCACCACCGACACGCCGACCTCGGTCGTGGCCCCGTCGCGGACCACCCGGGCCTTCGGCGCCGACAGCACGGCCAGGGCGGCCAGGGTGCGGCGGGCCCGGATTTCCTGGACCACCCCGATCACGCTGTTCGAGACGATCACGCCGGCGAACAGGGCATCGCTGGGGTGCCCCGCCACCAGGATCAGCACCAGCAGAGTGCCCATGATGGCGTTCACCGGCGTCAGCACGTTGGCCTGCAGAATCTGTCGGGTCGTGCGCACCGGGGCGTCGGGCACGTCGTTGACCCGACCGTCGGCCACGCGCTGGGCGACCTCGGCGGTGCTCAGTCCGAGGAGGGAAGGCGTGCTCACCCTGGAGATGGTAGGGCCGTGCGGCTCAACAGCCGGTGCGCTCGAAGGCGTAGCTGCCGTCTCGCATGGTGAGCCGGTGCCGGGGGCCGTCCTGCGACGGGTCGCCGGACTCGTAGCCGGCGTCGCCGGCCCACATCGCCACGGCGCCGCTTTCCGATCGGCCGATGTGTGTCTCGTAGAACTCCGGGTCCAGGGCGGCCAGCGCCCCGAGGGCGTCGTCTGAGCTCGACCAGTTCGACAGCAGGTTCAGGCTCACCCAGGTGGGTGGCGCCAACTCGATCTCGCCGGCGTCGCGGCGTGCCATCGCCCCGGCGGGGGTCATCCAGGCATGGTCCACGATCTCACCGTCGTCGATCTCCACGACCCCGCCCGGCCCCTCGGCCGCCCGGGTGGCGAAGAAGAACGTCGAGAAGCGCTTGGGCGTGATGGGCGGGGGCACCCAGTGCGAGAACCACACCAGCGCCTCGGGATCGACAGCGATGCGGGCCTCCTCGGCCGCCTCGCGCACGGCCGCCCGTGCAGCCGTCGCCAGCTCGTCGGGCTCGCCGTCGTCGCCGCGAACCGTGTCCTCGTCGTCGATTCGGCCACCCGGAAACACCCACATGCCCCCGAAGGCGATCTTCGAGTTCTTGCGCAACATGAGTACCTCGAGGCCGTCGGTGCCGTCCTGCAGGACCAGCACCGTCGCCGCAGGGATCAGCTCGGTGGTGCCGTGCTCGGCGTGCCTGTGGACCCATGCGTCGTACCGGCGCTGGTCCCGGCTGTCGCCTGCGCTGCTCATCCGATCACCCCGGCCGAGCGGAGTTCGTCGAGCCGGTCGCTGCGCCCCGTCTCGGCCACGACCTCGTCGGTGTGCTGGCCGAGGGTCGGCGCCGAGCGCTCCCGGAGTTCGGTCGGCGTGCCGTGGAAGCGTGTGGGCGGTCGGTGCTGCCGGACTCGACCAGCCGTGGGGTGAACGTGCTCCTCGAACAACTCGTTGACGACCACCTGGGGGTCGTCGGCGACCTCGTGGATGTCGCGCACGATGCCGAACGGCACGCCGTTGGCTTCGAGGGCGACCTCTGCCTCGGCGACCGTCGTCGTCGGAGATGCCTCGCGGACCGCCTTGTGGATCGCACGGGTCTTGTCGGGGTGGCGCACGCGGTCCCGGATGGTGGCCAGGTCGGGGTCGGAGGTGTCGATGCCGAACACGGCGGCGACTCCGTGGAACTCGGTGTCGCCGGGCACCGCGATGGCAGCGAAGCCGTCGGCGAGCTCGAGCGGCGTGTTGTTGGCGGCGACGCACTGGGGACCCGAGTGGTCGCCGTCGAGCAGGACCTCGTGGTCGGCCGCGTCCACGAACAGGAAGGCGATGCAGGCGTCCAGCATCGAGAGTTCGAGGTGTTGGCCGCCGTGGCCCCGCTCGCGGGCGAGGAGGGCGGCGGTGATCGCCTGGCAGGCCGTGTAGGCGGTGACCTTGTCGGCGACCAGTTGCTTGAGCAGTTTCGGCTGGTCGTCGGTGATGCCGGTCTGGCTGGCGGCGAAGCCCGAGGCGGCCTGGATGGCGGTGTCGTAGACGCGTCGGGCGCTGGCAGGGCCGGTCGGGCCGAAGCCGGTGATGTCTGCGTAGACGACGTCGGGTGCGACGGTGACGACGTCCGCGTAGGCGATGCCGAGTCGCTCGGCCACCCCCGGGCGGAAGTTCTGGACGACCACGTCGGCTCCGGCGACGAGGTCGAGGGCGATAGCCCGTCCCTCGTCCTGCCGGAGGTCGATCGTGGCCGACCGCTTGCCCCGGTTGGCGATCTGGAACATCGAGGAGATGTCTTCGACCGACGTGCCGAGCCAGCGCACCAGGTCGCCGATCGGGGACTGCTCGACCTTGATGCAGTCGGCTCCCTGGTCGACGAGCATGCCGGCGGCCAGCGGCCCGGTGAGGGCGACGGAGAAATCGACGATGCGGATGCCGTCGAGGGGTCCGGGCATGGCGGGAAACTAGTCGGGAGGGCGGGTCAGAAGCGAGGGCGGGTCAGAAGCGAGGGCGGGTCAGAAGCGAGGGCGGGTCAGAAGGGCGCCCGGTCGAACCAGGCGGACTCCTCGCGCAGGTTGCGGCTGCGCCAGCCCCCGTCCGTGCGGACCAGGTCGTGGTGGTACCAGCCGCCGGTGAACCAGACCTCGCCGCCCGGCAGCCGCATCGGGTTGTTGAACATGGCCGACACGGTCGCCGTGTCGCCGTCGATCCGCACGTCGATGTTGCTGACGAGGTGCTGGGTCATCTCGAACATCGGCATGGTCTCGGCGAGGAACGCGACGGCCTCGTCGAGGGTTCCGGCGATGCCGCCGGCCGACGTGTAGTCGATGTGGGCGTCGGGGGTGAAGACGCTGCGGTAGAGGTCCCAGTCGTGCCGGTCGACGGCGTGGGCGTAGTGGGTGAGCAGGTCCTCGATGGCGACCCGGTCGGCCAGGGCTCTCAGCTCGACTGCACCGAGTTCGTGTGACTCCATGGTCGGCGAACCTAGTGGCGGCCGGTTCCGGCTCGGCCAGTGGGCAGGGGACGACCTACCGTCGTGCCATGCGACTCGACGACATCGACCTCTCCGACATCGAGGGCTTCTGGACGCTGCCGATGGCGGACCGGGAGGCCGCCTTCGCCACCCTCCGACGCGAGGATCCCATCCGCTTCTTCGCCGAGGCCGACTTCGGTGAGTACATTCCCGCAGGCCCCGGCTACTGGGCCGTCACCCGCCACGCCGACGTCGTCGAGGCCAGCCGCCACCCCGAGTGGTTCTGCTCGGGCGAGGGCACCAACATCCCCGACCTGCCGCCCGAGTTCCGGGAGTTCTTCGGGTCCATGATCAGCTTGGACGACCCCCGCCACGCCCGGCTGCGCCGCATCGTGTCGGCCGGCTTCACCCCCCGCATGGTGCAGCGCCTCGAGGCCGAGGTCGAACGGACCTCCGCCGAGATCCTCGACCACCTCGCCGACCGGGGCGAGTGCGATTTCGTGACCGAGGTGGCGGCCCGGCTGCCGCTCGTCATCATCTGCGAGATGATGGGCATCGATCCCGACCTGCACGACGAGGTGTTCCACATGTCGAACATCGTGCTGAGCCAGGGCGATCCCGAGTACATCGACGAGGGGACCGAGCCGTTGGCAGCGCTGCTCGGCGCCGGAGCCGGACTCGCCGAGATCATGAACCGGACCGCCGACGAACGCCGTGGCGGCGACGGCGAGGACCTGACCTCCGTGCTGGTGAACGCCGAGGTCGACGGCGAGCGGCTCACGCCCGAGGAGCTGGCCTCGTTCTTCGTGCTGCTGTGCGTGGCCGGCAACGAGACGACCCGCAACGCCATCACCTGGGGGCTCGTGGAGCTGACGGCGAACCCCGAACAGCGCAGGCGCTGGTTGGCCGACATCGACGGCGTGACGCCGGGTGCCGTCGAGGAGATCGTCCGCATGTCGAGCCCGGTCATCCACTTCCGGCGCACGGTGACCACCGACGGCGTGGTGCTCGGCGACCACGAGTTCTCGGCAGGCGACAAGGTGGTGCTCTGGTACAACTCGGCCAACCGGGACGAGGCCGTGTTCGACGACCCCGACCGCTTCGACGTCACCCGGGACCCCAACCCCCATATCGGCTTCGGCGGCCCCGGCCCGCACTTCTGCCTCGGCGCCCACCTGGCCCGGCGGGAGATCTCGGTGCTCTACCGGCACCTTCTCTCGAGGTACCCGGACATCCACGCCACGGCCGAGCCCGACCGGCTGCGGGCCAACTTCGTGAACGGCGTCAAGCACCTGCCGTGCGCCTTCTCGGCTGCCTGAGACCCTCGGAGGGTCAGGAACCGGCGCTGCGCGCCTCGAGCATCGACGCCATGCCGTCGCGCCACGGGACCGTGCACGGGCCCGTGAGTTCGAGGCGGCGGGTCGGGTCGGCGGCGCTGCCGGGCTGGCTGCCGGGCACTTCGCCGTAGACCAGTTCGGGTTCGACCCCGAGGCACTCGCCGAACAGGGCGCACCACTCCTCGGCGGTCACGACCTCGTCGCCACACCAGTTCACGATCGTGGCGGGTGTCGAGGCAGCGTCGAGCAGCGGTGCCACCTGGGCGCCCAGGTCGTCCTCGTGGATCGGGCTGTAGGCGTTCGGGCCTGGCGCCCGCAGGTGGACCGGTTGGCCGGCGGCCACCCAGTCGCCGTGGTAGGCGGGCAGGCCGCCGTTGGGCCCGTAGCTGGCGTTGATGCGGGCGATGGTGGTGCGCAGTCCGAGTGCCCTGGCCATGGTGCGGGCCACGGCCTCCTGGGCGTTTTTCGACATCGAGTAGGTGGGGCTGAACGGCGAGGTCGGGTCGCCCAGCGGATCGCCCTCGACGTACTGGTGCATCGGGTCGTCGTTGGGGCGGTATACCGAGTTGGTCGATGCCACGAGGAACGCCTCGGCCGACCGGCAGTGCTGCATCAGGAGGCCGGTCGCCTCGGCGTTGGCCCGCAATGCCCGGTCGTGGTCGGGACGGGGGCCCATCCATGCGGCGAAGTGCACGACGTGGGTGAAGTCGTCGGGCAGGCTGCCGTAGTCGCCGGTCTCGAGGTCGACGGTGACCGGTGTGACCCCGATCGACTCGGCCCGTTCCCGGCTGCCGTCGGCTGAGAAGCGTGCGGCCCCCCACACCTCGTTGTCCTGCGCCAGGATCCGGGCAACGGGATGGCCGATCTGGCCGGTCAGGCCGGTGACGAGGATCTTGCGGTCGCTGGGCACGTCCGGAGAGTAGGGGTGCGGGTCAGAGGGCGAAGCGTCCGGCGGTAGGTTTCAACCCGTCCGCCGTCCAGACGGGCGACCACAAACCGACAGGGGAGAACCGCAATGCCGGCGATGCAGCACAAGGGAAAGATCCTCGACCGGACGCTTCCCGCCATGGACGACTTCGACGCCAACGTGTTCCTCGACGACTTCGCGGTCTCGGAGGACCCCGACAAGGCCATCACGGCCGGGCTGTTCCGCATCGAGGCCGGCGAGTCGATGACCTACACGTACACGTACCACGAGATCAAGCTCATCGTGGACGGCGAGGTCCACATCACGGACTGCACAGGAGAGACCGTCGTCGGCACGAAGGGCGACCTCTTCTACTTCCCGGACGATTGTGAGGTCACCTTCTGGACGCCCACCTTCGGTGTGGGCTACTTCGTCGGGCAGCGCGGTGAGGGCGAGGCCTGATCCCGCCTCAGTCCGCACCGACCCTGAAGTCCGTCTGAACCGAGGGAAGACCTGCTGATGTCCGAAACGCGTGCTGCCTGGGCCGAGTTGCTAGCCGTGCTGACTGAGGCCGGCGAGCGCTTTGCCGGCGAGGAGTGGATGGTGTCCGACGACCGTGACGTCGCCGAGGCCCACCGCGCCATCGCCCACATCCTCCAGTCGGGCCTGGTGAGCCACGCCGAGTTCGATCCGGAACGCCCGGTGTGGCGCCGTATTGTGACCCCCACCCGCAAGTTCAGCGGCGACAACGGCGACTGCGTCTACTTCGAGGCCCCCATCCGGGGCGACCGGACCTACCGGATCACCGGCAACCTGGCCGGAGCGGTGTACACGGCGTTCACCGTCGAGACCGGGGGCGTCGACGGTTCCTCCACGGATCGCACCGACGGGGTGCTCAACGACACCCAGATCGACGTGGCCGACGACGGTTCCTACGAGATCTTGCTCGGGGGTGGGCCCCGGGACCGGAACTGGTTGGGGTTGTCGGCCGATGCCGGTCGCGTCATCACCCGTCACTACTTCGAGTGGGCGTCGTCGATCGCTGCCGCCGAGGCCCATGTGCCGCTGACCATCGTGAACCTCGATCCGCCCGATGGGCCGCCGCCGCCGTGGGACGACGCCCGGGTGGCTGCGTCCATCGGACGGGTCATCACTCACGTGCGCAGCAAGACCATCGACGGGCCGCACCCGACCCTTCGGTCCGCTCCGCCCGACTGGGTGGGACGGACCCCCAATGAGTTCCCGGTGCCCCAGGCGCCGGGCGACTTCGCCCTCTCGGCTGCCGACGCCCACTATTCGCTGGGCCGATGGCAACTCGGGTCGGATGAGGCACTGGTCGTCACCGGCCGGTGGCCGGAGTGCCGGTTCGCCAGCGTGTGCGCCTGGAACCGGTTCCAACAGACCCTCGACTACATGAACCGGCCGGTCAGCCGCAACCGGGCCAACACGACCCTCGAGGTCGACGGCTCCTTCCGCATGGTCGTGGCCCATGCCGATCCCGGTGTTTCCAACTGGATCGACACCGAGGGTCGGCCGTCGGGCACCCTGTTCTTCCGCTTCTTCCTCCCCGAGGGCGACGTGGAGCCGCTGGGCACCGAGGTCGTCCCGTTCGCCGAGATCGGAGCCTGACATGGACCGAGCCGACATCGCTGCCATGCACGACCTGACCGGTCGGGTCGCCATCGTGACCGGCGGCAGCCGGGGCATCGGCCGGGCCGTGGCCGAGGCCTTCGCAGCCCAGGGTGCCCGGGTGGTCGTCGCCAGCCGCAAGGCCGACGCCTGCGACGACGTGGTCGCCGCCATCAGCGCCGCCGGCGGCGAGGCGCTGGCGGTTCCCGCCCACCTGGGTGATCCCGGTGACATCGAGCGGTTGGCCGCTGCCACGGTCGAGGCGTTCGGCGGCGTCGACATCGTCGTCAACAACGCCGCCAACGCACTGGCCGAGCCGCTGGGCGGCATCACGGTCGCCGGCTTCGAGAAGTCGTTCGCCGTGAACGTGCTCGGGCCGGTTCTCCTGATCCAGGCCTGCCTGCCACACCTCGAGGCCTCAGAGCACGCCGCCATCGTCAACGTGATCTCTGCGGGCGCGTTCGCTCCCGCCCCGGGGGTGTCGCTCTACGCCGCCGGCAAGTCAGCGCTGCTCAGCTTCACCCGCTCGATGGCCGCCGAATGGGCCGATCGAGGCATACGCGTCAACGCACTGGCCCCGGGGCCGGTCGACACGGACATGGTCCGCAGCACCGGCGAGGCAGCGATGTCCGGTATGGCGAGGTCGACGCACATGGGCCGGCTGGCCTCGACCGACGAGATGGTCGGTGCGGTGCTCTACATGGCCTCCGACGCCTCCAGCTTCATGACCGGCCAGTGCATGACGGTCGACGGGGGGCTCGTCCCCGCCCGCTGAGACGGGCTCGCCGGGATCAGTGCGGGCCGAGAACGTGTTCGCCCGTGTCGGGGTGCCGGTACCAGCCGCCGGCTGCCGCCGTGCCGCCGTCGACGTGGATGGTCTCGCCGGTGATGTAGGCGGCAAGGTCGGAGGCGAGGAAGGCGACCACGCCGGCCACCTCGGCGACGGTTCCTGGTCGGCCCAGGGGGACGAGGTCGGCCCAGCGCCGCAGGGCGTCGTCGCCCGCCCGTTCGAGAATGCCCTCTGTGGTGGTGATGTCGGGGGCGACCGCATTGACCCGGATGCCGTGGGGCGCCAACTCGACGGCGGCGCTCCTGGTGAAGTTGGCGATACCGGCCTTGGAGGCGGCGTAGGCGGCGTACCCGGGAGCGGCCCGGTCTCCCTCGATGGACGTGAGGTTGACGATGCTTCCGCCCAGCCCGGCCTCGACCATGGCCGCGGCTGCGAGGTGTGTGCAGAGCAGGACCTGACCGAGGTTCGCCCGGTGGATGGCGTTCCGCCCCTTCTCGGTGGACTCCAGGAACGGTTGCCGGAAGGTGCCGCCGACGTTGTTGACGAGGATGGTCGGCGTTCCGAGCCCGGCGGTCGTCTCGCCGAGCGCCCGCTCGACCTGGTCGGCCTCGCGCACATCGACCGTGAGGCCGAGCCCTCCCAGGTCCCGGCCGATGCCCGCCGTGTCTGCGTTTCGCTCCCAGACGGCGACCCGGGCTCCGAATGCCGTCAGCACCTCGGCGACGCCGCGGCCGATGCCGGAACCGCCGCCGGTCACCACGGCCACCCGGCCGTCGAGTCGGATGGCGTCCGGTCCGAGGGGAGGCGGGTCGGGGAGGGCCACGGGGCGACCCTACGCGCATCCGGCCGTGGCCTTCGTGTGCGGTGGGCGTCGGCGGTAGGGTGACCTGACGCACCGTCAGAAACATCGTTGGCAAGAACGAACCATCGGGAGCATCGTGTCCGGACACCTCGCAGGGAAGAACATCGCCGTCACCGGCGCAGGCAACGGCATCGGTCGGGGGATCGCCCTCGCCTGTGCCGCCGAGGGGGCCAACGTGGTCGTCGCCGACTACGGCGTCTCCCTCGATGGCCTCGACCCGTCGAGCGAGGTTGCCGATGCCGTTGTCGCAGAGATCGAGGCCGCCGGGGGCACGGCGGTCGCCGTCGCCGGCGACGTCTCCGAAATGGCCGTCGGCCAGCAGATCATCGACGCCGCCGTCGACAACTGGGGCAGCATCGACGGTGTCGTGTGCGTCGCAGGCATCGTGCGCGAGCGGATGCTGTTCAACATGGGCGAAGCCGAGTTCGACGACGTCGTGGCCGTCCACCTCAAGGGCCACTTCACGCTCTACCGGGCCGCCTCGGCGGTCATGCGCAAGCAGGAGACCGGCGGCAGCCTGCTCGGCTTCACCTCGGGCGCATTCGTGGCCTCGACGGCCCAGGCCAACTACTCGGCGGCCAAGGGAGGCGTCATCTCGCTGACCCGCAGCGCCGCATTCGCCCTGCGCCGGTACGGCATCAACGCCAACTGCATCGCCCCGACCGCCATGACCCGCATGTCCGAGAACGTGCCGTTCGAGATCGAGGCCGGCGCCCCCGAGGACATCGCCCCGCTCGCCGTCTACCTGCTCTCCGACGCCGCCAGGGACATCACGGCCCAGACCTACACGTGCACGGGCAGCCGCATCGCCGTCTGGAACCAGCCCGTCGAAGTGCGTGAGATGACGGCCGAAATCGATGGTGTCTTCACCGTGGAGGAGATCGCTGAGAGACTGCCGGTCTCGGTCGGCCAGGAGGAGATGCCCATGTTCGCAGACCTCGAGCGGCGCATGAAGGAGATGGCGGACAAGAAGGCCGCCGAGGAGGCCGCCGCCTCGTGACCACCGTGCCCGAGTATCCGCCGGGTCGGGCGCTGCTCGACGGCCGGATCGTGGTCGTCACGGCCGCCGCCGGTGCGGGTATCGGCTTCGCAGCCGCCAGGCGGTGTGTCGAGGAAGGCGCCACCGTCGTCATCTCGGACGTCCACGAGCGCCGGTTGGGCGAGGCGGCCGACGCACTTGCCGAAATCGGCGAGCGCCCGGTGGCGGTGCGCTGCGATGTCACCGTCGAGGACGACGTCCAGGCCCTGTTCGCCGCAGCCATCGACGCCCACGGCCACATCGACGTCCTGATCAACAACGCCGGCCTCGGCGGCGAGACGCTGCTGGTCGATATGACAGACGAGGAGTGGCATCGGGTGCTCGACGTCACGCTGACCGGCACCATGCGCTGCACCAGGGCCGCCCTGCGCCTCATGACCGGGCGCGGCAGCGGCGTCATCGTCAACAACGCCTCGGTGCTGGGTTGGCGGGCACAGGCCGGCCAGGCCCACTACGCAGCGGCCAAGGCCGGCGTCATGGCCCTCACCCGCTCGGCGGCGGTCGAAGCCGCCGGCCATGGCGTCCGGGTCAACTGCGTGGCGCCCAGCATCGCCATGCACCCGCACCTCGCCAGGACCAGCAGCGACGAACTCCTCGCCGCACTCGTCGCCGACGAGGCCTTCGGGCGTGCCGCCGAGCCGTGGGAGGTCGCCAACGTGATGGTGTTCCTCGCCAGCGACCTGTCGTCGTACATGACCGGCGAGGTCGTCTCGGTCTCGAGCCGTCACCCGTAACCCGGCCCTACCGCAGCCCCCACTCCGACTCCGGACCCGGCTCACCCTCGACGACCGCCCGGTCGGCTCGCTGGAGCGCCACCAGGTGGGCGTACACCGATGCGCCGGCGGCCTTGTGCAGGTCTTCGTGCACGTGTGCGTAGAGCTCGGCGACCAGCGAGGCGATGGTGCGGGGTCCGTCGGCCAGCGCAGCCACGATCTGGCGTTCGCGTGACTCCCGGTGGGCGACCAGCGCCTCGACATACGGGCCCGGATCGGTGATCGACGGTCCGTGTGTGGGGCGGTAGCGGACCTCGTTGCGTCCGACCAGGCGTCGCAGGTTGTCCAGGTAGTCGTTGAGGTCGCCGTCGGGGGCGGGGATCACCGACGTCGACCATCCCATCACGTGGTCACCGCTGAACAGGGTCTGCTCCCCGGTGAACGAAAAGCACACGTGGTTCGAGATGTGGCCCGGCGTGTGGAGGCACTCGAAGGAGAACCCGTCGCCGTCGATGACATCGCCGTCGACGACCGGGTGGTCCGGCACGAAGGCGAGGTCGCCGGCTCCCTCCCCGTCCTCGGACTCGGGCTCGTCGCCGGCCTCGACCGCCCGGCGCCTGCGCTCCTCGTGTGCCCGGATGGCGGCCTCGGGGTGGGGTCCGAAGCCATAGGTCGCTGCGCCCGTCGCCGCCCGGATTGCCGCTGTGGCTGGCGAGTGGTCGGGATGCGTGTGGGTGACCAGCAGGTGGGTCACCTCCTGGCCCTGCACCGCTGCCAGCACGGCGGCGACGTGGTCGTCGTCGTCCGGTCCGGCGTCGATGACCGCCACCCGGCCACCCTCGGGTGGGCCGACGATGAACGTGCCGGTGCCGTGGTAGGTGAACTTCGACGGGTTGCGTGCAACCACCCGGCGCACGAGCGGCGACACCTGCTCGACGGCCCCGTAGGGGGGCTCGTCCTCGGTCAGGAACTCGATCGCCATCCCCTGATCCTGCCCGAGCGGGCAGGCCGAGTGGCGAACCGGCCGGAAATCAGCCGGGAATCAGGTGGCGCACTCCGATTCGCCGATCTCGGCCGAGTACGGGCCGGTCTCGTCGAAGTCCACGTAGAAGTCGGGGGACTCGTCCGGCAGCGGGAACTGGTCGAGGTCCTTGAGGCCGATCGCCACCTCCTTGGCGCCTCCGGAGCGCTCCAGCCAGGTCGGGAACTTCTCGCCGGCGTGCCGCTCGTCGACGAAGCGTCGGACGACCCGCACGGCCGCCTGCGGGGCGTTCTTGGCCGGGAGGCGCAGCGCCTTCTGCCCGAAGTGGATCTGTTCCTGGCCGACGTAGCCACCCAGCAGCATCTGGTAGCCGGGGGCCGACTGGCCGTGGGCGCGCCGCTCGGCACCGAAGAAGCCGATGTCGGAGGCGTGGTGCTGCCCGCAACTGTTGGTGCAGCCCGAGATGTTGATGCGCAGACCGCCCACCTCGGCGAGGCCCTCCGCCTCGAGTGCATCGCCGATGGCCTTGGCGAGGCCCCGGCTCTGCGTGACGGCGAGGTTGCAGGTATCGGCGCCGGGGCAGGCCACGACGTCGCGCAGCAGTTCGGCGCCGGGCTTCGCCATGCCGGCATCGACGAGGCGCTGGAACAGGGGAGCCAGCTGGTCCTCGGTGAGGTCGCGGATCACGAAGTTCTGCCGGTTGGTCACCCGCACGTCGGCGTCGAACTCGCGCACGATGGCGGCCATCGCCCGGAACTGGTCGGCGGTGACGTCGCCCAGCTCGCACCAGGCATAGGCGGACACGGTGCCGTTGGCGGCGCCGCGCACGACGTTGGCCTCGGCCCACCGGTCGAACGGGGCTCTGGCGCCCAGCGACACGGGCACGCCCTGGCCGATCTGGGTCGGGGTGACGCCTGCGGCGACGCCGGCAGGGTCGTCGCCCCATTCGGCGACGACCTCGGGAACGCCGCCCGGCCAGGTCGCGGAAGCCGGCAGGAACTTGCGGGTGGCGACCACCCGGCGGCGCACCTCGTCGATGCCGAGCTGGTCGACGACCCACTTGAGGCGGGCCCGCAGCTTGTTGTCGCGGTTGCCGGTCTGGTCGAAGACCCGCAGCACCGACTCGATCGTCGGCAGCAGGTCCTCGCGGGACGTGAAGTCCTCGAGCGCCAGCGCCGGGAACGGCGTCGTGCCGAGGCCACCGGCGATGTAGACGCGGAAGCCCTGTTCGACGCTTCCGTCCGGGTGGGTGCGCGAGGTGGCGATCACGCCGACGTCGTTGAACATGGCCTGGCCGCAGTCGGTGTCGCAGCCCGAGAAGTTGATCTTGAACTTGCGGGGGAGCCGTTGGCTGATCGGGTTGCGGACGAAGTGCCGGTAGGCGGCCTCGGCCCAGGGGCTGATGTCGAGCACCTCGAAGGGGCAGGCGCCGGCCAGGTGGCAGCCCTGCACGTTGCGCACCGTGTCGCCGCAGGCCTCCCGGGTGGTGAGCCCGACGGAGGCGAGTCGGCGCATGACCTCGGGGGTTTCGGCCAGCTCCACGAAGTGGAACTGGATGTTCTGGCGGGTGGTGATGTGGCCCCAACCTCGGCTGTGGTCGACGACCAGGTCGGCCAGCCCGTCGAGCTGGTCGGCGGTCATGGCGCCATAGGGGACCTTGACGCGCACCATCTGGCTGGTGCCGCCCTGCCGCTGGCCGTAGATGCCGTTGTTGAGGCGGAACACCCGGAACACGTCTTCGGGGACGCGCCCGGCGAAGTAGCCGGCGAGCATCTCCTCGAACTTGGCGATGTCGGCCGCCATCTCCGGATCGATCGGGGCGGTCTCGAGTGGGCTGGTCAGTTGAGCCATGACGAACCTCCGTGTTCGTTGGCGGCGTGTGCGGTGGTGGCGACGAGGTCTTCGAGGCCGGCGTCCGTCGTGGACACAAGGCCGTCGAGGCCGGCGACAGAGCCGATGACGAGGACGGCCGGTGCGTGGACCGGTGTGTCGGGAAGGTCGGCGAGGATGGTGCGGACGACCCGCTGGTCGGGGGTGGTGGCCGACTCGATCACGGCGACGGGGGTGTTGGCGTCGAGGCCGCCGAGCAGGAGTCGCTCGGCGATGAGCCCCGCCCGTGAGGCGCCCATCAGCACGATGAGCGTGGTGCCGAGCCGTGCGGCGGCCTCCCAGTCGATGCTGCGTGCGGCGGTGGGGTCCTGGTGGCCGGTGATGACCGTGAAGCCGCTGGCGTGGCCCCGCATGGTGACCGGGATGCCGGCGGCGGCCGGCCCGGCGATGGCGGAGGTGATGCCGGGGACGATCTCGACTCCGATGCCCTCGTGGCGAAGGGCCTCGGCCTCTTCGCCGCCGCGGCCGAACACGAACGGGTCGCCGCCCTTGAGGCGCACGACGGTGGCGTGGCGCCGGGCGGCCTCGACGAGCACCCGGTGGATGCGGTCCTGGGCATCGGCCGGCCCACCGGGGCGTTTGCCGACGTCGACCACCTCGGCCCACGGGGAGATCAGGTCGAGCACCCTTGGGTCGACCAGCCGGTCGTGGATCACGATGTCGGCCTCGGCCAGCAGGCGGGCGGCCCGCAGCGTGAGCAGTTCGGGATCGCCTGGGCCGGCGCCGACCAGGTAGACGGTCATGATGCGATCTCCTCGAGGGTGGGGACCCCGGGGAGCCCGAGGGCCCGGCGGAGTCGGAGGCGGGCACCGGCGACGTCGTCGTTGCGGAGCAGGTCGAGCAGGTCCTCGTCGAGGGCGGTCTCCCAGTCGGGGGTCTCGGTGGTGCCCCGTTCGGTCCGGAGGTCCTCGCGCACCTCGGCCGCGAGCGTGAGGAGGGCGGCGTGCTCTGGGCCGATCGAGTCCTCGAGGGAGCGGCGCAGCCATGCGGCCACGGCCGGCGAGCGGCCGTTGGTGGAGACGGCGATCTGGAGGTCGTCGCGGCGCACGACGGCCGGCAGGGTGAAGGAGCAGCGGGCGGGGTCGTCGGCGGCGTTGAGCCAGATCCCGGCAGCCTCGGCATCCCAGTAGACCTGACCGTTGACGGCGGGGTCGCCGGTGGCGGCCACGGCGAGGCGGTACGACGCCACCTCGCCCCTGCGGTAGGTGCGCTGGTGCCAGCGGACGGTGCCCCGGTCGGCGGCCTCGACGAGCTCGGGCACGGCCTCGGGGGCGACGACGGTGATCCGGGCGCCGGCGGCCAGCAGGCCCTGCACCTTGCGTGCGGCCACCGCCCCGGCGCCGACCACGAGCGCGCTGCGACCCGACAGGTTCAGGTTCACGGGATAGGGGGTGCTCACAGGTGGATCCCACACTCGGTCTTGGTGCTGTCGGCCCAGCGGCCGCTGCGTGCGTCGCTGCCATCGGTCGGGTGCTCGGTGCACGGCCAGCACCCTACGGATTCGTAGCTCTCGGCGAGAAGTGGATTCAGGACGATGTCGTGTTCGGTGGCGTAGGCGTCGGCCTCGTCGGCCGGCCAGGCGGCGAGCGGGTTGACCTTGACCAGGCCCCTGCGGTCGATCTGCACGATCGGCGTGTGTGCCCGCCCGGCGTGGTCGTCGCGGCGCATGCCGGAGAGCCAGGCTCGCTTTTCGGCCAGCGCCCGGTCCAGTGGGGCCACCTTGCGGGCGGCGCAGCAGGCGTCGGTGCCGAACTCGAAGAGGTCGGGGGCGCCGTCGTCGGGGCGCTCGACCCGGAGGTGGAGCTCATAGCGGACCATCGCCCGCCGCAGGGTGGCGAGGGTTTCGGCGAAGTGGAGGCCGGTGTCGAGGAACACGACCTCGACATCGGGGTCGACGGCCACGGCCAGGTCGATGAGCAGGGTGTCGGAGAACGAGGTGGTGAGGCAGAGTTCGTCGCCGAAGGCGTCGGTGGCCCAGCGGATGATCTCGGTGGGATGCGCCGTCTCGAACCGGTCGTTCAGCGCATCGACCTCGGCCGCGGACAGGGCGGCCGGGCGCCGCAGTTGCACGGGGGTCGTGGTCGATGGGGGCATGGTGCGGGGTAAATCCGATCGGATGGGTCGGGATTGAGGATCAACCTACAGACGTCGGAGCGCCGAATCAACAGAAATCTGATCGGATTAGTCATATTTACCGTTCGGGACGCCACGAGCGCCCCGAACACCGGTCCACGCACACTGGAATCGGAGCGCCCTGGCACACTGTCGGCATGCGCCGCTCCATCGACGACTACCCGTTCGACCCCGCCGACTATCCGCCCGACTACGAGGACGACGAGCTCACGCCGATCTCGTGGGCGGTCGCCATCAGCGACGACTACGGGGACGCCCAGCCCCGTGTGATCCTCACGGTCGAGGAAGTGGGGAAGCCCGGCCAGGGCCTCATCGGACACCTCTCGCCCGAGATCGCCCGGAGGTTGCGGGGCGCCGTGCTCGACGCCCTCGCCGAGATGGGCGAGGACCCGGGCCGCTAGCCGCCCAGCGCCCGGATCTTGGCGTTCACGTACTCGAGGAAGAAGCCCTCGTAGCGGGCCTGCACCTCGGGGAGGCGCCAGTCGTCGCCGGTCACCACGCCCCGGCACACGTCGGCGCCACAGCGGCACTCCAGCCGGTAGTCGTCGGTGCGGTCCATGGCGTAGTCGTGGCAGAGCTCCTCGTCGGCGGCGATGTCTCGCAGGGCCACGTAGATGACCTGGCCCCGGAAGCCCACGTTGGCGTCGCACGAGTGGTTGATGAGGATCGCCGTCTGCCCGACCTCCTCGGCGGTCCGGGGGCTGAGGTAGAGGTCGTCGTCGATCTGGAGGGCCTGGTCGCCGATCTCGTCGGTCAGGCGCACGACCTCGTCGCGGTCGACGATGTGCCCGGACTTGACGGCGACGACCTCGCCGGCGGAGATGGCTTCGACGGCGAACACGCCCCTGCCGGCCAGGGAACCGTCACGTACCTCCACCTTGGAGGAGCGCCAGCAGTGGATCGGCGGCACGGGCCCGGTCAATCCGAACTGATCACGTCGAGGTAGCCGGGACGCTCGTCGCCGCCGTGCACCTCGACCTCGGTGCCGGTGACCCAGCGGGCCAGCGGCGAGGCCAGCACGAGGCACATGTCGGCGACGTCCTCGGGCTCGCCCATGCGGCCGGCGGCGAGCAGGCCGCCGATGGCCTCGCGGCGGCCGCCATCTCCGTAGAAGGCGGCACCCTCGTCGGTGACGATCATCCCGACGGTGACCGTGACGACCCGGATGGCCGGGCCCCACTCGTGGGCGAGGGTGCGGCCCATGTTGGCGAGGCCGGCCTTGGCGGCGCCGTAGGCGGCGCCCCCGGGGTTGGTGCGGGTGCCGCTCACGGACGAGATGTTGAGGATCACCCCGCCCGAGTCGGCCATGGCCCCGTGGGCGGCCTGGCTGAACGTCAGCGCACTGGTCAGGTTGAGGGCGATGACCTTGGCGTTGAAGTTGGGCGAGGCCGTCGAGGATTCGGCTGGCGGTGCGCCGCCGGCGTTGTTGACCAGCACGTCGAGGCGTCCGGTCTGTGCGACGGCGGCGGCGACGACGGCCCCGACCTGGTCGGCGTCCCGAATGTCGGCGGCGACGAAGGTGGCCCGGCGTGAGCCGTCGGTCGATGTGACGGGCTGGTCGGGCGCTCTACGGGCGCAGGTGACCACGTCGGCGCCGGCGTCGAGGAACGTGCGGCAGATGACCCGACCCAGCCCACGGGTGCCGCCGGTGACGAGCACGGTCTGCCCGCTGAAGTCGAGGGCGGCGGCTGGATCGACGGGGGAGTCCACGACGGGCACGCTAGCCCCGGACCCCTTCCCGGCAGGGAGACGGGAGCGTCGCCGAGCGTCCGGGGGGGGCCGACGGTCCTGACGACCGGGTGACCACGTTCACTTTCTGACTGTCCGTCAGGTTCGTTGCCGGGGACCCGGCTCGCCTACCATCGGCGGCGTGCCCGACAAGCGGATGACCGAGGACGAGGTGGTTGCCGAGCTCACGAGCGGCATGACCATCGGCATCGGCGGCTGGGGCTCCCGCCGCAAGCCCATGTCGCTGGTACGGGCCATCGCCCGCAGCGACCTCACCGACCTCACCATCGTCGCCTACGGCGGTCCCGACATCGGCCTGCTCTGCGCCACCGGCAAGGCCCGCAAGGTCGTCTACGGCTTCGTGTCGCTCGACACGATCCCGCTCGAGCCCCACTTCCGGGTGGCCCGCCAGACCGCCGCCGTCGAGTTCGCCGAGTTCGACGAGGGCGCCTTCTACCTGGGCCTGCTGGCCGCCGCCCACCGGGTGCCCTTCTACCCGACCCGGGCCGGCCTCGGCAGCGACATGCTGACCATGAACCCCGACCTCGCCACGGTCACGTCCCCGTACCCGGACGCCGACGGCAACCACGAGGAGTTCGTCGCCATCCCCGCCTTCGACATCGACGTGTCGCTGATCCACATGAACCGGGCCGACGCCGGTGGCAACGGCCAGTTCCTCGGCCCCGACCTCTACTTCGACGACCTCTTCGCCAAGGCGGCGAAGCGCACCTTCATGAGCTGCGAGAAGGTCGTGCCCACCGAGGACCTCCTCGACGAGGGCACCTTCCACACGCTCAAGATCCCACGCCTGTTCGTGGACGGCGTCGTCGAAGCCCCCCGGGGCGCCCACTTCACCGAGTGCCCGCCCGACTACGGCCGGGACGAGTCCTTCCAGCGCGAGTACGCCGCAACGGCGAAGGACCCCGAGGCCTGGGCGGCGTTCCGGGAGCGCTACGTCGACGCCCCCGGCCACGACGCCTACCTGGCGGCGGTCGACGCACGCGAGGGGAGCGGCTCATGAGCGCCCTCGCTCCGGCAACCCTCGACGAGATCTGCGCGGTCGCCATGGCGGAGGCATTCCGCGGCGACGGCGAGATTCTCTGCAACCCCATCGGCACCACGCCGATCATCGGCGGACGCCTGGCCCGGGCCACCTTCGAGCCCGACATGGTGATGACCGACGCCGTCTCGTTTCTGGCCGCCAACATCCTCCCCGTCGGAGACGATGACGCCCCCCGGCTGGTCGAGGCCTGGATGCCCTACCGGGACGTGTTCGACATCGTCTGGTCCGGGCGCCGCCACGTCGTGATGGGCGCAAGCCAGATCGACGCCCACGGCAACCAGAACCTGGCCGCCATCGGCGACTGGCGGCAGCCGAAGGCGCAGCTGCTGGGCCTGCGGGGCGCCCCCGGGAACCTCGTCAACCACGTCACCTCGTACTGGGTGCCCAACCACTCGACCCGGACCTTCGTGCCGACCGTCGACGTGGTGTCGGGGCCCGGCTACGACCGGGTGGCCGGACTCTCCCGGTTCATCCGGGACAACCACGAGATCCGCCGGGTCGTGTCGAACCTCGGCGTGTTCGACTTCGCCAACGACGAGCAGCGCATGCAGGTTGTTTCCGTGCACCCGGGCGTCACCGTCGACGAGGTGGTCGATTCCACAGGTTTCGAACTGCTCGTGCCCGACGAGGTGCCCGAGTCCCGGCTGCCGACCGACGAGGAACTGCGCCTCATCCGCGAGGTCATCGACCCCGACGGACTGCGCAAGGCCGAGTTCCGCTGAACCCCGTGAGCGACCCCCGAGCGTGCGGCCGGTGACCACCGTGGCCGACGACCCCCGGCTGCACACGCGGCTCTGCGACCTGGTCGGGGTGCGGTATCCGATCGTGCAGACCGGCATGGGCTGGGTGGCCGGGCCGCGGCTCGCCATCGCCACGGCCAACGCCGGCGGCCTCGGCATCCTCGCCGCCGCCACGCTGACCTTCGACGAGATGGTGGCCGCCATCGACGAGGTGCGGGCAGGCACCGACGCCCCCTTCGGCGTCAACATGCGCACCGACGCCGACGACGTCGAACGCCGGGTCGAGCACCTCATCACCGCCGAGGTGAGGGTGGCGTCGTTCGCCCAGGCGCCCGGGCAGGCCACCGTCGCCCGGCTCAAGGAGGCCGGCGTCGTGGTCATCCCCACCATCGGGGCACGCCGCCACGCCGAGAAGGTCGCCGAGTGGGGGGTCGATGCCGTCATCGCCCAGGGCACCGAGGGCGGCGGCCACACCGGCGTCGTCCCGACCTCGCTGCTCATTCCGCAGGTGCTCGACGCCGTCGACCTGCCGGTGATCGCCGCCGGCGGCTTCGTGGACGGACGGGGCCTCGCCGCCGCACTGGCCTGGGGCGCCGACGGCATCGCCATGGGCACCCGGTTCCTGCTCACGTCCGACAGCAGCGTCCCCGACAACGTCAAGGCCCTGTACCTCGCCACGCCGGTCACCGGCACCGTGATCACCACGGCCATCGACGGCGCCCCACAGCGGGTGATCGCCACCGACATGATCCGCCGGCTCGAGGCCGCCCGCCTCACCCGCTTCCCCCGTGCTGCGGCCAATGCCCTGCGCTTCCGGCGCCTCACCGGCACCTCGATGCGGGCGCTCCTCGCCGAGGGGATCCGGATGAAGAAGGCCCAGGACCTGACCTGGGGCCAGATGGCGTTGGCGGCCAACGCCCCGATGCTCACCCGGGCCACCATGGTCGACGGTCGAACCGAGGTCGGCATCCTCCCGACCGGCCAGGGAGTCGGCTCGATCGACGAGCTGCCATCGGTCGCCGACCTCGTGGCGAGGATCGTGGCCGAGGCCACCGAAACCCTCGACCGGCTCTGCGGGGGCTGAGCGTGGACCTGCGCTTCACCCCCGAGCAGGTCGCGTTCCGCGACGAGGTCCGGACCTGGCTCGGGGAGAACATTCCCGACGAACCGCTGCCCTCGATGGACACACCCGAGGGCTTCGAGGCTCACCGACGCTGGGAGCGGACGCTCTTCGATGCCCGCTGGTCGGTCGTCAACTGGCCCGAGGCCTATGGCGGCCGCGAGGTCGGCCTGGTCGAGTGGCTGCTCTTCGAGGAGGAGTACTACCGCTCGGGCGCACCGGGCCGGGTCAACACCAACGGCATCACCCTGCTCGGCCCGACGCTGTTCGCCTTCGGCACGCAGGACCAGCAGGACCGGTTCCTGCCGGCCATGGCCTCCGGTGCCGAGATCTGGGCGCAGGGCTGGTCCGAGCCCGACTCGGGCAGCGACCTGGCTTCGATCGCCACGAAGGCGGTCCGGGACGGCGACCACTTCGTGCTCGACGGCCAGAAGACCTGGTGCTCCCGTGGCGCATGGGCCGACTGGCTGTTCTGCATCGTGCGCACCGACCCCGACTCGGAACGGCACCGGGGCCTGTCGTACCTGCTGGTGCCCGCCGACAGCCCCGGCCTCGAGCGCCGCACCGTCGGACGCCTCGACGGCGAGCCGGCCTTCGCCGAGCTGTTCTTCGCCGACTGCCGGGTCCACGAGGCCAACCTGCTGGGCGGGGAGGGCCAGGGCTGGTCCGTGGCCATGGCCACCACGTCGAGCGAGCGGGGCCTCAACCTGCGGGCACCCGGCCGCTTCCTCGCCGCCGCCGCTCGCCTGGTCGACCTGTACCGGCGGGTCAGCGCCGAGCACGATGTCGACCCCGGTGTCCTCGACCAGGTCGTGCGGGCATGGACCGCCGCCGACGCCTACCGGTGGCAGACCTACGCCGCCGCCGCCCGACTCCAGGCAGGCGACGACCTCGGCGCCTCGGCGTCGATGATGAAGGTCTTCTGGTCGGAGCTCGACGTCGAACTGCACGCCACCGCCCTGCGCCTGCTCGGCTCGCACGGCGAGCTCGTCGCCGACGACGCCGTCGACGGCGGCTCGTGGATGGCCGGCTACCTCTTCGCCCTGGCCGGCCCCATCTACGCCGGCACCAACGAGATCCAGCGCAACATCATCGCCGAGCGGGTGCTCGGCCTCCCGAGGAAGTAGGGGGGCAGGAAACGATGCGCTTCGCCTTCACCGACGACCAGGTCCTGTTCGCCGACACCGTCAGGGACATCCTCGTCGGCGAGTGCCCACCGTCGGCCGTGCGGGCCGCCTGGGACGACCCCGAGGGTCGGGTGCCCGGCCTCTGGGAGACGCTGGCGGCGACCGGCGTGCTCGGCGTGGCCGCCCCCGAGGCGCACGGCGGCCTCGGCATGTCGACCTGTGACCTGGTGCTGCTGCTCGAGGAACTCGGCTACGCCGCCTGCCCCGAGCCGGTCGCAGAACACGCCGCCGTCGCCATCCCGATCCTGCGCGACCACGCCCCCGTGGCCATGGCCGACGAATGGCTGGGCCGCGCCGCCGAAGGATCGGCGGTGCTCACCGCCGCAGCGCCGACCGACGCCTTCGTGCTGGCCGCCGAGCGGGCCGACCTGGTACTGTTGTGCGCCGACGGCGAGGTGCACGCCGTTGCGGCCGGCGCCTTCTCGTCCACGCCGCAGCAGAGCGTGGACCGTGCCCGCCGCCTCTCCCGGATCGACTGGTCACCGACCGCCGCCACCCTCGTCAGCGACGATCCGGCGGTCGTCTGCGAGGTGCTCGACCGTGGAGCACTCGCTGCCGCCGCACAGGCCGTCGGCGTGGGACGCCGGCTGCTCGACATGACCGTCGCCTACGTGACCGAGCGGGAGCAGTTCGGCAGGCCGGTCGGCGTCAACCAGGCGGTCAAGCACCACTGTTCGAACGTGGCGATCGCCCTCGAGTTCGCCGCACCGATGGTCCACAAGGCCGCCTGGGCGCTCACACACGGCGAGGGCCCGGAGGGCGGCGATCCGTCCATCGACGTGGCGATGGCCAAGGCGCTGGCGTCCGATGCCGTCGACCTGGCCTGCCGGTCGGCGCTCCAGTGCCACGGCGCCATCGGCTACACGATCGAGCACGACCTCCAACTCTGGCTCAAGCGCGGCTGGGCACTGTCGGCCTCCTGGGGCGACGCCGCCCACCACCGGCGGCAGGTGGGCGCCGGCCTGCAGGCCGGCTGAGCCGCACGTCGGCCGGTTTGCCCGCTAGACACTCCCTCCATGACCGAGCCGCAGGAGCGCAGCGCCGGCATCCGACTGGCCGCCGAGGTGCGTGCCCTGTTGGTCGACCTGCATGCCCTCGATCCCTCCGCCGAGGCGCTCGGCGAGGCCGCCGACCGCGTGGCCGCCGTCCGCGACTCGTTGGGCGATGAGGTCCGGCTGCGCTGGTACGAGGTTCCCGCCGATGAGATCGACGAGGACGCCGAGGTTCGCCTGCGCGTCGAGTACCGCGACCACAGCCTGTTCCGCGGCGAGCGCAGCCCCCTGGCGCCACCCCTGACCGTCACCACCGGCGAGAGCGAGGACGGAACGCCGATCGTCGTTGGCGAGGTCCGGGTCGATCGGGGCCACGAGGGCCCCCCGGGGCGCATCCACGGCGGCTACATCGCCGGCCTCTTCGACGACGTGCTCAGCGGAACCCTCGGGCTGCGTGACGCCGGCCCCGCATTCACGGCCCGCCTCAAGATCCGCTACCGGAAGCCAACGCCCATCGACGTGGACCTGCGCTTCGAGGCGTGGGTCGAGCGGCACAGTGGTCGGCGCCTGATCGCCAGGGCCCGCTGCCTCGTCGATGGCGAGGTCACCGCCGAGGCCGAAGCGCTGTTCGTCACCGTCTCTCGTGACCAGGAGCGCCGGCAGGAGGGGGACGCGACGTGACGGCCGACGCCCGTCCGGTCGTCTGCTTCGTCTGCACCGGAAATGCCGCCCGGTCCGTGATGGCCCGGCGAATGTTCGCCGAGTTGGCGCCCGGCTACCGGGCCACGTCGGCGGGAACGCTCGTGCTCGAGGGCCACCCGATGAGCAGTCGGACCCGGTCGGCCCTGCGGGACCACGGGCTCACCGACTTCGACCACCGCAGCCGCCAGTTCGGCGACGAGCACGCAGCCGCCGACCTCGTCGTGGCCATGGAACCCGACCATGTGACCTGGGTGCGCCGCCACCACCCGGAGGCCGCCGACCGGACCGCGACCCTGCCCCGACTCGTCCGTGACCTGCCGGCCCTCGGAAGCATGGCCGACCGGGTGGCCGGCCTCGGCCTCGCCACCGTGGAGGTCGAACCCTGGGAGGAGGTGGTCGATCCTGCCGCCGGTGACCAGGCCGTGTTCGACGCCTGTGCCGTCGAGCTGTACGGACTCGTCGAGGCCCTCGCCGCCCGGCTCTCGGACCCATCGACAACCCGGTGACCTCCCACCGGCGTGAGGCGTTCGTCCTCACCGTTGCCGTCGGGCTCATCGGCATCACGTTCGGCGTCTTCGCCGACTCGGTCGGACTCGGGCTGGCGCAGGCATCGGCGCTGTCGGTGCTGACCTTCACCGGAGCGTCACAGTTCGCAGCCGTCTCGGTCATCGGCAGCGGCGGCAACCCCGTGGCGGCAGTCGGCAGCGCACTCCTGCTGGCCGCCCGCAACTCGCTCTACGGCCCGGTCGTGGCCCCGTACCTGCGCTCCCGGCCGGGTCGGCGGGCCCTCGCCGCACACTTCGTCATCGACGAGACGACCGCCATGGCGAGCGCTCAGGACGATCCGGAGACGGCCCGCGACGCCTTCTGGTTCACCGGACTGTGGCTGTTCGTCTTCTGGAACGTGGGCACGGTCGTCGGCGTGCTGGTCGGCGGCCTCCTCGAGGATCCCGGCGCCTGGGGCCTCGACGCCGCCTTCCCAGCGGCGTTCATGGCGCTGATCGTGCCGCACGTGCGGACCAGGCCGGGACAGGTCACGGCAGCGCTGGGCACGGTGATCGCCGTCGTGGCGGTGCCGCTCACTCCGGCGGGTGTACCGATGCTGCTCGCCGCCCTGGCGGTCGGGCCCGGTCTGTGGGTCCGGTCCCGTCAGGCACGAGGGAGGACGGCCACGTGAGCTGGACCGCCATCCTCGTGCTCTCTGCCGGCGCCTACCTGTTCAAGGTGGTCGGCCTGTTCGCCGGCGACCGCCTGGCCGTGCGGCTGGCGCCGGTGACAAGCCTGCTCCCTGCCGCACTGTTCGCGGCGATCATCGCCATCATGTCGGTCGTCGACGGCGAGTCGCTGGTCATCGACGGCCGTCTCGTCGGCGTGGCGGTCGGGGCGGTGGCCGTCTGGCGACGGGCGCCGTTCGTGGCGGTCGTGGTCGCGGCGATGGCGGCGACGGCGCTGCTGCGCCTGGTCGCCTGATTCCCTGCCAAACGACCTGACCCTGCCCGGCGAACCGTCGGGCACTGGCTAGCGTTGGCGCCCGTGGAGTCGTCCGACCCGGCATCCGTGGCCCCCGAGGGCGTGTCGCCTTCGGTCTGGCGCGCCCTCTCCCTGCCCCGGCCACGTTGGCGGGGCACGATGCACCGGGCCGCCGCCCCGCTGACCGTCGCCGCCGGTGTGGCGCTCGTGCTCCAGGGATCGACGATTATCGACCGGGTCGGTGCCGGCGTGTTCGTGCTGGGCGCGCTGTTCATGTTCGTCGCCAGCGGCCTGGTGCACCTGCGCCGGTGGACCGTGCCGGTCTACGAGACCCTCTTCCGGGTCGACCACGCGGCGATCTTCGTGTTCATCGCGGCGAGCGCGACGCCGGTGGCGGTCACGGGCCTGGATGGCACGGCCGGCCGCATCCTGTTCTGGGCCCTCTGGGCGGGGGCACTGCTGGGCATCCTGGTCCGCGTCCTGCCCTTCCATCCGCCGAAGGGCCTCATGAACTCGCTGTTCATCGGACTGGGCTGGGTGCCGGTCCTCTTGGCCCCGGCGCTGATCACCCAGCTCGACGTCGCCGTCCTCGTCCTGATCGGCGTCGAGGGACTCCTGTACACGATCGGGGCGCTCATGCTCGGGGCCCGCTGGCCCGACCTCGCCCCCCGGCACTTCGGCTACCACGAGGTCTGGCACACGGTGGTCACCACGGCCGTCGCTGTGCACTTCGTCGTCGTGTGGCTGATCCTGGGTGCCGGCTGAATCACCCCGCTTTGCGGCCACTCCCGCCAGCGGGGAGGATGGGGTCGTTCACCCGATCCCCAACCGCCCCGGGAGGCCGCCCATGAAGGGCATCGTGTTCAACGGTGAGAAACTGAGCGTCGTCGAAGGCCTCGAGCTACGCGACCCCGGTCCGGACGAGGTCGTCGTGCGCATCGTCAACTCCGGCGTCTGCCACAGCGACGTGAGCGTCATCAACGGCACCATCCCGTTCCCGACCCCCGTGGTGCTCGGCCACGAGGGCGCAGGCATCGTCGAAGAGGTCGGCCCTGCGGTCACGAACGTGAAGCCAGGTGACCATGTCGTGCTCTCGACCCTCGGCCAGTGTGGCGCCTGTCCGGCGTGCGACGGCGGACGACCCACGATGTGCCGGTCCACGTTCGGTGCCCGCGGCACGCCGTTCACCCTCGACGGTGAGCCCCACTACAACTTCGCCAACATCTCGTCGTTCTGCGAGCGGGTCGTCGTCAAGTCCAACCAGGCGATCACGATCCCCGAGGAGGTGCCGATGCCGGCCGCCTCGCTCATCGGGTGCGGGGTGCTCACCGGTTCTGGCGCGGTGTTCAACCGGGCCAAGGTGGCCCCTGGCGAGAGCGTTGCCGTCGTGGGCGTCGGAGGCATCGGCCTCAACGTCATCCAGGCGGCCGCCATCTCGGGGGCGAACCCGATCATCGCCATCGACACCAACCCCGACAAGGAGGACCTGGCCCGCACCTTCGGTGCCACGCACTTCGTGAACGCCGCCGAGGTCGATTCCAATGCGGCCATCCGCAAGGTGCGCCCGTTCGGCGTCGACTACGTGTTCGAGTGTGTCGGGGCCAAGGCCCTCATCGAGGCGGCGCTGGGCTTCCTCGACTGGGGCGGCACCCTTGTCATCCTCGGCGTGCCTCCCCTCGGCAGCACCATGGAGTTCATGACCATGGCCACCTACCTCGATGTCACCATCATGGGGTGCCGCTACGGCTCGTCGCGGCCGCAGACCGACGTTGCACGGATCTGCGACCTCTACCTCGCCGGCAGGTTCAAGCTCGACGAACTGGTCTCGCGGATCTACCCGATGGACGAAATCCACACCGTGCTCGACGACATGCACCACGGTCGCCTGGCCCGCGGCGTGCTTGAGGTCTGCCCGGCCTGAGCCGCCTCCCTTCCGACCCGGATCGGGGATAGTTTCGGGAGCGTGCGGCGGCTCCGGGTCCTCATCGCGATCCTCGCCCTCTGGGCGGTGGGTGGAGCCGCATGTGGCAGCCCCGAGGTGACCGATCCCGCCGCCGCCGAGGACTGCGCTGAACTCGTCGAGGCCGGCCGGGCCGTCGCCGAGAGGGTTCTCGAACGGCTGTCGGGCCAGACGCTGATCGAGCTCGAGGCCGCCAACCCCGGTGACCCCTTCGCAGCGGTCGACCACCTGATGCGCACCTCAGAGCTGGACGAGCGGGCCGACGAGCTGGGCTGCCACCCCGAGGAGCTGCGGGTGCAGGCCTGTGAGATCTACGGGGGCCTCGCCTACCGGGCCCGCGGCGAGGTGGCCCGTGACTTCCTGGCCCCCTACCTGGAGTCCTGCGACTGAGCGCTGGGCCCCGACCGTGGGTGATACTTGCCCGCATGTCCGAGACGCCTGATGCCGTGGATCCGCTCGACGACTGGGCGCCCCTGCTCGACGACCTGGCGCGGCGCAAGGGGGCCGCCCGCGAGATGGGCGGTGCCGAGAAGGTCGAGCGGCGGAGGGCCACCGGCCGACTCGACGCCCGTGCCCGCATCGACCACCTGCTCGACCCCGGCTCGTTCACCGAGATCGGCACGCTGGTCGGCGAGGTTCCCGCCGATGGGGTGGTTGCCGGCTCTGGCACGATCGACGGCCGGCCGGTGATGGTCGGCGCCGAGGACTTCACGGTGATGGGCGGCTCCATCGGCCCCGGCTCGACGGCCAAGCGCTACCGCATCGCCGAACTGGCCGAACTCGACCGGGTCCCCCTGGTGATGCTGCTCGAGGGGGCCGGTCACCGTCCGCCGCTGCCGGGTGAGCCCCGGCCGGCCCGTGCCCCGACGGACCTGATCCAGCAGGCGCGGCTCTCGGGCCGGGTGCCGGTGGTGACCGGGGTGATGGGCGCTTCGGCCGGCCACGGTGCGCTGATCGTGCCGCTGTCGGACCTCGCCCTCATGACGGCCGACGCCTGCGTGTTCACGGCCGGCCCACCGGTCGTGCTGGCATCGCTGGGGGAGGACGTCACCAAAGAGGAGCTCGGAGGCCCGGCGGTGGCCGTTGCGAGCGGCCTGGTCCACAACGTGGCGACCGACGACGGCGCCCTGCTCGACGACATCCGCACCTACCTCGGGTTCTTCCCGTCGAGCGCCTGGAGCCATCCGCCCCGGCGGGAGGGTGACGACACCGGTCCACGGTCCGTCCCCGAGGTCCTCGACCTGGTGCCGAAGGACAACAAGAGGGCCTACGACATGCGCCGGGTCCTCGAGGCCGTCCTCGACGGTGGCCGGTGCTTCGAGGTCCAACCCGACTTCGGCCGGTCCGTGCTGTGCGTGCTCGGCCACCTCGGCGGCGACCCGGTGGCGGTCGTCGCCAACCAGCCGCAGGCCATGGCTGGCGCCATCGACGTCGACGCCGCCGACAAGGCCGCCCACTTCATCCAGGTGGCCGACTCGTTCCACCTGCCGCTCGTGTTCCTGTCCGACAACCCGGGGATGCTGGCCGGGACCAGGTCCGAGCAGGCCGGCGTGCTGCGGGCCGGCGGCCGCATGTTCGCAGCCCAGGCCCAGACCCGCACCGTCAAGTTGCACGTCACGCTGCGCAAGGCGTTCGGCTTCGGGTCGATGGTGATGTCGATGGTGTCGTTTTCGGGCCAGAGCGGCACATTCGCCTTTCCGGGGGCGATCCTGGGCGCCATGGGTGCGAAGGGCGCCGGCCGGGCGGTCGGCGCCGACGAGGACGAGACCGTCGCCCTCCAGCAGGCCGAGATGGAGGCCGCCTACCGCAGCGCCTCGGGCCTCGGCTTCGACGAGCTCATCGACCCCCGCGACCTGCGCAATGCGCTCCTGTCTGGCCTGCAGCGCGGCCTCTCCCGCCGCCAGGCCGCCCCCGAGCCGACATCACGGGTGGCCATCACGCCTTGAACCGGCTGGTGTTCGGTGGCCGCGGAATGCGTGTCGGAAGCGCACTGCTGAGGTGGCAGGCTGGCGCCACGACATCCCCGAACGGAGGCCCATGAGCCCCTCACCACTCTCCCGGCGGATCAGCGCCATCGCACCTTCGGCCACCATGGCCGTCGATGCGCGCGCCAAGGCCCTCAAGGCGGCCGGCGAACCGGTCATCGGCTTCGGCGCCGGCGAGCCGGACTTCGCCACCCCCGACCACATCGTCGAGGCGGCGGTGGCCGCCTGCCGCGACGTCGCCAACCACCGGTACACGCCGGCCGGCGGCCTGCCGGCCCTCAAGGAGGCCCTGGCCGACAAGACCGAGCGGGACTCCGCCTGGCGGCCCGAACCCTCGGAGATCCTCGTCACCAACGGGGGCAAGCACGCCGTCTACAACGCCTGCGCCGTCGTGCTCGACCCCGGCGACGAGATGCTGCTGCCGGCGCCCTACTGGACCACCTATCCGGAGTCGATCGCCCTCGCCGGCGGCGTGCCCGTCGTGCTGCCCACCGACACCGCCTCCGGTTTCAGGGTCACCGTCGAGCAGCTCGAGGCCGCCCGCACCGAGCGCACGAAGGCCCTCATGTTCGTGTCGCCGTCGAACCCGACCGGCGCCGTCTACCCGGCCGACGAGATCGCAGCCATCGGCCGCTGGGCCGTCGAGCACGGCATCTGGGTGATCGCCGACGAGATCTACGAGCACCTCGTCTACGACGGCCACGAGCACCACTCGATCCGGGCGCTGGTGCCAGAGATCGCCGACACCTGCCTGATCGTCAACGGTGTCGCCAAGACCTACGCCATGACCGGTTGGCGGGTGGGGTGGCTGCTGGGCCCGGCACACGCCATCAGGGCGGCCACCAACCTGCAGTCCCACGCAACGAGCAACGTCTCGAACGTGTCGCAGCGGGCCGCCATGGCCGCCGTGTCGGGCGGCCTCGAGGATGTGACGATGATGCGCGATTCGTTCGACCGCCGCCGCCGGCGCATGGTCGAGATGCTGCGGTCGATCGACGGCGTCGAGCTGATGACCCCGCAGGGTGCCTTCTACGCTTTCCCGGACCTGTCGGCGTTCCTCGGCCGCACCTTCGCCGGCAACACACCCGAAACCACGATCGACCTGGCAGCGCTGATCCTCGACGAGGCCAAGGTGGCGATCGTGCCCGGTGAGGCCTTCGGCGCTCCCGGCTATGCGCGGCTCTCGTTTGCGCTGGGCGATGACGATCTGGGCGAGGGCATCACCCGGATCGCCGACCTGCTGAACGGCTGATCCCGTGGTGAACTCGGCACCCTGTGGTTCCTGGGCGTCGCCGATCTCGGCCCAGTCGCTGGTCGCCGGCGCCGCAGGTCTCGGTGAGGTCGCCGGCGACGGCGACCGCGTCTGGTGGGCCGAGTCCCGTCCCGACGAGGGTGGCCGGACGGTGGTCGTGTGCGACGGCGTCGATGCCGTCGCATCGGACGCCGATGTCCGGACCTTCGTCCACGAGTACGGGGGTGGCGCCTGGTGGGCGTTCGGCGGCGTCCTCGTGCACAGCGCCCACGATGACCAGCGCCTCTGGCGACAGGACCCCGACGGCACCCGGACGGCGCTCACACCCTCGCCAGACGTGCCCCGCGGGTACCGCTTCGCCGACGGGCGACCCACCCCGGACGGCTGCTGGTACGTGTGCGTCCGCGAGGACCACGAGCGGGACGGCGAGCCCGCCAACGAGGTCGTGGCCGTGGCGCTCGACGGCTCGCAGCGGGTCGAGGTGCTCGTGTCGGGGCCGGACTTCGTGTCGTCGCCCCGGGTCTCGCCGGACGGCCGTCGTCTCGCCTGGGTGCAGTGGGACCACCCGAACCTGCCGTGGGACGACACCGAACTGTGGGTCGCCGATCTGGGCGACGGCTCGGTCGAGGGCGAGCACTGTGTGGCGGCGGCGGGGGAGTCGTTCTTCCAGCCCGAGTGGCGGGCCGACGGGGTCCTGCACGTGGTGAGCGACCGGGACGGCTGGTGGCACCTGTTCCGCCTCGACGGTGACGACCTGGTCCAGTTGACGACCGGTGACTTCGAGGTCGCCACCCCCCAGTGGGTGTTCGGGCTCTCCCGGTACGCCTTCGTCGGCGACGACGTGTGGTTCGCCCGCCGGGAAGGTGGCGCAGACCGCCTCGCCGTGCTGTGCGCCGATGGCACCGTCGACGAGGTGCCGCTCGACGCCACGTCCATCGGGTCGCTGGCCACCAGGGGCGACGGCGTGGTCGCGGTCATGGCCTCGTGGACCACCGAGCCCGAGGTCGTGGCGGTGACGCCCGCCGGCACTGAGGTTCTGCGCCCGGCTCGCGACCTCGGTCTCGACCCGGCATGGCTGCCGGTGCCCGAGCCGGTCCGTTTCCCGACCTCCGGCGGCGAACACGCCCACGCCCTCGTCTACCCGCCGGCCAGCCCGGACCACGTCGCCCCCGAGGGGGAGCGGCCGCCGCTCGTCGTCCTCGTCCACGGCGGCCCGACGGGCTGCGTCCGCACCCACCTGCAACTCGGCATCGCCTACTGGACCAGCCGGGGCTTCGCCGTGGCCGACGTCGACTACCGGGGCTCCACCGGCTACGGCCGCCCCTACCGGCACCGCCTCCGCGGCGGCTGGGGGCTGCTCGACGTGGACGACTGCGTGGCGGTGGCCCGCTTCCTGGCCGACCGGGGCGACGTCGACGGCGAGCGGCTCGCCATCCGCGGCGGCAGCGCCGGAGGGTTCACCGTGCTGGCCGCCCTCACGTTCCACGACGTGTTCAGCGCCGGGGCCAGCCGCTACGGCATCGCCGATCTGGCGGCGCTGGCCGCCGACACGCACAAGTTCGAGGCCCGCTACCTCGACCGGCTGGTCGGCCGCTGGCCCGAGGACGAGGCCGTCTACCGGGAGCGCTCGCCGATCCACCACGTGGACCGCCTGGCCACGCCGCTGCTGCTGCTCCAGGGCTCCGAGGACCCGATCGTGCCGCCCAACCAGGCGCACCTCATGGCCGACGCCCTGACGGCCGCCGGCGTCCCGCACGCACTCGTCGAGTTCCCCGACGAGGGCCACGGCTTTCGGAAGGCACCCAACGTGGTCCGTGCGCTCGAGGCCGAACTGGCCTTCTTCGCCGAGCGCTTCGGCTTCGATCCCGCCGACGACCTCCCGCCCCTCGAGATACACCCGTAACCGGGTTGCCCCGGAGGTCTCTGGCCGCCACGATGGCCGGTATGGCACGGGTGGTTGTTGCAGAGGAGATCGCCGAGTCGGGCCTCGACGTGCTACGCGCCGCCGGCCACGAGGTCGATGTCCGGCTGGGCCTCGACGCCGACGAACTGCTTGCAGCGCTCGAGGGGGCTGCCGGGCTGATCATCCGCTCCGCCACGCAGGTCACTGCCGAGGTCCTCGCCGCCGCCGAAGGCCTGCTGGTCGTCGGCCGCGCCGGGGTCGGCCTCGACAACGTCGATGTTCGCGCCGCGACGCGCCGCGGCGTGATGGTGGTCAACGCACCCCTGTCCAACTCGGTGTCCGCCGCCGAGCACACGATGGCGCTCCTGCTGGCCCAGGCCCGCAACGTGCCGCAGGCACACGCCGACCTGGTGGACGGCAGGTGGAACCGCTCCCGCTGGAAGGGCGTCGAGTTGGCCGACAAGACGCTCGGGATCCTCGGCCTCGGGCGCATCGGCCAGATGGTGGCCATGCGGGCGGCGGCATTCGGCATGCGCATCATCGCCCACGACCCGTACGTGTCCGACGAGCGGGCCCGACGGCTCGACGTGGAGATGGTCGATCTCGACGAGGTCGTCGCCCGGGCCGACTTCCTCACGCTCCACCTGGCCCGCACCCCCGAGACCATGGGCCTCGTCGACGCCCGGCTGCTGGCGCTCGCCAAGCCGGGACTGCGGCTCGTGAACGTCGCCAGGGGCGGTGTCATCGACGAAGAGGCACTGGCCGCGGCGATCAGCGAGGGCAGGATCGCAGGCGCCGCACTCGACGTCTTTGCCGAGGAGCCCACCACCGAGTCGCCGCTGTTCGGCATGCCAGGCGTGATCGTCACGCCGCACCTCGGGGCCAGCACCACCGAGGCCCAGGACAAGGCCGGTACCACGATCGCCGAGCAGGTCGCCCTCGCCCTCGCCGGAGACTTCGTGCCGTTCGCCGTCAACATCGACGTCGGGGAGGCCCCCGAGGTGATCCGGCCGTTCGTGCCGCTGGCCGAGAAGCTGGGCGAGGTGTTCGGGGCGCTGGCCGGCCGCCTCCCCGAACGCCTCGATGTCGAGTTCCGGGGCGAGATCGGCGACGTCGACGACCGTCTGGCGACACTCGCCGTCGTCAAGGGCCTCCTGAACCGGGTCGTGGCCGAGGCCGTCACCTATGTGAACGCCGGCGACATGGCCGCCGACCGGGGACTCGACATCCGCACGATCTCGACGCCGACGAGCGCCGACTACCGCAACGCCATCACCCTGCGCTCCGACGAGCACTCCGTCGCAGGCACGCTCGTGGGCCTGCGGGCCGAACCGCGGATCGTGTTGATCGACGACCACATCATCGACGTGCCGCCCGCCGACCACATGCTCGTCGTGCGCAATGCGGACACCCCCGGGATGATCGGCCTGGTCGGCACCGTGCTCGGCGACGCCGGCGTCAACGTGGCCGACATGGCGGTCGGCCACCACCGTGGCGAGGACACCGCCGTCATGGTGCTCGCAACCGACGGGCCGGTGTCGCCGGACGTGCTCGACGACCTACGGTCCAGGGACGGGATCCTGCAGGTCCACGCCCTCGACCTGCGCTGAGCTCGCTGGTCGGCACCCGTCGCCACTTGTCGCCCTCCGGCGGCGAGGGTTGCATCCGGGTCGGTCCCCGGGTCTACACTGACGCGTGATGCGACAGAACTTCGACCTCCTGCTTCTGACCTAGGGCGAGCGCACATACGCGTTCGTCCGAACCTCCCGCCTCCGGGCCGGGAGGTTCTTCGGTTTTCGGGGGCAGTCCGCCCGCATCAACCCGTCCATCGGCCGACCAGCAGGATCAACCAGACAGGAACACGCCATGAGCGCAACGACAGCTACGGAACGGGTGGTCATCTTCGACACCACCCTCCGCGACGGCGAACAATCCCCGGGCATCTCGCTGGACGTCGGCGAGAAGCTCGAGATCGCGGACCAGCTGGCGCGCCTGGGCGTCGACTACATCGAGGCCGGCTTCCCGATCGCCAGCCAGGGCGACTTCGACGCCGTGCACGCCATCGCCAAGTCGGTGCGCGGTCCGGTCATCTGCGGCCTTTCCCGCACCGCCCACAAGGACATCGACCGCTGCTGGGAGGCCATCGAGCCCGCCGAGAAGCGCCGGATCCACACGTTCATCGCCACCAGCCCCACCCACATGGAGCACAAGTTGCGCATGAGCCCCGAACAGGTGCTGGCCGAGGCGATCTCGGCGGTGTCCCGGGCTCGTGAGTACACCGACGACGTCGAGTTCTCGCCGGAGGACGCCTCCCGCTCCGACTTCGACTTCATGTGCGACGTGCTCCAGGCGGCGGTCGACAACGGTGCCGGCACCCTCAACATCCCCGACACCGTCGGATTCGCCGTGCCGGACGAGTGGGCCGAGCGCATCCGGGCCATTCGCGAGCGGGTGTCGGGCGACTACGTGATCAGCACGCACTGCCACAACGACCTCGGCCTCGCCGTCGCCAACTCGCTTGCGGCCGTGACCGCTGGGGCGCGCCAGGTGGAGTGCACGGTCAACGGCATCGGCGAGCGGGCTGGCAACGCAGCCATGGAGGAGATCGTCATGGCCATCCGCACGCGCTCGGAGCAGTTCCCGGACATCGAGGTCGGCATCGAGATCAGCGAGTTGGCCCGCTCCAGCCGCATGGTGAGCCGCCTCACGGGCTACCCGGTGCAGTTCAACAAGGCCGTGGTCGGGCGCAACGCCTTTTCCCACGAGGCAGGCATCCACCAGCACGGGGTGCTCAACGAGCGCACGACCTACGAGATCATGGACCCGCAGGCGGTCGGTGCCGGCGAGAGCAAGATCGTGCTCGGCAAGCACTCGGGTCGGGCGGCCTTCAAGGACACGCTCCACAAGATGGGCATCGAGATCCAGGGCGACGCCCTCAACGCTGCCTTCACACGCTTCAAGGAGCTGGCCGACCGCAAGATCCAGCTCACCGATGCCGACCTCGAGGCGCTCGTTGCCGAGGAGCTCGGTGGACCCATCCATCATGAGTACGAGCTCGTGAGCCTCGATGTGCGCGGTGGCACCGTGAACACCCCTGCCGCCGACCTGGTGCTGCAGGTGGCCGGCCAGCGGGTCGAGGTGTCCGCCACGGGCGACGGGATGGTCGACGCCTCGTGCACCGCCATCAAGCAGGCCACCGGCGTCGATGGTCGCCTGACCGACTATTCGGTCATGTCGGTGACCGGTGGTGTCGATGCCCTGGCCGACGTGACGCTTTCGTTCGAGAGCAGCGACGGCGTCAAGGTCTCGGGACGCGGCCTCTCGACCGACGTGGTCGAGGCGTCGGCGCGTGCGTTCGTGGCCGCACTCAACAAGATCGCCCGGGTGCGGGCCTCCGGCGAGGACCCCAACGCCGTGGATCGCCCCGGCCACCTCGGCTGATCAGGCCTCGGCAGGTTCCTCGTCGCGGCGCAGCGCCTGCCAGGCCATCGTCACCATGCCGCCGAGGAGGGTGACGGTGAACAGCACGCTCATGGCGAGCACGACGCTGCCCGACTCGGTGGCCAGGTAGTAGTGACCGAACAGGCAGTCGTAGTCGCCGACGCTGTCGTATCCGTAGGCGCAGTCGCCGCCGTAGGCGCTGTCGTATCCGTACGCCGCGTCGTATCCGTAGGCGCTGTCGTATCCGTACGCCGCGTCGTATCCGTAGGCGCTGTCGTATCCGTAGGCGCTGTCGTATCCGTACGCCGCGTCACCGCCATAGGCGATTCCTGAGGCCCGGCCCGACCCATAATCGTCGAGGGCGCTGCTGTCTTCCTGCAACACCTCGACGACGGTCGTCGTGGAAGTCGTCGGTGCCAGAGTCGTGGTCGGTGCCACGGTCGTCGTGGAAGTCGTCGGTGCCAGAGTCGTGGTCGGTGCCACGGTCGTGGTCGTCGATGTCGTCGAGAGCACGGCGTCTCGGGTGACCGGCCCGTTGTCGTCCCCGCCGCAGGCAGCGAGGGCGATCAGAGGCAGGAACAGGAAGACGCGCCGCACGGCGGCGAGTCTCGCAGCCACGCGTCGTCGAGGCCGCGATGGCTCCTGTCGGCTAGAAGTCGATGGCGTCGATGCGTGCCAGGTCGGCGAGGGCGTTGGCCTGCACCCGGCCGTTGCTGTACGACCACAGGTCGTCGCCGATGACGAGCGTGCGTTCGATCGGCGGGTTGTACGGGTAGTAGTAGGTCGAGCAGTAGGCGATGGCCTGACCGGCTTCACGTCGTGGTCACCGTCGTGGTGGCGGGCAACGCCTGGTCCTCGGAGGCGCAGGCGGCGGCGACGAAGCTCAGGGCCAGCAGGACTACTGCGATGCGACGCATGGGATGTCTCCGTGTCGGTGTCGTTCCAGTGTCTCAGACGATCCGGGGGACCCGTCTGGTTCCCGACGCGGACCCGCCGCCCGCTGGAGCGGACGGCGGGCCATTCGGGTTCCCGCATTCAGTCGAATCTCAGAGGAGCACGGTGTCGAGGCGGGCCAGGTCGTCGAGGGCGTTGGCCTGGAGGCGCCCGTAGCTGTAGGACCAGAGGTCTTCGCCGATGATGAGCGTGCGCTGGATCGGGCGCTGCCACTCGTAGTTCTGGGGCCAGCAGGCGGTGAACATCGTGTCCTCGGGGACGGTGAGGTCGCCGATGCCGAACTCCTCCGCATACCCGATCGCCTCTTCGCCGGGGAGGGACTCGCAGGAGAATCCCTTCATCTGCGGGTACACACCGTCGTCGTCGCAGAACATGAACACGATGTTGTCGATGGACATGCCCCAGAAGACCTCGCCCTCGCCGACGCCGAGGTCGGATGGGTCGACGGTCGGGCACGGCGGCTCGACGAGCGGCGCCTCCTCGTCGTCGTCCGGAGAGTGGTCGATGCGGCCGACCTCGGTGATCGTGCCGTCGGCGATGCGCAGGGCCACGGCGGCTGCTTCGCCGGTGCTCCAGTCCTGGAAGGGCAGCACGGCCAGGTCGAGGGGTGCCCACCACAGGAACGCCCGGTGGTCCCACTCGGCGGAGCTGGAGCCACCGCCGCCGGGCGCCCATGTGTCGAGCGCCGTCGGGTTGTCGAGGTCGGAGACGTCGAACAGCGTCACCTTGGTGCCGAGCGTGCGGCCGGTCTCGGTGGCCTCCTGGCCGATGCCGAGCACGAGGCCGTCGGAGATCGGGTGCAGGTAGCCGCTGTAGCCGGTGATCTTGAGCTCGCCGCGCACGACGGGGTTGGCCGGGTCGGAGAGGTCGATCGTGTAGAAGGGGTCGGTCTGGCGGAAGGTCACGACGTAGCCGACGTCGCCGACGAAGCGCACCGAGTAGATGCGCTCGCCCCTGCCCATGTCGCCCACCTGGCCGACCTGGGTGAGGTCGTCACCCGTGTCGGCCGCCAGCACGGTGATGACCGACTCGCTCTCGTCGCTGAATCCCCAGGGGCTCCCGACCGTGGTGGCCACCCGCAGGTTGCCGTTGTGCTCCGACATCGAGAACTGGTTGAGCACGTGGCCCGGGACCGATCCGGAGCCGACGTAAACCGTGGCCGTGGGGTCGGACACGTCGAACTGGTGGATCGAGGTGGCGTAGTTCCGTTCCATCTCCTGCCACGAGCCCTCGTCATCGAGCAGTGTCGTATCGACGTAGCTGGTGGTGGCCACGTAGAGGTGTCCGCCGCCGGCGTAGATGGTCTGTCCGTCGGCCAGTACCGAGGTGGCATCGGGGATGCCCATCGGGGCAGTCAGGTCGACGGTGACCACCGAGAGCGTCGAGAAGCCGGCGAACTCGGTGGGATGCGACACCCGGTCGCAGTCGACCAGCAGGCCGTCGGTGAGGGTGCCGTCGGCGTCCTCGTGGACGTAGGACGGCAGCCAGTCGGCGACCACGGTCTCGGCGATGATCTGGCGGTTGAACTCGGTGGCCCGCTTCTCGCCGGCCTCGTTCTGCGGGTAGACGAACGGCAGCTGCTCGGGGCCGCTGGTGACGACCACCCGTGCTGCGCCGTTGACGACTCGTGCGCTGACGTAGTTGCCCTCGACGGTCAGGGTGCCGGTGACCTGCAGGTCGGCCGGGTCGGACAGGTCGACCTCGACGAGGCTGGTCAGCGACTTCCATGACCCGGGGGCGACCAGGCGGCTCGTGGCGCTGTCGGTGGCACTGCCTTCCTCCGCGTAGCCGTCGGTCCGGGCCAGCACGAGGAGTCGGTCGCCCTCGAGCAGCATCTCGGAGCCCCAGTGTCCGGTCAACCTGATCGAATCTGTGAGCACGGCCGCCTCACCCGAGACGTCGACGTGGTGCAGCCATTCGTCCTCCACGATCAGGATTCTGGTGCCGTCGGTCTTGATGAGGTCGGGCTCGTCGATCCCGAGCTCCTGGACGTTGGTGCCGGAGAAGTCGACGCCGGCCTCCAGGCTCGAAGAGCCGCCATCGGCCTGTGCCGCAACTGCGTTTGACGCAGTCGGAGCGTCAGACCCTCCTCCCATCGGCACCGATTCGGGCATGGCCATGGCGACGTCGACCGACATCCTCATCGTGTCATCGAAGAAGATGCCAGGGCCGCCGTACCAGCCGCCGCCCTGCAGGCCGTAGGGCCCCACCCGCGCCGAGGCCTCGGCCCGCAGGTAGGTGAGCAGGTCGTCGCAGGCCGTGAACGGCACCAGGGCGCTCACGAACGTGAGGTCGCCCAGTTCGATGACCGGCAGGGTCGTGACGGTGGTGGTGCCCGGCCCGGTCGTGGTGGTGGTGATCGTGGTGCCCGGCCCGGTCGTCGTGGTGACCGTCGTGGTGCCCGGCCCGGTCGTCGTGGTGACGGTCGTGGTGCCGTGGCCGCCCGAGGTGGTGGTCGGGGTCGAGTTCCGGTCGGGGAGCGTCGTCGTGCCGGACGCCCCGGGATCGGTCGTGTCGCTGCCGCAGGCAGAGGCGACGAAGGCGAAGGTCAGCAGGATGGTGGCAAGGCGACGCATGGTGGCTCCGGTTCTGGGGGTCGTTCCAGTGTCTCAGACGATCTCGGCCGGGCCGGAGGTTCCCGCCGGCGAAAAGTTTTTCAGGCGGTGGTTGGCAGCCAGGCCGGACGCGAGGCCTCGAAGGCGTCGATGTCGCCCTCGTGGCGGATGGTGATGCTGATGTCGTCGAGCCCATGGAGGAAGCGCTCGCGGGTCGAGGCATCCAGCGGGAACGAGCACGAGATGCCGGCGTCGGGGGCCTCGAGGGTGAGGTTCGCCACGTCGACCACGATCATCAGGTCGGGGTCGGCCTCGACGGCGTCGAGCAGCGCCTCGCCCACCTCGGCCGGTACCTGCACCGGCACCAGGCCGTTCTTCGTGCAGTTGTTGCGGAAGATGTCGGCGAACCGGGGCGACACGACCGCCCGGAAGCCGTACTGCTGGATCGCCCACACGGCGTGTTCGCGCGACGAGCCCGTCCCGAAGTTGGGGCCGGCCACCAGCACGCACGCCCCCTCGAAGCGCTCGTCGTTGAGGACGAAGTCGCGGTTGTCGCGCCACTCGGAGAACAGGCCCTTCTCGAAGCCGGTGCGCTCGATGCGCTTGAGCCAGTCGCTGGGGATGATCTGGTCGGTGTCGACGTCCGAACGGCGCAGGGGCACGGCGGTGCCCGACACGATCTCGACGGCCTCCATGGCGATCTCCTCTCAGTCCAGGTCGGCCGGCGTGGCGAAGGTGCCGGCGATGGCGGTGGCGGCGGCGACGGCCGGCGAGACCAGGTGGGTGCGCCCGCCCCGGCCCTGGCGGCCCTCGAAGTTGCGGTTGCTGGTGCTGGCGCAGCGCTCGCCGTCGGTCAGCTTGTCGGGGTTCATGGCCAGGCACATCGAACATCCCGGTTCGCGCCAGTCGAAGCCGGCGGCGATCAGGATCTCGGGGATGCCCTCGGCCTCGGCTTGCGCCTTCACCGCACCAGATCCGGGTACGACCAGCGTGCGGACGCCGTCTTTGACCCGGCGGCCCTCGACGATCTGCGCCACGGCCCGCAGGTCCTCGATGCGGCTGTTGGTGCACGAGCCGATGAACACCGTGTCGACGGGGATGTCGCGCATCGGCGTGCCGGCGGTCAGCCCCATGTACTCGAGTGCCCGGGCTGCGGACTCGCGTGCCGCCGGGTCGTCGAAGGCGTCCGGATCGGGGACCGACCCGTCGAGGCGCGTGACCTGGCCGGGGTTCGTGCCCCAGCTCACGTGCGGGACGATGTCGCCGCCGTCGAGCACGACCTCATGGTCGAACTCGGCGTCGTCGTCGGTCACCAGCGACCGCCATTCGGCGACGGCGGCGTCCCAGTCGGCACCCTTCGGGGCGTGGGCACGGCCCTCGAGGTAGTCGAAGGTGGTGTCGTCGGGGGCGATCAGGCCGGCCTTGGCGCCCGCCTCGATCGACATGTTGCACACGGTCATGCGGCCCTCCATCGAGAGGCTGCGGATCACCTCGCCCCGGTACTCGATGACGGAGCCGATGCCGCCGCCGGTGCCGAGCCTGCCGATGATCGCCAGGATCACGTCCTTGGCCGTCGAGCCCTCGGGCAGCGTGCCGTTGACCGTGACGGCGAGCGTGCCCGGCCGCTGCTGGGGGAGCGTCTGGGTCGCCATGACGTGTTCGACCTCGCTGGTTCCGATGCCGAACGCCAGGGCGCCGAATGCCCCGTGGGTGCTGGTGTGGCTGTCGCCGCACACCACGGTCATGCCGGGCAGGGTGAGGCCCATCTCGGGGCCGATCACGTGGACGATGCCCTGGCCCGGGTCGCCCATGGCGTAGAGGCGGACCCCGAACTCGTCGCAGTTGGTGCGCAGTGCCTCGATCTGCCTGCGGCTGACCGGGTCGGCGATGGGCTGGTCGATGTTGGTCGTGGGGACGTTGTGGTCCTCGGTGGCGACGGTCAGGTCCGGGCGGCGGATCTGGCGACCTGCCACGCGGAGGCCGTCGAAGGCCTGCGGAGAGGTGACCTCGTGGACCAGGTGCAGGTCGATGAACAGGAGGTCGGGTTCGCCGTCGGCGGCATGGACGACGTGGCGTTCCCACACCTTCTGGCTGAGTGTCTGTCCGGGCATTCGCTTCTCTCCGGGTCGGTCGGACCTTCAGGCTACGGGATGGCCTTCCGGCTTCCGTTGGTGTCCTGGCGGGTGGGTGGCGCCCGCCCCGGTGCAGAAATCTAGAGAGCAGACAGGAAACGGAGGAGCAGAGCGCGGTCTGAAGCAGCCAGAGAAACAAATGCCTCACGCGCCGCTTCAGCCTCGCCCCCGTGCCAGAGGATCGCCTCTTCGGCGCTCCGGGCACGTCCGTCGTGGAGGTAGTGCTCGTGGCCGACCACGGCGGTGAGGCCGATCCCCCAGAGGGGGGCTGTGCGCCATTCGCTGCCGGTGGCGACGCCCTGGGGGAGGTCGTCGGCCAGTCCGGCGCCCAGGTCGTGGAGGAGCAGGTCGGTGAACGGGGTGATCACCTCGTCGGAGAGGGCCTGCACGTCGACCACGGTCGTCACGTAGGGCTCGGTGCGGTGGCAGGCGGCGCATCCGACCTGGACGAACCAGGCGGCGCCGGCCCGGACGTCGGGGTCATCGCGGTCGCGTAGGGCGGGCACGGCGACGGTGCGGGTGTAGAAGGCGGTGTCCGCGAGGAAGTCGTCGCCGAACCGCTCGGCGGCCAGGTCGTGGTCGAGGTGCATGTCGACGTCGAAGGCGTGCCGGGTCGTGGCGAGGATCGAGGCGTGCTGGGCCTTCCAGCCGAAGCGACCGGCGGTGGGAGATCCGTCGTCGCCGGTGGCCTCCTGCAGGCGGCCGCTGATGCCGTCGCCGTCGGCGTCGTCGGGGTCGGCCATGGCCCGCAGGTCGTCCACGGAGATCGCCTCGAGCAGGCCGCCGCCGAAGACCGGCGGCGCGGCGCGCAGCGAGGTCGCCAGGCCGGTGACGTCGGCGCCATCGACGGAAACCAGCGGGCGTCGCAGCGAGTAAGCCGTGCCGTCCGGGTATTCGCCGGTCTCTTCGACCCAGTCGACGGTCAGGAGGCCGTCGGCGCCCGGGCCGCGGTCCTGGAGTTGCTGGCCGAACTCGGGGCTCGGGGAGCCGTCGAGGAGGCCCAGGAGCAGGACGGGCCCTGCGTCCGCCACGAACCCGTCCGGGGAGGGGGAGCGGCCGTTGTTGACGTGGCAGCCGAGGCAGCCGTCGGCGTTGTGGGCTGCGCCGAGGCCGTTCTCCGGGCCGAAGGGGAACTCGAAGGGGGCATCGCCGTCGGCGAACCGGATGCGGTCCGGCAGGCCCATGCTGCGGGCCGAGAGGCTGAACGCCCGCTCGCCTGCGTGGACGGTGGTGGTGCTGCCGCCCGAGCGCAACAGCAGGTCGGGGGCGGCGGTGGCGAGGACGGGCGTCGCTGCCGCGGGTGCCGGCCCCCGGTCGATGAGCAGCCAGGCCAGCCCGACGAGTCCGATCAGGCCGGCGACAGCGAAGAGGCTTCGGAGGCGCCTATCAGCCGTCAGTGATGAATTCGGGTACATCGCCCCAAGCCGGCTCGGTGCAAAGGATCGCACCGACCTCGTCGCCGGTGCTGGGCTCCAGGTCCGGGCCGTTGGTACCAATTATTCCGCAGACGCCCTCCGGCTTGGGTTGCCCCCAGACCATCGACCGGTCCTGTTCACCGAGAAAGATGGACTCGATGTTCCCGTCGGCCGGGACCCGGTACTCGACGGTCATTGGGCTCAACCAGTCGCACAACTCAAGGTCGAAGGTCTCGTAGGAGCCCCAACAAGGAATCAGGTACACGGTCTCGCCCGGGGGCCAGCCGGAGCCGACGATCCGACCGCCGTGGCTGCCGGTGTTACTGCCCTCGACCGGGCCGAGCCACGAATAGCCGGACAGCAGGCCCGGGCTGAAGCGCACCTCGATGCCGGGGTCGGCCCAGTTGGCACGTCCGATGGTGTCGGGTATCTCGCCCGGGATCGGGACCCTGACGGCGTCCAGGTTCACGGCGGGCGGTGGGCCGGCTCGTCGGGCCAGTTCGGTCAACGCACCGGGCATCGTCGGCTGGTCCGGCGGAGCGGGCATGGCCGTGTGGTCGGCCACTGCGAACTCGCCGAAGTTGGGGGCGCCGTTGTCAGTGAACGCGACGGCCTCCCCAGCGCAGGGGGCGACCGTCTCGATGTCGGCGGGGATCGAGGTCTCGAACGTGTTGCCGCTGAAGCAGTTGCCGAGCGGCCCGACCGGCGGGTCCCAGACCATCAGGAACAGGTCGTGCGGGCTGCCGCTGACCACGTTGTCTTTGACGGTGTTGCGTTCGGCCAGCCAGAGGTTCTCGTCGATGAACAACGCCAGGGCGATGCCGGCAAAGCTGTTGTCGGTGACCAGGTTGCGCATGATCAGGTTGTCGTTGCCTCCGGCGATCACGATTCCGCCACCGAAGCCGATGTCCCAGTCGGCGCTCTTGCGTGGCGTGTCCTCGTTGCCGTTGTCGTGGACGTAGTTGCCGACGATCACGATCCCGCCCTGGGGGGCCAACTCTTCGCCGTCGAGGGTGTTGGGCACCATGCCGATCCGGTTGCCGCGCCACTCGGAGTCCTGGATGACGAGGTTGCCGCTGGCGTTGGTGCCCGAGTAGCCGAGGGCGTTGTTCTCGGCGAGGACGTTGCGGATCACGGCGTTGCACGGGTTGCACTGACCGATGTAGAAGGCGGAGTCGGGGTGGCCGCTGCCGTAGCTGTGCTCGATGAGGCCGTTGGTGGCGTTGAAGGCGTAGATGCCGTAGAGGCCGTTGTTGTAGGCGGTCACGTACGAGGCCCGGTAGCCGTCGAGGATGAAGTCGGTGCCGTAGTCGCCGGTGAAGAACACGCCGTTCGAGGTGTGCGAGTGGGTGGTGAGGTTCTCGATGGCGACGCCGTTCGAGAAGACGATGAAGCCGTTCTCACGCTCGTGTTCTCCGTCGATGACCACGGTGTTGCGGTCCGTGCCCCGGATGACGAGGTCGTCGGTTTCGACGACGACCGCCTCGTGGTAGGTGCCGGGGCCGATCAGGACAAGGTCGCCGGGCACGGCGGCGTCGACGGCCTCCTGGATGGTGGCGTAGTCGTCGGGCACCCGCAGGGCGTCGATCAGCGGATCAACGGTGGTGGTCGGCGGAGGCGGCTCGGTCGTCGGGGGCGGTTCGCCGGTGTCGCCGCCGCCTCCGACTTCAAGGATGGCGAGCGGTCCCTCGCCCATTGGCACGTCACAACCGCGGCTGAGAAATGTGTCGAGGCGAAGACCAGCGAGTTGAATGTCCCTCTCTTCCTCGTACTCCAGTGGGTTGGAGCCCATGCCACCCAGAAGGGCCATGAAGATCGCTCCCATGATTTCTTCGTCTGTGGCTGTCTCTGGATCGATCGCTGAAAGCATTTCGGCCATGCCGGCGATCTGGGAGCGAACCGTCTCGGCGTCGGCGGTCATTTCAGCCGGCACGTTCTCCACCAGCCACCCATAGATGGGATCCATGCCGGTGAAGAGGCTGGCCAACGCATCGACGCCGGGCTCTTCGTCGCCCTCCATCTGACCGAGTAGCGGCATCAGGTCGACGAATGCGTACAGGGCCTCTTCCTGGAGGCTGGCGCAGAAGCCTTCCGGGGCGTCGGGAAGGTCGCCCTCGTATTCGGGCTGTGCGAAGTCGTCACCACCATCTCCGTACGGGTCGCCGTCCCCGTCCCCGTCGTCGTCGTCGTCGTCGTCGAATACCACGTCGAGGATCTCCAAGGCCTGACCAGCAGTTTCGAAGACTTCGCCCTGGCCCGATCCACATTCCCCACTGAGGAAGTCGACGATGGGCTCCGCGGCGAGGCCGGGGTCGAGGTCTTCATCGTCGTCGTTGAAGCCGTAGGCATCGAGGGCCTCGAAGTCTTCCGCTCTGGCCATTATCTCGGGAAAGGCGTCCCAGAAGTCGTCATGGCCGTCGAAGACCTCGGCCACCAAGGTGCCAAATTCAATGAGGAAGGTGGCGTTCGGTTGGAGTTCGGCAGGGAGTTCGCCGGCCAGCCAGGTGACGTAGTCGCCGGTGGCCTTCATCGTGGCGGCGAGTTCGCTTGGCGTGTCCGCCATGGGGTTCATCCCGTCGAGGGCAGTGGCCGTCCGTGTCTCGTTCTCGGCGCACAACGGAGGCACCGTGGTCGTCGGTGCCGCGGTGGTCGTCGGTGCCGCGGTGGTGGTCGGTGCCGCGGTGGTGGTCGGTGCTGCGGTCGTCGTGGTATCGAGGGCCGCCTGCTTGACGGGTGCCGTGGTGGCTGCGGGCTCTTCGCTCCCGCCGCCGCACGAGGCGGCCACCAGGGAGAGGGCGAGTACGGGAACGAGGAGGCGCATGGCCAGACGTGTGATCATGGCGCGGACCGTACTCCTGCCGGGACGCTCTCGCTCAGCCAGGGACCACGATCACCCTGCCGCGTTGGCCGCGGCGGGCGGTGCCGTGGAACGAGCAGAAATAGGGATAATCGCCGACATTGTCGAAGGTGACTGATCCGGGACCGCCCTCGAGAGTCTCGCCGGTGATCTCCACGAACCAGCCGACGCCGGGCTCCTTGGCGGCCGGCCGGACGTTGTGGACGTTGCGTCCCGTGTTCACCCACACCACCTCGGTCCCTGGCGACACCACGATGATCCGGTCGGTGAAGGCGTTGTCGGTGATCTCGACCGTGACCTGTGCGGACCCCCGGTGGTCGATGGCGTCATCGGGAATATCGACGGTGCCCGAGCTGCCACCGGGCGTCGTCGAGGCGCACGACGATGCCAGCAGGGCCGCGAGCAGGCAGGTGGCAAGAGTTCGTCGCATACGGGCGGGGAGGCTACGGATCGGGCGGTCAGGTGCCCAGCCGGGCCCGTTCGACGAGGTCGGCGAACCCGTCGGCGTCGAGGTCGCCCATGTGGCCGGTCACCGCCCCGTCGGCTGTGACGACAACGCTGGCCGGCTGGCCGAACACGCCGAAGCGGGCCCAGACCGAGCCGTCCAGGTCGGCGATGTGCGGGAACCCGTCGATGTGGAGCTCGATGGCCGTGGAGGCGATGGCCTCGAATCCGTCGACGCCACTGGACACACCGATCACTGTCAACCCCTCGTCTTCTGCCATCCCGGCGACCACCGGGGCCTCACGGCGACAGGTCGGTCAACTGGGGGCCCAGAACCAGAAGAGGACGTCTCCGCCGGCCAGGTCGGCGCCCACGAAGGTCGTGCCGTCCGACAGCGTGGCCGTGAAGTCGAGGATCTCGGGGACCACCGGGCCGGGAGCAGTCGTGGTGGTCGGTGGGGCGGTCGTGGTCGGTGGGGCGGTCGTGGTCGTGGTCACCGCCACCTCTGCACCACCGCAGGCGGTGGCGAGCAGGCACATCACGACGAGGAGGCGTACCAGCAGGCCTTGCACGCCCACGACCCTACGCCCGCTACCGTCGGAGCCGTGAGCACGCGGATGCTGGTGTCCCTGGCCCTGGCGTGCGGCATGGCGATCCTCGTCGCCTTCGCCGTGCAGGTACTGGTCGCCGGCTGAGTACGACGCAACGACAGGAGCGGTGAACGGGTGGCAATCGCACACGACCTCGTGGTGATCGGTGGAGGACCCGCCGGCTATGCCGCTGCCCTCTACGCCTCCGCGTCCGGCCTCGACGTCGGCCTTGTCGAGGAGTCGAAGCTGGGTGGCACCTGTCTCCACGTGGGCTGCATCCCGGCCAAGGAGTTGCTCGAGACGGCCTCGGTGCTGCGCACCGTGCGCCACGCCTCCGAGTTCGGGGTCATGGTCGGAGAACCCGTGGTCGACCTGGTCGTGAGCCAGGAGCGCAAGCAGAAGGTGATCGACGGCCTGTTCAAGGGCCTCGACAGCCTGCTCGCCAGCCGGAAGGTCACCGTGTATGCGGGGACCGGCCGTCTGGGTGTCGATCACACGGTGACGGTCGACGGCGGGGAACCGGTGGTGCTCCAGGCACCCCACATCGTGTTGGCGACCGGCTCGTCGCCACGCACGATCCCCGGGTTCGACATCGACGGCACGCTGGTCGTGACCAGCGACGAGCTCCTGTCGATCACCGAAACACCCGCACGGGTGGCGGTCATCGGCGGTGGCGCCATCGGCTGCGAGTTCGCCTCGATGCTGTGTGACCTCGGCTCAAGGGTCACCCTGCTCGAAGCGCTCCCCGAGATCCTCCCTGGCTGCGACGCCGATGCCGCCAAGGCAGTGCGTCGGGCCTTCAAGAAGCGCAAGATCGAGATCCACGTCGGCGTGTCGGTCCACGGCCACGAACCTGACGGTTCGACCACGACGGTGCGGTTCGGTGACGCTGGTGCGGTCGAGGTGGACCTCGTGGTGGTGGCCGTCGGCCGTCGGCCCCGGGGTGACGCCGCCGGACTTGTCGGCACCCGGGTCGAGATCGATGATCGGGGCTTCGTGGTCGTCGACGAGCGGTTGCGGACCGGTGAGCCAGGTGTCTATGCCGTCGGCGATGTGGTCGCCACGCCCCAGCTGGCCCACGTCGGCTTCGCCGAGGGCATGTTCGTCGTCCGCGACCTGTTGGGCGAGAACCCGATCCCGGTCAACCCCGCCACCGTGCCGTGGTGCATCTACAGCCACCCCGAGGTGGCCTTCGCCGGGCTGACCGAGGCGGCGGCCAGGGAGGCAGGCCACGACGTGGTCGTCTCGTCGCACCGGTTCATGGGCAACGGCCGGGCGATGATCGTCGGCGACACCGACGGGCTCGTGAAGGTCGTGGCCGAGAAGGACCCCGATGGTCGGGCCGGTCGGATCCTCGGCGTCCACCTGGTGGGCCCATGGGTGACCGAACAGCTCGGCCAGGGCTACCTGGCGGTCAACTGGGAGGCGACCGTCGACGAGGTGGCGGCCTTCATCCAACCCCACCCGACGCTCAGCGAGCTGTTCGGCGAGACCGTGCTCTCGCTGACCGGGCGGGCGCTGCACGGATGACGGCCGTGTCCGACCTCCTGCTTCCGCAGCTCGGCGAGACCGTCACCGAGGGCACCATCACCCGCTGGGCCAAGCGGGCCGGCGACCGGGTCGAGGTCGACGACGTCCTCTACGAGATCTCCACCGACAAGGTCGACTCCGAGGTCCCCGCAGGCTTCGCCGGGATTCTCACGGAGATCGTGGTCGCCGAGGGCGCAACGGTGCTGGTCGGCGAGGTGATCGCCCGCTACGAGCCGGAGGGCGGTGCGCCGGTGGTCGAGGCCGCCGCACCACGCTCCGAGGCGTCGATCGAGGCACCGACCGCCGCTCCCGAGGCCCCCGCACCGGCGGCCAAGGTGCCACCGGCAAGCAGGGGCCGGCTGCTCTCGCCGGTGGTCCGCTCCCTGTTGGCCGATCACGGACTGGATCCCTCCAGAGTTCCCGGCAGCGGCCTGGGCGGACGCGTCACCCGGCGCGACGTCGAGCAGTACCTGCGCGACCACCCCGGCCACGTCGAGGCGTTCACGTCGATCCGTCGGCGGACCGCTCAGCACATGGTCGCCTCGAAGTCCACCTCACCCCATGTCCTCACGGCCATGGAGGTCGACTACGGCCGGGTCGAGGAGGCCCGACATGCGCACGGCCCGGCATGGAAGGCCGCCGAGGGCCGCAGCCTCACCTACCTGCCGTTCATCGTGCGGGCGGTCGCCGAGGCACTGGTCGACCACCCTCGGATCAACGCCAGCGTCGGCGACGGCGAGCTCATCGTGCACCGCGACCTCAACCTGGCCGTGGCCGTCGACCTCGACTTCGAGGGGCTGGTGGCGCCCGTCGTACGGCGGGTCGGCCCGATGACGGTGCCCGAGATCGCCCGGGCCATCGCCGACGTGGCCGAGCGGGCGCGCTCGAAGAAGCTCTCCCCGGACGACCTGGCCGGCGGCACGTTCACCGTCACCAACCCGGGGCAGTACGGCACCCTCTTCCAGTTCCCGATCATCAACCAGCCCCAGGTGGCGATCCTGTCCACCGACGGCGTGGCCCGCAGGCCGGTCGTTCTGGTCGACGACGACGGCAACGAGACGGTCGGGATCGGATCGGTCGGGGTGCTGGCGCTGGGGTGGGACCACAGGGCCTTCGACGGGGCCTATGCGGCATCGTTCCTGCGGCAGGTCCGCGACGTGCTCGAGACGACCGACTGGGCCGGGGCCCTGGCCGGAGACCTGGACCCGGAGGCCGAAGGGCGATGACCGGGGGCCGCCCGTTCCGGGTCCGCTGGCTGGGTCGGGTCCGCTACCGGGACGCCCTCGCCCTCCAGCAGGGGCTGTGGGCGCACGGCGCCGACGACCACCTGCTGCTGCTCGAGCACCATCCCGTCTACACGCTCGGCGTCCGGGCGACCACCGAACACCTGCTGGCGCCGCCCGAGGAGGTCGGTGCCGACCTCGAGCGTGCCGATCGGGGTGGCGACATCACGTTCCACGGCCCCGGACAGCTGGTCGGCTATCCGCTGCTGCACCTGGCCGGCAAGCGTGGTGGCGGCATGGCCGACACCGTCGACTACGTGCGGTCGGTCGAGGGGCTCGTCATCGACGTGTGCCGCGACCTCGGGCTCGAAGATGTCGGCCGCTTCGATCCCTATCCGGGGGTCTGGGTGCGACCCGACGGTCCCGATCCCCGCAAGGTCGCCGCCATCGGCGTCCGGTTGAGCCGTGGCCGCACGATGCACGGCTTCGCCCTCAACGTCGATCCCGACCTCTCGTTCTTCGACCGGATGGTCCCGTGCGGTATCACCGGGTACGGGGTCACGTCGTTGGCCGCCGAGGGCATCGAGGCGTCGATGCGCGAGGTCGTCGACCGGGTGGCCGAGCGGGCTGCCGAGCGCTGGGCGAAGGGTCCGGTCGACCGTGCCGACGTGGCGTGGCGCCACCGGAGCATCGACCTGGCGGCCTTCACCCGGGGAGAGGGCCCCGGCGAGCCGCCGCCGGTCGAGCGCAAGCCCGAGTGGATGAAGGTGAAGCTCGACACCGGCCCCGAGTACCGGCGCCTGAAGGGCCTGATGCGCGGGAAGTCTCTCGTCACGGTGTGCGAGGAGGCCGGCTGCCCCAACATCTTCGACTGCTGGAACGACGGCACCGCCACGTTCATGATCAACGGCGAGCGGTGCACCCGGGCCTGCGGGTTCTGCCTGGTCGACACCCGTCGGCCCGATGTCACCGACCCGGGCGAACCGGCTCGGGTGGCCGAGGCCGTGGCCGAGATGGGCCTGGCGCACGCCGTCGTCACTGCGGTGGCCCGCGACGACCTGCCCGACGGCGGGGCCGCCGAGTTCGTCGCCACCATCCGCGCCATCCGGGCCGTCAACCCCGGCACCGCCGTCGAGGTGCTCATCCCCGACTGCAAGGGCGACCCCGACTCGCTCGCCGTCGTGTTCGACGCCCGGCCCGACGTGCTCAACCACAACCTCGAGACGGTCGCCCGCCTCCAGCGCACGGTGCGGCCGTCGGCGTCCTACGCCCGGAGCCTCGCCGTGCTGGCGCGTGCGAAGGCGGCGGGCCTCACCACCAAGTCGTCGCTGATCGTCGGCATGGGCGAGACCGACGCCGAGGTCGACGGCGCCCTCGCCGACCTGGCCGGCATCGGCTGCGACATCGTCACGATCGGCCAGTACCTGCGGCCGACCACCAACCACCTGCCGGTCGAGCGCTGGGTCGAGCCGGCCAAGTTCGACCGTTGGCGGGAGGTGGGGGAGCGCCTCGGCATTCCGCACGTCGAGTCGGGTCCGCTCGTCCGCTCGAGCTACCACGCCCGTCAGGCCGCCGAGGCAGTGACCGGTGTTCCGGTGACGCTCGCAGCAGCGCCCGCCTGACGCCTGCCACCTAGGCTCACGGCGTGTTCGCCAACCGAATCGCCCGGGCCCGTGCCGCCATGGCCGAGCAGGGCATCGACGTCCTGCTCCTTTCGGTCGGCGCCGACCTCCCGTGGCTGTGCGGCTACGAGGCGATGCCGCTCGAGCGCCTGACGCTGCTCGTCGTCCCCCGCGAGGGAGATGCCCGCCTGATCGTCCCGTTCCTCGAGGCGCCTCGGGTGGTCGAGCGCCCGGACGTGTTCGATCTGGTCACCTGGCGCGACGGCGATGACCCCGTGGCGCTGGCAGCCGACCTGATCGGCGCAGCGGGGATGGCAGCCATCGGCGACCAGACGTGGGCTGGTTTCCTCGTCGACCTCACCGCCGCGCTGCCGGGCACGCGCTTCACCCGGGCGTCTGAGATCACCGCTCCGCTGCGCATGGTCAAGGACGCCGCCGAGGTCGGTGCACTGCGCCGTGCCGCCGCCGCCGTCGACCGCATCCTCGCCGACGTGCAGGCCGGCAACGTCGCCCTGGCGGGACGCACCGAGTCCGCCGTGGCCGCTGAGATCGCGCAACGGATCCTCGACGAGGGCCACCGCAAGGTGAACTTCACGATCGTGGCATCCGGCCCGAACGCCGCCAGCCCCCACCACGAGCCAGGCGACCGGGTCATCCGCGATGACGAGGGCGTGCTGTTCGACATCGGCGGCACCATGGACGGCGCCGACGGGGTGGGCTACTGCTCCGACATCACCCGCTGCGTGCACCTGGGCGAGCCGCCGTCCGGCTTCGCCGAGTTGTACGGGGTACTCCACGAGGCGCAGGCGGCAGGGGTCGCCGCCGCCACGGTCGGCACGCCCTGCGAGGATGTCGATGCCGCCACCCGCCGGGTCATCGACGATGCCGGCTACGGGGAGTTCTTCGTACACCGCACGGGCCACGGCATCGGCGTCGAGGCCCACGAGCATCCGAACATCGTCGTCGGCAACGACCTGCCGCTGGTCGCCGGCCACGCCTTCTCGGTCGAGCCGGGCATCTATGTCCCCGACATCTGGGGCGCCCGCCTCGAGGACATCGTCGTGGCCACCGACGCCGGCCCCGACCCCCTCAACCGCATCGACCACGGCCTCGCCGTGATCGGCTGAACCGGGTCCCAAGGTCGAGAGCAGGTGATCGAACTCGACGCTGCGACCGTGCTGCTGCAGTGGGCGGTCGGTGGCCTGTTCTTCCTCTGGGTCACGACCCGGCGGCGGGAGGTCGGCATCGGCTACGGCTGGACGATGCGCATCACCTTCGGTCTGATGGCCGCCGGTGGGGTGGCCGTCGGACTGATCGTCGATCCGGTTCCGGTCCGGGAAGTGTTCGGCGCCGGGGTCGTCGTGGCGACCGTCGTCGCCCTGGGTGTCTCGTGGCAGCGCAGGAAGGCGGGCGTTGCCGGGCAGCGCTCGGAGGAGGACCGCCGGACCGCCCGGGTCGCCGCCATGACCGGCATCGACAAGGACGCACAGCGCTTCGACGGGAGCGCCCCCGAGTTCCCGCCAGTGCTCGACCTCGTAGCACCCCTGCTCGGGCTCGTGGCACTGGTCGCAGCGGGCATCGACGCCGGAGACCCGGTGCTGCTGGCCCTCGCCAGAACGCTCGTCGGCGCCCTATTCCTCGGGGCGGTCTCCGACGCCATGCTGCTCGGCCACTGGTACCTCGTGCAGCCCGGCCTCGCCAGAGCGCCGATCATCGAGCTGGTCCGGTGGACGGCGATTCTCTGGCCGTTCGAACTGCTCGTGCTGCTCTGGCCGACCGGGATGCTGTCGGTCCTGTCCGGCGCCATCGACGATGGCTACGGCGGGATGTTGGGCTGGTACTGGGCGACGAGTGCGGTGGCGACGATCCTGCTCGTCGGCGCCACCCGGGCCGCGCTGCGCGAGCGCCAGTACTCGGCGGTCATGGCGGCGACCGGACTGCTCTACCTGGCGATCCTCACCGCCTTCGGCATGGACCTCGTCGCCCGTGCCACGCTGGCCTGAGGAGGGTCGGGAGTAGGCTCCGGCGCCGTGAAGGTCTATACGCGCGGCGGTGACGACGGGACCACTGGCCTGCTCTACGGCGGGCGGGTCCGCAAGGACGACGTGCAGCCCGTGGCGTACGGCGACATCGACGAGACCCAGGCCGCCATCGGCCTCGCCCGGGTCGCCGGCGACGACGAGTTGGACGGGATCCTGCTCGGCCTCGAGCGCGACCTCTGGGTCGTCATGGCCGAACTGGCCTGCAACCACGACAAGCTCGACCAACTCGAGTCCACCGGTGGTCGTGTGCGGGCCGAGATGGTCGAGCGCCTCGAGCACCTCATCGACGAGGCCAGCGAGCGCTTCGATCCACCCACCGAGTTCATCGCCCCCGGCGGCAACGAGGCGGCTGCCCGCCTGGACGTGGCCCGCACCGTGAGCCGCCGGGCCGAGCGCAGCGCACTGTCGGCGGTCGTCGACGGCTCGCAGGTGGTGCCCTACCTCAACCGCCTCTCCGACCTGCTCTGGACCCTGGCCCGCTGGCAGGAGGGCGAGGCCGTGGTGACCAAGACCATCGACGCCAACTGACCCGAGAGGAACGACCACCGATGCCGATCACCTTCACGACCGCCCGGCGTGCGCCGGCGACCGCCCACGTGGTGGCCCACGGCGTCACGACCGAGGGACTCGAGGACGGATCCGGGCTGCCCGACGGCATCGACCGGGGGGCGCTCGACCGCCTCGGCTTCGAGGCCAGGGCAGAACAGGTCCAGGTGCTGCCGTCCGGCAAGCGCCTGGTCGCCCTGATCGGCCTCGGCGGTGCCGACCAGGTGTCGACGGACACCGTCCGGCGTGCCGCAGCGTCACTGGCACGTGCAACCCGCAAGCACCGGTCGGTTGCCTGCGACCTCGCAGCCGCCTCGGGCCTCGATGCGGCACGGGCGACGCAAGCAGTGGTCGAGGGGATCGGGCTGGCCGCCTACCGCTTCGGCTACACGTCGACGAAGGCCGAACGCGGGATCGAACGGGTCTCGCTGGTGGGGAGCACGGCTGCGGGCGTGCGGGTGGCGATCGAGCGCGGCGAAGCAGTGGTCGAAGGGGTGTCGCTCGCCCGCGACCTGGTCAACGAGCCGGGCGGCAGGCTGACCGCACCCGAGTTCGCCAACCGGGTCCGGCGCATGGCGCGCGACAAGGGCCTCACCGTCAAGGTGCTCGACGAGGCGGCCATCAAGCGGGCACGCCTGGGTGGGCTGCTTGGTGTCAGCCGGGGATCGACGCGGCCGCCCCGGTTCGTGGAACTCGACTACCGCCCCGAGGGCCGGGCGAAGGGCACGATCGCCCTCGTCGGCAAGGGCATCACGTTCGACGCCGGTGGGTTGTCCATCAAGTCCGGTCAGGGGATGATGGACATGAAGATGGACATGGGCGGAGCCGCCGCCGTGGTCGGCGCATTCTCGGCACTGCCGACCCTGGC
>Ga0209554_1000038_pt1 | contig 87406 bp, 80 predicted proteins | sample MarorgKNORR_S2LV_5_FD_188221 | JGI IMG/M metagenome (GOLD analysis project Ga0209554, IMG submission 188221) | Marine microbial communities from the Southern Atlantic Ocean, analyzing organic carbon cycling - Bottom_A/KNORR_S2/LV (SPAdes) (version 2) | ecosystem: Environmental > Aquatic > Marine...
CGGCATCGGTGCCAATCGCGAAAGTTTGCGGGCGAGACTCGATCCGGCGCAGCACCAAATGGCCGAGGGACGTCACCTCTGCTTGCCATCCCGGCTCCAATACGGTGGTGCCATTGGCTTCAATCAGGATCGCCGGGCCATCAATTTTATGGCCGGGTAGCAATTGATCGCGGTCATATATTTGTGTTTGAATTTTTTGGCCGTCAAAGCAGACGCTGTCCTGATCCAAAATTTTCGGATCAGATTTCCCGGTAATGGCCAAAGACTTATCCGACACTTGTTCGGTCCCGCCGATGGCCTCTACCGCCAAGGCTTCCACCACAAGCCCGCGGCCGACATCGACAAATCCAAAGCGGGCGCGATGGATGTCTTCAAATGACTGGGTGAGTTGGTCAAATGTCGCAAAAGGTATTTCCAATGCAGTGTCGGTGCCAAAATAACGAAGATGAATTTTTTGCACGACCGTGATGTCACCAGGCGCAATATCCTGATCTTCCAGCTCGCGGCTTGCCTCGCCGGCAAGTTCCTGAAGTGTCGCAGCCAATTCTCCAAGGATTTCTTCGCTGAGCGGCTGTTCAACAGCGCGCTCCCGCAGCGCCCGTATTTCGGCAAGACCCATGCCATACGCGGAAAGCACTCCGGCAAAAGGATGGATGAAAATTGTCTCCATGCCGAGTGCATCGGCCACCGCGCAGGCGTGCTGCCCCCCGGCCCCGCCAAAACAGGTGAGCGCATATTCTGTCACGTCGTAACCGCGCTGCACGGATATCTGTTTGATCGCATTTGCCATGTTTTGCGTCGCTATTTTAAGAAAGCCTTCTGCGACCTGGTCCGCGTCTGATCCAATTTTTTTGGCGAGCGCAGCAAATTTATCTCGAACAATAGCGGCATCCAAAGGTGCATCTGCCGCCGGGCCAAACACATGGGGGAAATATTTGGGCTGTACCCGGCCCAGCATGACATTGGCATCGGTTACGGTAAGCGGACCGCCTTTGCCGTAACTCGCCGGACCCGGATTGGCACCGGCTGAATTGGGTCCCACTCTAAACCGCGCACCGTCAAAATGCAGGATTGAGCCGCCGCCGGCAGCAACGGTATGAATTTGCATGATCGGCGCGCGGACACGAACGCCGGCAATCTGCGTATCGAAGGCGCGCTCAAATTCGCCGGCATAATGTGAGACGTCCGTCGATGTGCCGCCCATGTCAAAGCCGATGATTTTATCAAAGCCGGCCATCGCGGCGGTCCCGACAGCGCCGACCACGCCGCCCGCCGGGCCAGAGAGAATGCTGTCTTTGCCGCGAAACCGCTTGGCGTCTGTCAGGCCGCCGTTTGATTGCATAAACATCAATTTGACGTTGCCAAGCTCATCTGCGACCTGATCGACATAGTGCCGCAAGATCGGCGAGAGATACGCATCGACCACCGTTGTGTCGCCGCGGGACACCAGTTTCATGAGCGGGCTGACTTCGTGCGAAACTGAGATTTGTGTGAAACCAATATATTTGGCGATTTGACCGAGGCGTTGTTCGTGCTCGGGAAAGCGGTAGCCATGCATCAAAACAATCGCGACAGAGCGAATTCCGGTATCGAACGCTGCTTGAAGTTCCTTCGCCCCAACTTCTTTATCGAGCGGCGTGAGTTCCTTGCCTTTTGCATTGAGTCGGCCCGGAACTTCCGCAACGCGGGCATATAATTGCTCAGGCAATACAATATTGAGCGCAAAAAGATCGGGGCGGTTTTGATAGCCGATGCGAAGCGCATCTCTAAAACCTTCATTGATCACCAGCAGGGTCGGCTCACCCTTACGCTCCAGCAAAGCATTGGTCGCCACCGTCGTTCCCATCTTAACCGCTTGAATTTTATCGGCCGGAATTGCGTCGCCCGGTGCCACTTCCAGCAAGCGCCGAATGCCTTCAATCGCCGCGTCGGGATAATGCTCAGGGTCTTCGGACAGCAATTTCCTGGCAATCAGTTCGCCATTTGGATGGCGCGCAATTATATCGGTAAAGGTCCCGCCGCGATCGATCCAGAATTGCCATCTATCATCATAAGTCATTGATTATATTATCTTTTTATCTATAACTCGTCACTACATCTTTGATACACCAAATATATTTTCTCTTGTTTTCCCGTTGGTTAGTCCAACCTCAGAATACACTTTTGATACACTAACAGGAGATTTTACCCAATTTTGCAGAAGTTTTAACAGCTGAATAAAAGGTAGGCAAAACCAGACCTATTATCTCTAAGTTACTGATTTTATTGAATTAATATTGCGTAAAAAGGTAAGTTATTGATACATCGTTGTTATTTTCACTTTTTTTGAACTTTTTTTCATATTTCATCCGTTTTACGGAGGCAATTCTTATACATAGGTATGTAGAACCTTTGGGAATAGCTAAGTTAGAGTCTATAAAGGTCTTTAAAGAGATGATTTAACAATCCTAAAAATAAGGAGATATAAAATAAACCGTATCCAAAGAATCCAAATCTTCCTAACCGATTACAGGCATCTACAACCCTCTCTTAAATACCTCTGCAAAGAGGGTCATCGTCACTACCAACTTGAACTCATTAATGAGTAAGCGCATGTGACTTTGCCTGTTTGGCATTTCCCGTGGCGAGAAAGACCGAGGCTATATTGATATGAAAATCGGCGGCAGACGGGTTGACCAAAATTGCTTTACCAATGAGCTCAATTGCCTCGTCGTAATTTTTTTGCGCATAAGCGATCATACCCAAAAAATGAATGGCATCAGCATGTACTGGGTCGATCTCAAGCACTTTTCGATAGATGTCGGCAGCCTCTTCCAATCGCCCGTCGCGCTGATGGGTTAAGGCTGTTTCGATAATGTGATCAATGTCGCTCATGCAAAATATCAAAAAAGGCGTGCGGTTTAGCTGGGAATGATTAATTTGACATATAACGGTATAGTTTGAATAGATTAGTAACACACTAACGCCAATTATATTTGGCCACAGATTCAAGGTTTAAGGCAGGATGAGTATTTGGGGAAAAGTTATTGGCGGCGTCGCGGGATTTGCGCTTGGCGGGCCTCTGGGTGCCATTATGGGAACCGTTTTCGGCCATGCTGTCGACCGCTCCCGGGCGCAGAAACATGCCGGTGGCGGACCTGAATCCCTGCAAGCGCGGCAAACCGCTTTTACCGTCGCCGTCGTTGTTTTATCTGCGAAAATGGCCAAGGCAGACGGCCAGGTCACGCGCGATGAAGTTGACGCCTTCAAACGAATTTTTGAAATTCCGGAGTCGGAGATGGGAGATGTCGGGCGGCTATTCGATGAAGCACGTCAGGATGCCGAAGGCTTCGAGCCCTATGCCGATCAGATTGGCGAAATGTTTGCCCATGATCCAGCGGTACGCGAAAGCCTGTTGGGCGGTTTATTTCAAATTGCACTTGCTGATGGCGTGGTCCATCCGAACGAACTCGCTTTTCTCAAAAAAGTCGCCCACTCGTTTGGCTTGGACCAACATGATTTTGACCGCATCCAGTCGGCTCATATGGGAGCGGATAAAGCCGACCCCTATAAAATTTTGGGCATTACGCGAGACACCAGCGATGCGGATATTAAAAAAGCCTACCGAAATCTAAGCCGCGAGAATCATCCCGATACGCTGATTGCCAAAGGCATGCCGCAGGAGTTTATCGATGTCGCCAATGAAAAAATGGCGAGCATCAATGCCGCCTATGATGTGGTCAGCAAAGAGCGCTCGCTTTAATCTCAATGAAAATTGCTGATTATTTTTTAGTTTTTTTGAGCACGTTTATTCTGGGTGTGAATTACGTCGCGGTTAAAATCGGCGTGGCTGAGTTTCCGCCGCTGTTTATGGTCGCCATGCGTTTTACCATCGTGGCCGTCATCCTTATCTGGTTTGCCAAGCCACCCAAACATTATTTCCCAAAAGTGCTGCTCTTTTCCGTCACTATGGGAACACTGCATTTCGGATTAATATTTATTGGTTTTCAACATGTAGATGCGTCACTGGTCGCGATTATATTTCAACTTGGCGTTCCATTCAGTGTCATCTTTGCGCGAATTTTTCTCGGTGAAATGTTTGGCTGGCGGCGATGGTTGGGGATCGCCTTTGCTTTTTCAGGTGCGGCAGTTCTGGCCGGTGCGCCACAATCAGATTCTAATCTGATTTACATTTTGATTCTTCTGGTTTCGATTACCGCCTGGGCGATCGGCTCAATCCAAATTAAAACAATGCCCGACTACGACGCTATTTCACTTTCAGCCTGGATGACACTGCTTTCGGCGCCGCAATTATATCTCCTTTCTGCGATATTTGAGACCGGTCAAATTGACTCGCTCTCTCAAGCGTCACTTAATGCCTGGGGCGGATTGGCCTTTAGCGCAATTGGTGCATCGATAATCGGGTATGGCTTATGGTACTATTTGATCGGAAAATATAGCGTTAGCCGGGTTTTACCGTTTGGGTTTTTGTTGCCTTTTTTTGGCGTGCTTTCCGCTATAATTTTTTTGGGAGAAAGGCTTTCTCCAATTTCAATTGTCGGCGGCGCTTTAATATTGGGCAGCGTTATATTTATTCAGTTGCGAAGCCGGCTTAAAACGCAAAACGTGCAGGCGAATAAAAAAAATGATCCAACACCCCTCACCTAACTTTAATGATCGCCTTTCTGGGACCGAAATCGACATGTTGGTGCTGCACTACACTGGCATGAAGTCAGCTGAGCACGCGCTGCAACATATGTGCGATCCGGATGCCCAAGTCAGTGCGCATTATTGCATCGATGAAAATGGTTCTGTTTATCAGCTCGTCGAGGAACAAAATCGGGCGTGGCATGCAGGTGTTTCAAGCTGGCGCGGAAATAACAACATTAACGACCGATCGATTGGCATTGAACTGGTCAATCCAGGCCGTGAATTCGGCTATCGACCCTTTCCCGAAGTTCAAATGAAAGCTCTGATAGATTTATCCGGGGAAATTGTAGCGCGACGTTCTATTCCGCAGCGGAATGTTGTCGGACATTCCGACATTGCACCAACACGCAAACAAGACCCCGGCGAACTATTTGACTGGGCTCAATTGGCAAAACAAGGAACGGGTCTTTGGCCTTCAACTGATTTTCAAACAATTGAAGCGCCAAATCAATTGAACGACTTTAGGGACGCTCTTGCGCACTATGGCTATGACATCTCGGATTTACCGAGCGCGACACTTGCCTTTCAAAGACATTTTCGACCGTCAAAATGCAATGGCAAGGCTGATACAGAAACCAACGGTATACTCAATTTTCTAATTAGTCTTCTCTAGGAACTCTCCCCACCTCTATGACGGTTTTTCATGGCATTCATAAGCCTGGTTATGGCCTGACCCAGCGGGCCAGACCATCTAACTCAGATAAATAAAAAAATTATGCAGCTTGTTTAAGTGCGGGCTTGGAATATCGCGCTAATTTTGTAGCACGCTTCTCCAAATCATTCACTTGGTCGACAGCATCTTCTTCAGAAACATGCATACCGACCAATTCAAATTCATCACCCACATTAAACACCATCCAGTCGCCGCTAATTTCGTGATAACGAATTGCATAAACCATTTTTATAATCTCCTAGGTGTTATGGATAAATTCTAGGCAGAGAGTCATTACCAATTTATGAATCAAAAACATCCAATTGCTTGCGCCAGAGATACTGTCTTGACTTTGGACCGGCTGGAATGCGATGTCAGCATTCACAACCTCAACCAAGCTGTTTAATTATGCCTGATAAATCTTCTCTCTCGGTAGCTCCGGGACTACTGATACGAGACGCCGTCGAAATCGATTTGGCTGAGATAGAAAATATCTACGCCCACTACGTATTGAATGGCTTGGCCTCGTTCGAACTAGCGCCGCCCGATCAGGCAGAAATAAAACGTCGCTGGCGGGCTGTGCGCGAAAATGGACACCCTTATCTGGTAGCTGAGGTGGAGGGTCAGATCGGCGGCTATGCCTATGCATCTTCGTTTAGGTCGCGCCCGGCCTATAACAACACCGTGGAAGATTCTGTATATATCTCACCAAATTTTCTCGGACGCGGGATGGGCCGGGCTCTTCTGGAAGCGCTCATTGAAGAATGTACGGCCGGTGGATTTAGGCAAATGATCGCTGTCATTGGCGATTCAAAGAATCACCCGTCGATCAATCTCCACAAAAAATGTGGTTTCGAACAAGTTGGGATGATGCCCTCCACCGGCTATAAACATAACCAATGGGTCGATTCTGTGTTGATGCAGCGACCCCTTGGGGACGGCGATAACACCCCTCCCAAACTTGATTAACGCTGCACCATCTAATTGTTATTTTTGCAGAACGCCTTTGATCACATCAAGCACAGTATTGGTAACCTTATCAATCAGGACAACGTCTTGATTTACAATTACGCGTTCTGTGCCGTCAATTGCCGGCGGTACGTATGACTATTTTTTCCGTTGCCCTATTCGATACCTAAATGAGCTTGGTGTTATCGCCATTAATCCAGACAAACCGCGACCTCAAACATCTCCAGCTAGGGTGTATGGGTTGACGCAAGAGGCACGAGATTTGTTGATTGCATGGCAAGAGAACCCTGAGGAAGCAGTTAGTGCTTTCTTACAGGCTTCTGAAAATCTTCGGGCGGAATGGTTAAAAAACAAGAGCGAGCGTCAGATTGAAGCTAAGCTTGATAGAGGGCGAACAATTACTCTTGCGGGTGATGAACACGATGTTTTGCAGAAAAATATTGTAGAGGAGTTTGCACCGAGGTTCATAAAGGACTTTGAGGCTTTGTACATTGCGGATACCTCGAACAAGCAAGTTAGAGCACCAAATAGGCGCGTTAATGAGTTGGGATTAGCTGGTCTTTTTGAAAAAGATCTCCCAGACGTAGTAATTTGGGATAGACATAGAGAATGGGTCTTTATATTGGAGGCTGTACATTCTAGCGGCGCGATAACGCCATCACGGCGCGATAGATTTAAAAAAGCCCTTGGAGAGATGAGTGATAGCGCAGTCTTCGTTTCAGTTTTTTCTAGTAGAGATGTTTACAAGAAGTTTGTTGAAAGTATTTCTTGGAAAACTGAAGTTTGGATCGCTGATAATCCCGAGAATATGATCCATCATGATGGTGAGAGGTTTCTAGGGCCATATTTATGATCATGCTTTCCACGGTCCAGCGTATAGTCGAACTACACGGGGATGCATTTGGCTGGAGAGCGTACCCGGCCAAGGCAGCACATTCAGTTTTACATTGCCTGATGCTAAATAACGGTTAGGGGTCACTAGCGGACTTATCCAAATCCATTTGCAATGGCCCCTTGCTTAATAAAGCGACCAATACTTTTCACCAGCAGACGGGCGCAGCCCGTTTGCATGGTGCTCAATCATAACTCGCCCACTTTACGCCCAGTTAGTCCCTTCCGTAACGCTCTCACATAAGTTATAACCCCAACTGCCAGACGGTCGGATGATCGCTGTTCAGCTTTCGGGCCGAATAGAGGAAAGTCCGGGCTCCACGGAAACACGGTGCCGGGTAACGCCCGGCGGGGGCGACCCCAGGGAAAGTGCCACAGAAAGCAAACCGCCTATTTATATAGGTAAGGGTGAAAGGGTGCGGTAAGAGCGCACCGCGTCAATGGTAACATTGATGGCAAGGTAAACCCCACCGGGAGCAAGACCAAATAGGGATGACGCGTTCATTAAATTTATTTGGTGAACAGGCGTGTTTTCGCGCCGTTATCCGGGTCGGTCGCAGGAGGCGTTCGGCAACGAGCGTCCCAGATGAATGGTCATCACCTCTTTTTCGAAAGAGCGTACAGAACCCGGCTTACAGACCGTCTGGCATTATTTTCCGGCACTTTTCACCGCAACTTGCAATTGACTTGCCCTCTTCCCCCCGGCATCCTGACGCCAACTTAAATCCACCAAAAAGGGGAGAGATACCATGGGAGAAACCATCGAGCTAACCGCCAGCGACGGCCACACTTTTAGCGCTTACAAGGCCGAACCTGAAGGCACGCCGAAGGGCGGCATTGTTGTTATCCAGGAAATTTTTGGCGTTAACAGCCACATTCGCGAAGTCACGGACGGCTTTGCCGCAGAGGGCTACCTCGCCATTGCACCGGCTTTATTTGACCGCGCTGAGCGTGATGTCGATCTTGGCTACGGCCCGGACGACCGTGACAAAGGCATAGCAACCCGCGCCAATGTCGAATGGGATGATGCGGTAAAGGACACCATCGCCGCCAAGGAAGCTGTCGCAAGTGCGGGTAAAGTCGGTATTGTCGGCTATTGCTACGGCGGCACCATCGCTTGGCTGGGCGCGTGCAAGGGCGGCTTTGATGCCGCAAGTGGTTATTACGGCGGCGGCATCCACCAAAATCTTGATCTTGACGCAGGCTGTCCGGTGCAGCTGCATTTTGGCTCCGAAGATCAGGGCATCCCGCAAGAAAATGTCGATCTCATTCGGGAAGCCAAAGCCGATGTCGACATATTTGTCTATGACGGTGCCGGGCATGGCTTTATCTGTGATCAGCGGCCAAGCTATGATGAGGCGGCGACAGCAACAGCCCGTGGCCGCACGCTTGAGTTCTTTGGCCAGCATATCGGTTAAGCTGCTTGAATGAGCTCAACGCCCGGTATATTGCCCTCGCAAGAAATTGCCGCCGCCATTAAAAGCGGCATGATTTCTGCTGACCTGCCCGTTCCAGACGGGCAGGTACAACCCGCGAGTATTGATTTGAGACTTGGCAGCGTTGCCTACCGGGTGCGCGCAAGCTTTTTGCCGGGCACAAAATCGTCGGTCGAAGAAAAACTTAAAAACATTACCATGCATTCGATCGATCTCACCGAGGGTGCGGTGCTGGAAAAAGGCTGCGTCTATATCGTGCCTTTGCAGGAAAGCTTGAACCTGCCCGCAGATACGTCAGGCATGGCGAACCCTAAAAGTTCTACCGGGCGTCTCGATATATTTACCCGGGTGATCACCGATGGAGCGCTTGAATTTGACCGCATTGAAGCCGGCTATAAAGGTCCGCTTTATGCAGAAATTTCGCCACTGACATTTAGTGTGCTGGTTCATCCCGGCTCAAAGCTCAGCCAACTCCGATTGCGGCGCGGGAAATTTGATGTTGCCGATGGCGTTGCCTTCACCGTCGATCTCACAGGGTTTGAAGTCGACGGACAGCAGAATAAAATAGTTGGCTATAAAGCCAAACAGCATGCCGGTGTCGTCGACGTTGAAAAAATCGGCCATTATGAAATGCTCGACTATTGGGACCCGATCATTGCCAGGGACGACAAATCCTTGGTGCTCGATCCGGATGAATTTTACATTCTCGCCTCCAAGGAAGCGGTCAGCGTGCCGCCCGATCAAGCCGCCGAGATGCGGGCTTATGACACCTTGGTGGGGGAGTTCCGAGTACATTATGCAGGCTTCTTCGATCCCGGCTTCGGTCATGACGCCGCAGGCGGTGCCGGCAGCCGCGCTGTCTTAGAGGTGCGCTCCCATGATGTACCGTTTGTTTTGGAAGACGGCCAAATGGTCGGGCGTTTGGTCTATGAGCCGCTGACCGCGACACCGGATATTTTATATGGTGTCGATGTCGGCTCCAACTATCAAAGCCAGGGCCTCAAATTATCAAAGCATTTCAAATGAGAACCGAGTGTCTTAATAGACATGAGGAGCCCGCAAGTGCGGGTCGCTACTAATGTAGCGCAAGCCAAACGAGAGGATCGAGTGCCCGACGCTTGAGGGGCAAACATGAGAACAAATCTGGAGAGAATCGGGAACACTTATCCCCAAATTTTTATGCTTAAATTCTGTTAATAATGGGGATAATGTGGATAACTAGTGTTAGCTCCTGATTCTAAAGAAAAATTAAGGAAAAAGTATTCACAAGCCTATGGATAAAGTTCAGTATTATCCCGCGAGACCCTAAAAGGAAAAGAACATGGCTGACAAAGATGATATCAAAGAAGGCAAAGAATTTCACCTCGATGTGCCGCAAGTAAACAAGCCGTTTTTCTTAAAAGGCTCGGGCGCGCTCGATTGGGGCATGCAAAATCGCTTGGCTCAGATCTTTAATCCTGAATCCGGCCGCACCGTTATGCTGGCTTTTGATCACGGCTATTTTCAGGGACCGACGACCGGCATTGAACGCATCGATATCAACATCGCACCGCTCATTCCCTATGCCGATGTCTTGATGTGTACCCGCGGCGCGCTTCGTACGGTCATTCCGGCAGAAACCAACAAACCCATCGTGCTTAGGTGCTCGGCCGGTCAAAGTGTGCTGACCGAACTCTCGCAGGAGCTGGTCGCCGTTGATATCGAAGATACCATTCGCTTAAATGCCGCCGCGATGGCAGCGCAAGTTTATATCGGCGCCGAATTCGAGCATAAATCCATCGCCAATGTGGTGAAGCTGATCGATACCGGCACGCGTTATGGCATTCCGACCCTTGCGGTTACCGGCGTCGGCGCGGACATGGATCGCGACCTTCGCTATTTCAGTCTCGCGACCCGCATTTGCGCCGAGATCGGCGCGCATTACGTCAAAAGCTATTATTTTGAGCCCGGCTTCGAAAAAGTCGTCGCCGCCTGTCCGGTGCCGATCGTCATCGCCGGCGGCAAAAAACTCCCTGAAATGGAAGCCCTCGAGATGGCCTACAAAGCCGTCGATCAAGGCGCCTCCGGTGTTGATATGGGCCGCAACATTTTCCAGTCAGACAGCCCAGTCGGCATGATCCAAGCCGTCGGCGCCGTCGTCCACAAAAACGAAAAACCCGAACACGCCTATCAGATTTACGAAGGTGTTAAGGCGGCTGAGGGGAAGGGGTAAAGGGGACATGTACGTGTTACGTGTCCCCATTAATTCGTTTGAAACCCAAGACGTGCACGAATATTTTTCACTTCATCACCCCGGACTTGATCCGGGGTCCAGAGTCGACTGGATTCTGGCCTTCGCCAGAATGACGAAGCAAATTCACCACAGAGGGCACAGAGACTACAGTCAAAACTATTTCCCCCTCCCCCTTGAGGGGGGAGGATTAAGGAGGGGGTGACTAGGACTTATGCCGCCCGCGAGGATTTTGAGACGCGGACTTTGGGTTTGAGATCATTGCGGCAGAAGGCGTGGAGGAAGCAGGTCTTTTCGGCGACAGCTAAAATTTGCTGCGCGATTTCATCATCTGCATCAGTATTCAGATAGACATGGGTTTCAACCGCTTCGGCAACACCCGCCTCGCCGGTGCGACCGGAGGCACCGCCTAAAGAAAAATGCGTGTCTTGAATGATGCTGTAATTAGTGAGCGGCAGTTTTGCCATATTGGCATAGCGCCCCATTTGGGTCATGAAACAGAGGCCAATTCCAGCGGATATCAACGACGCTGCATCTGGTGCTTTGCCATGACCGCCAAAACCTTCGCCTTCATCCGAGAGATAGCGCCAATCCGGCACATCAGAGCCAAATTGTTCTTTATGAATTTCCTTCACACCGTCGGGACGATAGACGCAGCGGCTATGCATATGAAGAAGAAGTTTGTCGCCGTCCAACTCGGGGGACGGAACGCGGGCTTTTATCAAGGCCTCATAAGCCTCGCCTTCTTCTTCAAAAATTTTAATAAGATCAGGAACAGCCGGAGACCCGTCTGCCGGTTTAAGGTTCGGAAAATTATCGCCGGGATCAGGAAATGGTTCTGCATCCAGGGAGGCAACCTGCGCCGGTGTGATCTCTTTGCCGTTGTGAACGAGATTAAACAGACTTGGGTGTTCACCGCGGGCCAACCCGTTTAACGGCGAGGCGGCCACCGCCTGATACAAAAGCTCGTTCAATGTCTGATCGTCACAATCGGCTTCACAACTGACATTGAGTTCTGGCGGCAGAGCACTGCTGCTCATTGTGCCTTTGCGGAAATCACCTTCGCGGAAGTATAAATTTTCAAGCACGACTTCCAAATTTCTCAGCTCAATCTGGCGCTGCTCCGCGAGAGCTGTGATTTCAGCCGTATAGGACGCGATCATGCCGGCGCTGAGATAGGTCAGCGGATTGGGTGCTTTGTTATGGCCGCCTAGATGCGCGCCTTCATCGCAGGCAAATCGCCAAGCCGTGCCGGTTGCCGCCGACACCACAACAGCTTCCTTCTGCATGCCGCCGAGCGAGCGCACCCAAGTGCGCAAAGATTGACCATGCGGATTGGGCGGTACAGGAAAACCAGATTCTGCCGCGTTGCCGGCAATGAAATAAAGCGGATCGCCGATTTTTTCGAGAGGTGTCAGTGTCATGTTGCTTCTCTATATCTTTTATCTAAGGGCGGCAGCGATGTTACCACCATCGACGGTGATCACCGCTGCTGTTGTTTTGGGAGAGAGTGCCAGATCAACAAAGGCTTTGGCAACATCTTCGGCAAAAACTTCTTCGCCGAGCAAATTGCCGCTCATGTAATCTTCTTCGCTTAAGCTCCGGGCTTTGGAGCGCGACGCAATCATATCGCCGGTGAGGAGGCCTGAGCGAATACGGTCGGCGTTGACTGCGTTCGAGGTAATGCCGTCTTTGCCATGGTCAACCGCATATTGCCGCATGAGAAAAAGTGTCGCGGCTTTTGGCAATCCATAGGGACCAAAATCAGCGCCGGGGTTAACCGCTTGCTTGGAAGTGTTGAACAACAACCGTCCGCCTACACCTTGCGCGCGCATCACCCGCACCGCATTTTGCGCAATTGTCTGATGCGCGAAAAAGTTGAGCTCGAAGCTTTTACGGATCACCGCTTCATCAACCGTGCCGATCTCGCCCTGCCAAGCCGCACCGGCGTTTGAGACGACAATATCAACGCCGCCAAAAGACTTGCAGGCCGCATCAAAGGCGCGCCGGACATCACGCGGATTGGTGACGTCGCAGACGATTCCAATTCCATTTATTTCAGCCGCCACATCCTCGGCCGCCCTAGCGTTGAGATCGAGCACAACGACCGCTGCCCCTTGATCGGCAAAAGCCGTCGCTGTCGCTGCGCCAATTCCTGAACCGCCGCCGGTAACCAACGCGACTTGGCCTTGCAGCGGCAACAGTTTCGAGGCGCCCAGCTTGGCTGCTTCCGGCGACCAATATTCTATATCGAAAATATCGGCTGCACTGGCCGGGCGATAGCGGCCAATAGCTTCAGCGCCGGTAATGACAGCAATATTCACCTCAGCCAAATCCGCCGCAATGCCGGCGTCTTTCATGCTCCGCCCAACACCAAAGAGCCCCAGCCCGGGCACTAAAATGACGCGCGGTGTTGCATCGCGTACAATTTTTTCGCCGCCGTGGCGCGCATTGTGTTTTACGTAGCTGCTCAGATAGCGTGTCTCAAATGTATCAACGGCCCGGTCCACCCCCGCACCATAATCTTCCATCGCCGCCGCATCAGGGGCCGCCAGGATAAGCGGTTTCGGCTTGGTCCAAATAACATGATCCGGCGTCACGGGTCCTGCCGCGCCGTAGCGTGATAGCTCTTTGCCGTTAACAAAATACTTGATCGCTGGACTTGTTCTGAAATCCAACAGCCAGCCCGGACCAAGCGCACCTCGAATAATCGGTGCAACTTCTGCCAGCGGGCCAAGCTTGCTCGGCAATTTCGCAGCGACAAACGTTTTTTTGGGTTTCTGTTTAAGGACAGCCTCTGCAACGCTCACCAGTCCGATCATGCGGCCGTAGGCTTCCTTGGCGGTTTCTCCAAAGGTGAAAAGCCCGTGTTTCATAAAAACAAGGCCTTCAATGTCCGGGTTTTTCTGACGCGCGGCAGCAGCTTTTTTTGCAAGCGTAAATCCCGACATCGCGTAAGGCAGAACCGCGACGCGATCACCAAAGGCTTTTGCGCATCGTTTTGCCCCATCGGCCTGATTGGTCAGCGCCAGGACAGCATTTGAATGGGTATGACTGACAAATTTATCCGGCAGAAATGCGTGCAACAATGTTTCGACAGACGGATTGGGCGCGTCTGGGTCAAGCTTAGCCGCCCTCAGCAATTTCATCATATCCTCATCGGCAAGCTCTGAGAGCGATTGCAGATCGGCGAGGTCTTCCAAATCAAGCGCCGGAAAGCCGGCGGGCTCGATAACGGCCAAATCTGATCCGCTGCCTTTGACATAGAGTATGTCGCCGACGGATTTATCGGATATTTTCACCGATGTATTGCCGCCGCCATGCAGAACCAAGGAAGGCTCGCGTCCTAAAAGCTGCGACGCATAAACGCAAACAGCCAGATCTTTAGAGGTTTTGGTTTTGCGAAATCGATTAATTGCCGCGTTTGCCAATTTTTCAGAATATTGATTTTTCATGAGGCCAAGTGTGCCGTAAATATGCGCTCACCGGAAGGTGAATAGTTAGACTTGGTGAAACTTTCTGTAAGGGCTACCATCGTCTTAATTTTAAACTATATGTCCCTGAAGAGTTGAGGGAATCAATATGGATCAATTAGCCGAAAACAATACAGCATATATGCTTTCCGTCGAACCGGTGGCAAAAACCATACGCGTTGAGTTTGGCGGCGAAACAATCGCCGAGACCAGTAATGCGCTCCGCCTCAAGGAGGGACGCTACGCGCCGGTGTTTTATATTCCGCTCGAAGACGTAGATCAGCGCTACATCGAAAAATCTGAAAAGACAACAATGTGCCCCTTCAAGGGCATGGCATCTTATTGGGGTTTGAAAACCAAAAAGGATAAAGCCAAGGATATTGCCTGGGGCTACGAGACCCCAGACGACACAGTGGCTGATCTCAAAGGCCACATTTCTTTTTATTGGGACCAAATGGATGCCTGGTATGCCGATGGGATAAAAATTGAAACGCATGATGCAGAAGTGTCTTCTTTCACCACCAATCCGTTGACGCATTGGCTGTTATCCGAGGCCTGGAATGCCTCTTCGACGGCTGAGCTTATTGGCATGTTTAATAAATGTCTGGTCGATAAGGGTATCCCAATCACGCGGTTTCGCACCATCATTCGAACCCTTCACCCGCAGCTCTATGCACGTGGGTTTACCTGGAACAAAGGCGAGGAAGAGGTCACTGAATTCAACGCCGATTACGAAATCATCAATACCCCGGCCTATGTCAATTCTCCGATGGACAGCGCAATGTGTTTTCGATGATGACAGATCGTCCAGGCGGGTTCTCGACCGATGATCTTGGCCATATCTACGAAATTATGCCGGCGCTCAGCCGTCTGATTGAAATGCATTATGTGCGCCGCACGGCTGTCACTTTGCTGGATACCTATCTCGGCAAACAGACCGGCCAGAAAGTACTGAACGGCCAGGTGAGGCGCGGCGATGGCGACAATATTTATTCTGTCATTTGGTTTTGTGATCTGCGTAACTCGACAGCGCTTTCGGAGACCATGGCGCGGGAAGATTTTCTCGTCATGCTCAATCAGTTTCTAGAAGCCATGGCGGATGCCGTGCTCGATGCCGGCGGCGAAGTCTTGCGTTATATCGGCGACGCCGCCCTGGCTATTTTTCCGATCGCCGGCGATATTGGATTGGCAACGCCGGTTGCCACCAAAAAAGCCCTTGAAGCCGCAAAAGATGCCATCGAGAGAATGAAAATCGTCAATGCCGAGCGTGTGAAAAATGGCGAGAATGAAATTGGCTTTGGCATTGGTCTTCATTTGGGCGAGGTCACCTATGGCAATATAGGCAGTCCGAACCGACTTGAATTCACGGTGATTGGAGCCGCCGCCAACGAAGCTGCCCGCCTTGAGAGCCTGACCAAAGAAGTCGGTGTACCTATCGTCATATCTGAGAATTTTAATTCCTGCTCGCCCAGCAAGCTCAAATCCCTCGGTCGCAAAGCCTTGCGCAATGTTGAAGGCGACCAGGAAATTTTTACACTTCCGGATCTGTAACGGAAAATTAATGGGTGCTGATCCCGTTGGAATTCGAAGACCAATTCGAAGCCTACATTCGCGAAGTTTTGGCTTATGCAAAAGCCAAGTGAGCGGTTTCTATTCTGCGGCAACTGGCTCGGCATCCGGCGTTGGCAGGCGTTTCGGTAGGATTGCCACGGCGGCAAGTATCACAACAGCCGCCCCGGCGAGTATCAAAAACAACGTATCGAAGCCCCAATTTTTATAGACGAAGGCTATCAGCGGCAAGGTCAATGCCAAGACGGTGAAACTCACCACATATCGAACACCATAAATGCGCGCACGGTAGGCACCTTTAGCGGTTTTGCCGATCATATAATCATTGATGGGAATTTGACCAAAAGCACCGAGCATAAAGCCGAACGCGACAGCGAGGGCGACCCCATCCGTCAAACCCGGCATCATTGAAAAAAAGATGAGCTGAATAACCGCAACAGCCATAAATACCGGGCGCGGACCAAATCGATCAAGCATGCTGCCAACAACGAGTTGGGCGATTGAAGCGACAGCAAAAACGATGAACGCAAGTGCGCCGATCACGCTGGCGACGTCACCTTGCTCAAATATCTGACTAAAGATCACATTGTTTTCCGTCCAGGCTGCGAGAGTCACGGCGAGACCTTGCAGGCGCTCATCAAAAATCTTAGGCAAAGCAAACGTTGTCGATTGAAAAATGATCGACGAGACGGCTGTTGTCAGAAATACGATTGCTGAAACGCGAATTAACAGTGACCGATAAGACGGCGACATGCTTTCGGTAACGTCGCTGGTTTCTGCTTTTGCTTCGCTGCGCTCAGCTTGAATATCTGCCCAGCGCAAACTCATATAGACAAATCCTACACCGATGGAAAATAGACCTGGCAAGATAAACGCCATCCGCCATCCGCCATTGTCGATCATGTATCCGGTAATAAGCACCGCGCAGGCGACACCGAGATTCCCCCACACGCCATTTGCTGCAAGCCGCATGCCTGTGTTTCGCCATTTCAATGTGACGATAGCAAGACCAACCGGATGATAAATGGCAGCGAACATGCCGATCACGAACAAGCCTAATCCCATCTGTAAAGGCGTCCCTGAAAAACCGGTGGCGATCGAGGCCAAACCAATACCAAAGAAAAAGACGCACATCATGCCATCTCGGCTCCATTTATCGGCGAGCCAGCCGGCCGGCAATGAAAACACCCCAAAAGCAAAAAATCCCGGCGTTGCATAGGCCAATAACCCCGCATAACCAATATCCCACTCTCGATACAACACCAACGCCGCAACTGTGGCGAATATCAGCGTAAACAGATGATCGAGAAAATGACCAATGTTCAGTAATAAAAAATAGGATCGATCCCGGTTCATGTGCGATGTCCTTGGGCCATTTAATGCGTGGCCAAAAATCTTCGTTTCGACGTGATGGTAAGAATAGCTTGGCGTAAATGCGATGTCATGCCATATTTCGTCGAGTTTATGCCAAAGTATGATTAATTTTTAAGGCCAATTTGTGATGACACCTGAAAAAGCGCGTAGCGCCGATCCAAAAGATTTTCAAGATTTGCCTCAATCGATTGGCGCGATGTCGAAAAACTTTGCCGATGGATTTGAGATTGCACTCCATGATCACGCGCGGGATCAACTGCTTTATGCCAAGACCGGCATCATGAGACTGCAAACAGAAAATGACGCCTGGGTCGTGCCATCTGCCCGGGCAATTTACATCCCCGCCGGAACGCCGCACGCGGTCAACATTCACGGTGATGTTGATATGCGGACCCTTTATATCAATGCAGACGCCACCGATCAGCGGCCCCATGCTTTGTGCGTTATTGCTGTGTCTAATTTATTGCGAGAATTGATTTTGTCGTTAAGCGAAGAGCCGATTGAGTATGACCGAAACAGCCGCGCCGGACGTATTGCCCAACTGATAGAAATTGAAATCCAAGATGCGCGCGAAATGTCGCTCAATGTTCCTTTGCCCAAGGATGCCAGATTGCAACGTGTTTGTGCGGAACTCCTCGCAAACCCGTCAGACCGACGGACGTTGGAAGGCTGGTCGGAAGTCAGCGGTGCCTCAACGCGGACGCTGGCCAGATTGTTCGAACGTGATCTTGGCATGAGTTTTAACCAATGGCGCCAGCGCATGCGATTTCACAACGCGCTCGAAGCGCTGTCTAATGGCGACGCAATTTCCAAAGTTGCCCACCAACACGGCTATCGAAGTGCCTGTGCGTTCTCGGCAGCTTTCACAAAAGTGATTGGAACACCGCCTTCAAAAGTTTCTATCAATGGCTAAAAAAGCAGTCGTTGTTGGCTATTCTACTGCATCTCGACGCGCGGAATATCTTCCAGATTAAACGCCCAGGGCTGAGCCGACCGGCACCAAATTTGACCAGTTGGCTTGAACTGATCTTTCTGATTAACCGAGCCGAGACGAATATTCAAAACGCGCTCCCCAACATTTTCCGTAGAGGTCGCGTAGATATGAGAGCCACATTCCGGACAAAAAGCTTGCACGCGCTTTGCGCCACTTTCAGATATTTTTATGTAGTCCTTGGGAGAATGATTGAGCAGTTTAAAATCTGTCTCTTGTGATTGCACGACAATCCGGTAGGCCGCAGCAGACAGTTTCTGGCAGTCGGTACAGTGACAAATCACAACAAAATCGTCGCGAACATCGGCTTCATATTTCACATGCCCACAATGACATCCGCCGTCAATCTTCATTTTGTTTGTCCTCTATTAGCGTAAACTCACGCGGCCTTGAATTTCCGGTCCATCTACAGCGTAGCGATAGGCACGGAACACATTGTTGTTTCCAGCCATTGGTCCTGGGTCATTCTGCGGCGTGAAATAGGGCGATACATATTCCCACACCAATTCCTTATCCGGTGTCACTTCAAAAATACGGCCCCACATACCCTCGCAGATCAATGTGTTGCCGCTCCAGAGACGTTGCGCGCCTGAAATAAACGGGCTGTGGAAAGTATAGCGCGGTTTGCCCTGATAGTCCCAAACGGTTTCTTTGGTTTTGGGGTCAAACTCCAGAACGCGGGAGCCCGCACCAGGACCCGGGTTTTGGTTAATAAACACCATGTAATTGCCATTTTCCAGAATCTGGAAATCATGCTGGTGGCCAAGCTCGGTACCCTGCCACTCGAATTTAAACTTGCCGGTTTTTTTGTCGATCACGGCGATTAAATTGTTGTGCCGCCAGCTGACCATTATGTCGCCGTCCGGCGTTGACATGATCGAATTGGGATGCGACCACTCAACGCGGCCCGCCATCGGCGCATTGGGATATTTTTCAATCTCTACATTTTCGTGGAAGTGCCATTCCCAAACGGTTTCGCCGTTGGGGTTAACTTCCCGCACATAGTCACCCCAAATGCCCTCTGGAGCAGTGCGGCCAAAATCGCCGCCTTGCACGCGGGCAGCATGTTCTTCGGGCAACAATTCCCAACCAAGATAAATCGTATTGCCGTTATCACAGCGGTGAAAATCATGGTGTTGATAATCGTCATGGTACTCCCAGACGATATTGCCGTCCCAATCCAGCTCTTGGATTTTACCGCCCTTGGCATTGAGGCCCGGCGGTCCAACAGGTGTTTCAACCGCGACCAATAAATTCCCGTTTGGCAGCAGATAGGCATAGTTGCCGGGCTTTGATTCCAAATTCCATTGATGCAGGATTTCTCCCTGCATGCCAATCAAATAGGTTACTTTGTGACGCAACGGCGAAAACAAGGTAACACCCGGCGTTGCTCGCGCACGGTCGTGTTCAGTTACGCCAAATTTGGAAAATCTCATTGATTTACCCCCCTATTCGATAGAATTGATTTTTGACAGTTAATCGGGGGGACCTAATACGGTCAAGCCCACCCGAGGCACCCTTTTGGCATAGGTTATACCAACGCCAACGGCGAACCTCAGCCTAAAAAGCAGAAATTTTGCGAATTATTCTGGCAGATCCATTTCAAGGATTGCCATATTGAAATCGTAGGAAACTTCCCCTTCATCTTCATCGCGATATATTGTGCCGATAAACTCTTCGGTGAGGTAAACTTCTACGGAGTCCTCGGATTTAACCCGATCAACGATTCGAAAATGCTCATTGCCAAATTTGTCGCGCAAGTATTTTTGAAGCTTTTGCAACTCTACTTCAGTCACGGTGTTCTCCTGATGTCATTGTCCCATTGGATTGGGAAAGTTAGGTTTAACAGGTCAAAAGCAGCCTGTCGAATAATTGAACCAATTTTGCAAGAAAGAAGGCGCATCAGCCAAACTCTCGCCCGGCCAATGCGCCTAAAATTTTGTTTCGGATCGACTTTATTCTGCCGCAGCAGCCTGTTCGTCCAAAATTTGAGCCGCCAGCGTTTCCCGGCGATGAAGATTTTCGTTAAATACCTCGCCAAAATCTTCTGGTACAGAATCTATCACTGCCTGATTAGACAGCAGCGCTTCCGACCATGCTTTGAGCTTTGGAAAACCCTCTACCACGCCCGTAGGATTAATGCCTTCAACAATATTAAAACGCATCAAAAATGGCGCATAAGCTGCATCGACCAGACATAATTGATCGCCATTGAAGTAGGGGCCGTCGTTTTCGCGGCGCTCCAATGAATCCTCAATTTTCTGCAAAGTTGCCGGCAAGTCTTCCAATGCTTTTGCATGATCTTCCTTGGTCTTGGCATAACTTACTTTGCCAAGCGCGCCAGACCAGCTGGAAGCAAAGTCGGTCCAAGCGCGGTTACGCGCCCGTTTGATCGGATCTTCCGGGTGCAATCGCGGTGGCACCATCTCATCTAAAAATTCTGCAATGGCGTTTGATTCAAACAACACATCGTCATCTACTTTCAGAACCGGAACCTTGCCATGTGGCGAGATTTCCAGGAACCAATCTTGTTTAGTGTCTTTGGTAATATACGTAACTTCAAAATCGACTTTTTTCGCACGCATAACAATCACGGCGCGCTGAACCCATGGTCAAGTTTTGAAGCTGACTAAATGATATTTTGTCATTTTTTAACCCCTTATTTGAGACGGCGGATGGTGCCATAATCGCCCCGATATATCAATCTCTGTAAAACGGCTGTTTATTCACCTCACTAAAAATTGTATAACGCCTTGGAATCTCGATAAGAATCAGGGTAAAACTAGCTTTATGAAGCAAGTTATTCAAAGTGCGCGCTCAGGTGACCTTGAAGTCAAAGATGTGCCAGCGCCATCTGCAGGCAAAGGTGAAATTCTCGTCCAAAGTCGGGCCTCGCTGATTTCGGCGGGAACCGAGCGCATGGTCGTGGAATTTGCCAAAAAAAGTCTCGCCGGAAAAGCCCAGGCACGCCCTGATTTGGTCAAAAAAGTTCTAACCAAGGCCAAGACAGACGGCATTAAGGCAACCATCAAAGCGGTGTTGTCGAGGCTCGATGAACCTTTGCCGCTCGGCTACTCTGCAGCCGGAACGGTCCTTGAAGTTGGACCCGGCCTGGAGGGTAGTTTCCGAGTCGGCGAGCGCGTCGCGATTGCCGGCGCGGGTATCGCCAATCACGCAGAAATAAACGCCGTACCTGAAAATCTCGCCGCCCCTATTCCAGAAGGTGTTAGCGATGAACAGGCTGCCTTCGGAACCATCGGCGCGATCGCCCTTCACGCCGTTCGCAATCTCGATGCCAAAATGGGCGAAGTGGTTGCGGTTTTGGGAGCTGGTCTCGTTGGCCAGATGGCGTCGCAGTTTTTAACGCTTTCCGGCGTGCGCGCAATTGTCCTCGATTATGATCAGGCCCGCCTTGATTTGGCGGAAAAGCTGGGCGCGGAAAAAACCTTTAATCTTGAAGGTTCCGGGATTGAAGACGCTGTTTTGGCCCTCACGGGCGGCATTGGCTGCGATGGAATTTTAATCGCTGCGGCGACAGAGTCGAGCGAGCCGTTCGCCACCGCCGCTGCGATCGCCCGCGATCGCGCCCGGGTTTGCATGGTCGGCCTCAGCGGTACCGAATTCCCCTACGCCGCTTTTATGAAAAAAGAACTATCGATTGTTGTGTCGCGATCATACGGCCCCGGTCGCTACGATGAAGATTATGAAGGCCGCGGTTTTAAATACCCGGTCGGCTTTGTACGCTGGACGGAAACCGAAAACCTCGGTGAAGCCTTGCGGCTGATGTCACCCACGGCGGCGCATAACCTGGACGTTACGTCTTTGATCAGCCACCGCTTTGATATTGGTTCCGCCGAAGATGCTTTCAAAATGGTGCTCGAAAAATCAGAGCCACATATGGGCGTTGTGCTCACCTATCCGGAAGCTGTCTCAGCTGCGCCGGCAAAATTTATCCCGCCAAAAATAAAATCAGCTGATTGTGTTTTGGGCGTTATCGGTGCCGGTAATTTTGCCCGGGCGGTTTTGCTGCCGGAACTCAAAAAACTCTCCGGCGTCACGCTGCATACCATCGCAACCAAGCGCGGCGCATCTGCCGATCATAGCCAAGAGAGATTTGGCTTTTCTCATGCAACCACGGATGAAGCCGCTGTTCTGGACAATGCAGACATCAATGCTGTGCTGATTGCAACCCGTCATGATAGCCATGCGGCGTTGACCGCGGCGGCTTTAAAAGCTGGCAAATCTGTACTCGTTGAGAAACCCCTGGGGCTCACCACTGAAGAAATAACGCGCGTCCAGGAAGCGCGGGCAAGCTCCGATGGTTTTTTTCAAATTGGCTTTAACCGCCGCTTCGCGCCGCTGGCTCAGCAAGCCCAGGCCGCGCTCGCTAAATTTGAGGGGCCGCGCTTTATGGTGCTACGCATCAATGCCGGCAATGTGCCGGGCGATAGCTGGCTCCACAACAGAGAAGAAGGCGGTGGGCGGATCATCGGCGAGATGTGTCACTTCATCGATCTCGCCCGTTATTTTGCCGGCAGCCAGATTGTTTCAGTGCAAGCGGATGCAGCGCGCAATCAAGAAGGCGCTGCGGACGATGTGACGGCGACGCTGCGTTTTCAAAATGGCAGTCTCGCAACGATTGCCTATACTAGTTTGGGTGATACGGCGTTTCCGAAAGAACGATTTGAAATTTTTACCGGCGGGTCCGTGCTAAACCTCGATAATTTTCGAAGCCTGAGCATTACAACGAATGGCACAACGACAAATAAAACAGCGGGCGGCCAGGATAAAGGTTTTGTTGCTGCGCTAACCGCTTTTACTGACGCGGTTGCCTCAGGCGGCCCAGCACCCCTTGATGAAACCGAGTTGATCGAGAGCAGTCTCGCCACACTCGCCGTATTGGACTCGCTGCAATCTGGACAGAGAATAGATTTATGAGACAGTTAATAGGATGAGTGACCAGCTGAATTTGACCGCTGCCGTAGACGCGGTTGAGGATGCCAAAGTGTTGTGCATTGGCGATGTCATGCTTGACCGTTTTGTTTACGGCGATGTTGATCGCATCTCGCCCGAAGCCCCGATCCCGGTATTCAGTATTAATTCTGAAAATCTGATGCTGGGCGGTGCCGGTAACGTTGCCCGCAATCTATCAGGGCTTGGCGCAACAACCCACTTTATCGCTGTTATCGGCAATGATGGTGCCGGCAAAGACATCACCAAACTGATCGGCGAAATACCAAACACCGAAGCCAATCTGATTACCGACCAAGGTCGACGCACCTCGATAAAAACCCGCTACATTGCCGGCGGCCAGCAGATGCTGCGCGCCGATGATGAGAGCGTCGAAGCAATTGAAGGTGCCTCCAAGGAACGCGTTCTAACGCTGGCAAAATCTGCTTTAAAAGATTGCTCGGCGATGGTGCTGGCGGATTATGCCAAGGGCGTTCTCACGCCTGAAATTATTGCCGAGCTTATCGCTCTCGCCAAGGCGGCCAAAGTACCTGTTATTATCGACCCGCAAGGTATTGATTACGCCCGGTACGGCGGCGCGACGCTTATCACGCCAAACCGCAAAGAACTGTCGGACGCCACGGGCATGACAGCAAATGATGACGATGAAATTATTGCCGCCGCCCGCAAGCTCATCACAGAGCAAAAAATAAATTCTGTACTGGCGACCCGCAGCCGAGATGGCATGAGCCTCATTGATGCGAAATCCGCCACGCATTTTGCCGCCGAAGCACGAGAGGTCTTTGATGTTTCAGGTGCCGGTGACACTGTTGCCGCCACTATGGCCGCCAGCCTGGCGGCCGGGATTGATATCAACGACGCCGTGCAGCTGGCAAATATTGCAGCTGGCATTGTCGTTGCCAAAGTTGGCACAGCCGTTGCCTATTCGAGCGATATCATCGAGGCGCTTCACCACCAGGAATATTCCAGCGGCGAAGCAAAAGTTCTGTCTCTTCAATCTGCCCTTGATCGTTCGGAGGTGTGGCGATCCAAGGGACATAAGATCGGCTTTACCAATGGCTGTTTTGATTTGCTGCACCCCGGCCATATCTCGACCATCGCCAAAGCCAAAGCAGCTTGCGACAAACTGATCATCGGTCTTAACAGTGACGAGAGCGTCAGACGGCTTAAGGGTGAAGACCGGCCCGTACAATCAGAGGCTGCCCGCGCGCAGGTGCTGGCCTCATTGGAAAATGTCGATGCTGTGGTGATTTTCTCAGATGATACGCCGGCAGTCGTTTTGGAAGCCATCAAACCGGAAGTTTTTGTCAAAGGCGCGGATTACACCATCGACGAAATTCCGGAAGCCACGATTGTTCAAGCTTACGGCGGCGAGATTGTCCTCGCCGAGCTTGAAGAAGGCCATAGCACGACGGCGACAATTGCGAAGCTGAGCAAGTAATTTTATTTTTGTTGCTGCGCATGTGGCAATCATATTCTCTAACCGGATTCTTTTCAAAACTTGTTAGAATGTCTAGGTCTAACAGATACTGGACGAATTGAATGGTTTGACTAAATTACTTTATTTAGGCTTCCAATATTTTTTTTCAGTTGGTCTTCAAGATCGGTATCCGTAAAATCACCAGATTCACTATCAAAAACTTCAGAAAAACCTCCGATACTCATTGAGCCAACAACCTCTCCGCCCCACCATGGCATCAATTTAAGCAAGTTGTCCAAATTGGTTTTGCCTCCTCCTTGACCAGGTGAGGCGCTCATCAACAACATTGGCTTGTCTTGAAATACTTTGCCGCCCATACGCGAAAGCCAATCGACCAAGTTCTTGAAAATTGTCGGGATCGACCCATTGTGTTCAGGTGATGAAATTATAAAACCGTCATGATCTGTGAATAGTTTCTTCAAGCGTTCGGCATTTTCGGGAATGCCGTCGGCTTCCTCAATATCGACGCTGAATACCGGCAGCGGAAAATCCCTTATGTCAATTACAGTCACTTCGATATTGCTGAACCGCCGAACCACGGCATTTACCAATTGCTGATTAATCGATTTTGAACTGCTACTTCCTGAGAAAGCGAGAATTTTAGACATCTTTCTATTTCCTTTTAGGCTAAATCACATCCATCAAAATTACTTGGACGAAAAAATACCACCAAAGAGTTTTTCCAAAAAAGATTTCTCTTTTTGAGATGCTTTCGGCGTGGCCGCAACGCGGCGTTTCTTTAAGGCATTGTCGCCATGGGCATCGCTCATAATTTTTTGCCAAATAATCGCCGGTAGGCCACCGCCAGATATCCGTTTCATCGGCGCATCATTGTCGTTTCCAACCCAGACACCGGTAACATAAGACTTCGTATAGCCAATAAACCAAGCGTCCCTGAAAGCCTGGCTGGTGCCGGTTTTTCCAAAGGCAGGTCGACGCAACCGGGCCTTTTTGCCAGTGCCGGTTCTAATCACCTCGCCGAGCATATCATCCATGGCGCGCACGTGACGGCGCTCAACGATTTGCCCGGTGCCACCGCCCGTTCGGCGATACAACACCCGGCCAGAGCTGTCTTTAATTTCCTCGACACCAAACGGCCAAATGCCTTTGCCACCGTTTGCCAATACAGCATAGGCACCGGTCATTTCAATCAAGCTGACCTCTGAGCTGCCGAGCGCCAAACTCGGAGACGTTGTCAGCGGTGCCGTAATGCCCAATCGCTTGGCGGTCTTCACAACATTGCCGCGGCCGACATGTTCAGAAACTTTAACCGCAATCGTATTGATCGAGCGGGCGAGTGCAGATTTTAGCGACATTTCACCGTGATGTTTGCCGTCATAATTTCGCGGCGTCCAGCCTTTGATCGTGATTGCAGAATCTTTAAACCGCGTTTCGGGCGTGAGGCCAGCTTCCAGCGCGGCGAGATAGACAATTGGTTTAAAAGCCGAGCCCGGCTGGCGGCGCGCCTGGGTCACTCTGTTGAATTGGCTTTTTTTGTAATTGCGCCCGCCGACCATGGCCCTGACAGCACCGCCGGGAGACATCACGATTGCCGCTCCTTGAGAGACGTTATAGCGCTTGGAATTGTGAGCTAGATATTTTTCAATATGCGCTTCGGCCTGTCCTTGAAGTTTGGCATCAAGCGTTGTTTTGACCGTGACATCGCCTGATTGCGGGCCGACAAATCCCCGCACTTGCTGTGATATCCAATCGACAAAATAACGCCCGACCCGTTGGGCGCGTTGATTTTGGCTATAGCGCAGCTTGGACCCAGCCGCCTTTTTAGCCTGAGCTTCATTGAGGTAGCCGGCGGCCACCATATTCGAAAGCACGACCTTGCCGCGGGCGACGGCTGCTTTGACATTATTGCGGGGATTCAGACGAGACGGCGCTTTCAGCAACCCCGCAATTATCGCCGCTTGAAATATCGTAAGCCGGCGCGCCGGAACACCGAAATACTTCTTCGCCGCCGCATCCACGCCAAACGTTCCTGAACCGAGATAAACCCGATTGAGGTAAATTGTCAGAATTTGATCCTTGGTGAACTTTTGCTCCAACCAAAACGCCAGTATGAGTTCCTGGTATTTTCGCTTAAAGGTTCGGTCCGGTGTTAAAAATAAATTTTTTGCCGCTTGCTGGGAAATTGTGCTGCCGCCCTGCACCACCCGGCCGGCCTTGATATTGCGCACCATCGCCCGGGCAATGCCAATTATATCAATGCCGGAATGATTGTAAAAGCGCCGGTCTTCCGTCGCGATAACAGCTTGGGGGAGATAGGCCGGCAAGTCTTTGACATGCACCGCATTGCCTTGCAAATCACCGAGGCTTGCCATTTTCGAGCCATCCCGCGCAAGCAAAATCACCGATGGCCGCCGCGTAACTTCCAACGCTTTATCGGTTGAGGGCAGATCATGGGCATAAAACGCAGTGACCACGCCAATGATCACAACGCCCCAAATTGCCAGGGTAAAACTCCATTTCAGGACAAAGCGCAATATTCGGCGCTCGTTTTTCTGAGATGAAGCTTTTTCATTCTTGGTTTCTGCCATGGAGAATGTATCGCAAACCTGCGTTAGAAAACGATTAAGACACTCCTACTCAAATTCATGCTGCATGAGGCCACTACAAACGATGGGCACGTGTCAAAATTAAGATATGCGTTTATACCAGTCGCGGAGTGTCTGGCCAATGTCGTCTGGAGAATCTTCCTGCGGATGATGAAGACCATTGACCGATACTTCAGTTTGGTTGGGCCAGGACCGGATGGTTTCCAAAGCGCTCAGGACGAGGGGCAGATTTCAAGGGATGTGGACCCTCACGCACTGGCTCGGATGATTGTCTCTGTCACACATAGTTTTTCTGCGCGTGCGCGTGTTGGCGCAAATCGGAAGGAACTTTCGCGTCTGGCCAAAGATTTTATGACAGCGTTGTTTCCATCACCTGACTAGCGACAATCAATCGCAAAACAAGTGCTCTCAAAAAATTAAGGCAACGTGCAGCCAAGCATGCGGTGCAGGATTTCCGGATCGACCCGGCAGCCTTTCAAATTTGTCCGCCAAATCTCCGCTTGCGTCAAATCGGCGTCTTTGAGGTTTGCGCGGCGGAGATCAAGCTTGCTTAAATCCCGATTGATCAAAACCGCCCGTTTGCCTTGAGCCGGATTTCGCAGCCAATCGTCATGTTTTGACAAAACGTCTTCAAATGTCCGATCTGCGCTTTGATCTGCCATGGCTTTCTCCCATCGATTGTCCCATTTCCGTGTTGGTCAGGGATTATAGTTAAACTGGGAGATTAGAGGCCTAAATTCAACTGGTTTGTCGAATTCAAGACGACTTAAACGTCCAAATTGGTAACATTAAGAGCATTTGCCTGGATGAATTCTCGGCGCGGCTCAACCACGTCACCCATCAAAGTAGAGAAAACATCTTCGGCATCATCGGCATGGCTGGCCCTTACCTGTAATAACGTCCGCACGTTTGGGTCGAGCGTGGTTTCCCATAGCTGCTCCGGGTTCATTTCACCGAGTCCCTTATAGCGCTGCATCGAGACACCTTGGCGACCGAGCTCCATGATTGCATCAAACAAGGCAACCGGGCCGGTAATGTTAAATTCTTTCTCTTTGGAAACGAGCGTTCCGTGTTGCTCAAATGATTGTTGCAACTCTGCGGTATGCGCATCCAAACCACGGGCCTCAACACTGCCAATAACGGTGCCATCAATGACGTGGGGGCCGTCCGGCACACCACGCAATATGCGCAAAAACGACAATCCGCCATCGGCCAGTGATTCCCCTTTCCAGCCTTGTTCAGCCGGCGATTCCAGTGCATCCAAGCGCGTCGCAATATAGGTTGCGGCGTCATCTGCCTGTTTGGAATCTGACAATATCTGAGGATTAAGCACACCCGCAATCGCTGCTTGTTCAACAATCTTTGTCGGCACCCGTGTTGTAAGTCCGGCAATTTGACTTTTTACAACGCGGGCAAAATCGATCAGTGTTTTGAGGTCCTGACCAGCTACCTGACTGCCATCGCTCAGATTAAACACGCAGTCTTCGATACCCGCGTTGATCAGGTAATCTTCCAGCGCCCGATCATCCTTAAGATAGACCTCGGATTTGCCATGTTTAGCCCGGTATAACGGTGGCTGCGCAATATAGAGATAGCCGTTTTCAATCAGTTCCGGCATTTGGCGATAGAAAAACGTCAACAATAGCGTTCGAATGTGACTGCCATCGACATCAGCGTCAGTCATGATGATAATTTTGTGGTAGCGGGCTTTCCCGACATCAAAGTCTTCTGCCCCAATCCCGGTACCGAGCGCTGTGATCAGCGTGCCAATTTCGGCGGAAGCCAGCATTTTATCAAAGCGCGCGCGCTCGACGTTTAGGATTTTACCGCGGAGCGGTAATATCGCCTGATGCGCCCGATCACGCCCCTGCTTTGCAGAGCCGCCAGCAGAATCACCCTCGACTATAAATATTTCGCTGAGCGCCGGGTCTTTTGACTGACAATCAGCCAGCTTGCCGGGAAGCGATGAAATATCGAGCGCCCCTTTGCGGCGGGTGAGTTCGCGGGCTTTTCGGGCCGCTTCTCGGGCTGCCGCGGCTTCTGCGATTTTGCCAATAACACGCTTGGCATCAGTCGGATGTTCTTCGAACCATTGGTTTAGCTTCTCGCCCAATATGCTTTCAACCACCGGCCTCACTTCAGAAGAAACCAGCTTCTCTTTTGTTTGCGAGGAGAATTTTGGATCAGGCACTTTAACCGAAAGCACGCAAGTAATTCCTTCGCGGGCATCGTCCCCGGAAATGTTAACTTTGGCTTTTTTGGCCAGGCCTTGCTGTTCAGCGTAGGTATTGATGGTGCGGGTGAGCGCGCCCCTGAACCCGGCCATATGAGTGCCGCCATCTCTTTGCGGAATATTGTTGGTAAAACAAAGTGTTGTTTCGTGATAACTGTCATTCCATTGAAGCGCTGCCTCAACAATGACGCCATCTTTTTCACCCAACATGGTAATGGTCGGAATCAACGCTGTTTTCGATCGATCCAAATAGGTAACAAAGGCTTCCAACCCACCTTCATAGTAAAGCTCGACCACCTTCTGCTCGACATGGCGCGCATCGGTGATGTTTATATGGACACCTGAATTCAGGAACGCCAACTCGCGAAGGCGGTGTTCGATCGTGGCAAAATCATATTCGATATTGGTGAAGGTTTTATCGGACGCAAAAAACGTGACTTGCGTGCCGGTTTTACCGTCAGCCTCACCGACGATCTCCATTTTCTGGTCAATATCGCCATTTTTAAACACCAGCAGATGTTCTTTACCTTCTCGCCAAATGCGCAGTTCCAGCCTGGTCGAGAGAGCGTTCACAACAGAGACGCCAACACCGTGCAGTCCACCTGAGATTTTATAGGAGTTTTGGTCAAACTTACCGCCGGCATGAAGCTGGGTCATAATCACTTCAGCAGCGGGAATGCCTTCTTCTTCATGCATGTCAACAGGAATACCGCGCCCGTTATCTGTGACACTGACCGAGCCATCGCCGTTGAGGACAATGTCGACCGTATCGCAATGGCCGGCCAAGGCTTCATCGATTGCATTGTCGACAACTTCATAGATCATATGGTGGAGGCCAGAGCCGTCATCAGTATCGCCGATATACATGCCGGGGCGTTTACGAACGGCGTCCAGCCCCTTCAGGACTTTAATCGACTGCGCGTCATACGCCCCACCTTCACCGTTTCCGTTTTCGGGAGTTTTCGGTGTTTCGGCTTCATCGGCAATGTCATTTTTGCCGTTTTCGTCTTTTTCGTCGGTCATACTTCAAAGTCCAATCAGGAAGAATAAATTTTATGTCGTGTTAAAGTTGCTCAAACTCGCCGTTTTGAATAGCAAATCGCTGCACCTTGTCTCCAAGGGGTGCAAAAATTTTGTTTTCCGTGCCGGTAATCCAGGCTTGCGCGCCTAGGTCCAAAATCAATTCGAACAGTGAAGCGCGACGATTTTCATCCAAATGCGCGGCAATTTCATCCAATAATAATAACGGCGTATAGCCGCGCTCTTCGGTTTGCAGCCGGGCAGTCGCCAAGACAATGCCGATCAACAATGCCTTTTGCTCTCCGGTGGAGCAAATTTCAGCCTCCATCTGTGTTTCACCGTGGATGACCGAAAAATCACTGCGATGTGGGCCGATGGAAGTGCCGCCGCCTGCCGCGTCGCTTTTCCGTGAGGCGCGCAAGGCACCCCGCAAACGATCTTCGACCGCCAAAGCCGGCTCATCGGCGAGCCAGTTTTCAACCTCACCTACCATGCTGATGACAGAGCCCGGAAACGCGCCCTTGGTGCGCCGGCAAACGGCTTGCAATCGTCCAACCGCTTCGAGCCTTCGAACAGATATGGCAATACCGTGACGCGCCAATGATTCCTCAATTGAATCAAGCCATTGCGGATCCAATTTACCGTCACGTAAGAGTTTATTGCGGCTTCTAAGGCTGTGTTCATAGGCAGCAACCGGGCCTGCATGCTCCGGGTCCAAACCACATATCAATTGATCGACAAAGCGGCGGCGGCCCGAAGCGCCTTCTAAGAACAGGCGGTCCATTTGCGGTGTCAGCCATTGCGCACTGGTGTAGCTGCCAAGCTCGGCCTGACTTTTAATCACCGTGCCATCAATTTTAATCACTCGTTTATCGCGCGCGCTCGGCGCTTCGGCAAGCTCCAGACCGGTGCCAATTTCCATCTCGTTATCGCCAACGGAAAGTCGGGCCGCAACTGCCCATCCAGAATTATCATGGCTCTGATCAGCAGTGCGCCGAGAGATTTCCGTCAGTTTTGCCCGGCGCAATCCGCGGCCTGGCACCAAAAATGACAATGCTTCCAACAAATTAGTTTTGCCGGCACCGTTCGGTCCGGTCAGCACAACAGGACGGCCATCTGTTTCAAGACGCTGTTGGGCATAACACCGGAAATTCGTCAATGTAAGCCGGGTAACGGCAAGCTGGTGAGGGGAGGTAATCATGGCAGGTATCTCACTTTGAGCGAGAATTTTCGGGAAATGATCGGCGCTGCCGCCCAATAAACCATTTGAGTAAATTTCATTCACACCAATTTACCGACAGGTTTTGCCATATTTTGAAATTTCAATTTCTCCCACTCAGACTCTCATCGGCATTAAAACGTAGATAGCCCCCTCGTCATCCAAATCTTGCACCAATGTTGGCGAGGCGGCATCGGCAAGCGTAAACCGCGCCCGATCACCATCAATTTGTTGAGCAATATCCAACAGATAACGGGAATTGAAGCCAATTTCGATCTCTTCTTCATCATAATCAACCGGGACTTCTTCCGTCGCCGTATCGTTATCCGGACTATTGGCGGAAAGGGTAAGATTTCCTTTGGTAATGGTTAGTTTTACGGCGCGGGATTTCTCTGTCGAAATTGCGGAAACCCGGTCAACGGCCTGGGCAAATAGATGGGTGTCGACTTCCAGGACTTTATCGTTGCCCTCTGGGATCACCCGGTCGTAATCGGGGAAGGTGCCGTCGATTAATTTCGAGGTCAGCACTGTGCCATTAAAAGCAAATTTAATTTTTGTGTCTGACAATGAAACATCAATTTCATCTTCGGTCTCATCGATTAATTTACGCACTTCGCTGATTGTTTTGCGCGGTACGATGACGCCCGGCATACCGGCAGCTCCCTCTGGCAGCGGAATTTCAACGCTTGCCAAACGGTGGCCATCAGTGGCAACCGCGCGCAAAACCTGAACGCCATTGTTTTCGGCTGCATGAAGATAGATACCATTGAGGTAATAGCGCGTCTCTTCAGTTGAAATCGCAAAACGCGTGCGATCAATAATACCGCGTAAATCAGCCGCGGAGAGCGTAAAACTATTGGGCAGATCGCCGCCGGATAACACTGGGAAATCTTCTGTTGGCAAACAGGTCAGCTTAAACTTCGAGCGGCCCGCAGATAGCGTTAACTGGCTATCATCGCCGGTGCAGTCAAGCTCAACCTGTGCGCCTTCCGGCAATTTGCGCACGATATCATAGAGTGTATGAGCCGGCGCTGTCGTGGAGCCCGGGCTTGCCACATCCGCCGGGACTGTTTCGACGATGTCGATGTCCATATCCGTTGCGTTCAGGCTTAATTGGCCGTCTGGAGCATCAAATTTCACATTGGATAGGATGGGAATTGTATTCCGGCGTTCGACGACGCCCTGAATGTGGGTGAGAACTTTTAACAGCACCCCGCGCTCTATGGTAATTTTCATAACGTATCGTTGACCTAACTCTACCTCAAATTCGCCCAAATCCCCTTAAACTGGCTTTTCGGACCTCCTAATTTCCAACAGGTTCTCGGCGCTTTTGCGGTCGCTTCAGGGTGAAAAAAAGAGGTCTCAAATCACCCCATAAATTCACACCGAATTTAACTTGGAATTCCCCCTAAAACGCCGCTAGAAAGCTCCACAGAAAGACCCGTGAAATTGTTGGCTATAGTATAGCAGAAGAGCCCCGTTCCGTAAGCCTTTTAACGCCATTCCGGAGGATTTTAAATGATTTCAAGGTGTTGATTCTTAACACTTTTCAGCAATCTCTAGAAATATTCGAGGAATTCAACAAATCGATTCGCCAAAACACCGGAAAAGCGCCGGAAAAGGCCGCCCCAAAGGCGCCTGAATTATCTCAGATTTAAGACGGTTTTAGCCCTCCAGCATCCGCCTCAAAAGCTCAACATCTTCGGCAAATGTTGTGTCGTGATCGCGCAACTCATCAACCTTTTTAACCGCATGCATCACCGTTGTATGATCGCGGCCACCAAATTTACGGCCGATCTCAGGCAATGACCTGGAAGTCAGTTGTTTGGCGAGATACATCGCGACCTGGCGTGGCCTGGCAACAGAGCGTGCCCGGCGCGCTGAATGCATATCAGAAATACGAATGTTGAAGTGTTCCGCGACGCGTTTTTGAATTTCTTCGATGGTTACACGGCGATCATTGGCTCTGAGCAGGTCATGGAGGACCTCCTGAGTGGTTTCCAACGTTAATTCGCGGCCGACAAGCTGTGTATGGGCGGCAACGCGGTTAAGCGCGCCTTCAAGCTCGCGTACATTGGAGGTAATTTTGTGAGCCAGGAACTCCAGCACCTGACGCGGCGCTGCTAATTCCATCTTCTCGGCTTTGGTCTCTAGAATGGCGAGCCGTAATTCGTAGGTCGTCGCATGGATATCCGCAACCAGACCACAATTCAGCCGTGATTTGAGACGCTCCTCAACACCTTCCAAATCGGAGGGTGATTTATCAGCTGATAAAATGATCTGACGTCCCTGGTCAACCAAGGCATTGAAGGTATGGAAGAATTCTTCCTGGGTCGCATCGCGGCCGCCGATGAACTGAACGTCGTCGATCATCAAAACATCAACCGAGCGAAACTGTTCTTTAAAATCAACCGTGTTTTGTTCGCGAAGGGCGCGCACAAATCGGTACATGAATTTTTCCGCCGACAAATACATAACCGTTCGGGACGGATCGCGTTCCAAAATTTCCCAGGCAATCGCATTCATCAAATGGGTTTTTCCAAGACCAACGCCGCCATACAAGAACAATGGATTAAAGGAAACCGATTGCGCTTCAGCAACCCGGCGCGCCGCTGCATAAGCGAACTCGTTCGGCTTGCCGACGACAAATTGGTCAAAGCGGAAACGCTTATCAAGCGGCGCCGCGATTTGGCCGCCAGATTCCCAACCGGATTTGGTGCCGCTATTTGCACCATTGTTGGAAACAGCGCCTGGTGAAACTACGTCAGCTTGGGTGCTTGCACCCGGCCTGCGTGGCTCCTCGGTATGCGTCTTCATCGTCGGCTGAATGAGAACTTCTACAGAGCGCACATTTTCGTTCTCGCCGGCCCACAGTTCTTTCAGCCGATCGAGATAATTTGCAACAACCCAATCACGCATAAAACGACTGGGAACCGCAAGGCGGACTTCAGCGTTATTCACGTCACAAGCCTGAATTGGTTTCACCCAATTCTCAAAGGCCGTTTCTCCAATTTCCGCTTTAAGTCGACTGCTTACTCTGTACCATTGTGTTTGGAAATGTCGATCGTCAGATCCAGTATCCATCTATTTTGCCAGCCCAAATATCTAATATCGCCTCTCAGTGAAATTTAAATTGAAAAAATTGAAAAATTTTCTCGCATTCACTGACCCCGAACTCAGCGTTCGAAGCGACATCTTAAATCCAATTTTTAGAGGCAAACATAAGATATATTATGCCTCCCTGAGTAGTCACGCTTGCAGGTCAATGTCTAACCTGCCCCTAGAACACGACGTACAAACCTAACGTCTGTACTTAAATTTTTTATTTATATACTTTGACTTACCGTTTATTTAACTGGTGAGTTTTTCTATTTGTTTTTTTGTAGTTTTACTGAAAAAAATTAACCATTTTGTCGAATCTATAATACGGCGAAAGATAAACATGCAACGAAGTCTTTAATTTGTCGCCCCCGCTACGATCATGAATGTACCCAACCTAAAAAATAGATTCAATAGGCCCGAAAGGAGAACATCGAAATTAATCTTCTTGACAGTTTTAGAAGTTTCAAATCCGCCCGCTTGATTCGACGAAATTTGGAATTTGGATACATTTTTCGCAAAAATTTTGCATCAAGAAAGCCGCGTCATTTGAGAAGCGGCTCCTAAACGTAGCGAATTACGATTTAATATTTAAGCAGAAACTTAAGCGCTTAAATTTTTGATTTGCTTGGACAGGCGAGACAGTTTGCGAGATGCCGTGTTGCGAGGCAACAAGCCTTTCTGAGCAGACCGCATCAAACGTGGTTGCGCATCATTGAAGGCAGCTTGAGCTGCAGTTGCGTCACCGGCGGCGATTGCCTGTTCGACTAATTTTACATGGGTGCGCATATCGGTGCGGCGACTGCGATTTACTGCAGTGCGGCGCTCAATTTGGCGAATGCGTTTCTTTGCCGATTTAATATTGGCCATAAATTTTCTCACTATTCATGAACGCCCGCATATAAACTATGTTTTGGGCGAATTTCGAATGAAGGACGGGGTTATATAGGGGGCAGAACCGGGCGTCAACCCCCAGCGTAAACAAGTGTTGCGCGGGAATTTACTTGCTCTTGGGAACCACCGAAAACCGAACGATACGGCGATCTTTTCCATCTTCTGATATTTCGATCTTCAGGACCTCTTTATCGCGTTGGAAGGTGCTCGCTGATTTCGGCTTCCAGCCCAATTGCGGCAATGTCTCACCATAGAAAGACCGAATGCGGGCGGCGGGCGGATTGCCGGCAGCAAAAACCTCAACAATACGTCCCCCCGGCGTATCAAATACGACCGGTGTTTCCGACTTTAGAATCAATCCAGGCATAAGAGGTAGGTCATTGAGTCCAGGTATAAATTTCTGCGCTGCCGACAAATTTCCGATGCCGATAAACACACTGAACACAACAATCAAAGCGGTTGGGACGCGTTTAAACATGATGACGACTATATCCCTAGCGCTGACAATTGGAACAGTAAAATGTCGAGCGCCCTGATTGAACAATCTTTTTAATTTTAGCGGTCGAGCAGGTCGGGCAAGGTTCGCCTTCTTTGCCATAGACATTGAAGTTATGCTGGAAGTACCCAAGATCGCCATCCGGCGCAACATGATCTTTCAGCGATGAGCCGCCTGCCGCGATGGCTTCGTTTAAGACATCGCGGATCGCCCGGGTTAGTTTCTCCGCCCGCGCGCCCTGGACGGTTTTTGCCAATCGCTTTGGTGAGATGCCTGATCGGAATAAACTTTCGCTGACATATATATTACCAAGTCCGGAAACATTTTTTTGATCGAGCAGAGCAGCCTTGATCGGACTGCCGCGCCCTTCGAGTGCCGCCGCCAATACATCGGCATTAAATCCATTGCCGAGCGGATCGGGCCCGATGTTTTTGATAAGCTTATGATTTTCCAACTCTTCTTCCGTAGTCAATGTCATCAGGCCAAACCGGCGCGGATCACAGAAACGAACCGTAACGCCATTTGCGGTGCAAAAGTCGACATGATCATGTTTACCAGGTTCCGGTATATCACCTTCCAACACCGTCATATGGCCCGACATGCCCAAATGAATAATGGCAATATCTCCACTTATCATATGCATCAATAAATACTTGGCGCGCCGTCCGAGGCGCTCGACTTTGACGCCGCTCAATCGCTTGGCGAAGTCTTTTGGAAACGGTATGCGAAGATTGGGCCGCCTGAGAATAACGGACTTCAGTGTTTGACCTTCAAGAGCGGGCTGCAAGCCCCGGCGGACAGTTTCGACTTCGGGCAATTCAGGCATAATAATAATGTAACCAATTCATATTTAAGGAAAAAAGGTCTTTGAATAGCATAGCCTAGTGGGGCGAGTTCCGCTATGGTCGGCCCCATGTCACAAGAGAATAGCAATACCACGACCCATTTTGGCTACCGCGATGTTGATGTAGCAGAAAAAACATCCCTGGTGCGGGATGTTTTTGACAATGTCGCGTCGAGCTATGATCTGATGAACGATTTAATGAGCGGCGGTATTCACCGGTTGTGGAAAAACACGCTGATTAAACGGCTACGTCCACACCCAAATATGACTTTATTAGATGTCGGCGGTGGCACCGGTGATATTGCCTTTCGGTTTTTGAATAAGGGCGGTGAAGACGTCATCATTTGCGATATTAATGAGGAAATGTTGAAAGTCGGTCGTGATCGCGCCCTCGACAAAGCAATCATTGACGGTCCGCGCTGGATCCGCGGCAATGCCGAACAAATGCCGCTCGAAGACTCCTCGGTAGATGCTTATGTCACGGCGTTTTGCATGAGAAATGTGACCCATTTGGATAAAGCCCTTAGGGAAGCGCGCCGTCTCCTGAAACCCGGCGGCCACTTTTTATGTTTGGAATTTAGCCATGTCGTTTTGCCAACGCTATCAAAGCTTTACGATACCTACTCCTTTACTGTTTTGCCGCTGATGGGTCAGATCGTCGCCAAAGATCGCGCATCGTATCAATATTTAGCCGAAAGCATTCGTCGCTTTCCATCGCAAGATGGCTTTGCCGCCCTGATTTCAGAGGCTGGCCTGGATCAAGTGTCCTACCAGAACCTGTCTGGCGGCATCGCTGCGATCCATTCGGCGTGGCGACTGTAAGCGCTGATGTTTACGGCGATTGGAAATATCTCACGGCTTTTCACCATCGCTCGCACTTTGGCGCGCTATGATGCTTTGTGGTTGCTTGAAGATGCCGGTGTCTCGAGCAGCATCGTAACGGCTGCCCGTATTGTTTCAAAACGCAATGTCGAAGGCCGGCCTGGCGAGCGCATCGCCAAAGCTTTACAAGAACTTGGGCCTACTTTTATTAAGTTCGGCCAAGCCCTTTCGACGCGCTCTGATCTTCTTGGCGAGGAAGTTGCCGCCGATCTCTCGGAATTACAGGATCACCTGCCGCCTTTTAGTGAAGCCGAGGCTCGCACCATTATCGAAACTGAAATGGGCGCTAAAATCGAGGAAATCTATTCAGATTTTACCGGCGAGCCTGTCGCCGCCGCCTCAATCGCTCAAGTGCATTTCGCGATCACCACGGAAGGCGAGGAAGTCGCCGTCAAAGTGCTCCGCCCCAAAGTCGAAGAGGCCTTCGCACGGGATGTGGCGCTTTTTCATTGGGTTGCCCGTCTGGTTGAACGGGCCCGGCCCGATCTTCGTCGGCTTAAACCGGTCCAAGTCATTGAAACTTTTGAAGAAACCATCAATCTTGAAATGGATTTGCGGCTCGAAGCCGCCGCCGCCGAGGAATTGGCGGATAATTTTGAGGGCGATGATACTTTCCGGGTGCCGGCGGTTGATTGGCGGAGGACATCTCGGCGGGTGCTGACATTGGAGCGGGTTAGCGGTATCCCGATAGATGAGCGCGATGCCTTGATCGCCGCCGGTCATGACCCTGATAAAATTCTAATGCGTGCCGCCCGGTCGCTTTTCAACCAGGTTTTTCGTGACGGCTTTTTTCATGCCGATCAGCATCCCGGCAATCTTTTTGTCGGTGCGGACGGCGAAATAGTTGCGGTGGATTTCGGTATTATGGGACGGCTTGATAAGCCAACCCGGCGCTATCTTGGCGAAATGCTGATGAGTTTCCTCAATCGCGACTATCGCCGAGTGGCCGAAGTGCATTTTGAAGCGGGCTATGTTCCCGCCAATAAATCGGTTCAAGCCTTCACCCAAGCCTGCCGGTCTATCGCCGAGCCTATTCTCGACAAACCCCAGAACGAGATTTCCATTGCTCGGCTGTTGGCGCATCTGTTTCAGGTGACGGAAACTTTCGAAATGGAAACTCAGCCGCAATTGCTACTGCTCCAGAAAACCATGCTGATTTCCGAAGGCGTTGGCCGTACGCTTAGCCCGGACGCCAATATGTGGTTTCTCGCCCAACCGATGATCGAAGACTGGGTTGATGAATTTATGGGGCCGGAAACAATCGTCATGGAAGCCGTCGGCGAAGTGGCAGAGGGTCTTAGACGCCTTCCTCGAATTGTCTCGGATATGGAAAAAAACGCCGCCGCAATGGCAAGAGGCGGCCTTAAGCTCCACCCCGACACGGTCAGAGACATGTCCGGTGGCCGGCGATCCGGTCTCGCCGCCTCGCCCAAGTTTTATCTTGGTATAATCATCTTACTGTTGGTTATTTTGCTACTTTCCTGATTTTACAGGACTTTTCTATATTACGAAAAATGATTGTGAAACGCTTGCCAATCACGACATGGGCCGCTATTTAAGTACACTTTATTCAAGTAAATTGATTGGTTTTCCATATGGAAGTTGGAAAAAGAGTTTTACTGATCATCTCGGGCGGAATCGCGGCCTATAAAAGCCTCGAATTGATCCGTGATTTGCGCCGCCGGGACATTGCCGTGCGCTGCATCCTCACCGATGCCGGCAGCCAATTCGTAACGCCCTTATCATTAGCCACCCTCACAGAAGACAAAGTCTATCAAGATTTGTTTTCGCTCACCGATGAAAACGAAATGGGACATATCGAATTGTCCCGAGATGCGGGTCTTCTGGTTGTGGCCCCGGCAACCGCTAACGTTCTTGCCAAAATGCGCGCCGGACTTGCAGATGATTTGGCAACAACCGCCCTGCTCGCAACCGATAAGCCGGTTTTTGTCGCGCCGTCGATGAATGTGCGCATGTGGGAACATGCCGCCACTCAGGAAAACATGTCAGTTTTGCAGGATCGCGGGGTTCAGATTATTGGCCCGGAAGAAGGCGATATGGCCTGCGGTGAATATGGCATGGGCCGGATGGCGGAACCTGAGACAATCGCCGAGGCGATAGAAAGTTTTTTTCTAGAAGCCCATGAAAATATTGGGCAGCGCTCAGATAAAAAGTTGGCCGGCAAAAAGGCAATTGTCACCAGCGGTCCAACCCACGAAGCCATTGATCCGGTGCGCTATCTCGCCAATCACTCATCGGGCCGCCAAGGCCACGCCATTGCCAAAGCGCTTGCAGCCGAGGGCGCCGAAACCGTGCTGGTGTCCGGACCAACTCAACTTCCAGACCCAGAAGGCGTTACCGTCACACATGTAAAATCGGCCGAAGACATGCTGGCCGCCTGTGAGGCCGCTTTACCCGCCGATATTGTGGTTTGCGCGGCAGCGGTTGCCGATTGGCGCGTTGCCAATCCGCCGCAAGAAAAGATCAAAAAGAACGGCACACTGCCCACGCTCGATCTCGTCGAAAATCCAGATATTCTGGCCAAGATCAGCCAAAAAGGGAAATCTCGCCCAGCTCTGGTCATTGGCTTTGCCGCTGAAACCGAAGAGGTTGTCGCCCATGCCCAGGCAAAATTAGCAAAAAAAGGCTGCGACTGGATTGTTGCCAACGATGTCTCACCGGAAACCGGCACCTTTGGCGGACGAGACAACACTGTCCATGTCATCGATTCCGAAACCATTGAAGATTGGCCAACACTTTCCAAAGAAGCTGTCGGTCAAAAACTTGCCTCCCGCATTGCAATTTATTTAGAGAAAAAATCATAATGAGTAGAGTAAAAGTATCCGTCCAACGTCTCGAGCATGGTAAAGACCTTCCGCTTCCTGAAATTCAAACCGAACTATCGGCAGGTGTCGATTTACCGGCAGCGGTTGATGCGCCGGTTGTTCTAGCTCCCGGCGAGCGCAGGATTATTCCGACTGGGCTCGCGATTGCGCTACCCGCAGGCTTCGAAGCCCAAATTCGCCCGAGATCAGGGCTGGCGATCAAAAATGGCATCACCGTTTTAAACAGTCCTGGCACAATTGATGCGGATTACCGCGGTGAAATCGGTGCCATTGTAATCAATCACAGCGATCAGCCTTTCACCATAGAGCGCGGTATGCGAATTGCCCAAATGGTCGTCGCACCGGTTGTCGGTATCGAATGGGATGAAATGGAAACGCTGCCGGAATCTGATCGGGGCGGCGGTGGATTTGGATCAACAGGAACAGATAAAAAACAATAAGATCAAGGAACTAAGGAGACTATGGGGAAATGTTGAGGCTGTCAAAAAAAATGCTCTTTGCCATCGAGGCGGTGGTTGATATTGCCTATCACGCGGGTAGCCAGCCGGTACAAAGCCGCGATATTACGCGCCGGCAAGGCATTCCAAGGCGCTATTTGGAGCAGGCCCTGCAACAATTGGTGCGGGCAAATTTATTGACCGGCGTACGGGGGCCGCGCGGCGGCTACAATCTTACACGAGAGCGCCGCCGTATTTCGGTTGGCGATATCGTCCGGGTAATGCGCAATATGGAACAATCAGATGACACTGTTGAAGAAGATACCGGATCAGAACTCACCCAAACGGTTATTCGCCCGCTGTGGCAGGATATCCAGGCTGATATGATGGTCCGCCTCGACGAAATCTCGATCGATTCGCTTTGCCAGCAGGCCCAATCAAATGGCGTTAAAAGCGAAGGCCGCCAGAGCTTGGACTTCACCATATAACTTTGATATCGCAGCTATAAAACAGCCGAATAGAAATACCCGGCGAGGAATAGGAGACCAAAATGACAGACAATAATGGTGAGTTCAGAGGCCAGATTTATGACAGCATCGTCGATACCATCGGCGCAACACCGCTGGTTCGCCTCAATCGCCTGCCAAAAGAAGCGGGCTGTCAGGCTGATATCCTTGGAAAATGCGAATTTTTTAATCCACTGGCCTCTGTCAAAGACCGGATCGGTCTTGCCATGATTAGTGCTGCTGAAGAATCGGGCAAACTAACGCCGGGTGGCATTATTGTAGAGCCAACTTCCGGTAACACCGGCATTGCGCTGGCTTTCGTCGCTGCTGCCAGAGGCTATCGATTAATCCTCACCATGCCGGAAAGCATGTCGATGGAACGCCGCAAGATGCTGTATCTTTTGGGTGCGGAAATTGAGCTCACCCCTGCTGCCAAAGGGATGCCGGGCGCGATTGCCAGAGCCGAAGAAATACTGGAAGAACACCCGGGCGCCTTTATGCCGCAACAATTCAGTAATGCGGCAAATCCGGAAATTCATCGCCTCACAACCGCCGAAGAAATCTGGAAAGACACCGACGGTAAAGTTGATGTGGTTATTTCGGGCGTCGGCACGGGCGGCACGCTTACCGGTGTTGCCGAAGTTATCAAAGCCAGAAAGCCCGAATTCAAAATGATTGCGGTTGAGCCTGAAGACAGCCCGATTTTATCGGGCGGTGTGCCGGGCCCTCACAAAATTCAGGGCATTGGCGCCGGCTTTGTACCAGACAACCTAAATTCCGATATGATCGATGAAGTTATTCAGATCGGTAATGAGACAGCTTTTTCAATGGCCCGGCGGGCCGCCACTATGGAAGGCTTGCCGGTCGGTATATCTTCAGGGGCCGCCATCGCCGCTGCCTTGGAAATTGGCGCGCGGCCAGACATGGCCGGCAAAATGATTGTCGCGGTGCTTCCGTCTTTTGCCGAACGGTATCTCTCAACGGCGCTTTTTGATGGTCTTGGCGGCGATTGAGTTCTAAATGTCTCTATCTGATGAACAAATAGAACGTTACGCCCGCCACATTTTATTGCCGGAGATCGGCGGTGCTGGCCAGGCCAAAATTAGAGCGGCCAAAGTGCTGGTTGTCGGTGCGGGCGGGCTAGGCACCCCGGTTATTCAATATCTCGCCGCCGCGGGCGTCGGAACCATCGGTATTATTGATGATGATGTTGTCGATCTCAGCAACCTGCAACGCCAAGTTATTCATTCAACGCCGCGCCTCGGCCAGCCGAAAGTTGAAAGCGCAAAAGCCGCGATTGCAGATATAAATCCGGATGTTGAGGTTGTCGCTTTTGAGACGCGGCTGACGTCTGACAACGCAAAAGAGATTATTTCCAAATTTGATATTGTCGCCGATGGCTCGGACAATTTTGCCACCCGATTTTTGGTGATGGATTGCTGCTATTTGGAGAAAAAAACACTGGTTTCCGGTGCAATTCTGCGGTTTGACGGTCAGTTGAGCGTGTTCAAACCACATCAAAGGTCTGACAATGACTGCCCGTGTTATCGCTGCCTTTATCCAGAAGCGCCGCCGCCCGACATGATCCCGACCTGCGCCGAAGCCGGTGTATTGGGCGCGCTTTGCGGTGCAATCGGCTCCCTTCAAGCGGCAGAAATATTAAAAGAAATCACCGGTGCTGGTGACAGTCTATCAGGATCGCTCATTATTTTTGATGGCTTGCGTACGGAATTTCGGAAAATCAAAATCAAGCCGGACCCAAAATGTGCGCTCTGCAGCGAGCAAGCGACAATCAAAGACCTCTCCCAGCATTTGTAATAAAGGTTCCTGGAACCTTTATTACAATGTTAACTTTTAGAGCAGGGTTTCGAGCACCCGGTTGGGGGGTTTGTGGCCATCGATGAAGCTTTTTGCATTGACGATCACCCGCTCGCCCATCGCCACTCGGCCTTCTATCGTTGCCGAGCCGAGATGCGGCAATATAACAACGTTTTCCATCGTCAGAAGCTTCGGATTAATGGCCGGTTCATTTTCGAAGACATCAAGCCCGGCCCCGGCGATCGCACCTTCTTCAAGCAGCCTCACCAAGACGGCTTCATCAATAATATTGCCGCGCGACGTGTTGATGACAAAAGCGTGCGGCTGCAGGAGTTTGAGCCGGCGCTCGGACAATAAATGATAGGTCGCCGGCGTTGACGGGCAGGTTACGGCGACGATGTCCATATGGGCGAGCATTTGATCAAGGCTCTCCCAATAGGTCACTTCTAATTTTTTTTCAAGCTCATCCGTCACCTGATTGCGATTGTGGTAGTGAACCGCGAGCCCAAAGCCTCTTGCACGCTCAGCCACCGCCGTGCCAATCCGGCCCATGCCGATGATACCAAGTCGCTTGCCGTTGATCCGGTGGCCCATTAATTGAGTTGGCGTCCAACCGGTCCATTCTTTGTTACGGACAATGCGCTCGCCTTCGCCCATCCGCCTGGGAGTCATTAATATCAGCGCCATTGTCAAATCAGCCGTGTCCTCGGTCAAAACATCTGGCGTGTTTGATATGATTATGCCTCTGGCGGCCGCGGCGGAAAGGTCGACATGATCAACACCAGCGCCAAAATTAGCGATCATTTTGAGCTGATCGCCGGCCGAATTAATAACTTCAGCATCAACATTATCGGTGACGGTGGGGACGAGAATTTCGGCCGATTGAACCGCCATAATCAATTCTTCATGGCTGAGCGGAATGTCATCGAGATTGAGGCGCGCGTCAAACAGCTCCATCATCCGAGTTTCGACGGCATCGGGAAGCTTGCGGGTGACGACGATCTTAGTTTTACCTGGCACCAGGTCTATACTCCCCCAATTGTCGGCCAATGTTTGGTGGCTGGACCGACCTCTTATTTTCTCGGTCATTGGCAATACCAATTAGACGGGGTCTTGTCCAGGCCACCGCTGTAACTAAGTTTTGACCGTCACGAGGTAATCTTTGAGGAGATTTAATGTCGCGTTAAGGTTATAAAAATATACTGCCAAAACGCAGCAAAGGCTCTGCTTTCTTAATCAAATAACATCAAGAATATTGGGATCATGACCACTACCTTAAAAAAAATAATACTCGCTTTTTCTTCCGCTCTTCTTATTTCAGTTTATGCGTCCCCTGCCTGGACCCAGGCACCGCCGACCACGACGGGAAAGCCATTACCTCGGTTTGTTTCCTTGCGCGCATCTGAAGTCAATATGAGAACCGGGCCAGGTGTGCGCTATCCGGTTGATTGGGTGTACAAAAGCAAAAATCTACCGGTTGAGGTGATTGCCGAATTTGGTACCTGGCGCAAAGTGCGCGACGTTCAAGGCGCGCAAGGCTGGATCCATCAAAGCATGCTTAGCAATCGCCGCATGTTTGTTGTCACCGGCCAAATGCGGACAATCCGAAAGCGCGATGACAGCAAGTCCCCGCCAATTGCCAAATTAGAATCCCGGGTGATTGGAGAGCTGAAAAAATGTCCAGACGGCACCGGCTGGTGCAAAGTTAGTGTCGGCGGGTTTGACGGCTGGCTTCGCCGCGTAGAATTTTGGGGAGTTTATCCCAGAGAGACAATTAAGTGAAACTATTAAGTGAGACGATCAAGCAACCCATTCTTTTAGGACCGCATCTAAGGCTCTCAATTTAATCGCAGGTTGATTGCGCTTTACATCTCGTTACAAGATTTACACTTCCTTACTCTTTGTGTCATGACTTCGGCCGATAGCTCAGGCATATTTTTCCTCAGGAATTTAAAAGGAGTGGAAACATGAACGAGATTATTAAAGCCGTCACAGATTTAGACGTTGATAGACTTTTGGAAACATCCCCGCAGACAGCGATTTATACGGTAGAGGCGATCGAAATTGCACTTGAAGATCAAATTCGTGATTTGGCCGCCTATCGTGAGCAGGTCAAAAGTCAACGGGCTGAAGTGGAACGCAAGCTTAATGGGGTTACTTTCCATTAATCCCGTTTCGGGTTTTGACTTCAGCACCGACATCTAGAGCTAAGAAAGCGACATTATGTTTAATTTCAATGCCGTCAATGAATCAGTGTTTAATATAATTCTTACCGACACTCAGCATCGTTCCTCGGAGCACAGCTGCATTGACGGAGGCCAGATCTACCGCGATACCGACAATAAAATTTTGGCTATCGCGATACCGACCTCCCAGGCTGGATTTGAATATTTTGCCGCTGCCGATGTTACCGCCAAATTAAACTAAAATTGAGCTAAATGGATCAACCGGGTGAAATCGGCATCGCTTTTATATTTAAGCGAAGTCTTCCGCCAATGCCGCCTGAGATTCTTCCGATAAAACAGTCATGTGACCATATTTTGGATGGTTGATTCCGACCGTAACGCGGGTTGCTAAATCGCGGAATTTAGCAATTTGCGCGTCAGATAATTTAAAATGCACAAATTGGACGGACGAGGCCTTGCCATCAGCTGTCGTTCGGTCGACATCTTGTTCCGGCTCTGCAATAACTGCTTCACCGTCAATTTCTAAGGTCATGCATTCTTCAACGCCGCCGAGACCGGCCAGAAAAGCGGCGCGAATATCCGGATTATCAATTTCAAACATCACCGTTGCGACAAGTTCTTTGCCTTTTGGAATCAGAGGATTATAAGCTTCGAGCTCGTCGACAAGTTGAGCATCGCCGCCTTTTTCAATGCGCAACATTTCCTGAACTTGATACCACATCGTATCGAATGATTCGAAATAGAACGTCGCATAGGGTCCAACCGCCACGCGCCGAAGTTTTTTGACTGCAGCGATTTCGGCCCGGCGGATGTCACGGATTTCTTGATAGGCTTCGACAGCCAAAATATCATCGCGGGTGAGTTCAGTTTTTGATCCCATGTTAGGTCTCGCTATTTGTTAGCCCATAGGCTTGGGCCAGGATTTGAATAGGGTGTTGGACGATTTCTGCCCGCTCAACGGGCGTTTCTTCGCCGAGTTTTTCGATGCCCTGCATCATGTGCTCGCGCGCCAACGGGCATTCAGACACAACATATTTTGCGCCGCTTTCCATCGCTTTGCGAGCCGCCGGACGCCCAATCTTAATTGCGACTTCGAAATTATCTTTCATAATGCCCCATGAGCCGCCATGGCCGGAGCATCGCTCCACGACATCTATTTCGACATCCGGGATAAGCCGCAACATTTCAGCCGCTTTGGGGCCCATATTTTGCGCCCGAGCATGGCAGGCAAGATGTAGGCTGACCGATCCATCGAGACTCTCAAGACCGTCTGCAAGCCCCTCCTTTTTGGCGATGTCGACAATGTATTCCGCCGCATCGAAGGTTGCTTCGCTGAGCCGTTTGACATTTTCATCATCCGGCAAGATGAGTGGCCATTCGAACTTCAACATCAAGGCGCAAGATGGAACGAGCGCCACAATATCGTAGCCTTTATCAATCCATTGGACGAGCTCGGCAGAGACTTTCCGGGCGTTTTCTGCAACCCGTGCAATATCGCCCTGCTCCAATTGCGGCATGCCACAGCAAGATGGGTAGACAATTTCGGTCTCAACACCATTTTTTGCCAAGATTGCTTGCGTTGCCTCGCCAATTTGCGGGTTATTGTAGTTGACAAAACAGGTCGCATAGAGCGCAGCCTTTCGGTTTCCGCTTGGTGCCGTCGATTCTTTAGAGGCGCGCTTGTCGAATGGCTGGCCTGTAAATTTCGGCAGATCGGCGTCCTTATGAATGCCGGCAACCATTTCCATGAGCGGACGTGTCAACCCGTTACCACGTTTTGATGCCCAATTGGCGAGCGGGGCGACCGGGGCAGCCAGCTTGCCATTGCGATCGGTTTGCGTAATTTGACGATGCGCAACACCAATTTTTCCTTGCTCAAACTCCATTGCCCGATAGCGCAGCATCAAATGCGGGAAATCCAGATCAAATTCATGCGGCGGTACATACGGGCATTTTGTCATAAAACACATGTCACAGAGTGTGCAGGCATCAACGACCGATTTGAAATCTTTGCTTTCAACTGTATTGAGCTCGCCGCTTGTCGATTCATCGATGAGATCAAAGAGCTTCGGAAAACTGTCACATAGATTAAAACAGCGGCGGCAGCCATGGCAGATATCAAACACCCGGCGAAGCTCGGCGTCGATCTTATCCGGATCGGTATAATCCGCTTCCTTCCAAGGAATTTGGTGGCGCGTTGGCGCTTCTAAACTGCCTTCTGACATAGTTTGGGATCGTCTCTTTCGTTATCCATTAAACAATCGACATAAAGGGGGACCCGATTTCGGATCCCCCAAATTCTTCAAGCTGTAGTCTTGGCAGACCACGCCCTAATTAATCGAGCGTATCCAAAGCTTTTTGGAAACGACCGGCATGCGACTTTTCAGCCTTCGCCAGTGTTTCAAACCAATCGGCAATTTCATCGAACCCTTCTTCGCGGGCAGATTTCGCCATACCAGGATACATGTCGGTATATTCGTGGGTTTCGCCGGCAACAGCTGCTTTTAAATTCAGTTCCGTGCTGCCAATTGGCTCACCGGTTGCAGGATCCCCAGTTTCTTCGAGATACTCCAAATGACCATGCGCATGGCCTGTTTCACCTTCCGCGGTTGAGCGAAAAACAGCTGAAACGTCATTGTATCCTTCAACATCCGCTTTTTGAGCGAAATAGAGATAGCGGCGGTTTGCTTGTGATTCACCGGCAAATGCGTCTTTTAGATTTTGTTCTGTTTGAGTTCCTTTGAGTGCAGGCATCAAACCCCTCCCTTCTTTTTGCAGTTAATAAATCTTTTTCAATTCCTCATACCCGACGGGCCGCGAAGTTTATATTCTTAAAAAACCGCACAGCCATCGTTATGTTAGAGAGACTATGGGGAACAAAAAAAGAGAGTCAACCGTTTTTTTGAATAGTTCAAATAAAAGGTATAACACTCTGTTTATAATAAATAAATTAAATATTTTTTATGCGTACAATCACGTCAACTCGGCTGAGTTCCTGCCCCGCCTCTATCGCCGGCAGGCCCGCCAGATCAATTTGATCGCCATCGATATCCATTAATTCCCGGGTGTCTTCATTATAGATGTGATGGTGTTCCGAGATATTGGTATCAAAATAGCTACGACCGGAATCAACAACGATTTCCCGCAACAATCCGACTTCGTTGAATTGATGCAGCGTATTATAAACTGTTGCCAAGGAAACTCGAACGCTTGCCTCCAGCGCCTCGCCATGGAGAATTTCAGCCGTTACATGACGGTTTTGGCCGTCAAACAATAACTTTGCCAAAGCCAGGCGCTGACGGGTCGGCCGCAATCCGGCATTCCGTAAACGATCCAAAGCCTGACTGTAGGGGCGTATTTTTTCCATAAAACTAACCAGTTTTCATGTTTTGATTAATTATAGATACGGAATAACCATACAAATATCAAGGTTTATGTTGAGAATCTTGTATCAATAGAAAATAAGCGCTACTCGCCTGTTAAATAAGGCATACCGATAATGTTATAGCCGGAATCAACGTGGTGGGTTTCTCCGGTCACGCCACTGCCAAGATCGCTCAGAAGATACACTGCGGTGCCGCTCAATTGCTCAAGTGTGACGGAACGGCGAAGCGGTGCATTGGCTTCGCTGATATTGTAAATCTTGCGGGCACCGCCAATAGCACTGCCGGCCAAAGTGCGCATCGGACCGGCAGACACGGCATTTACACGAATGCCATCCGGCCCAAGATCCGCGGCCAAATAGCGCACACTCGCCTCAAGGGCCGCCTTGGCAACCCCCATGACGTTGTAGTTCGGCAAGACGCGTTCGGCACCAAAATAGGTCAAGGTGATCATGCTGCCGCCCTTTTCTTTCATCAAAGGATAGGCGGCTTGGGCAACGGCGGTGAACGAAAAGCAGGAAATGCTCATGGTGCGGGCAAAATTTTCTGCCGTCGTATCAACATAGCGGCCATTTAATTCGTCTTTATCGGAATAGGCCAAGGAGTGCACAACAAAATCAAGCGAGCCCCAATCCGTCGTCAATCGATCAAACACCGCTTGAAGGTCGCCGTCTTCCTCAACGTCACAGGGCAGAACGATATCGGAGCCAACACTTGCCGCCAAGGGCTCCAGGCGCTTTTGAAAAGCCTCGCCTTGATAGGTGAAGGCGAGCTCGGCCCCGTGATCGGCTAAGCCTTTGGCAATGCCCCAGGCAATTGAACGCTCGTTCGCGACGCCCATAATCAAGCCCCGCTTACCACCCATTATTTCTGGCATGATCCCCTTTGATTCAGTCATGTAATTTCTTATGTGTCAGGACGGGTGAAGATGAGAGTGGCATTGGTCCCGCCAAAGCCAAAACTATTGGACATCGCACAGTTGATTTCTACATCATCCATGCGTTCCCGGACGATCGGCATATCACCGACTTCCGGCTCCAGTTCTTCAATATTTGCCGAGGCGCAAATGAAGTTATTATCCATCATCAAGAGCGAATAAATCGCTTCCTGAACGCCGGTTGCCCCCAAGGAGTGACCGGTCAGTGATTTGGTCGAGTTGAAATAAGGAATTTTATTGCTGTCCTTAAAGGTTTCGCGAAGCGCCGCCAATTCTTTAACGTCGCCTACCGGTGTCGAGGTGCCATGGGTGTTGATATAATCAACCGGCGAATCCACCGTCGCCAGTGCTTGTTGCATGCAGCGAACCGCGCCTTCACCCGAAGGCTGGACCATATCGTAGCCATCAGAGGTTGCGCCATAGCCGGCCAATTCGCCATAAATTTTAGCGCCGCGTGCTTTGGCGCGCTCATATTCTTCAACCACAACAACGCCGCCGCCACCGGCAATAATAAACCCATCGCGGTTGGCATCAAACGCCCGGGAGGCTTTGTCCGGGGTATCATTATAGCCAGAAGACAGCGCCGGCATTGCATCAAACATAACCGACATGCCCCACCCCAATTCCTCGCCGCCGCCGGCGAAGACAACGTCTTGCTTGCCCCACTGGATAAGCTCCGCAGCATTGCCGATGCAATGCGCAGAAGTCGAACAGGCCGAGGTGATTGAATAATTAACACCTTTAATTTTAAACGGTGTCGCGAGAGTTGCTGAATTGGTCGACGACATCGTGCGCGGCACCATAAAGGGCCCGACTTTTCTTGGCCCCCGATTGCGCGTTGTATCTGCAGAATCGATGACGTATTTCACCGAAGGGCCGCCAGACCCCATAATCAGGCCAGAGCGTTCATTGGACACATCGTCTTCATCCAGACCGGAATCTTCAATCGCTTGCTGCATGGCAATATAATTATAAGCCGCACCTTCACCCATGAAACGCATTACGCGGCGGTCAATATGCTCGGTTACTTCAATGTCGGGCTTGCCCCAAACCTGGCTGCGAAAACCCATTTCGGCAAATTCTTCAGAGAAGGTGATTCCCGATTTGCATTCACGCAGCGATTCAAGAACTTCTGCTTTATTGTTGCCAATGCAGGAAACAATACCAATACCTGTAATAACTGCTCTTCTCACAATACCCTCTTATGTTTTATGCATCTGCCGGAATGGTGCCAACACGGAGACCCTTGGTCTCATAACAAGTTTCACCATCGACAGACATTTGTCCATCAGCAAATGCAATTGCCACCTGCCTGTTCATAACGCGTTTGATGTCAATGTGATAGGTTACAAGCTTGGCGTCTGGGGTGACCATGCCGGTAAATTTAATATCGCCCGCTCCGAAAGCACGGCCCCGGCCGGTTGCACCGGTCCAGCCCAAATAAAAGCCAACCAATTGCCAGAGCGCATCCAGGCCAAGGCAGCCCGGCATAACCGGATCGCCTTCAAAATGGCAGGGGAAGAACCAAAGGTCCGGTTTAATATCGAATTCGGCAATAACTTCGCCTTTGCCATAAGCACCGCCATCAGCGGTGATACTGGTGATGCGATCAAACATCAGCATCGGAGGGAGGGGGAGTTGAGCGTTACCTGGGCCAAACAATTCAGCCTTCCCACAAGATATTATTTCATCATAGGAGTAACTATTCTGGGGAACAAAAGAGTGCTCATCTGCCATATTTTCTGCTACTGAACTCATGCCCAGTCCCTTCAATTCTTCAATCTCAATTCAACAGCAAAAGGCCCGGATCTGTTGTAATAAACCGCGCCGAAACTGTTTTTCCTTCTTATAGATAAATATATGTAGCAAATATTGAAAAGACGACTCATTGAGCAAAAAAATTTAAATTATTTTATTTTCCGCCCAATGAGTGCTTTTCAAAGGTGAGAGAAACGACCGATATTTAAGCGGTAATTTCTTTCCCTGTTTCTTGGTCCACCGACTTCATGGAAAGCTTAACTTTGCCACGATCATCGATACCGATCAGCTTAACTTTGACTTCGTCGCCAACGTTAATGATGTCGGTGGTTTTTTCGACCCGTTCGGGGCGCAATTCACTGATGTGAACCAATCCATCGCGGGCACCCATGAAGTTAACAAAGGCACCAAAATCAACCGTTTTGACGACTTTACCGGTGTAAATCACGCCGACTTCAGGTTCCGCCGTAATATTTTTGATCATATCAATGGCGGCCTGAGAGGCTTGCTCATCAACAGCGGCAACTTTAACCGTGCCATCGTCTTCGATGTCGATTTTGGCACCCGTCGTTTCACAGATTTCGCGGATCATTTTGCCACCTGGGCCGATGATTTCGCGAATTTTGTCGGTCGGAACATTGATAACCGTAATCCGCGGCGCATTTTCGCTCACGTCATCGCGGGCACTATCAATGGCACTCGCCATTTCAGCCAAAATGTGCAAACGACCTTCACGTGCCTGCTCAACGGCAGTTTTCATAATGTCTTCAGTGATCGACGTGATCTTAATGTCCATCTGAAGCGCGGTAATACCAACGTCGGTACCGGCCACTTTAAAGTCCATATCGCCGAGATGATCTTCATCACCGAGAATGTCGGAAAGGATGACAACGCCATCGTCTTCTTTGATCAAACCCATTGCAATACCAGCAACTGGGCGCGCCAGCGGCACACCTGCGTCCATCATCGACAATGAAGTTCCACACACCGTCGCCATCGAGGATGAGCCGTTTGATTCCGTGATCTCGGATACGATACGAATCGTATAGGGGAAATCATCTTTTTCCGGCATGACCGGACGGATCGCCCGCCAAGCAAGTTTACCATGACCGATTTCACGCCGGCCCGGGCCCATCATGCGGCCTGCTTCACCAACCGAATAGGGAGGGAAGTTATAATGCAGCAAGAAGTGTTCGCGGTAGTCACCGTCGAGACCGTCGACGATTTGCTCATCTTGGCCGGTACCCAAAGTTGCGACGACCAACGCCTGGGTTTCACCCCGGGTGAAGAGCGCGCTGCCATGCGCACGCGGCAATATGCCAACTTCGGAGACAATCGGACGCACCGTTGTGGTGTCACGTCCATCAATACGAACGCCTGTTTTGATGAGGTCTTTACGGACGATGTCTTTTTCGACAGATTTAAAAGCGCCGCCGACCATCATGTCGGTTGCTTCTTCATCCTCAGCAAAAGCTTCGACAACACTCGCTTTTACTTCAGCGATCTTATTCTGACGCGCTGACTTTTCAGATATTGCATAAGCTTCGCGAAGACCTGCATCTGCAAGTTCTTGAACTTTAGTTTTCACTTCGCCGACTTTGGCCGGTGTTTCAGGAACCTCGCGCGGCTCTTTGGCGCAGGCTTGGGCCAATTCAATAATCGCCTGGATGATTTCCTGATTGGCTTTGTGGCCAAACATGACAGCACCGAGCATCACTTCTTCGGACAATTCGTTGGCTTGTGATTCAACCATCAGAACGCCTTCGCTGGTGCCGGCAACAACGAGGTTGAGCTCCGAATCCGCAACTGTATCAACAGCTGGGTTCAGAACATACTCGCCATCAATATAGCCAACTCTGGAAGCGCCAATTGGGCCTAAGAAGGGAATACCGGAAATCGTCAAAGCTGCCGAGGTGCCAATCATCGCAACTATGTCCGGATCATTTTCCAAATCATGGGCCAAAACTGTACAAATCAGCTGGGTTTCACATTTATAGTTCTCATGGAACAAAGGCCGGATCGGCCGATCAATCAAACGAGACGTCAGCGTTTCTTTTTCAGAAGGCCGTGCCTCACGTTTGAAAAAGCCGCCTGGAATTTTACCGGCGGCAAAGGTTTTTTCTTGATAATTAACTGTGAGTGGGAAAAAGTCGAGATCGGTGCGGGGCGTTTTTGCGCCAACAGCCGTACACAATACTTTTGTTTCACCATAAGTCACCAGGACAGCGCCGTCTGCTTGGCGAGCGATCTTGCCCGTCTCAAAAGTCAGTTTGCGACCGCCAAGGTCTATTTCTTTTTTGAATTCATTAAACATTTTTATCTTCCTTCCTACATACGGAAAAATATATCTCCAACTACCTACATGCCTTGACCGGCACCATTGCCAATCAAAACATAACTACTTTCAGATCCCTAAATACTTAAGGATCCATCCAACCGATTAAATTTTAGCTGGATTGAAGCCCCGGATAAAATCCGTCTTTTGGGCTATTTTGTGAAATGGGAAAGGCGCCGAATGGAGATTGTAAAATCGGCAACCTTTCCAAATCATTTAACCACAAAACTTCCTCGGCCAGGTCTTAACGACGCAGACCAAGTCGTTTGATCAGATCTTCGTAGCGGTCGGTTTTTCTACCATTAAGATAATCCAACAGACGCCGACGTTGACCGACCATCATCAGCAGCCCACGACGGGAGTGATGATCTTTTTTGTGTGTTTTTAGATGTTCAGTGAGGTTATTAATGCGCTCGCTCAATATCGCAACCTGCACTTCGGGAGAACCGGTATCGCCAGTTTTTGTGGCATACTCAGTGATGAGCTCTTGCTTCCGCTCTGCGGTAATCGACATCGTCTACTCCAATCTTATCAAAAGTTTAAAACACGAAATGGACGAATTTCGCCGCCTTCAATTCTGGCTAAAGCAACGACCTTTCCGTCTGCCATCGCGCAAATCGTTGCACCTTGGTCTATGTCGGTAAGGGGTGTGCGCTTTGCCACATCAAGAGCGGAAACTGATTGTCCGCATCTCAGGCGACGGGCCTCGTCCTCTGTCAGGGCCAGTGCCGGGATGTCGTCCAGCGCGGTCTCAACAGGCCGTAATATATCTACGGCGGCGGTGTTATGCCCTAATTCTTCTAACTTATCCAGCGAAATTGCATCTTTTTCGTTAAATGGTCCGACACGGGTGCGCCGCAGGGCTGAAATATGGCCAACTGTACCCAATTCGCGGGCCAAATCACGGGCTAACCCCCTGATATAAGCGCCTTTTCCGGAAGTTACCTCAAATGTTGCGTGATCCGCATCAGGCATTTCCAGCAGCTCAAATCGCTCGATAAATATCTTTCTGGCCTTTAATTCGACGGATTTTTCGGCGCGGGCCAATTTATAAGCTCGTTCACCGTCTACTTTTATCGCCGAATAAGCTGGCGGCACTTGTTCTATTTCACCAATAAAATTGCCGAGCTTGGCCTTAATCTCGTCTTCGTTTGGCCGGTGATCACTGGTTTCGATCACCACCCCTTCCGCATCATCGGTATCGCGTGCCTCACCCCATTGCACGGTAAAGCGATATTCTTTTTTGCCGTCCATCATATACGAGACGGTTTTTGTCGCTTCGCCAAACGCCAACGGCAAGACGCCGGTTGCCAGCGGATCAAGCGTACCGCTATGACCGACCTTAGCAGCGTTTAATATTTTTCGGGCTTTGTAGACGACCTTGGCCGAGGTAATACCGGGTTCTTTGTCGATTACCAGCCAACCATGGACAGGATCACCGCGTCGTTTGCGCGCCATGATTTAGTCTTCTTCGCCTAGGCGATTTTCAGAACCTGCGCCGGAGAACCCTTCTCGTGGAAGTTGGTCGGGATTTACGTCTTCCAATATCTGGCCGATATGCTCGGCATAATCAAACGACGTATCAGCCTCAAATTTGAGATTAGGGACCCGCCTTAATTGAACGCGCTGGGCAATCTGATGGCGCAAAAACGGCGTGGCGCGCTGCAAAGCGGCAACCGTTTCTTCTGCCTTGCCGCCGCCGAGCCGGGTTACAAAAACAGTGGCATTACTTAAATCCGGGCTAATGCGCACTTCAGATACGGTGATTGACACACCGTCCAAATCCGGATCGTGCAGATCTTCGCGCTCGATGACCTGGGCCAAAACATGACGTAATTCTTCACCAACACGGAGTTGCCGTTGGCTTGGGGGCCGATTTGATCTTTTTTTCATGTGATTTTCCAGATCTAGAATTCTGGTCTAAATTCCATCTAAATTTCTGGCGCTTCTTCTGTCACATCGAAGCACTCAATAATGTCACCTTCTTTGAGATCATTATAATTCTCGAAGGACATGCCGCATTCGAATGACACTTTCACTTCGCGGACATCGTCCTTGAAGCGTTTCAATGTCGATAAACTACCCTCATGAATAACGATGTCGTCTCTCAGCAAACGCACGCCGGCACCGCGTTTAACAACACCATTGGTAATCATACAGCCGGCAACCTTGCCAATTTTGGATACATTGAAAACTTCACGAACTTCTGCATTGCCGAGGAATTCTTCACGCACAATCGGTGCCATCAGGCCAACCAGAAGTTTTTTGACGTCATCAATGACATCGTAGATGACCGAATAGTAGCGAATATCGACACCATCTTGACGGGCTTGATCGCGGGCTTGTGAATTTGCCCGCACGTTAAAGCCAAAAATCGCCGCGCCAGAAGCCCCGGCAAGGGTTACATCAGATTCGGTGATGCCGCCAACGCCGCTATGCAGCACTTGAATTTTAACTTCATCCTGCGGCAATTTGTCAAACATGCCGACGATTGCTTCGGTCGAACCTTGGACGTCAGATTTAATGACGATAGGAAGCTCTTTGGCTTCTCCGGATTTGATCGATTCAAACATTTCTTCGAGTGTTCCGCGCGGCGCTGCTGCAGATTTTGCCATCCGATTTTTCTTGCTTCGGAACTCAGCCACTTCACGTGCGCGGGCTTCACTTTCCACAACGAAAAACGCATCTCCTGCACCCGGCGCTCCCGCAAATCCGATGACTTCGACAGGAACCGATGGGCCGGCATCGTCAATGTTGTCGCCTTTATCATTGACCAGCGCTCGAACGCGGCCAGATTCTGAACCTGCGACGAAAATATCACCCTTTTTCAAAGTGCCGCGCTGCACCAAAACTGTTGCAACCGCGCCGCGCCCTTGCTCAATTCGAGATTCAACAACAACGCCCTCAGCCGATCTTTGAGGATTGGCCTTCAAATCCAGAATTTCTGCTTGCAGGAGGATGGTTTCTTCCAACTTGTCGATATTGGTGCCTTCGGTTGCGGAAACTTCGACATCGAGAATGTCTCCGCCCATCGCTTCCAAAACCAATTCATGTTCGAGCAGTTGTGTGCGTACTCTATTTACGTTGGCATCAGGCCGATCAATTTTGTTGATCGCAACAATGATTGGCACTTCGGCGGATTTGGCGTGATTAATGGCTTCAACCGTTTGCGGCATAATGCCGTCATCAGCAGCCACCACCAGCACTACGATATCGGTGACACCGGCGCCTCGGGCGCGCATGGCGGTAAACGCTTCGTGGCCAGGCGTATCAATGAAGGTGATTGTTTGGCCACCGTCGGTGACGGATTGATAGGCACCAATATGCTGCGTAATGCCGCCGGCTTCGCCGGAAACCACATTTGCTTTCCGCATCGCATCCAGCAGCGAGGTTTTACCGTGATCAACGTGGCCCATCACGGTCACAACAGGCGGGCGTGCAACCAAATCTTCTTCTTTATCCGCTTCGTCGCCCAAACCGATTTCAATATCGGATTCGCTTACCCGGTTTACGGTGTGACCAAATTCTTCAACGACAAGTTCGGCGGTATCGGCGTCAATTATCTGGCTCATATTCGCCATCACGCCCATTTTCATCAGCGCTTTAATCACATCAACGCCTCTTGCCGCCATCCGATTGGAAAGTTCTTGAACCGAAATTGTTTCAGGTAACGTTACTTCTCGGACAATTTTGACGTGCTCAATGGGGCCTTCTTTGCGCTTCAGACGTTCGCGTTGGCGCTTAACAGATGCGAGTGAACGTTGGCGTTCAGAATCATCCAAGGCCTCAGCAATGGTAAGCTTGCCTCGTCTGCGGCGTTCGCCCTGACGCGGCGTCGGCGTTGGCCGTTTTGGCGGTGTCCCCTTACCCCGTTTGCCTGTTTCATCATCTTCTTTGACAACAGCTTTATCCTGTTTGGCGGCGGTGGCTTCAGCGGCTTCTAAATCGATCGCGTCTTGGCGCATTTTTTCAGTTTCAGCTTCGGCTTTTTCAGCCTCTGTCATGGTGTCAGCTTTTTTGCCTGGTTTCGCTGCAACTTTGACTTCCGCTTCCGGTGCCGGTTGATTTTTGCGTTCTTCTTCGGCTTTTTGCGCTTCCAACAAGGCCTGTGAGCGAGCAGCGCGTTCCTGATCCGTCAAATTATGAAGCGCCGCTGGTGTCTCTGGCGCCTTCTCTACAACAGACTCCTCAACCGACGCTTTTGCCAAAGCCGCCTCGGCATTAATTTCGGCTTCGGGCTTAACTTCCTTCATGCTGCCGGTTGATCCCGGTGCGAAGGTGCGTTTCTTTTTCACCTCGACGGTGACAACTTTTGAACGGCCATGGGAGAAGCTTTGCCGTACCTGACCACCTTCAACTGTTTTTTGCAGTTCAAGTTTACCCGGCCGGGAAAGACCCAGCTTTTTCTTTGGCGTTTTTTCTTTTGTATCCGTCATGTCAAACCGTCTACTTACTCTTTCAAACTAACTATTCACTCGGACCGCAATATTTCTGCTTCTTCCTGCAATCCAACCAATTTGTTGGCTTCTACCAATAAACTTTTGGCAAAACCACCTTGCGCAACCACGGCATGAACCAACCGGTCCCGGCCAATAGCTGCACCTAAGTCACCGCCAGAAAAACAATCTATCAGCGGTATATCAGGTGCCAAAGCACCAATTTTGTTGCGACCATCTTCCGCGCCATCGCTGGCAGCAATAAGAACGCCCGCCGTTTCAGCCGATAGATACGAGCGAACTTTCTCGTATCCACCAACCATTTGTCCTGCCCGGCGCGCCAATCCCAATATATCCAGGCAGCGCTGCCGTAACAATTGTTCGACCCGGTCAATCAAATCTTCCGGGACTTTTACCTCTGCCCGAGCCGCTTTCGAAAAAGCGTTTTTGGCACAAGCCTCTATCATAATATCCCGCCTGGCGCTTAACCACAAACCGCGCCCCGGCAGTCGTTCCGATATATCCGGAACAATAACGCTGTCAGGGCCAACGACAAATCGCACAAGCTCAGATTTCGACCGACTTTCGCCGGAAAAAATACATTTTCGATCTGGTTCCCTATTTCGCGTCAGTTTAGTAACCTCAATTCAAACTTTCAAAACACCCCATTAAGCGTCAGAATTTTCCTCTGATTTCTTTTCGGAAGCCTCTGGCGTTTCCTCTGGGGAATCCTCTGAAGTTTCTTCCGGAGTTTCGGTCGCAGCGTCTCCGGCGTCTCCAGCATCTTCACCAGCCTCATCACCGCCAGCTTCATCTGATTCTGCTGGCGCGTCTTCATCCTCAAACCAATGCGCCCGCGCCGCCATGATGATTTCATTGGCCGCCTCTTCGCTCAAATTGGCTTCCCCAACAATTTCGCGCAGCTCATCGCTGGCGAGGTCAGCCAAATCATCGAGGCTTTTCACTTCGTTTTCACCAAGTAAAACAACCATTTCACCGGTCAGCCCTTCAACGTCGGCAACATCGTCGCTCACGCCGGCTTTTTTACGCGTTTCGGTAAGTTCCGCTTCCTTTTGTTCAAGAAATTGGCGTGCACGTTCGCGCAGTTCATTGGCGACGTCATCATCAAACCCTTCAATCGCCGACAATTCTTCAATCGGCACAAAGGCAACTTCTTCAATGGTCGAGAAACCTTCTGTCACCAACAATTGAGCGATAACTTCATCGACATCCAAACAATCAATAAAGAGTTGCGAGCGAACTCGGAATTCCTCAATGCGGCGATCTGATTCTTCAGCTTCGGTGAGGATATCAATGTCCCAACCGGTCAATTGCGATGCCAAACGGACATTTTGACCCCGGCGACCAATCGCCAAACTTAATTGCTCATCCGGCACAACCACTTCAATGCGGTTTTGCTCTTCATCCAAAACAACCTTGGTCACCTCAGCGGGTGCCAAGCCGTTCACAATGAACGTTGCCGGCTCCTCCGACCACGATATGATGTCAATTTTTTCACCTTGCAGCTCAGCGACCACAGCTTGGACGCGCGAACCGCGCATACCGACACAGGCACCAACTGGGTCAATTCCGCTATCAGACGAAATAACGGCAATTTTAGCGCGGCTTCCAGGATCGCGGGCGACCGATTTAATCTCGATCACACCATCATAAATTTCGGGCACTTCCTGCGTGAACAATTTAGCCATGAACTGTGGATGGCTTCTGGACAAAAAGATTTGCGGACCGCGTTGCTCTTCGCGAACGTCATAAATATAGGAGCGCACTCTGTCGCCATTATTGAAATGCTCGCGTGGAATACATTCATCACGGCGGATGATGCCTTCAGCGCGGCCACCCAAATCAACGATGACATTGCCAAACTCAACCCGCTTGACCATGCCGTTAACAACTTCTCCGATGCGGTCTTTAAATTCAGCAAATTGGCACTTGCGCTCTGCTTCGCGCACTTTTTGGACAATAACCTGCTTGGCGGTTTGAGCCGCGATGCGACCAAAATCAATCGGCGGTAAAGGATCAACGAGAAACTCACCGATCACAGCATCTTCTTTGCGGCTTTTCGCGACATCAAGAGTGATCTGTGTGGTCTCGTTTTCAATTTCTTCAGCCACTTCAATGTAGCGCGCCAATCTAATTTCCCCGGATTGGCGATCAATCACAGCACGAATGTCATGCTCATGACCATATTTAGAGCGGCCAGCCTTTTGAATGGCTTGCTCCATCGCTTCCAGGACTTCTTCGCGATCAATGCCTTTCTCGCGGGCGACGGTGTCGGCCACCAATAGAAGTTCGGGGTGGGTGAACATCGTTGTTGTTGTTTCTGTATTTGTATCCATTATCCGTAAACCTATGTCTTCCTAACCACTAAATTTAATTTGTGGCTGCTGCATCGAGCAGTTCCTGGGTCAAAAGCAGTTTCGCCCGACGAATATCGCCAAACGGCAATTCAAATGTTTCTTCTTTCACTCGGATCTCCACTTTATCGTTCTGGATACCGAGCAACTTTCCTTTAAACTTTTTACGTCCTTCGATTAAAAAATTCATATCAACGCGGGCATCAAACCCGGCATAGCGCTCAAAGTCTTTCAACCTTACCAATGGACGATCAATGCCTGGAGAGCTCACTTCCAAAGAATAAGCGCCGCTGATCGGATCATCGACATCGAGAATGGCTGAAATCTCTCGAGAGATAGAGGCGCAATCTTCGACCGTCATGTTTTTGCCGTCTGGGCGTTCGGCCATAACTTGTAGGGTTTTATTTTTGTCGCCCGAAATTTGAACACGTACAATTTCGTACCCCATACTCTCAAGAGCCGGGGAAATCAAATCCTGTACTTTTTCTTCGTGACTCATAATTTGCGCAATCTCTCGCTCGTAAAAAAACCCGTTCAAAGGTGAGGCCCCGAAATGCAAAAAAGTGGGCCCGCGAGCCCACCCTCAGAATTCCTATATACTTGGATATGTCTAAGAACGTGGCGCATTCTCTCCTCAGCGACCGAAAAATACAAGCTTTTTATTGATTCTGACGTTTTGGTGTCAAAGCCTAAATTCGGCTAACTCGTTGAAATTTAAGGTAGACGCATTTTTTACCCTGTTTTAAGGCCTTGGTTTCATAGCGCGTGGCAGCGGCATCGGGATAGCGTTCGCGCCAATCTGTCGGTCCTGCCACCTGCCATTTGAAATCTGGATGATGATAAAAGGCATCAAGCGCCCAGCGGATATAGCTCATATCATCGGTGGCAAATCGAAATTCAGCCCGATCTTTCATAATGCGCGCCAAGGCATTTAGGGTCTCTGAATTAATAAAGCGGCGGCGATTATGACGTTTTTTGGGCCACGGGTCAGAAAATAAAACAAACACCTTGGCGATTGAATCGGCGGCTAAATTCTCCAACAACAAGCGGGCATTGTCATTAAAGATACGAATATTTTTGAGGGATTTTTTTTCAATGACTGACAATAGTGTCGCGACGCCATTGATATAGGGCTCGCACCCTATAATGCCGACTTCCGGGTGGCTTTCGGCCTGCGCCGCCAAATGCTCTCCGGCACCAAAGCCGATCTCCATCCAAACTTCAGAGGCTTGGTCAAATAAATCGGCTGTATCAGTTGGTGTATTGGTATCCGACGGCACAATTAGCTTCGGCAGCAACTCTTTCATAAGATGCTGCCGATGCGGCCTTAAAGTATGGCCTTTGCGTCGTCCATAAAATTGGGGCTTTGTCGGAATAGAGTTTTTATTTAATCCCATTTCCTATACTTGGACCCAATCTGTAAGGCTGAACTTTAGAGAGCGGCCTTAAGCGGTTCGACGAGGTCCGTTTTCTCCCAAGAAAATCCGCCGTCGTCATCTGGTGTACGGCCAAAATGGCCATAAGCGGCAGAGCGCGCATAAATCGGGCGGCTCAATCCCAGATGCTCACGGATGCCGCGCGGGCTCAAATCCATAACTTCCTGCAACGCCGCAGATAGTTTATCTTCGTCGAGACTTCCTGTATCGGCCGTATCAACATATACCGAAAGCGGCTTGGAGACGCCAATGGCATAGGCCAATTGGATTGTGCATTTATCTGCCAGTCCGGCAGCGACAACATTTTTCGCCAAATAGCGCGCCGCATAGGCAGCCGAGCGATCAACCTTGGTTGGATCTTTGCCTGAGAAAGCGCCGCCGCCATGAGGCGCTGCACCACCATAGGTATCAACGATAATTTTCCGGCCGGTCAGGCCCGCATCACCGTCCGGTCCACCGATAACAAACAACCCTGTTGGATTAACGTAAAAATCGTCTTCAGGACACATCCAGCCTTCCGGCAAAACTTTTTCAACATAGGGCCGGACAATTTCCCTGACAGCAGCCTGATCCAAATCACTGGCATGCTGGGTGGATACAACGATGGAGGCTGCGCCCACTGGCTTTCCGTTTTCATATTTTAGAGTGATCTGACTTTTGGAATCCGGTCCCAAACCGGCTGCCTCACCAGAGTGTCGAGCCTTTGCAAGTTCTTCCAAAATCGCGTGTGAATAATGAATAGGCGCCGGCATCAATACGTCTGTTTCCCGGCAAGCATAGCCAAACATAATGCCTTGGTCGCCTGCGCCTTCGTCTTTATTACCCGAAGCATCGACGCCTTGGGCAATATGAGCGGATTGCGCGTGAACATGAACTGCGACATCCATTTTTTCCCAGTGGAAACCGTCTTGCTCATAGCCGATATCTTTGACCGCGGCTCGAGCCGCTTCTACCATTACGTCGTGGGTAACAGAATCAGGCCCGCGCACTTCGCCAGCAAGAATAATACGATTGGTGGTGCAGAGTGTTTCTACGGCGACTCTAGAAACCGGATCGGCGGCAAGAAAAATATCCACAATGGAATCTGATACGCGGTCACTGACTTTATCAGGATGACCTTCAGAGACAGATTCGCTGGTGAAAAGGTAATTGTCTTTAGACACGGATAAACCTCCAAAATACTCGGCCATTTAGTCCACATCACAAATCGGGGCAAATGACCAAAATCCAATAGATAAACTGCAGGGGTTGTCACACTGTTTGGTGACACCGTCAAGCACTATTGAAATTGGAGAAAAACAAACGGAGCCATTGGGATTTATCCCAAGGACTCCGCCTCAAAACAGCATACAAAGTGGGCAAAAAAGCCACTAAAAATTCTCGTCCATTTTGGCCAAGGATTTGATCAGCTCGAACACCCGTTTGCGAACAGCAGCGCTGCCAACTTTGTAATAGGCCCGCACCAACTCAAGGGTTTCGCGTCGGGTCAGAGGATCTTTATCGGCCTCTTCCAAAGTAACTTCGCCTAAACTATCGGCGGGCGTATCATCACGGCGCTTAATTTCATCCGGCATTTCTTCGAAGAAGAAAGCTACCGGCACATCTAAAACATGGGCAAGGTCATACATGCGACTGGCACCGATACGATTTGCGCCTCTTTCATATTTTTGAATTTGCTGAAAAGTCAGCCCAACAGCTTCACCAAGTTTTTCCTGACTGAGACCCAGCAACGTCCGGCAAAGTCGAACACGGCTGCCAACATGTACATCAACAGGATCGGCGACACCGGGAACCCGACGGCGGGTAATTTTTCTGACGGAAGATGGTCCTGGTCGCGGTCCACGCGTGCTTGTAGAAGTTTCCATTTTATTCAACTGCCTATACTTTGGTTAATAGCCTCACAAGAACCCGGAAACTAAATAATTATGTACTACAATCAATTTACTAGATGATTATTTCCGGTTTACTGCAAGAAACTAAGGAATCGGTCTGGTGCAATATTATTATAGCACCAGTATATGTAGTTACTCTAATGTTTTAATCCAAATCGCGAAGGCGGGATATCAGTAAAAACCCCAATAATAATACTAGAAGACCCCAATCACCAATTCTTGAAAAAAGTGTGTTTTTCGAAAGAGCCGTCGGCAACGGTGAATCGAGAAAAGTGCGCTCATTTAAGCGGGTTTCTTTGAGAATTCGCCCATAGCCATCCACCACTGCTGAAATTCCGGTATTTGCCACCCGCACCAATGGCATACCTTCTTCAACGGCGCGAAGCCTTGCGGCGGCCAAATGTTGATAGGGCCCGCTCGAGGTTCCAAACCACGCATCATTGGTAATGTTTAAAATCCAACCCGGGCGCGGTTGTCCGTCTTTGTGGGGCGGTATTGCAGCACCCGAGAAAATCGCCTCGTAACAAATCAATGGGCTGACCGGCGGCGCGCCTGGCACGGCAACGGATTGCTGTCCCGGCCCGCTCGAAAAATCAGTACGACCGGCCGTTAATTTGGCAAAATTTACATATTTCCGGAGGGGTACATATTCGCCAAACGGCACCAGATGAAACTTATCGAACGTCGCTGTTATCTTGGCGTCTGGCGTGACCACATGGAAGCTGTTCCAGATCTGCGCCGGCGTATTTTTCCCCCCTGTCCGTCTTGGTGATCCCGTCAGCAAAGCGCCGTTTTTGGGAATAACTTGAGATATTATGCGCAAAGCTGCGTCATTGCCCTCAAGAAAAAAAGGTGTCGCAGTTTCCGGCCAGATAATATGGGTTGGTTTTTTAGTTGAGGCGCTATCTCTGACAGGTTCTTCACTCAAAGCCAGCAAATTGTTGAGATGTTTTCCACGCAATGCGGATATCCATTTATCTCGCTGCGCAATGTTTGGCTGAACGAGTCGAAGCTGTACACCGTCAACAAATTTTGTCTCCGCACCATGAAGGCGCCAGGCACCGCTTCCCCAAATGAGCAGCAACACCAAAAATGGAACGCTGCCGGCATAAACCCGCGACCGTATCGTTTTATGACGATATCCAAATACTGCCAGCGAAACAGCCGCTAGGACGGTGAACAAACTTAACCCCATGACACCAAACAAAGATGTAACCTGGATCATCGCGTCGCTAACGGTCCAAACGGTGCCCAAAAGGTTCCAAGGAAATCCGGTAAAAGCCCATCCCCGCAGCCATTCAAAGGCAACCCACAACAGGGCAAAATAAAGCACTCGGCGCCGACCCGGGCCGGCCAAACGAAACGCAAGACTGCTCGCCAAACCAACGTAAACGGCGAAGGCTCCCGAAAGTCCGAAAATAGCAAATGGGATCATCCAGGCAAATTGCTGTGCATCGACCAAGAACGAAAAGGAAATCCAATACAATCCGGCAATAAAAAATCCGAGGCCAAACCACCAGCCTGCGGCAAAAGCGCCCTCCAGCAAAAACCGCCAAATGGCACTGCGCCATCCTGATTTGCGGAAGGATGCGGATCCATCTATCAACCAAATCAAACCAACAAATGCCGGGATCAGCGCAGGTACAAAATGAACAGGCGGCAAAGCGAGCACGCTCGTAGCGCCGAGCAACAATGCGACAATCGCCCGTCGCCAACCTTGGCACCTTTCGGCCTGATCATGCCATTTTTCAAATCGGGAAAGCATTTTTTAATTTTAAGAGTCGGATGACTTAGAATTGGCACCCGAATTGGGGTCTACATCCAGCCCACGAATGCGAATATTTTTAATTCGCCTGGGATCGGCATCAATAATTTCGATTTCCATGCCGCAGGAATGTTTCATCAATTCTCCCCGTATCGGTACTCTACCTGCGAGCGAGAATACCAAGCCGCCCAAGGTATCAAATTCTTCGCGTTCTTCATCGGTAAAAACTTTGCCGACTTTTTCTTCAAAAGCCTCGATTGATGCCCGCGCATCGGCTTCGATAGTGCCATCCGCCTTTAAGGTGAGTTGCGGATCTTCGTCCTGGTCATGTTCATCTTCAATCTCACCAACAATTTCCTCGACCAGATCTTCAATCGTCAGCAAGCCATCGACGCCGCCAAACTCGTCAACCACCAAGGCCATATGCGTCCGTTTAACGCGCATCTCGAGCAACAGCTCCAGCACTTGCATGGAAGGCGCGACAAATAAAACATCGCGCATAATATTGCGCAGTTTCAGCTCTTTACGATCAATATTTTGTTGCGCTGACATGACGTCTTTGATGTGAATCATACCAATCGCATCATCCAAGATTTCTTGATAAATCGGAACCCGGGAATGGGCCTCAGCGTTTATCAACTCTATGAGATCCGACATTGAAGCGTTCACTTCCAAAGCGGAAATATCTGCGCGCGGCACCATTACATCAGACACCGTCCGATCTCTGAGGCTCAGAATATTGGAAAGTAAATTACGTTCTTCGGTTTCGAGAGGCGATGCAGCTTCGCCGCCTTCTTCGATGAGCTCTTCAATTGCTTCGCGCACAGAATCTTCGCCATTGCGAGGTCGCACAAGGCGCTGCAGCCACCCACCCAAGACATTGCTGAGAGACTTAGATCTGTTGGCTTCTGAATCGGCCCCATTTACCGGTTCGATGACCGGTTCATTCACATGGGGCATTCGACTACGTGAGTCTTCGTTCATTTCGGTTCATCAAATTTCAACTGACAGACATTATCAACCAATTTACTAGGCTTTGTCATCAAGCGATTTAAAATCGACATTTTTAGCTCAATCATTTTTAGTTTCACGCATAGGGATCATCAATACCAAGACTCGCCAATATTTTGGTCTCTAACGACTCCATTTCTATTGCCGCGGCATTTTCTTCATGGTCATGGCCCAGCACATGAAGACAGCCATGCACAACCAAATGACTGAGGTGGTCGCCAAGAGAGGTGGCGGGAGTGCCTTGAGCCTCGTCATTGGTGGTCTCAAAGGCAATGACAATGTCTCCCAAACTCGGCACATCTTCTAAAATGCTGCGTTCTTTTTCACTCGTCGGAAAGGACAAAACATTGGTTGGTTTATCTTGATGGCGATAGTCGCGATTGAGATATTGAACAAATGCATCATCTGAAAGAACAACCGTTGCTTCGAAGTTTTTGTCGCTGGAATGAGCTGCTTTCCAAACCGCTGCTGCCGCTTTTTGGCACAACGCTTCAGCATTCGGCAGCGCGGTTTGCCAATCCGGCGATTTAATTTGAACGATGGTTTCCACCGTACCGGTCATGTCAAATTAATCCTAATTAGGTGCCACAATAATCCCAGATTAATCACCGTTTAATCCGTGGGTTTGAGGTACTGATTACCGATATCCTGTTTATCATAGGCCTTGATAATCCGCGCAACCAAAGGATGGCGCACAACGTCGGTTTCGGTAAAACGAATAAACGACATACCTTTGACACCTTCTAATTTCTCAACGGCATCACGCAATCCGGACCGCACGCCAGATGGCAGATCCACCTGGCTCAAATCGCCGGTGATCACCATTGAGGCGTTTTCGCCGAGGCGCGTTAGAAACATTTTCATTTGCATGGCCGTTGTGTTTTGTGCTTCGTCGAGAATAACAAAAGCGTCAGATAGCGTACGGCCGCGCATAAAGGCCAGCGGTGCCACTTCGATTTCACCGTTCTCCAATTTCTTAGCCACCTGATTTTCCGGCATCATGTCATGAAGCGCGTCGTAAAGCGGGCGGAGATAAGGATCAACTTTTTCGCGCATATCCCCCGGCAAAAAGCCAAGTTGTTCGCCGGCCTCGACCGCTGGACGAGACAATATGATGCGCTCAATTTCTCCATTGATCAGGCTTTCGACAGCCTTGGCAACAGCCAAATATGTTTTACCTGTACCGGCCGGACCCAATCCAAAAACAAGATCGTTGTTATCGATTGCATCTAAATACACAGCCTGTTGAGGTGAGCGCGGCGCAATCTGTCGCTTTTGAGTTTTGATGGCGTAGTCTTCCGCATGAACGGTTTTGCCATTGCCTTCACCATTACCTGAAACGACCATTCTTAACGTTCCATCGACTTCGGCGGCATCAATTTCATGGCCTTTTTTTGCCTGGTCATAGAGACGGGTCAACACTTCCTCAGCAGCTTCCGCTTGATCCTGCGGTCCGGAGATCGCGACTGTATTGCCCCTAGAATTTAAAATCACATCCAATTTTTGTTCGATCTTGGCCAAATGCGCGTTGTGGCTGCCAAAAAGCATTGGCAGCAGTTTATTGTCGTCAAATTCGATTTGGAGAGAGGTTTGGCGCTTTGTTCTAGATTTGCCGGCTTTATTGCCACCTGATTTTTTAGATGACTTTTTAGCTGAACTGGGATGACCTAAATTCACGCGCTGGCTCTTTCTTCATTAAAATCAGGAGAGCCTGCTGACATATCAGATACAATCTCTCCGCCAAGACTGTTGGCGTGAACGCTTGTCACTTTAACTTCCGCAATTTGGCCAAATAAACTTTTTGGTGCCTGAACATGTACCGGCTGCATGAAAGGAGACCGACCCACAAGCTGACCATCATTTCGGCCCTGGCGATCAAACAGGACCGGCATTACTTTATCTAAGCTTGCTTGATTAAAGCTCGTTTGGTTTTGACCCAGCAGTTCCTGCAAGGCGGCCAAGCGTTCACTTTTTACATCTTCTGGAATTTGAACGGGCAGTGACGCGCCAGGGGTACCCGGCCGCGGTGAATATTTAAACGAATAGGCTTGGATAAACTGAAATTCGCGGGCGAGGTCCAATGTCGCTTGAAAATCCTCATCGCTTTCGCCCGGAAACCCGACGATGAAATCAGATGAAAGTTTCAGATCGGCGCGCGCGGTCATTAATTTATCAACCACTCGGCGATAGTCATCGATTTTGTGATGCCTGTTCATGCTACTTAAAATACGATCTGAGCCAGATTGAACTGGCAGATGGAGAAACGGCATCAATTGATCGATCTCACCATGGGCAGCGATTAAATCGTCATCCATATCGATGGGATGGGAGGTGGTGTAGCGAATACGCTCAAGGCCCTCAATTTTTGCCATCTCTCGGATAAGATAACCAAGACCAATTTCACTGCCGTCCTGACCTTTTACTTTTTCGCCGTGATAGGCATTTACATTTTGCCCGAGCAAGGTGATTTCCTTGACACCGCCCGATGCTACTTTTTGGGCCTCGCGCAGCACGTCTTCTAATGGTCGGGAAAATTCAGCGCCGCGGGTATACGGCACGACACAGAACGTACAAAATTTATCACAGCCTTCCTGCACCGATAGGAACGCCGAGAACCCTTTGGCTTTGACCTCGGGCAAATGATCAAATTTTGGCTCATCTGGGAATTCGATATCGAGAATGCCTCGCCCTTTGAGCTGCCCCACGATTTGGCTTTGAAGCGGCTTGGATTTTGGCGCCGATCGGGAAGAGGCAATCGCTTCAGCGCGCGTCGCACGAGCAACCATTTCCGGCAATCGATGATAGGTTTGTGGTCCTAAGACAATGTCCACATAGGGCGCGCGTTTGATAATCTCGGCGCCTTCCGCCTGCGCCACACACCCGGCAACAGCAATGACCGTAGATTTTCCATCGATGAGCCGTTTTTCTTTCATGATGCGCAACCGGCCCAATTCAGAAAACAGCTTTTCTGACGCCTTCTCGCGGATATGGCAGGTGTTGATGATAACCATATCGGCATCATTCGGCTCATCCGTGGGGGCATAGCCAATCGGCGCCAGGACATCCTCCATTCGGTCGGAGTCGTAGACATTCATCTGACAACCAAAAGTTTTGATATGAAGTTTTTTTGTCAATCTCGCGCTTTACCGCTTTTCCATTACCATGCGGCTCAATTGTCCGTATTGGTCAATGGAACACCATACAATTCCATACGATGGCCTATTAATTTATAGCCCAGCTTATCGGCGATTTGGCGTTGGAGTTCTTCGACTTCTTCATCAACAAATTCGAAAATTTTACCGGATTGTACGTCAATCAAATGATCGTGGTGATCATCGCTGGTCTGTTCATACCGCGCACGGCCATCGCCAAAATCGAGCCGATCCAACAACCCCGCTTCCTCAAAAAGCCGAACCGTGCGATACACGGTGGCAATGCTGATTTTGGGATCCATTTTGACAGAACGGCTATACAGTTCCTCAACATCCGGATGATCTTCAGAATCTGACAAAACTTGCGCAATAATACGTCGTTGGCCAGTCATTTTCATGCCGCGCTCTACACAAAGCTGCTCCAGGCGTGATGCGTTTAGTTGGTCAACCAAGGTCGGTTAAATTCCTTAAATTGTTAGCCGTCAATAAAGTTGTCTCTCGAAGTCAGGATGATATCATCGAATTGGCTGCAATCAAGCCCAGTATATGTTCGGCTGGCCAAGCGATAGAGGCGTTGACGTTGAAAATATGATTTCGCTTAAAACGAAATTAGCGCCGAGGTTTGGTTCCAAGACCAATTTTCTTGGCCAATGAACTGCGATGTTTGGCATAGTTTGGCACAACCATTGGATAATCGCGCGGCAGGCCCCATTTTTCCCGATACTCTTCCGGCGACATGTTGTAAGCCGTTTTTAGGTGACGCTTGAGCATTTTGAGTTTTTTGCCGTCTTCAAGGCACACAATAAAATCAGGCATGATAGATTTTTTAATAGATATAGCTGGTTGCAAGCGTTCTGACGGAGGCCCGCCATTGCCAACATTTGCCAATGTTTTATAGGCTTCTTGGATTAATTGAGGGAGATCATTTACCGGCAAGGAGTTGTTGCTCACATGAGCGGCGACAATTTCAGTCGTCAACTCCAACAATTCAATTTGATTTTCTTGGCCAGACATAAATTAATCCCCTAGAGACGAGTATCAAGGAAAATATAATATAGGATTTCGTTGTTATCAAGTTCAACTAGGTTTATTTTACTAATTATTACAATTTAATTTAACAATACTTGAAAAAAGGTGTTTTGACTCTGTTAGTCGGCCTTTCTTTGTTGAATATTTTGAACATTTATTAGCTATTTAAAATATAGTCTTGGCCAATATAAGCGCATCAATCCTGCCGTCAGCCATCTTGTAATATTTGCGCCGCCGCCCAACTTCCTGAAAGCCTTGTCCTTGGTACAATTTTAGCGCTGCCTCGTTGTCTTTAGCCACCTCAAGAAACACTCTTGAAACGCCAATATCTCTCATTTGAACGATTATTCTGTCTAGAAGGCTAGCAGCAATTTTGTGGCGACGCCATCCGGGTAATACCCCAATGGTCAAAATTTCGCATTCATCGCTTGCGGCCCGGAAAACAACGAGGCCACAGGGCTCGGACCTTCCCTGTTGAACGATTAAAGCAAAAACACCGGGCGACGTCAGCAAATCCTGAAATTCTTGGATTGACCATGAAACATCAAAACAGGAATCGTGGAGAGCGGCCAATATCTCTGCATGGAGCGCCGATCCCTCCACATAGGCGAATTTATCGCCTCGCATATTGGTCATCTCCAATTTCACCTATTGTTTGAAGGTCGTATCGGCGGCGTCACCGCAGAGATATCGGCCGGTAGATTTACATCAGGTGGTTTTAAGTAAAGTGGCTGAGGTAAATCAATTGGGCCGCCTGATCTAAATTTTGCCGCCGCCAATGCGGCAACAACTGCCGGATCAACATGCCGGCCGGTTGATGATAGCTGTATATCAAGGCGCTTTCCTTGAAGAGCCGCGGAGGCCCGCTCGATCACATCGCCGACAAGTAATATTTTTTCATTTCCCGCCATTTCCACAAGGGCTGCCTCATCAACGGCCTTTGGATCAGCAACCGGAGCCAGGTTGTCATCATAACAACAGGCGTAAAAATCGGAGCGCTTGGTTTCGAGAACAATCATTATCCGGCGCCTGTGTCGCTCATCGGGCGTCGTTGCATGCGCTAGAGCGTCAAAATTACTCACCCCAATGAGCGGCAAACCACTGGCAAGAGCCAGGCTTCGCGCCGTCGCCAATCCGATTCGGATGCCGGTAAAGGCACCGGGACCGGTGGTCACAGCCAATAAATCCAATTCGCCATAGGTTAGCGCCGCCGCCCTCAAGACGTCTTCAATCATCGGGACCAGCACTTCAGCATGGCCACGTTCCAATATTTTTTGGGCGTTCGCCAAAATTTTACCATCCTGCCAGATGCAAATAGCGCAAGATGACGTCGCCGTATCAAAAGCCAAAACGGTCATTGAATTCAATTACTTCTTCTAAAATAAGGCGGGTTTAATGATCCCTTAAACGTGTTTCTTATAGTATTAGAACCTGCAAAGTACAGAACAAAGGTAATCTGTTGAATGAGTCTTGTAGAAATTTTACCTGAAACGCATGACGTTGAGATTTCTATCCGCTATGCGACAGCGGATAATTTCACCGCTCAGCCGGTATATCAACGCGCCGGATGTTATCTCCATCCAGAAGCCGAAGGCTTGTTACTGAACGCTATTGAACTGGCAGCGGCTTTGTCTTTGAAGATCAAAATTTTTGATGCGTTTAGACCTTCCGAGGCGCAATGGGTTTTGTGGAACCACACGCCCGATCCGGATTTTTTGGCAGACCCTAGGCGCGGATCACCGCATTCACGCGGGGCAGCGGTGGATTTGACTCTCCTTCATCCAAATGGTCAGGAATTGGAAATGGGAACACCCTTCGATGCCTTTACGCCGCGATCTCATCACGGCAATTTGGAGGTCAGCGTTGAAGTTCAACGCAATCGGGTTCTGCTGATGGGGCTGATGACGACGGCGGGCTGGGATTTTTATCGGAACGAATGGTGGCATTACCAGTTATTCGATGCACGAAGGCTTCCAGTATTAAGTGATTCAGTGCTAGACAGAGGGATGATGTAGAGATTTGAAATCGGAAAGGAAATTGTGAGAAAATCCTTCAAATACGCAATCAAAGCTTTTGTGCTCGGCGGTTTTATCTTGAGCGCCCTTGGCCCGCTATTTTCAGCTGTCAAAGCAGAAAATTCTGCCATTGTTTTGATGTATCACCGGTTTGGCGAGACAAAATTTCCGTCAACAAATATCCGCCTCAAGCAATTTGACAAACATATTGAAGAGCTTACCAGCGGAAAATACAACATATTGCCGGTCAGAAAGATTTTTGAGGCCATCAAAAATGGAACGCCCCTACCGGATAGAACCGTCGGCATCACGATAGATGACGGCTATCGTTCGATCTTCACAGAGGCCTGGCCGCGGCTCAAAAAAGCCGGCCTGCCGTTCACCGTCTTTGTTGCGACTGATCCGATTGATCGCGGCTCTGACAATTACATAAACTGGGACCAAATCAGAGCGTTGATAAAAGGCGGCGTTGAAATTGGCGCTCACACCTCATCTCATAATCACATGCCGATTTCAAATTCCGCTCGCAATAAACGAGAGCTCGAAAAATCAAATGCGCGTATGACTGCTGAGCTCGGCAAGGCACCCGATATATTCGCCTATCCTTTCGGAGAAGCCAGCCAGAAAACTCAGAAATTGGTGCGGGATACCGGCTATATAATGGCCTTTGGCCAGCATTCCGGCGTGGTAAATGCCTCAACCGATAAAAATTATATGCCGCGATTTGCGCTCAATGAAAATTATGGTGATATAAATCGATTGCGCCTGGTTTTAAATACCCTGCCTCTGCCGGCAAAAGACATCACCCCCTCCGATCCTCTTATCGGCAAAAATAATCCACCTGATTTTGGTTTTACCGTCGCGTCTTCGCTTAAAAATTTACACCGGCTTTCGTGTTTTTCCTCCAGCGAAGGGCGGGTGCGGGTTGAACGTTTAGGTTTTCGAATTGAAGTCCGCATGACAAATGCCTTCCCAAAGGGGCGCACCAGAATCAACTGTACATTGCCGGGACCAGACAATAGATGGCATTGGTTTGGCACGCTCTTCGTCGTGCCATAGTAGAATATTAGAATATTTGGAGGGTTCGGCACGCTCTTCGTCGTGCCATAATAAAAAATAACTAAACTTAGAATTGCCGATTGCGGCTAAATGACAGGCTGGCCTTCAATGCTGACGGTTTTGCCGCTCAGCCGGGCCTTATCCAGATTTTGCAGAAGATTGCCATTGATAATCGAGCGAATGGTCCGGACATATTTATTGCCCCGCTCAGAATAACTCGTCAGGGTGCCGGTTAATTCCATGCCGGTTAAAGGCCGGCCGGTACGTCGCATGGCTTGGCGCTCCTTGCGAAATTCGCGATAGGCGCGATGGGTATTGAGGTTCAAAACATAAGCCTGGACGGCATCCATCAAAGAGGTAAAGGCACGCACGCGGTGCGTCTTTCCGTCATCTCGCTTTTTAGGCGTGAGCGCACCCTTGGTTGCAAATGTCCATTGGCCAAACAGCGCATTGCCTTCCATCGCAAAGCGCGATGTTCCCCATCCGCTTTCTTCGGCGGCTTGAGCAAGCGCCAGAGACGGCGGAATTATATCTGTGCGGCGTACCATTTCGGCTAAATTATCGCGCTTAACGTTGTAGCGCTCGTACAGGGCCGCCAGCCACAACCGATCTGCAGCGGGGAGCCTTTGAGCTTTGGCTTTGACCGCTTTAATACGCAACAAACGTTTGCGATCTTTCAAAATGTCGTCATTGGCTTTGAGCACCAGTGGCAAAACAGTTTTAAAGAAAATCCGCTTGCGCTCGGCCGGCACTCGAATGTGCGGCAAATCCTGCGGCATGTTGACAACGTAGACGCGCGGTACAGAAGCCCCTTCGTCTCGGACCGTTTCAAGATCATAATTTAAGGTTGAGAAGGTTTGCGATAACGAGCCAACAGTCAAATGTTTGACGCCGTTAGATTTCATATCCTTAAAGGATCGAATAGCAACCGATGTGCCGCTGGCGGTTTCAATTTCAATTCCATTTATGGCAAATTTTGCTTTTGGCGATTTTGGCACAATCTCATTCGGCGTGCTCATCGCTACCACCACTAAGGATGCCGTACAAAGGCCCATAAGACCGATTATCGCCCGCTCGAAGGTCGTCATTTTAGGAAAAACTGCTCCACCAACATTACCAAAAACACTATTCTTGGTACTTTCTCGTTGCACCAAAAACTTTCCGCTCAAATTAATCTTTTCGACCTTATTATGGAATCCTGGCCGGTGCCGGAGTTTACCGAAAACCATGCTCTTAGAGCCAGTCGTTTTTTTTATTTTTTTTACGGTCAAAATTTGTACTTCCAACGCAAAGGGTTAGTTAGGATCGCTCGGGAAATGGTTGAACTGGGTAACATCCTAGTGTGGGAAAATGGCAACAGTTTGTCGCTAATCGGGCAACTTCGTCTCGAATCTACAAGAGCTGTTCTAAGGCCTTAAAAATCCTACTGTTTCATAAACTTCGTCGAGAATTGGCTCGGCAATCGCTTTTGCCCGATCCGAGCCGTCTTTGAGGACGCCGTCAAGATATCCTGGGTCGGCAACCAATCTCGCCATCTCATCGCAGATCGGCCCCAAAACAGAAACCGCCACATCCGTCAGCGCATTTTTGAACGTCGAAAATTGCTGACCCTCAAATTCAGCGCAGACTTCGGCAATATTCTTATCAGAGAGGGCAGCATATATGCCCATCAAGTTGGCCGCCTCGGGACGCCCTTCCAGGTCTTTGGGGTCACCCGGCAGTAAATCAGGGTCCGAGGTTGCTTTCTTAATCTTGCGGGCGATTTCATCCGGCCCATCGGTCATATTAATGCGCGAATTTTCCGACGGGTCTGATTTACTCATTTTGTTTGAACCGTTTTTAAGCGACATCACCCGGGTGGCTTCGCCAAGAATCAACGGCTCCGGCAGCGGGAACAGCTCAACCTCGTAGTCGTTGTTGAACTTTTGGGCAATATCACGCGACAGTTCTAAATGTTGTTTTTGGTCTTCGCCGACCGGCACATGGGTCGCCTTATAAAGCAAAATGTCTGCGGCCATTAGATTTGGATAGGCATAGAGACCAACTGAGGCATTTTCCTTGTGTTTGCCGGCTTTTTCTTTGAATTGGGTCATCCGGTTGAGCCAACCTAGCCGCGCCGTGCAATTGAAAATCCACGCCAATTCGGCATGGGCCGGCACACTGCTTTGATTGAAAATCACATTGGTTTTCGGATCTAGCCCTGCCGCGATCAAACCCGCGGTCACCTCGCGGGTACTCGGCGCCAAAATTTTTGGGTCCTGCCAAACAGTGATCGCATGCAAATCAACAATGCAATAAATGCACTCATAATCATTTTGCAGGGCAACCCAATTGCGCAAAGCACCGAGGTAGTTGCCAAGATGTAGATCGCCTGTCGGCTGTATGCCGGAGAATATGCGGCTCATATCTGTAATCCGTTTAAATACAAGTGGTTTTCAAATTTGAAGTGCGGTTTTATGGCGGCCTCAGAACAGAAGGTCAAGTGGCATTACGCTTGAGAATTCGGCGTAGGTCTTCTTTGGTCGCTGCGCCAAAAGCCAGAGACAATCCGGCATAGAGCGCGAGGCCGCCACCAACCAGCAACGCGACCCCTATAATTTCACCAAATGCCTCGCGATTTTGAAGTTCGCTCATAACTTCTGCGCCATAAAAAACAGCCGCTCCCATCCCTAAACTGGCGGCGATCATCCGCGGTGTTCGGCTGATAATGCGGGGATCAAACTTGAGATGACCGCGTTTTCTTAAGACATAAGCCAGGATCAACGCATTGCACCAGGCCGAAACCGACGTTGCCGTAGCAATGCCCAAATGCAGGAACGGTCCCATGAGAATGAGGTTCAGAATTAAATTAACCGTCAAGGCAAAAACCGCAATTTTAACCGGCGTCGCGGTATCCTCGCGGGCAAAAAATCCCGGGGCCAGTGCTTTAACCAAGACATAGGCCGGCAATCCCGTGGCGTAAATCGCCAGCGCTCCTGCCGTCGCTTTGACGGATTCTGCATCAAACGCGCCGCGCTCAAATAGCACTGAGATGATCGGCTCGGCGATGACGACTAAGGCGACAGCGGCAGGTAGCGTTAATAAAAGCGTAAATTCAATCGCCCTGTTTTGGCTGGCAAGTGCCGCTGTTTCATCATCGCCTCTGATCTGGCGCGACATCAAAGGCAAAAGGGCCGTTCCAACCGCAACACCAACAATACCAAGCGGCAATTGGTTCACCCGGTCGGCAAAAAATAAGTAGGAGATTGATCCCGACGGCAATAGCGACGCAATTATAGTATCGATCAAGAGGCTGACCTGATAGACGCCGGCCCCTATTGCCACGGGCAGAATGCGGCGGAGCATCTTTCTAACGTCGGGGGTCAGGCGAGGACGGCGCAAATGCAGCCATATACCTGCCCGGCCGCAATGGATCAGCAACCATAAAAACTGCACCATGCCGGCGATAGAAACACCCCAGGCTAACGCATGCGCAGGCGTCGCGGTGAATTTCGCCAATAGTGTAACGGCGCCAATCAAACAAATATTGAGCAAAATCGGCGTTGCGGCGGCGGCGGCAAACCGGCCCATAGAATTCAGAACGCCCGCCATCAAGGACGCCAAAGATATAAACAGTAAATAAGGAAAAGTAATGCGGGTTAGCAGAACGGCGAGATCAAACTGCTCCGGATTGTCGGCAAAACCCGGCGCGAAGCCGAGCATGACATACGGCATTGTTATTTGAAGGAGCACGACTAAAGCCAGGACCGACCACAATAGAACCGCCAAGGCTTGTTCAGCAAAAATCTGCGCCGGGCGTTTGCCCTCACTTTCTAGGAGCCCGGCAAATTGCGGTACAAAGGCAGCGTTAAACGCGCCTTCGGCAAACAGCCGTCTGAACAAGTTGGGGAATTTAAAGGCGACAAAAAACGCATCTGCCGCAAGGCCTGTTCCGAGAAAGGCCGCGATGAGAATATCTCGGATAAATCCAAGCACGCGGCTTACCATCGTGAAGCCGCCGACAGTTGCGATGGAGCGTAGAAGTGCCATTCGAAAGGTCTATGCTAAACTGGTTAAGGAAAGACTGCCAATGAGCTTTAATTTCTCGCCCGGTGATGAAGACCGGCTCCCAAATCGCCCGATTTTTTTGGGTTCCTCCCTGGTAAACACTCCTGTCGACAATTCCGTCAACCAACTTGCTTGCCAAATTTCGGAACCGGTCCTCAATTTTAATTATCGACATAAATCGGGCAGGATTAAGGCGAGGTTGTTTCAAAAGTCGTCACCCCGGACTTGATCCGGGGTCCAGTTTTTCATCAGCGAAAAATTGAGTCCCAAAGGGCACAGAGAACGCAAAGACAACCTAAACTCCACCATCATTCTGGCGCCGACCAGAATCTATTGTTTGCATTCGGCACCACTACCACAAAAGACTGGGTCCCGGATCAAGTCCGGGATGACAGTGCGTTTATTCCGCCGCTTCGATTTTCTCTATCTCAACCGGTTCAACCGCTTTTAAAAGCTCTTCCCGGATAAGATCGAGCTTAGGCTCGCCGGTGATTTTAAGGCCAAAAATGTCTTTCACATAAAAAGTGTCGACGACATGTTCGCCGTAAGTTGTGATGTGCGCTGAGGTTATTTTGAGGCCGAGTCCGTTTAGCGCCGCTGTCACATCATACAAAAAACCAACCCGGTCGCGGCCATTGACCTCAATCACCGTGTCGGTCGTGCTCGCTGAATTATCAACAATAATACGCGGCACGACGCTGAACAGCCCCTCTTTTTTCATCAGACCGCTTTTGGCGGCTTTTTCCAGTTCCTGGTCGAGATAAAGTTTGCCCGCCAATGTGTCTTCAATACGTGTTTGCAGCCGCGCCAATTGTCGCGGCTGATTATAGGCTTGATTGTTGATGTCGAGGATCGAGAAGCTATCCATCACCATCCCATCTGACATGGTGACAATTTTTGCATCCATGATGGTGGCACCGGACAGCGCCACTGCGCCGGCAATTTGCGAGAAAATGCCGGGATGATCCGGCGTGTAAACCGTGATCTCGGTATATTCAAACTCGTCATCCACGCGTATATCGATATGGAGGTTTTCATTTTTGGCTTTGGCTTCCCGGACAATTTCAGCCTGGCGGGTATGAACCTCAGTATCATAGGCCAGCCAATAGGCCGGGTAGCCGGTTGAGATAAAATCTTCGACTTCTTCTTCGGGCCAGTCTTTTAATCTTTCGCGCAAACTTTCTTTGGCATGGATGATGCGGTGCTCGCGATTATCCGTCACCATGTCACCCGACATGACTTCCAAAGTCCGCTGATAAAGCCCGCGCAATAATCCCGACTTCCAGGCGTTCCAGGTTTTGGGGCCCACTGCCCGGATATCAACAACCGTCAAAACCGCCAGCAGGCGCAGGCGCTCCACCGATTTCACCACCTTGACAAAATCCTTGATGGTTTTTGGATCATCAATATCGCGCTTAAAGGCCACGTCACTCATCACCAAATGATTAAGCACCAACCAGGCAACGGTTTCGGTTTCTTCTTCGTTCAGTCCAAAGCGCGGGCAGAGCTCCATCGCCACCTCCGCGCCGAGCACCGAATGGTCGCCGCCCCGGCCCTTGGCAATATCATGCAGCAAGACAGCGACGTATAACGCCCGCCGCGACTGAATTTCAGAGATCGCCTTACTGGCGTTCGGCATGTCCTCTGCGTAGGAGCCGTCTTCGATGCGAGACAAAATACCAATCGCGCGGATGGTATGCTCGTCCACTGTATAAGTGTGGTACATGTCGTACTGCATCTGCGCGACGACGCGGCCAAAATCCGGCACAAACTTGCCAAAAACATCCGCCTCATTCAACCGCCTGAGCGCTGTTTCCGGATCTTTCTTTGACGTCATGATATCCAGAAACAGGCGATTGGCTTCGGGATCATCCCGCAGTTTTTTATTAATAAGCCTGAGATCACGGGTGATGAGCCGCAACGCATTGGGGTGAACATCTAGGTCATTGTTTTGCGCATCCAAAAAAATCCGGATCAGTTTTAGCGGATCCTCTTTGAAGGCATTTTCATTTTCAACCATGATCCGGCCGCGGTCATCGATAAATCCGTCCAGCTTGGCGCGCCGGCGGAGGCCGGTAAAACTACCGGGCAATTTGAAAAACGCGCGTTTTTTCTGTTGGTCTTCAAGCACCGCACAAAGAACGCGGGTGAGATCGCCGACATCTTTGGCGATCAGGAAATAGTGCTTCATAAACCGCTCGACCCCGGAGGAGCCGGGACGATCAGTATACTCCATGCGCCCGCCGATGGCTTTTTGAACGTCAAAGGACACCCGCTCTTCGGCCCGGTTGGTGAGATAGTGAATATGACATCGAACCGTCCACAAAAAATCGCAGGCCTTGCGATAACGCGATACGTCTTGCTCGGTGAACACTTTGAGCGGCACCAACTCGTCAACCTCGTCAACGTTATAGAGATAGCGCGAAAGCCAATAGAGCGTCTGTAAATCGCGAAGGCCGCCTTTTCCTTCTTTAACATTGGGCTCCACCACATAGCGCGAATCGCCCATGCGTTCGTGGCGGTCATCGCGCTCTTGTAATTTAGCCTCGACAAATTTAGGGCCGGTGCCTGACACCACGTCATCCTGATAGCGTTTAATCAGCTCAGCAAACAGAGCCTGGTCTCCCCACAACCATCTCGCATCAAGGATTGCCGTGCGAATCGTGAGGTCTTGTTTGGATAGCCTAATCGCATCATCCACCGAGCGCGTCGAATGGCCGACTTTGAGCCCCATATCCCACAACATATAGAGGATGAACTCGATAACCTGTTCGCAGTATGGCGTTTCTTTGTAGGGAATAACGAACATCAGATCGACATCAGAATAGGGCGCCAACTCACCGCGCCCGTATCCACCAATCGCGACAATACTTAATTGCTCGGAGGTCGTCCTATTGGCGACACGGTAGGCCCGAGTGGTCGCAAGGTCGTAGATAATCCGCACCATCTGATCGATCAGGAACGAATTGCCGCGCAGCACATCAGCGCCAACGCCGCCGGTCTCAAAGCGCCTCTGAACTTCGTCTTTACCGTCCTGCAGAGCCGTTTTGAGAACCGCCACCAATTCCGGGCGCCTAATCGATTCATAGGCTTCTTCACCCAACACAGCATCAAGCTGCTCGGCCACGGCAAGGCGGTCGATAATTTTACGTTGCTGGCTGATTTGGTTCATTAAAATCTATCTCTCAAAAGCGTTCTATAAAAACAATATAGGAGATTATTTTGGGTTTTTCGAGGCTGAGATAAAAATGCGCGCTATTCACGCAGCTTTTTTAGCTTGTAAATAAGCTCGAGCGCTTCTTTGGGGCTGAGCTCGTCGGGTAGGATCGCGTCCATTTCTTGCTCGAGCGCTGAAATCTCCGGCTCTGCGGCGGCGCGGGATTTTGGCCCGGCAGCAAACAACGGCAGATCATCGGCAAGACGGGTGACCGCCCCTGCCTGATCGCCTTCTTCCAACGCCGCCAAGACTTCTTCGGCGCGGGTCACCACGGCGTCCGGCAGGCCCGCTAATTGGCCGACATGAATACCGTAGGATCTGTCAGCCGCACCGGTTGCGACCTCGTGCAAGAAGACAACGCTGCCTTTCCATTCCTTGACCCGCATGGTGTGGCAGCTGAGGCTATCCAGCTTGGACGCCAAATTGGTCAATTCATGATAATGAGTGGCAAACAATGCCCGGGACTTATTGATCTCGTGAAGATGCTCAACCACGGCCCAGGCAATCGAGAGCCCGTCAAAGGTTGCCGTGCCGCGGCCAATTTCATCCAATATGACAAAAGAGCGTTCGGTTGATTGCGACAAAATAGCCGCGGTTTCGACCATCTCGACCATGAAGGTAGAGCGGCCCCGGGCGAGATCATCAGCTGCGCCAACCCGCGAAAACAAACGATCGACGATACCAAGATGAACGCTTTCGGCGGGCACGTAAGAGCCCATTTGGGCCAATACCGTGATCAACGCATTTTGCCGGAGGAAGGTACTTTTACCCGCCATATTCGGACCGGTCAGCAACCACAGCTGACTGTCTTCGTTCAAACGACAATCATTGGCAACGAAGCTGCTCGCGACATCGAGACTTGAGTCTTGGGACAACGCGAGTTCAACGACCGGGTGGCGACCGCCAACAATATTGAAAGCAAGACTGTCATCTACTGCGGGGCGACAATATTGCTGATCGACGGCCAAGCTCGCCATACCGGCCGCGACATCAAGGCGCGCCAACGCCGACGCAGCGAGCGCAATTTCCTCAACCTGGTCGATCACGCGCGCAACAAGATCGTCATAGAGCTCTAATTCCATCGCCAGGGCTTTATCAGCGGCGCTGGCGATTTTACCCTCAAGCTCGCCAAGCTCGACGGTGGTATACCTGATAGCGTTCCTCATGGTTTGGCGGTGAATGAAAATATCCTCAGGCCCGGTCGGCATGGTTTCGGCATGACGGGCAGAAACTTCGATAAAATAACCGAGGACATTGTTGTGTTTGATTTTAAGGTTTTGAATGCCCGCCGCGCGGACATAATTATCTTGCAGGCCTGCGATCAAGCGGCGGCTCTCGTCACGAAGGGAGCGCAGCTCATCAAAGGGAGGCGCAAAGCCTTCGGCGATAAAACCGCCGTCCCGCGCATAAAGCGGCAATTCAAGTTCCAATGCTTCGGTCAAAATCAGCACCAGCTCGCCATGGGCACCAAAATCATCCAAGGCGTCTTGAATTCCTTGCGGCAGATGCACGTCTTCAAGGCAAGTGCGGATGTCAGCTGTCAGCGCCAATCCTTCTCGGATCGACGCCAAATCGCGGGGGCCGCCTCGCGCCAAGGTCAGCCGCGATAAAGCGCGTTCAATATCCGGCACCTGTTTTAAAAATTCGCGGAGCGTATTGCTGAGACCATGGTCTTCATAAAAATACTGGACCATATCGAGGCGCTGGTTGATCGCTTCTGCATCGGTTAGAGGCGCTGAAATATGCGCCGCCAACAAGCGACCCCCTGCACCGGTTAAGGTTTGATCGATGATGGAGAGTAAACTGCCCTTGCGCTCACCGTTCAGTGTCTGCGTGAGTTCCAGATTACGGCGCGTCGCAACATCAATTTCCAAAACCGCGCCTTCGGACAATCGTTTTGGCGGGGCAATTCTTGGAAGCTGCCCTTGCTGGGTCAGCTCGATATAATCGATAAGCGCGCCGCCAGCCGCAAGCTCCGCACGCGAAAACGGCCCAAAAGCATCTAAGGTTTTAACTTCAAACATTGCCTGCAAGCGAAGATCGCCATTGGTCGAATCAAACCGGCTGGCAGGGAGCGTGGACAGCCGATCCAACCACGGCTGAAAGGCATCGGCTAAATCTTCTCGGGCGACCAAACGATCGGAGATTAAAACTTCACCGGGATCCAGCCGGGCCAATGCCGCGGCCACGGAATTTTCAGACAAAGGCTGCATCTGCAAATCGCCCGTCGACATATCCAGCCACGCCAAACCATAACTTCCTTGCGCCTCGGCAAGCGCCGCTAAAAAATTATTGCGCTTACTGTCGAGGAGCGTGTCTTCGGTCAAGGTGCCAGGCGTAATCGTGCGAACAACTTCGCGCCGAACAACTGATTTGGCACCGCGCTTTTTGGCTTCCGCCGGGTCCTCGGTTTGCTCGCAGACAGCGACTTTAAAACCTTGCCGGATTAACTTTGACAAATAGTTTTCGTGGGCGTGCACCGGCACACCGCACATTTGAATGTCTTCGCCTAAATGTTTGCCGCGTTTGGTCAACGTTATATCGAGCGCCCGGGCAGCCAGCACCGCATCTTCAAAAAACAATTCGTAGAAATCGCCCATCCGATAAAATAACAGGCAGTCCGGATTTTCACGCTTGATCGACAGGTACTGCACCATCATTGGCGTCGCCGCTTTCGCCACAGTTTTTTCTGGTGCGACGTCTTTGGCAGAACTCTCCTCTGTCGATCGTTCTGGTGATTGCTCTGGCGCAGGTTCGGTCACGGGTTGATTTTATACCTGTTGGATTAAAATTGGATCGGTCTTTTTTACCATGATACGGCCGCTAAGGCCACGTTGCTTAACGGCATAATTAGCGTTCACTATCCGCTATTCAAACTGTCATAAAACTGTCATACAAGTGTCTTATACCTCGTCGCGAATATTACTCGTATCATTTTTGAAAGTTTCAACGAGCACACCAATATGGTCAAAAAATCCACTGTCGATAAAGATCTAAAACGCATTATCCAACTTGAAAAAGCGACGGCTAAAGTTGGACAGAATAATATAAATTTAGGTATTAGTGTCCTCTTTCTAATTGGCGTTCTGATTTTTGCAGCGTTTCAAACAACCGGCCTCGAAAGCGGCGGCATTCTCATTGTCGCGGCGATTATCGGCGGTTACATGGCGCTCAATATCGGTGCTAATGATGTCGCCAATAATGTCGGGCCGGCGGTCGGCTCCAAGGCGATTACACTGGTTGGCGCTTTGATTATCGCTGCGGTTTTTGAATCCGCCGGTGCGATCATCGCGGGCGGTGATGTTGTGACCACTATTTCAAAAAACATCATTAATCCGGAAGCCGTATCAGATAAAAACATTTTCATTTGGGCGATGATGTCAGCGCTTTTAGCCGCCGCCATCTGGGTCAATATTGCGACTTATGTCGGCGCGCCCGTCTCGACCACCCATGCCGTCGTTGGCGGGGTTTTGGGCGCCGGCGTGGCAGCAGCCGGTCTCGCTGCGGTCAATTGGCCGGTGATGGCGAAAATCGCAGCCAGCTGGGTTATATCGCCTGTACTTGGTGCCCTCGTTGCTGCCGGGTTTTTAGGCTTTGCCAAATATTTTATTCTCTACAAAGAAGATAAACTTGCTGCTGCAAGGCGGTGGGTGCCTGTCCTCGTCGCCATCTTGGCCAGTGCCTTTTCGGTCTATCTGGTGATGAAAGGTTTAAAGCGCGTTTGGAAGCCAGAACCCTACATGATTGCGATGATAGGGGTCGGTGCCTTTGCGATCGGATACGCCTTGGTTCGCCCAGCCGTTGCCAAGGCATCTGCAACAATGCCAAACCGCCGAAAATCGGTCAGTGACCTATTTACCATTCCGCTGATTTGCGCGGCAGCTTTGTTGAGTTTTGCCCATGGTGCCAACGATGTCGCCAATGCGGTGGGGCCTCTGGCGGCCATTGTCAGTGCGGTTACAGCCGGAACGGTTGCGGCAAAGGTGACTTTACCGATTTGGGTGCTGATTGTTGGCGCGGTCGGTATATCAATCGGCTTGATGTTGTTTGGACCCAAAGTCATCGAAATTGTCGGTGAGAAAATTACCAAGCTCAACCGCGTGCGGGCGTTTTGTGTGGCACTTTCCGCCGCCATAACCGTGATCATTGCCTCGGCCTTTGGGCTGCCGGTTAGTTCCACCCATATTGCGGTTGGTGCTGTTTTTGGTGTCGGTTTCTTAAGAGAGTTTTTGGTTAATAAAAACAAGCCCATGGCCGCGGCTGTCGCCAATGGCGAAATCTCAAGTGGACAGGTCAGCTGGGAAGAAACACCGCTCAGCACAGCCAAAAACCTGAAAAAAGCGAAGAAGGCGCAAAAACGCAAACTTGTGCGTCGGCGGCATCTAGTGACCATTGTTGCCGCCTGGGTCATCACGGTCCCGGCGGCGGCCATTTTATCTGGGCTGATCTTCCTGGCATTGCGGGAAATGTTACAAGGTTAGGGCTTATAGATTTGCCAAAGCGATCTGGTGGTGCTTCAAGGAATCCGCACCAAAACAACAAAATATTACTTTTTTAGGTGGCTCGGATTGCTTTAGAAAAATTGCGACGGTTCGTGTTGCGATTTCTGCGGCAAGCTCTCCTGGAAATCGGTAAACGCCCGTGCTGATGGCCGGAAACGCAATTTCATTCACATCGTTGTCGCGGGCAATTTCCAACGAATGCTGATAACAATTTGCCAATAAAGTTTTTTCGTTAACCGAACCACCACGCCAAACAGGTCCGACGGTATGAATAACGTATTTTGCGGGCAGGTTGTAGCCAGCTGTCAATTTTGCTTCTCCGGTCGGACAACCCCCTAAGGACTTACACTCTGCTAATAATTCCGGACCTGCGGCGCGGTGAATTGCGCCATCAACACCGCCGCCGCCTAAAAGAGTTTCATTGGCTGCGTTGACGATTGCATCGACTTCTAAAGTCGTAATATCAGCTTCGATTACGTCGATTGCAGCCATCGATTATTCTTTTATCAAATGCGCGGCCATTTCAAGCGCCGCGTGGCGTGTTTCAACGGAATGCGTCGCTGCGTTTCCTTGAGATATTCCATCCATCACACCAAGGCGCTCCAAAATATCGAGCACTGATGGATTGGCGCCCGCCAAAATAATAGATGCCCCAAGTTCCCGCGCGTTGACGATCACATCATCGATGGCAAAAGCGCCCGTGGTATCGACCATCGGCACGTCGGTTAAATCGAGAATAAGAATTTTGTGGTTTTCATCCAGCACCAGGCGCTTGGCGATACCTTTCGCAGCGCCAAAACTAACCGGACCGGCAAAATGATAAAGGACAATATGATCACCATAGTCTGATAAGATTGCTTGTTCTGCGGCGGAAAAATGAAGGTCGTCCTCATCACCGATTACCGCCCGAACGCTATCGAGCTGAAGATCGGTCATGCGCTTTACCAGCAGCAAGCTCGCGACCACCATGCCGGTGGCAAAAGCGACAATAAGATCGACAAAAACCGTCAAGCCAAGGACGACAAACATGATGACAACGCCTGCACGAGGTGCCCGCGCCGCGCGTTTCAAATAGCCTCAATCAATAATGTCGATGCCAACTTTAACCAATATGCCTGCCAACACCGTATGGGGGATATGGCTCGCCAAAGACCCTAATCCCAATACCAGCGCCAACAGGATAAGCGCATGCAGCATACCTGATAGCGGCGTCGCGCCCCCGGCCCGAATGTTGACCAAAGTCCGCATCGTCGCGCCGGCACCTGGAATACCCCCAAATAGGCCG